>Ga0207098_10022_pt1 | contig 45581 bp, 41 predicted proteins | sample Alteio_BWMinHeat_84_FD_153548 | JGI IMG/M metagenome (GOLD analysis project Ga0207098, IMG submission 153548) | Enriched cells from forest soil in Barre Woods Harvard Forest LTER site, Petersham, Massachusetts, United States -... | ecosystem: Environmental > Terrestrial > Soil > Temperate forest >...
GAGATGGTCATACTTCAGCAATATCTTTGAGAGACGCTTATCTCAGTGGAAATAGCGTCATGTATTCCACTTTAGGTTTTACCACCAAACGTGTGATCGAAAACGGAAAGAATAATGCCGTTGTGAGCAGAGTTTTCGACAAGTTTTTCCGTGAAAATTCTCCGGTGCTAGCAGGTGACGTCATTCTTTCTATAGATAATAAAACGCCGGAAGAAATTGTTGCGAACGAAATTATTAAATCACGTAATCTGGGACAGGATGAGAGTAATTTGACCGCTGGATTTTCAGCACTGACCACCAGAAACAATCTTCAGTTTGCAATTCTTCCTACGGGTGAAGCCACGGTGAAATTCAGCAGAGGCGGGAAGGAGATGACCGCGGTTCTGCGTTGGTTGAAGGTCGACCCGTCTGAACTAGTTTCAAATAATTCAAACGGTGCGGGACTGTTTCAAAAGAACTTCACACAGGTAAATGGTGATGGCACTTATTTGGTAGAAGAGAAACTAGAATCTGATTGGAGTGTGGATCGATTACCAAACATGAATAGGGCTATAGCTAACAGTACGCAACGCATGCAAATGGCCTATTCCATGGACGTTTTTCTTGGTGAACTTCTTGATGTCGAGGTGGGCCAAGATTACCCTCAAGGTGGCAACGTTACGTTCAACGATATGAATTTTAACCTTCGTCAAACCTCAAAAGGTCTGATTGCTATCTATCGCATCGAAGACTTTATGTATAGCAGACTGGCCTGCAAGCCGGTAGTTCAGACGGAAACAATCCGAATGTCTTTTTGTAGCGAATTATCGGAAGAAGACTATGCCAGAGCATTTAAGAAACTGAGGGATCTTGGCGTAAAGGCTCTGGTTCTCGATCTGCGGCACAATGGTGGCGGCATGATCTCTACTGGATACAAGCTTTTCCGGGCTTTTGCGAAGGGAGATGTGAAAGCAAATCTGGCTTCTTTGCGGCTAAATGAGGAATGGCTAGGAATGTTGAAGGTTGGTGCTGAGCAGATTCATAATGCATCCGTGCGTGATTTAGGAAAGAGAGTGTATAGTACACTTCTGAAGGATGTGGATCGTCATCAAAGATATTCTACTCCTATCTATCCATTTGGAGAAGAAACTTTGCGTGGTGCTGAAGAGCCGTGGAGCGGCAAGACGTTCATCTTAGCTGACGAAATGTGTGCCAGCATGTGCGATATCTTCATAACCCTGATGCAAGATTATCAGTTGGCGACTTTCATAGGAAAACAGACGATGGGTGCAGGCGGAAATGTTATTTCTGTGCCCCCCACTCCGCACACCAAGATTCGTATGAATATGACTGCATCTCGTATTTTCAGGCTGGATGGTTCGACGATTGAAAATGAAGGTGCAAAACCAGATATTTCAGTGTCTTCTACCACCGGACCTGATTTCTGGAACAAGGTGCAAGCAACCGTCGAAGCTGCACTATAATTTAGCTATTATTTAGCCCGTCGATCCCCCGGTATGTTAAAAAATGCCGGGGGATAATTCGTTTCGCAATTGGAACTCTCTATTTTTTTAATTTGGATGGAAGCCATTTTTTCAAAACTCTTTTGAGTTCTTCCACTTCAATTGGTTTAGACAAGTAATCGTTCATACCCACAGCAAAGCAATTATCGCGATCCTCTTTCATGGCATCGGCCGTTAAGGCGATGATAGGAATGTCCTTAATTGTCTGTTTTTCATGTTTCCTAACTGCTTGCGTGGCCTGATAGCCATCCATTTCGGGCATTTGGCAGTCCATCAACACCAGATGATAGGAAGTACGATTGAGGGCCTGTACGGCCTCTACCCCGTTAGAGACAATGTCAGCCATGTATCCTTCGTTGGCTAACATTTTAACGGCCAATTTTTGATTAATCGCATTGTCTTCTGCGACTAAGATTCGAATAGTCGAATCTAATGGCGACAAAGATTTTTGCTGTTGTTTCCCAGATTCAGATTGCAGGCTATTGGTTAAGAGAGATGTGAGACAGTCATATATTTTGGACCTTCGCGCCGGTCTGGGTAAAATAGCTGCAAAGACTTGTGCAGCGCTATCTAGTTCGGGACGGTCTTTGGGAATAGCCAGAGCAGCTATAGGTATCGATTTGAAGTTAGAATCTGATTTGAGATCATGAGCAAATTCCGAGGCCTTCATGTCCGAAGTTTTGGTGCTGAAAAATATCAAATCATAAATTTTATTTGAGATTTGAGCCTCTTGAAGATATTTACGGGCTTCCCTTGCAGTACTGGCGCAGGTCCCATCTAAACCCCAACCTTTGAAATGGGAGAGAAATAGTTTTTGGTAATTGGTATTGGGTTCTACGACTAATAACCGTTTATCCTTAAAAGCATTGCTCTTCGGATAATCTTCGGAAGCCTCACTCCTTTTAAACCTCGCATCGAACCAAAACGTTGAGCCTTTTCCAACATTGCTATTAACTCCTATTTTGCCTCCCATTACGGTCACGAGCTGTTTTGAGATGGCCAAACCTAACCCTGTACCTCCATACTTTCGAACGATTGAATTATCAGCCTGATTAAAGGGTTGAAAAAGAGCGGTCTGTGCGTCGGGGCTAATCCCGATTCCGGTGTCACTGATTTCAAAGTGAACAACTACTTCTTGAGGACTTTGTTCGATCTCACTAATTCGAACCAGAATTTCGCCTTTCTCCGTAAATTTTGAAGCATTGCCCAGTAAATTTGTGACAATTTGACGCAATCGTCCCGGGTCACCCTCGAATGCGTCCGGAACCTTCTCGTCAATATCATAGGAAAATTCCAAACCTCGTCCCTGAATGGCAGGAGCAAGCAAATCAAATATATCTTCCATGATGGTACGTAAAGAAAACTTGATACTTTCCAATTGTAATTTGCCAGCTTCAATTCTAGAAAAGTCCAAAATGTCATTAATCAGTGACAAAAGAATTTTTCCGCTGGTCTCAATTGTTTCAGCATAATCTCTTTGAGTTGGATCTAGCTCGGTATCCAAAATCAGGTTGGTCATCCCGATAATGCCGTTCATGGGAGTTCGAATTTCATGGCTCATCGCTGCTAGAAATCGGGATTTCGCTCGAGCTGCCGCGAGGGCCTCTTCCGCCTTTTTCTTTAGTTCCGATTGAGCTTTTTCAAGGGCTATTCTTTGTTGAAATAAGGCTGAAAATACTCCTACTTTACTTCTGATCACAAGAGGCTCTACCGGTTTTATCAAAAAATCGACAGCACCTTTTTCGTAACCCTTGAACATGGTCTTTTGATCAGCCAGTTCTGCTGTGACAAAGATAATGGGAAGATTTTCCAGCTGCCGATCTCGTCGAATACTTTCAGCTACTTGGAACCCATCAATTACAGGCATTCGAATGTCTAGTAAACAACAAGCATATTCGTGCTTAAGCAGCAATTTGAGCGCGTCCATTCCGCTTGTCGCCCTATGAATTTCATAGGGATCGGAATTGAGTATTTGTTCCAAAACATCGAGATTCTCTTTGCGATCATCCACAATCAGAATCTTAGTGCGTTCGTTAAGTTGCTCCTGTTGTCCCTGATTCATTCATTTATTCCTATTCTACTCAGGGCTTTCGCAATTTCATCAAGCCGTAAGATATTTTTCGTCTTGGTTAACGTGATTGCCGATGAGGGCATTGTTTTAAACTCTGCCTCTTCAAGAGACTGTACCATGATGAGGCCGCCCCTCTCCTTTATTCGCAATAGGCCGCGAGCCCCGTCGTCGCTTGCTCCAGTAAGAATAATGCCAATAGCTTTATCTTGAAATACTTCTGCCGCCGACTCAAACATGACATCGGCGGAAGGTCTCGCATAGTTCTCTGGATCATCAGCCGAAAGACTGAGAGTATGGTCACGCTCGACTAGTAAGTGATAGTTAGGGGGTGCGACATAGACAGAGTTATTTAGAATAAGTTCCTTATCATCTGCTTCCTTAACTTGGAGATGAGTCCAAGTTTGTAAAATAGTGGCCAAATTCGAGGTCCTGTCTTGGGGAAGATGCTGATTGATCAACGTAGGGAAATGGTAGTTTTTCGATAGATTCTGTAAGAGTGCTTTTAAAGCCTTGAGGCCTCCGGCTGAAACTCCAATAACAACTAAACGTTCAACGGTATTCTCACTCGAGTTCATTGATGGTGCCTCGTGAAAGCTTTTGATAAATTTTTGTTCTCGGATCTACTACGATAAATTGTTTTTCAATGGATGCACCTAAAAGACTCTCTTTAGACCCCAAGCAGAGAAAACCACCGTCCGCTAAGCAGGAATGAAAGAGTTCGAGGGCTCGATTTTGTATACTGGAGCCAAAATAGATAAGAACATTTTTGCAACAAATAGCATTCATTTCTCCAAAAGCGCTATCAGTTACCAGGTTATGTTCCCCAAAAACAATCTTCTTTAAGAGTCCAGGTACGAGTGTACGAAATCCTTCATGAGGTATCCAGTATTTCTCGAGAGTTTCTTTTCCCTGGATAGTCGCGTAGTTCTTTGAATCACGCTGAATAACTCGCTCGAGTACTTTCCCCGTTTTTGCTTTCTCTACCGCGTAGGTATTGATATCGGTACCATAGATTAGGGCACGATCTAAGAGCCCCTGTTCGGACAATAGAATTGCTAGAGAAAATACTTCCTCCCCGGTAGAACAACCCGCATGCCAGATTTTGAATTTTGAGAGAGTCTTCAGATAGGGAACAACCCGATCTCTGAAAGAAACAAAGAAATTTGGTTCTCGAAAAAGCTCAGTCGTAGAGATTGTTATATCATTTAAAAAATCTCTAAATGAAATTCTATCGGTCGTCAATTTCTGTATTACTTCTGCGACGGTTAATCCAGAATGCTTTCGGCCATAATTCGCCATACGTCGCTTAAGCGAAGATCTAGCGTAATTCCGAAAATCATATCCATACCGATCAAAGATCGCCCCCAAGATGCGATCAATTTCATTATCTTCGAAATCGGGGGCATTCATCTGATATTTGAGAGCCACACTCGAAGCAATGAGATGAGCTCTTTCACATTGACAGGCTTGGAGAGATAGTCACTGGCCCCGGCTTCGAGACAATCTTCCTTGTCTTTTTTCATTGCTTTGGCGGTAATAGCGATGATGGGAGTGGATGTGTATTTTATATTCTTTCTAATGATCTGGATTGCTTCCAGGCCACTCATTTCGGGCATCATCACATCCATAATAATTAGATCGATTTGTTCCCCCTTATCAAGTAGGTCCAGAGCTTCTTTACCAGTGTTAGCGCTCAGCACTTTAGCCTTTGTTGGTAAGATCACTTCGCGCAAGGCATAGATATTGCGAATGTCGTCGTCTACCACTAAAATTGTTTTCCCATCAAAAAGGTCCGCTGCTAAAACTTCAGCCCGCTTTTGTTCTTCATAGGTAAGGGGAGCTGGGGTATTTTCCGTCTTGTGAATAGTACGACTTATTTTGTTGTTATTTATTTCTTTTATTTCAGTGGGTATTTTGCTGTCAGGTAGGTAAACAGTGAAAGTACTTCCTTCTCCTGGTTTGCTTTGAACATGGAGTTGTCCTCCCAGCTGTCGTGCTAGGTTCAACGAAATTGTTAAGCCCAATCCAGTACCTTGATACTTTCTGCTGACTGAGCTGTCGAGTTGTTTGAAGGATTCGAAAATCGTCTTTTGCTTATCTATAGGGATTCCAATGCCCGAGTCTATGACAGAAATTCCAACCACTGGAATGGCGGCCAGTGGTTGAGGCAGAGGGTGACTGGGATCAGGTCGGAAAAATAGGATCTTAATTTGGCCCTGTTCGGTAAATTTAATTGCGTTCGAAAGTAAGTTTCTCAATATTTGTTCGACTCTTCTGAAGTCAGTGGTCACTGTAGACGGGGTATTGTCTTCAACATCAATCACGAGGGCGAGATTCTTGGCTTTTGCTTGCTGTTCAAAAAGTTCTCCAATTCGACGAACGAAATCAGAGATTGTGCATTTTTCTGGAAATATTTCCAGTTTACCTGCTTCAATCTTCGAGAGATCCAGGATGTCGTTTATTAGGCCTAACAAGTCCCTTCCAGCAGAGTAGATCGCTTGAGCATTGTTGATCTGCTTTTCATTGAGATTCTTATCCTGATTTTCCGTCATGAGTTGTGAAAGAACCATGATGCCATTGAGTGGCGTTCGTAGTTCGTGGGACATGTTCGCTAAGAACTCAGACTTGTGGCGGCTGGCTTCCTGAGCCTCTAGTGACTTCGCTAAAGCTTCATTTTTCGTTTTTTCGAGTTCAACTGTCAACATTTCAAGCTTTTCTTTTTCTACTTCGAGAATTGCTCTCTGTTCTTCGAGTTCTTCATTGGCTTGTTGAAGTTCTTCTTGTTGTCCTTGAAGTTCTTCATTTGAAGTTCGGAGGGCTTCTTCTTTTTCTGTAAGGGCTTTAGCCTGGTTCTGTGTTTCGCCTAGCAATCGCTCCATAGTTTGGTTGTTGATGGCAGACTCAATGGCAATGGGTAAATAGTCTCGAATAAAATTAAGAAATTCGCCGTGAGGCTCGGGCCAGGGTGAAAATAGTGCTAGTTCCAATACTCCAGTCGTTTTTCCTAAATACCGCAGTGGCGATAGGATGAGTGTGTTTGGGACCGCATGCCCCAAACCTGAATGAATGGACCAGAAATTCGAAGGTATCTGTTTAATAATCAGAATTTCGTCCTTGAGGGCAGCCTGCCCTACGAGACCCTCTCCAGGGTGGAACCCGTGAGGTGGTTTGCCGGGAATTTCTAGTTCAGGCAGCGCATAGTGGCCTAATAAGTTTAGAATTTGGCCTTCGGTATAGTAGAGAGCGGCCATTGGAATGCCTAAATGACTAGCAACAAACTCTAGAGCATGATTAGCGACATCACTAGGATTTGTTTTGCCGAAAAGTTCTCTGGCGAGCCCAGCCTGTCCTTCTCGTAGCCAATTGTTTCTCTTGCTTTCAAGGGACAGAACCTTGAGCCGGTCCGCCATTTGATTGGCCAATTGGCTTGTTACTGCAATCTCATCATGGGAATTAATCGGGATTGCGTGATCGAAATCACCTTGGCCAAATCGCTCAAATCCTTTGGAGAGAGCGTTTAGCGAGCGAATAAGACTTCGACTGAAAGCGAAAGAGAAGATGAGTAGGATAATTACCTTCGAAATACCGATAATAAGATTATTGCGCGACGCATGTTGTTGTGCGTTGCTGGCAGCAAGAAACGCCTCAGCTAAGCCCATAGGGTCGTATGACAAGAGGTCTGTGAGAAGTTTATCTATCTTCGCATGTTTGGATTGCATCGACACTGTTGCTTGTGTGACGGCTGGTCCCGATTCTCTATTGAGTATACGGTTAGATACCTCGTATGCAGTTTCCCAATATTCTTCAAAAGCAGTTTTTAGCTGAGCTTCTGCGTCTTTGGGAAGGGAACTATTATTTTTGGAAAGATCATTTAAGAAGTTTTCCTTAAATCCTTTTGTTCGCTCAAGTGTATCTTTATCGGACGCAGTAATAGCATCTTGTAGGGTTCTTCCTACGCTTTCAAAACTATTTCTTAATTTGGGCCCAAGAATGATTTTGGGAATATAGGAGTTTTGAATTTCATCGAGTTTTTGTTGTACCTTACGCGATTCCAGGCTAATTGAAACAAGGTTGACTGCAAAACCAATAAAGATAAAACTGAATATGAGAAGTAATTTAGCTCGTACAGTCATTTGTGAATCACTCTCATTCTATTTTTAATAATTTAGCGGTGTCTATATCAGCTCCATCGGAAACGTAACCTACTGCATTCTTGTTGCTAATGACATATTTGATCACCGCCTGCTCTGATCGCAATTCGATAGGGGGTAGGTCACGGCCAGAAAAAATCATCTGTTGCCAATAATTCTTCACCGCATCTAAAGGACGATCTAGAATTTCTTTCGAAAAAGCTTTGCGTGTAGACGAATCCATGGGTAAGTCTACCGGATCTGCTGGTTGCCCGTCGTCCCAAAAAGCGGCTTTCTTTAGAAATAGGTCGGCTAGAAATTTTCTATTTACTGTTTCGGCTGGATTGTCTGGATTTACTATGATCTTAAATTTCCCCTTTTCTCCTGAGTACGCTGGGTTTAATGAGACCATGATCCAGAATAGCGTAGTTAAAAGAGTATGCTTCATAATATATGTTAGTCTATCCATAAATTTTAGAAATACCCTGTTGCTCTTAGAAGAAAGGCGCCCCAATTTGGTTGCAGAGTACTTATAGCCTGACCATTGTTGAGCGTGGAACTGAGACTTGCGGTCCCGTTAATGTAATGTCCTTCGGCCTTTAAGATCCAATTCTGCGTGAGGTCAAAACGCAGGGCTAACGTTAGGTCTCGATTATGATTTTGTGTCAGACTCCGATCCGTACTAGTGTTAGGATAATAGATAGAATAATAGATTTCCGGCTGAAACCATTCAGTGAATCTGTATGCGGCTAGTGCATACATTCTTTCGCTAATTGCAGTCACATCAAGACTAATTGGTGAAATGGTGGATCGCTCTTGATTCCACTTGCTGTACTCAGCAGCAAGGAGAAGACTATCATGATTGTATTCAACTGAGGCGACCCATAGCAAAGCTGGAAGATTAACATAACTCTGAACACCCGAGGAAGAGGTCATATTATATTCTAAACGAATTGATTGAAGACTCACGCCGGCTTGTAGTCCTGCCACCGGAGTTTCCCACATAAGTCGTCCACCATACAAATAAGGTACGTTAATGTTTGAAAATAGAGTGGCAGTAGAATTTACATTAATAGTGTCGATAAAAATAGTTCCCAAATAAAGGCGCAACTCAAGTGCTCCAAAGTCATTTAAATTCTGATATCCGTAGAGTTCGACACCATCCTGCGCCAATAGAAAGTTACGATTTGCCGCTGGATAGATCGATTGAGGCATTAATACATTCGCTCTAGCCGAATCTGTATCGTTTATTTCGTTGTAAAGACCAAAAGGAATTTTCGTACGGCCAACGCGAATCCCGTAGTTACTCAAAAAGCGATAGTTGAGGTAGAACCAATCTATCTTTGCATCGAAATCTCCGTTTGATCCCAGTCGTCGGGTGAATAGTTGAATCCCTGTACTCAAATGATCCGATAACTTTTTCGTAAAATTCAGCCCTACCTCGGTTAAATCGAAACTTCCATGTTTAGAACTGAGAGAAAAGAGATTATTACTAGTAGTATAAATGTAACCTTGACTACCAAATCCGTGTATTTTGATGGCGTACTCGTCACTTGAGTCTTCGCTAGCCATTACCATCGATGAAACCAAATTTAAATATGTAAAAACAAAAATAATTATTCGAAAAAACAGTTTCATTTTTCTTATGACGATTTGCATTTGTAAGGCAATCCTATCATCATAATTTCTGACGTCAAATTATCTTCGCACTATGGGGTTTTCGACAAAAAAAAGTATTTCCCAATTAACGTGGACGTTGGCGTCTGGATGGAATAAATTATATTTGAACTATAAACGAATAGATGCGTCGAATTAGTCTAGATCCGGGAAATTCGACGTGAGACTCACGCCAGCGCTGAAAACAAACAGCAATTTGGTTCATGTGGCCATTAGTGGTTTACTCACCTATTTGCAGTACTTTGGCTCCGCTTACTTCAGTCCCATCGGAAACGTAACCTACTGCGTTCTTGTTGTTGATGACATATTTGATAACTGCCTGATCTGTCTTCAATTCGGGCGGTGGTAGTTCTCTTCCAGAGAAGATCATCTGTTGCCAATAGTTCTTAACTGCATCAACGGAGCGGTCCAAGACTTCGTCTGAAAAATCCTTACGAGTAGGCGATTCCATCGGCAAATCCACTGGAATTGCTGGTTCCCCATCTTTCCACTGACTGGATTTCTTTAGGAATAGGTCAGATAGAAATTTCCGGTCTATTTTCCTAGTCGGATTCTCTGAATTTATCACGATCTTGAATTTCCATTTTTCCCCTGAGAACGCCGGATTGAGTGAGACCCCAATTGAGAATAAGGTAGTTAAAAAAATAGTACGTTTCATATTATGTTTTAGTCTATCCATAAAGTTTAGAAGTACCCTGTTGCTCTAAGAAGGAACGACCCCCAGTTGGGTTGCATGGCACCTATAGCCTGTCCATTGTTGAGTGCTGAACTGAGACCCACCGTCCCATTAACGTAGTGTCCTTCGGCTTTCAAAATCCAATTTTGCGTGAGGTCAAAACGTAGAGCTAATGCCAGATCTTTACTATGATTTTCTGGTAAGGTGCGATCAATACCAACACCATTAAAAAGATATGAGTAATAGATTTCGGGTTGAAACCAACTGGTGAATCTGTATGCGACCATTGCATACATTCTTTCAGAGACGACGGCCAAATTGAAATCGATTGGTGTAAAGACCAAGAGCCTTTCGTTCCATTTACTGTACTCGGCAGCAATGAGAAGATTGTCATGATTATATTCAACGGATCCAACCCAAATCAGGGCAGGAATGCTGTCGAGGCTCGTGCCTCTGAGTATACCAGAGGGAAGGGCGGCATTAAAATCCAGACGGAGTGATTGCAAACTTACGCCAGTTCTTAGTCCTGCAACGGGAGTTTCCCACATAAGCCTGCCACCAAATAAATAGGGTACATTGATGTTTGAAAATGTAGAGGAGGTAGAGCTTACAGTGATGGCGTCTAGGAAAATAGTTCCAGCATAGAGACGCAGTTCTAGCGCTCCGAAATCGTCTATATTTTGATATCCGTATAGTTCAAAGCCATTTTGCGCTAAGAGAAAATCGCGATTAGCTGCTGGATAGATGGATTGAGGCATGAGTATGTTCGCTCGGGCTGAATCTGTGTCGTTGATCTCGTTGTAGAGTCCAAAAGGAATTTTAGTTCGCCCTATTCGCATTCCATAATTATTTAAGAATCGATAATTAAGGTAAAACCAATCCACCTTTGCATCGAAGTCTCCAGTTGACCCAAGTCGTCGCGTGAATAGTTGAATGCCGGTACTCACTTGATCCGATAACTTTTTCGTAAAGTTCAGTCCTACCTCAGTTAAATCAAAACTTCCGTGTTTTGCGCTGAGAGAGAAGAGATTATTACTAATACTATAAATGAACCCCTGACTCGCAAATCCATGTATTTTGACGGCGTACTCGTCATTTGAATCTTCACCTGCGTTCGTAATCGATGGAGTGAAACTCAAACAGAGAAAAGCAAAAAGTACTAGTTGAAGAACGAATTTTATGTTCCATCTAAAGATTTGCATTGTAGAGCAATCCTAACATCATAATTTGGGACGTCAAATAAACTTCGCAGAGTGATTGGTTTGTCAAAGAAAGGAATGCTAAAAATAAAAGCGAACGACTTGTTCCTTAAGGAGAATAAATTATATTTTGACTATGAGCTGAATTACGACAGGTCTCGTAATCAGACCGGACGAGTCACTGTAAATAGACTTCAATTTATTTTTTTGCATGTCGTGCTTGAACCTTATTCTTATTCGGTTTAAGCCATTTATCCAGAATCGCTATCAGATCCTCAATAAGAATAGGTTTAGATAGGTAATCGTCCATGCCTGCATCTATGCACTTTTGACGATCTTCTTTTGAGGCTTCGGCAGTGAGTGCAATAATGGAGGCCCGCTTTGTTTCAGATTTACGTATTATTTGGGTTGCTTGGTAACCATCCATCTCTGGCATCTGGCAATCCATAAATATGACGTCATAGGGGATCCGAGCTGCGGCTTCGACTGCTTCAACTCCGTTTGCGACGGCATCTGCTGCGTAGCCCTGATTTTCCAGAATTTTTAGCGCTACCTTCTGATTAATTTGGTTATCTTCGACGACAAGAATGCGGATCCCTTTGGAAATGGAAACCACAGCAGACTTACGGGGTTTATTGCTCTTTCCTAACAATTCATCACGGTTCCCTACTAATAATAAATTGAGACTATTGAAAAGTCGAGAAGGACGCAACGGTTTCTCCAATATAGCAGCAAACTCTTGATGGGAACTGCGTACCGTCGCACCAGGACTAGAATTAGTAGCATCACTTGAAAGATCAGCGCTGAGGCTGGCGGTATGACCGATGCTGGGGCTCAAGAGGACGACGGGGATGCTCTGTCCGCCATTTTTCGATTTGATCTTCTGACAAAAAGCGGAGGCATTCATGTCACTCATCTGAATTCCGGTAATTACTATTGCAAAAGGCTGCTTTTCTCTGAAAGCCTCATCAATTAGTTCAAGTGCTTTTTTCCCATTTTCCGCAACAGAGGGAGTCATCTTCCAAGAGGCGAGGTGGGCAGCAATAAATTTTCGGACAACATAATTGTCTTCAACCACCAGAACACGTCGGTTAGCCAACTCGTCCCCATTTGATTTTTGTGGCTTGGTTTGATCCGATTTTTTCAGTTTAAAACGTGTAGTAAATGTGAAAGTGGATCCTTTTCCCGGCTCACTTTCCACCTGTATAGAGCCGCCCATTCTTTCTACGAGGTCTTTGGAGATTGCTAATCCAAGTCCTGTTCCTCCATATTTATGAGTTATCTGCGCATCGGCTTGATTAAAGGGTTGAAATAGCGAAGAGATGGTCTTTTGGCTCATTCCGATACCGGTGTCTTTAATACTAAATGAAATACCGAAATCGCCCTTTGTACCGGTTTCGAAGGGTTTTGCTTGAATCAGAATTTCGCCTTTTTCGGTAAATTTTGAGGCATTGCCGATGAGATTCATTATTACCTGTCGCAGTCGCCCTGGATCTCCGTGAAGCGTATCAGGAACATCTTTGTCGACTATATAAACTAATTCTAGTCCTTTTGCCTGAATTCCAGCGCCCAAGAGTTCCGCAACCTCTTCTAAAATGGTACGGGGTGAGAATGGTATAGACTCAAACGTCAGTTTACCTGCCTGAATTTTTGAATAGTCAAGAATATCATTAATCAGTGTAAGTAATATCACGCCCGACGTATGGATAGTCTCCATGTAGTCTTTTTGAGAGTCGGTGAGGCCGGTCTGCAGCATGAGCCTGGCCATTCCTATCACTCCGTTCATCGGAGTGCGAATTTCATGACTCATTGCTGCGAGAAAAGCGGATTTCGCGCGTGTTCCGGCCAGCGCATCTTCTCGAGCCTCGATCAGTTCTGAAATTTTTGCTTTTAACTCGTTTTGGGCTTTAATGAGTTCACTATTTTTTTGTACTGTTGCCTCGAACGTTGACAGTAGAAGATTCAGAATTTGTGCTCGATCTGATTGGATGCGGTATTTATTCCCGCAATAAACAACTTCTACTCCATCTTCGCGTTCGTCGCTTACGAGATTCTGATTTGAAAGCGCCCAACTAACTCTTGAAAGCAGTAGCCCGACTTCATAGGGTTTTGTAATAAAATAGTCTGCACCGCATTCAAGACCTTTAATCACGTCCATCATTTCAGAAAATGATGTCAAAAGAATCACAGGAATTTTGCTCCACTGCTCATGGGCTTTTACACGCTTACAGAATTCGTACCCGTCCATCTCGGGCATATTGATATCTGAGATAATTAAATTGGGTCGAACCGCAGCTACCTGCTCCAAGCCTTGGACGCCGTCGCGTGCAAGAAAAACTTCATAAGTACTTCCAAGGTTGAATTTAATAAATTCCGCCTGAGTAGCGCTATCTTCGACCACCAAAATTTTTTTCGCGTTTCCCGTTCTCATCGTGTAGCCATTCAGTTACTTAGCCAATTAGTCAGCTAATAAATCTTTAAGGTTGGAACTGAGCTTTGTTAAATTCAACGTGGCTATTTCCACCTGTTTGGTTCCTGCTACGTTTTGACTGGTTGCTTGTTTAATATTTTCCATAGCCATTGCTACCTGATCGATTCCAATCGTTTGCTGCTGGCCCGATGCTGCAATTTGGATCACAGCCTGCGCTGCCTCAGAAATGCTATCTGATAGAGTACGGATAGCCTCCCCGGAAGCCAGTGCTTGTCGCATCCCCGCTTCCACGACCTTATTGCCCTGTTCGGCTGACATCACCACCGCGCCTGTCGCTTTTTGAATTTCATTTAAGAGAGTCCGTACCCGGATAGTGGATTGCTTTGATTGTTCTGCAAGAGCTTTTACCTCCTGAGCGACCACAGCAAAACCCCGGCCTTGTTCCCCAGCCTTTGCGGCTTCGATTGCGGCATTTACGGAAAGTAAATTTGTTTGTTCCGCTAGATCGCCAACCGTGGCAATAACTTCTCCAATGGCCTGGCCCTGCTCATTTAGCTTCATGATATTCTCGCCGATCGAGTCCATCTGTTTTTTTATTTCATTCATTCCTTGAATAGTAACATCGACTGACTTTCTTCCACTGACAGCAACCTCAGTTGCTTTCTTTGCCGTCTCAGAAACGCTTTTTGCTTTTTGACTTGTGACTTGGGTGGTCTGTTTAACTTCTTCTACAGTAACCGTAGTTTGACTGACTGCTGTAGCTGTTTCATTGGCACCAGCAGACATTTGACTGACCGATGCTAAAATTTCGCTTGATGAACTGTTCAGAACGTTGGTGGTCTCTTCAATCGGGCTAATTACTCTTCTTACACTAAAACCATAGAGTGCAAGTAGGCCACCCAAGCCAAAGAGAAGACCTGTCAGTAGAATAACGTAGATTGTCCGAGAGGCTTGAATCTCTTGCGTTTGACGTTGATCCAAGAGATCGCGTTCTTCCGATTCCATTTCGGTGGCGATTTTCCGAATTTCGTCCATGAATAGCTTACCTTTATTAGAGCGGACAAGTTTAAGCGCATTTTCGAGACCCGATTTTCGAAGTTCGATCGTCTCCTTAAGTTCTCCTATTTTTTCTTGGATGAGCGGCTCCATTTGATCTAGTCGCTGCTGCTGATGAGAATTATCGCTAGTCAGGCGCCGCAGTTCTCGAACGACTTGATCAATTCGGTGCAATGAATTGTTATAAGGCTGAAGATAATTGTCATCAGCAACAAGAAGATATCCCCGTTGTCCTGTTTCCAAGTTAGTCATTTGTAGCAATACTGCTTCGATTGTTTGAAGCACCTGGTGCGAGTGATCCACTTCTTTCATCGTTTCGATGAATTTTGCGGTGCCAGCATAGCTTATGATGACTACAACAGATAACAAAAGACCGATTAATCCTAATGAAATACTTACCCATTTTCTTAAGGAAATTCGCATTTCATCCCCCTTAGACAGCATGCGCCACTTATCAGATCATTTTACTCTTTTTCGTTTGGTTGACACAATATTTTAATATCTCCGCAATTCCATCGGGAGGAAGGACGTAATTCGCTGCTCCAAGTTTAATGGCTTCCCCTGGCATTCCAAAAACTGCCGATGTATCCTGATTTTGAACAATGGTGACTGCACCCTTCTCTTTCATTTCTTTTAATTCCTCAGCACCATCTTTTCCCATTCCAGTCAGAAGAATTCCTACCGAATTTTGACGAAATATTGCCGAAACGGATCGAAAAAGGAACGAAACCGAAGGACAGATGCCTTCCTTTTGGGGGTTTTGTTTGAGACAAATAAATCCTGTGCTGTCTACTCCAAGGTGGTAACCGTCTGGTGCTAAATAGACGTGTCCTGGTCGGAGTCTTTCCCCATTTTTTGCGATGTGAACATCCAGTTGACACGTTTTACTCAGCCACTCGCAAAATCCTTCCACAAACCCTCCCAACATGTGTTGAACAACGAGTATGGGGACCGGAAAATCGGAAGGAAGCGCAGATAGGATGGTCTTTAATACCGGGGGACCTCCTGTAGAGGCGCCTATCGCCACTATCTTGATGTCTCTCGGATGCCCATTAATCGCAGGTGAAGGACTCTTCGCAGAATTCATCCAGTCTGCACCCCAACGTCTGACGACTTTAATTTCTGAAATAAGTTTAACGGTTTGGATGAGTTCCGCTGCTGTTTTTTCAAATTGCGAATGACCGATGCCTTTCGGTCTTTCCATTACACTAATAGCCCCTGCCTGAATTGCATCAAAAGCGACATCCCTTTCTTCTGTATTTAAACTACCACTAACGATGACAATAGGGGTCGGATGTGTACTCATAATCGCTCGAGTAGCTTCAATTCCTCCGAGCTTTGGCATGTGAATATCCATAGTAATAACGTCCGGCCTATTTTCGCTGACCGCCTCAATAGCTTCTTCCCCATTTTTTGCCACGGCTACTACACGAATGTGGGGATCAGAAGAAAGAATGTGAATAAGGAGTTGTTGGACGGTAGATTGATCCTCAACAATGAGGACTCTGATGGGATTGCGAAAGTTGTGGCCTGTCGGGCAGTCTGTCATGCGGCCAGCCTTCGAATGATCTCCAACAAATTCGTCTGATCAAAGCGGCTTTTCACAATATAAGCATTGGCTCCTACCTCAATGCCTTTTTCTTTGGTTTCACGTGCCTCATTTGCAGTGACGAGAATAACCGGCAGTTCACTTAAGTGTTTGTCCGCGCGGATCTTCGCAGTCAAGTCGAGCCCATTCATCCCTGGCATATCAATGTCAGAGACTACTAAGTCAAAATTCTCAGTGCGCAAAGCCGAGAAGGCTTCCAATCCGTCCTTCGCTGTTTTTACCATGTACCCCTCTGATTCGAGAATGTTCTTAAGAAGAGTACGTGATGTCACGTTATCTTCCACAACCAATATCGATTTAATTTTTGTTCCTTCGTCTGAAATACCACCGCCACCATTATCAACAATATTGCCGGATGAGGCTTCGGATACCCCGACCATGAGATCGTTTACATTGAGAATAGGTACGACTTGTCCATCTCCCAAAATCGTGGCGCCGGCGATATTTCGTACCCGCTTGAGCTGAGGCCCCAATTTTTTCACTAGAATATCCTGATCGTTCCAAATACGATCAACTAGAAATGCGACGCGTTTTTCTCCCACTTTGGATATTACCATAGGAAAATACTGGTTACTTTCGGAAAAAGACTGACCCTGGCGGACTGTAGGTTTTTTTTGGGGTATTTTTAAAGATGCGGACAACGAAGCCAAGGAAATTGTCCGATTTTCAAAGACGATGGTGTCCTTACCTTCTACTGTTTTTATGTCGCTCTCCTTTTGTCGATATACTCGTTCGATATTTGCAGCGGGAAAAACAAATTTTTGATCAGCCACGTCTACCAAAACGCCTCTAAAAGTCGAAAATGATAAAGGCAGCTGAATTCTAAAACTAGTTCCCTGATCCGGGGTGGTTTCGACTTTAATTGTTCCACCTAAAGCGTCTATTTTTTCTTGCACAATGGCCAACCCGAGACCTCGGCCCGATAGTTCTGTAATAAGAGGAGCCGTTGATATTCCGGATTTAAACATCAGCTGAATCGCCTGTTCAGCGTTAATTTGATTAATCTGTTCTTTCGAGATCAAACCCGTCTTGTACGCGCTAGTTGCAACCCGCAGAGGAACAATACCTGCTCCATCGTCTTTAATTAAAAATTCAACAGCATCTTCATTCTTTGGTGAGACGGTTATTTTTATGGTTCCAATAGCTGGTTTCCCTTTTTTGAGTCGGATCCCCTCCGGTTCAATACCGTGGTCAGCGGCGTTTCTCAGGAGATGAATGAACGAATCTTTAACCTCTTCTAAAATTCGGCGATCAATCTCAATATCGCCTCCTTCGATAATGACATCGATCTTCTTTCCCAAGTCATGAGACAAATCCCGGACTAGTTTCGGAAAGATTTCGAGCAGGGAAGAGCATGGGCACATAACGGCTTTCCGCATATCGTCAAGAAGTGTATTCAACATGGTTCGGCAGGAGCGATATTCACCTTCCGTTGCCTTACGCAGGCGTGAAACTCTGTCCTGGACCGCTTTTTCGGTTTCCCTAGATTTTAGAAGCTCTTCAAGTTCGCGCAACTCTAGCGCCCGCTGTTGAATGCCAAGACCAATTGCGCGCATTTCTTCTGCCTGAAGGAGAATCGACAGAAGCCGACTTACTGCAATGCGAACGGTCTTGGAGCTGTGTTCTGGCATTTCAACATGCTTTTGCGGAGTATTTCTACTGTCGTTGTTGTTGCCGCTGTTTCCACCGGCTACGGTTATTAATCGTACTTTCTCGGTTGTTTTATCGCGTGCTTTTTCAAGTTTTTGGCGAATTTTGTGGTCTGCCTGATGGCCAGGGCCTTGATCCGATATTTCAGAGCTAGTTAAGCGTGTTATTAGGTTAAGAATTTCAAGATGGTCCTTGGATCCTTCCCTTTCATCCTTTACGGGGTTAGCAACCGTCTGATTTATTTGTTCTAGGTAAGATAGCGTCTTATAGAGAATATCGTAACTATTTGAGGAAAGATTCAATTTATCACTTTTAATAGCTATAAAGACGCTTTCCAGGGCCTGGCAGATGGACTCGATGCGCGCTTCGTTTATGGTATTGGCGGCACCTTTAAGGCTATGAAGTTCCCGGAGAATGATTTCAAGAACAGGCGTTGCAGAGTTCTTGTCTCCTTTTTCTAGATTCATTAAAGAGGATGTGATTTTTTTTAAGTGCTCTTCAGCTTCTTCTTGAAAGGTTCCTAGCAGTTTTGCAAGTATTCTATCATCCACATTTTTCATACTTTTTCATCCACCGACAATAATGTCTTTATTTCTAAGTAGTTTTTCCAAATTGAGAATAGTAATGCGGTCTTGTGTTACACCGGAGAGAAACTCACTCTGTCTTCCGGTTAAGGAAGGTAATGAGGTTTCAAGCTCCGTTGTTTTAATTCTTTTGATCCCGAATACCGAATCGACGAGAATACCGAGTTCGAGCCCTTCTGTTCGCGCCACGATTACCTTCCGATTCGTGTCATCGGAAGAAGACCCATTTGTCAATGGCAGTTCGAGAAATCTACTCAAATCAAAAATGGAGAGAATTTGACCACGTAGATTCATTATGCCGAGAATAAATGGAGGCGTACCCGGCAACGACGTATACATTCGAAGGGGATGAACCTCATTAGTATTCTTTGTTTCGAAGCCGTACCGTTCGTTTCCAAGTGCAAATTCCAGGACCTCGATGGTTTGATCCGCGCCTATATCCTCTGAGCGGGGCGTTTTTGCTAGCGCTAAGGCTCTAGCTCTCAAAATATCCTTCTTTTTATCGTCCAACGCGCACCCGCCTTTTTTCTGCTGTTTCTGTCTGAAGGAGGGAGGAGAGTAGTTCCCGGAGATAACCGACACTCATTCCGTCTGATTCCGGTAAAACGAAATCAATGTCTAAATCCTTAATTAATTGAAATGCTATTCTTAAGTGCCGATCTGCTTCTAATAATTTTTGTTTATTTCTCAAAAGAGAACCCAATGAAAAATGGGCAAGAACGAAATTTTGGTCCAAATAAAGGGTATGTCGCAGAGATTGAATTGCTTCTTCGATCTGACCTCGCTCCAGAAGAATACTGGCGGTCAAATAATGAACACTCGCATCAAGACTATTTACTTGAATGGCTCTTTTGCACCACTGGAGTGATTCATCCATTTTGCCAAAATTCGCACAGAGTTTGGCCATGAGCTTCTTACCTTGAACGTCATTCGAATTGACCGCTAGGGAAGCAGCAATCGCTTCACACCTATTATAATCATTTTCGTGAAAGTATTTTTCAGCTAAGGCGTAGGGAGCCACTTCTTCTTCCTGCTTTTCTACCTGAGCTGGTTCTATCGGTGGGCTTTCTCTCAAAGGTAAACCTACCGCTTCTACTTCGTGACTGAGCCGTGCTGGGATTTCCGAATATATTGGAACTGCTGATATTCGTTCTTTCTCTTGCTTTGCTATTCCCGTTATTCTTCGATAAAGAGTGGTCCCCTGGAAGTTGACAGGCGTAAATTCAGAGAAGAGAGTTTGCGAAACTTCCGGGGCAGCAACAAATAACCACCCGCCTTCGTTCAGACAATACCAAAATTTTTTCACTACCTTTTTTGCCAGCTCGGGATGGAAGTACATTAATACATTATTGCAAAAAATGATATCGACGCCATTTGTCTCATTGATAGGCGAAGGAAATATGTCATCAACCAGATTGAGAAAGAAAAATTTTACCATTCCTCTAATTTCACCGGAAAGTTCAAAGTAGTTTTTGCCGGACTGTTTGAAATAGGTCTTCTTAACAGCGGCAGGTGTCCGCCTAAAGGCCCATTCATCATACTTTGCACGGAAGGCTAGCTTCAAAAAATCAGAATTGATATCGGTACCAAGGAGAGTCAGATTCCACGAATTTAAGTCTGGAATAAGTTTCTTTAGAATCATGGCAAGGGAATAGGGCTCTTCACCTCGACAGCAGCCCGCACTCCAGATTTTTAGAGCTTTTTGACCGCCTGTACGGGACGCTAGGATTTCCGGGATTACGTATTTCTTAAAAATCCGGAGACCCCTTGCATCTCTAAAAAAATAGCTTTCACCCACCGTCAAATATTTGGCTAATATCTGAACATACTTTGAATGGAATGGTGAGTTATTCAATTGTTCGACGAAAGTTTGCACGTCTGCAATTCCGAGCTCAGCACTAGCTTCCAAAATTCCACGCTCCAAATCGCTTAAGCGTTCCTGAGGAAAAAGTAAACCCAGTTTCTGACTGATTGTTTGGTTGGCTTGGTTGAGAAGGGGTTCCGGTATAGAGAGTTTTCGAGGCGAAGATTTAAATGGAAATCCCGATGTCATTGGAAGACCTCTTCCAAATAGCGGACTACATCAATAAGATATACAATCTTTTCATTCAGCTTCATTGCTTTATCACTGATTCTTTTGGTAGTTGTAGTAGCCAGTGTGTCTATAGAAATGAAATCAGTATCAACCGTCTCAACAATTCCAACCACGAAATCGGCCCAAAGGGCGACTTTTCGTTCTTTAATTTGAATAATGATGAATTGATCAGAAAGTTGGACGTCTTGGTGAGTTTGGAGGAGAAGTTGCCGCATGTCCAAAACTGGAATTAAATCGCCGGATAAGTTGATAAGTCCAGATATCGTCGTCGAAGAATCCGGTATAGGGGTAATCTCGGCAGCAGGTACAACCCGCTGCACTAGGTCTAACGGGATAGCATACAGGCATTCTTGAACAGATAATACAAGGGCTTGCTTTTCGAAATTACCCATTAAGTGCTCTCTATCGCCTACATTGATTGACGTATATAAGTGTATAAATTTACGTATTTATTCTCGGTATAAAAGCTATAAATCTTAATAGGATGCGTAAAATCATCGGTTTGGCTTACGGTACTCTTTTAGGCGTCACTGTTAAGCTATATTGTGCGTTGCGTTTTATTTCCGTAATTTTCGCAGTATTATTGAGTTTGGTGATTAAAGCACAAGTGCCGATTTGCTTGTGCAAGTTAGATTCTGAATTTTCCCAAATGTCAGCGCTAATTTTAACGGTTTTTGCACCCTTTTCAGTGAGAACCAGTTTTATCGTAAAATCCTCTAGAGAGATGGATGTGGTTTTGTCTTTTTCCACTGTAATGGCTCCGGCTAGGGGCTTAGTACTTCCTACTTCCAATAGGTAATTAATCTTATAGCTATTGGCGAACGCAGAATGCATCGAGATGGCCAGCAACGGAAGCAACGCTATAAGCTTTTTCAAAGGACCTGGCCCTCTTCTTAAAGTGATGATTTTATGTTTTACCTATTCTATTAAATTAGGCAAAAAATACAATAATAACTACAATTTCTTTGTTCTGAACTTTTACTATTATAATGATGCAGGATGGGGCGACTAAAATCGACGCTTTATATAATTAAGAGTTGTTTGTTTCATATGGTGTTATTTATATATTATTTAACATTATTATGATTAAGTTTGCATTGATACTGGGAAATCGGGATTTTTCTCGGAAACCTGTATAACTATATGGAACTATTGCTATTTCTATATAAAACTAGCTTAGTTTACGGTTTATGAGTCATTTTCTACACATGTGCTGAAGGGAATTTGGGCATTCTATAATAAGAGAATGAATAGAAATCTTTCTAATAATTCCGTTCGTAACAGGAAGAAGCAAAGCACTTCTAGTGCTAGTGACCGGAATAGCAGTATTTCGGGTATTGGCTCCCGTCAGGATGCCGGAAAGGGTCCAAAACTATCTCGAGACGTACTTAAAAAAATTCTGAACAATATTAGTGAAGGAGTTGCCGTTGCGAATGCGGAAGGCAAACTAGTTATGTTCAATCTCGCTGCGGATCAACTGACGGGGATTGGAAAGCTGCAGAAAAATGTCCATTTGACCACACTGAATCGTGAAAAGTTTCTAGATCAGATATATTTGGCAGATCAAATAACCCCGTATCCCGTTGAGGAACTACCCCTAGCCCGAACCCTCCGAGGAGAAAAAATGAAGGATGATCTCGAATTTTTGAGAAGTCCTAGTAGACCAGAGGGTGTCTTGCTCAGTGTGAGCGGACAACCGCTTTTAAATGAGAAGGGCAAAGTTCAGGGCGGCATTGTGATTTTCAGAGACGTCACATTTGAAAAACAAATCGAACAAAATCTCAAAGTAGCAAAGCAAGCGGCTGAGGTAGCCGAGCGCGCAAAGTCGTGTCTTTTGGAAGCTATGAGTCATGATGTTCGAAACCCAATGGCGGGTCTTGTTGAGATGCTTGATATAGTTCTTAAAACGGATCTCACTCCAGCACAGCGCGAATATGCTTCGTCGATGCGAAATTTGGCGGAAAACTTGGTATCCGTAATTGCCAGTATGTCTCAGAAATTTGAGACAGAATCGAGAGAAACTATGTTAAACGTTGATTTAATAGACTCGATAACTTCAACAGACGAGATAGAGGAGTCGAAACTGTACAAGGAAAAGGCCAACAAACCACAGCCCCACCATTTTAAAACTTTCAACTATGAGAAGGCTTTGGAACGCCTTGGTGGTGATCAGAATTTCCTAAGAAAAATATCGAAGATGTTTGCTACAGAGGAATGGCCGCAGTTCAAGGTTCAAATAGAGGGTGCTTTCCAGGCCGCGAATCCAGCAATGCTGAGAGCGGCAGTGCATTCTCTGAAAGGATCTCTCGCAAATTTCTATCCGAATGACGTTATGAATACAGTTCAAGAACTTCACGAGAGGGTTCGCAACGGAGAAATTGAACGTGCGAAAGAAACATTTGCTGTAGTAGTAGTCCAGATGGGAACTCTCGTGTCTGAGCTCGAGCTAATCTGAGTCAATACAGTTGCAAAAGACATGGCAAACAATCATTTGATCCTTTTGAGTTTCTCTTCAAGTGCAGGTAATGTAATCGGTTTAAGAATATAATTACTGACACCGCCTTCAATCGCTTTTTGAACCTCTTCTTTTTGTGATTCACCGGTCGCCATGAGTATGGGCAAGTTTTGGAATCGTTTGGTGGCCCTAATTTTTTGAACCAATTCGAGTCCTGTTAATCCCGGCATGTGCCAGTCGGATATGATCAAACCAATATCTGACTGTCTATTCACGGTTTCCCAGGCTTCTTTTCCATCTCCTGCCTCGATGAAATTTGAAAAACCCAATTCTTGTAAGAATTTGATAGTAATTTCGCGGCTGGTGGGGACATCATCTACAATTAGGATTTTTGAATCGAATTTAAATCTACCCAAACCAAGAGTTAAGCCGGGACTAAATACAAGATTTTTAACATTGGAGTTTAGATGAATCTCGAGATGAAAAGGGCCGATGTCTGACCCAAATGGAAATACGTAGATAGGCAACTCGGAGCCATAAATGAAGGACATTTTTTCACCGACGGCTACCTTCGAGAATCCGCTTTCGAAATGCTCAGTTTTGTCTAGAATAGGTTTCGACGCTGTCCGGGTAATGAGGTCGGTTATTTCAGCAATAGTTGCGTGAGACTCCTGAGTGTCTGTCAATTTTTTGCCGAGAGATTTTTCCATGAGAGAGGAAAATGTCGTTTTCGGTAAACAAAGAGAGAATAAACCTTGTGTTCCACCTATGCTAAACGTACTGGTTCCCGAGATGTCAAAAGGCCGAGATTCTTTTCCAGCAACCCGATACGGATGCAGTAACTGACAACGGAGTTGTGCATGCGTCCTTAACACCTCTATTGTGCTTTCAAGAAAAGCCTTTAAAGCCACAGTTGCTAATTCCTCATTGAGTACATTCACCAGAGCCCCCCTTCCTATGACTTGTAAGCCAAATCTGTGCCCTATTAAATCGTGAATGGCAAGATTAGATACATAGTATACCATTCGCCGTTTGATTTTCCATCGATACTGTTCGCTTTAGCGTAACTAGAGGTATCTACTCCAGCCGAAATATCTATCATCAGGCCCTGTGGAATGGTCAGTTTAATGCGCCCACCTACTCTGGAAGCGAGATTATATATTAGATACGCACTTCCATCTGAATTGTGAATAAAGGATCGATAAACTCCGTAAAATGGGCCGAAAGATAAGATAGGGATGGGTTTGTATCCGGCATAGAAAAAATATTTTAGAAAGTCTTGAGATGGGAGAGGATCATTTTTTCTAACGGCATGATAGTAGACTAGTCTTGCTTCGGTATCGACGAATTGATTGCCGTACATCGCGGCTAGGCTTGGGCCGATGGAATCCATAACTTTGGGAGGACCCGATGCGGCTGAGGCCAAAAAATTCCCGTTGGATTCAATCAATCCAGCAGAAACATAGAGACTATTGTTTAGAAAGAGGCGATCGTAGCTGACCTCTAAGGAACTCGGTGTTGGTCCGGAGGTAATTCTGCCATTTATGGTTGAAATTCCGCCTAGATTGGGGCTTGTATAGAGAACAATATTAACATTCAGGCCTGATTCTTTTGTCAGCATGAACCGAGCGCCACCATAGCCAGTAAATCCAAGCAGAACGTCCTGGCCAACTCCGAGGTAGTACTGCGTTGTTTTCGGAGTGAGAAAGCTAGCCTCGGATTTCGCTTCGGCCTCCGATTTCGATTCTTCGGCTTGTTCTCGTGCCCAACAGAGGGAGTCTAAGGATAGAATGAGTGTTAGGATGGTTGTGGTAAGAACCGAAGAAGACCAGAACTTAGATATCATCGAACAATAGTAATGAAGTATTAGTATTGTTCAATACGAAAAAACCGATCGGCAATAACCCGGGTGATTTTCTCTTAATAAATATAGGTCCCGACTAGCTAAGAGACTATGTGTTAGAGAAGACCCACTTCAGTTCATGGATTGCTTATTCCGATAAGCACACGTGGGCAAGTATAAGAAAAGTTCTGTAATCGCCCCGATAGGCTACCTCCCGTATATAGACGGGTTAAGGGCTCTAGCTATCATATTTATTCTATTATTCCACTTTTACCCAGAAGCATTTTCCGCCGGATTTATTGGGGTAGATATATTCTTTGTTATATCCGGATATTTGATAACATCCATAATTTCAACTGAATTAAAAATCGGCTCAATCTCGCTATCTCTATTTTACGCTAAACGAATTCGAAGGATCCTGCCTGCACTTGTCTTAATGTTGACTACTGTTTGGGTGATAGGTCGGACCTTTTTCCTGGCGGATCAGTTTATCTACTTGGGTAAACAGATATTAGGTAGTGCACTATTCAGTTCCAATTTTATTTTTTGGTTGGAAGGAGGCTACTTCGACGTTTCTGTTGTTGAAAAGCCACTCTTGCATCTCTGGTCGTTGGCAGTTGAGGAACAATTCTATATCGTGTGGCCTCTTCTATTTACTTTCCTATATAGAAAGGGACTTAAAGTAAAAGGTACTTTCGTCATTGTCATTCTATCTGCTGGTCTCTATGCTATTGCACAGTTTATTCATCCCGAAACAGCATTTTATCTGCTGCCATTTAGAGCGTGGGAAATTGGTATGGGATGCTTGATTTCAGTACTGAGCGATTCCGGATTCATCTCTCTGACATCTCAAAAAATTCATTTCGAAAAGTCTGCAATCGCAGCGCTGGGTTTAGCTCTTCTACTCATGGCAATGCTCCTGTCGTTTCTACCAATTCCGATAGCTACTGCTATGGCTGTAGTGGGAACTTCGTTAATTATATTAGGTGGTGTCTATACTGATTTAGCAAAAATTTTTTCCTCCCGAGCCCTTATTTTTGTTGGACTTATCAGTTACCCACTCTATTTATGGCACTGGCCCATACTTAGTTTTAGAGCCGTTTTGCGAACAGGGGGAATTCTCACGGGATGGCAGGGAGATTTTCTCTGTTTTCTTCTATTAGCGATCCTATCTATTTCTACTTATTATTTTATAGAAGTCCCCATTAAAAATAGAATAAAACTGTCTCCCATTCATGTTAGAAAGCTTCTTTTCGGTGGAATGTCGATTTTGATTCTTCTTGGCATTCTTGGGTATTTGACGTTTAACGGGCTTCTGTTAACCCAGAAGCAACAATTCATCAAAGGTTTCGCGGCTTATAGACATTATCAGATCGTTCCTTTTAGGGGAGGAGGCTGTTTCGGCGATTCTCCAGATAAATTTTCCGAGGATTGTCTCGCAAAAGGTAGTCAAAAGACACTTCTCATCTGGGGAGATTCCTTTTCGATGACGCTTTATCCACATTTAGAAAAAATTACGAAAAAACTTAAGATAGGATTATCAACGTTCAGTTCAAGCCGGTGTCCGCCGCTTCTGGATCACGTTCAAGAGGATAGACCGAACTGTAAGGCTAACAATGACTATATATTTTCAATTGTAGAAAAAGCAAAGCCCACGGCTGTTATGCTCATGTGTAACTGGGTGGAGTACGATCGAGTTGAAATTCTTAAATACCTCGTCTCGACCATAGAGAAGATTAAATCTACCGGCGTGGAACACGTTTTTCTAGGTGGACAAGTTCCCTATTGGCGAGCACCTCTCTTCCAATTGATGGAGCGGCATTTGCTTGAAAAAGGGTGGCCTCTTCCTGAGAGAACTTCGGATGGAATATTGGAAAATATTTTTAGTGTAGAACCATTTCTTCAGCATATTGTGAAGTCTTCGAAAACCCCCATCGTCGGACTTTTAGGTGAAGTCTGCCACGAAGGAAAGTGTTTAACTTATTTGAAAGATAAAGATAAAAGTATCGGTGCAAGTGATACCGTCTTAACGACGTTTGATTACGGACATCCAACTCCGCCCGCTGCGGCTATCTATGCAAAGGCAGTTAAAAAGATAATACAAACAATGTTTAGGTAGTCGCAATCCTGTCGGATTCCGAGGCGATTTCCAAGTCGAGTTTTTTGGCAAGTTTGAGAAGGTCGGGGGAAATTTTGACGGAGTATGCTTTTTTTGCAGGTCCTAGGTGAAGCAATTGGGACGGCAAACTCTCGAGTTGTTGGGAGACGTAATCACGGATCTTGTCTACGGAAATGGAATCGCTAAGTCGCTTTCCGTTTCGAATAAAAGGTTGAAGGAGAGGTGTAGAATCAACTCCTGGTCCAAACCAAGGATCAGGTTGATCAATCGACGTGAGAACATCATAGATCCACTTTTTTTTGATTCGATTTCGATGTCTATAAACTTGTTTTCTGCCGGGCCAGGTAGCTTTTCCTTCAGATTTCTTCCGCCTGGCACGCCCTGCATATTCCTGAAGTTTATATACAAAATCGAGATAAGGTGCGTCCGCCGAAGTTGATAATGCGGTCCCAACTCCAAATCCGTCAATGGGTGCTCGGGCTCGCAGAAGTTTTTGGATTTCCTGTTCGTCTAAATTGCCACTGGCAAAAATTTTCGTCGACTTTAAATTTCCTTTATCTAAAATTTTTCTGACCTTTTTTGCATGGATCTTGAGATCCCCGCTATCCAGGCGAACCCCGTCCACATGGATTCCCTGCTTAGCCAGTTTTGCGGCCAAGTCGACTACTTTTTGCGCTGCTCTTTCCGTATCATATGTATCAATAAGCAATGTAATATTTGTGGCGTTTCCTTTGTCGTGCGAAAGTCTGCGACTAAGGGCAAAATGTTCAAAAGCGAGACTCTCAGTATCATGGGCTTGAATAAAAGAATGCGCCATGGTGCCGAAGACAGGAATTTGAAAAGTCTGACCAGCCAGCATAGTAGCCGTACCTGAGAATCCACCGATGTAACTTGCGCGGGCGGCAAGCAAGCCAGCTTCTGCACCATGCGACCTACGCAATCCGAATTCTACTAAGCTCTGGTTCGACGACACTAGTCTGACTCGTATCGCTTTGGAAGCGATCATTGTTTGGAAATGGATAATATTAATCAATCGGCTCTCGACAAGTTGAGCTTCTGGGAGAGGAGCCATAATGCGAATTATGGGCTCGTTTGGAAAAAAAACCGTGCCTTCTCTCATTGCATCCAAATCGCCGGAAAAACGGAAGTGCCGTAGATAGTCCAAAAATTTCGGTTTGTATTCGTTAGTCGACTCAAGCCAATTCAATTCTTCTTGCGTAAAAGAAAGAGACTCGAGATAGCTAATTACTTGCTCAAGGCCCACCGCAATCAAGAAGTTTCGATTCTTAGGTAAGCGACGCACAAAGAGTTCGAAGACCGCAGTTCCCGTCATTTGGTTTTCCAAATAGGCTTGCATCATGGAGAGCTGATAACTGTCAGTTAGTAAAGCAGCGTTCCTTGTTAATAGAGGGGCATCGGTCATTTTACCGGGTTCTAGCACAGTTTGTTCTAAAAGGCATGATTAGTGCTAAGCCAATCTGGGATATCAAATGCAACAATTTAACAGGAGAAAATTATGAAGAAGGTTTTGTTTCTGTCTACAGCACTGGTTTGTTTTTTGAGTGTATCACAGGGCTTCGCATTTAGCGGATCTGATGATGTCTCGAAACTCATTGTAGATCCTCCTTCGTCAGACAAAGAAGTGAATTGCGTTAATTTTTCGGGAGAGTGGAAAGGAAGTTGTGTACGCCAATCTCCAACAGGTGAGGCACCGAAGAGTTCTGACTTAAGTATTAGTGTTACGCAAAGAGATTGTCGGTCGATAGTTGCAGGGGGTGAACACTATTATATTGGAAGTCCCAAAACAGTTGTCCAAGATTCCCAGAACAATCATGGCGGCTATTCCTACACGCTAGTCTATGATTGGAATGCAGATAAAACTGAACTCAATTATTCGAATGCTATGTCGATCCGCAGCTACGACCAAGGGTCCAAAAGCATGAAGAGCATCCCAGCGTTACAAAAAATGCACGTGAAGTTAGATCAAGAAGGCAAGCTCCATCTAAAATCTAGTTCGCATATGATGGGGAAAACCAGTCTGAGCGATTGCGTTCTTTCCAAATAGTAAGTTTTAAAAGAAAGAAAGCGATAGAAAGTGGCTTATCCGGTGATGGATAGGCCACTTTCATTTTTTAAAATTTAGCGTTCTAGATCTAATTTTGAATTAACAGTTTCTTCTTATTTTTTTTGTAATATTCAATGGTATTTCGAATAGACATGCAATGCATCCCGGACGCCGAGAAATTTGCCTACTTTGATGGTTTTGTTTGGATTCTTTAGGTGCTCGAAATTCCCAGTAAGGATGGTGGATCTTCCAGCAGTGTGGGTCTCGCGAAACCTTACTGGGAATTCATGCGACTATTGCGTTAGAGTTTTTTTGCTCTTAAGCCGAGAAATACTCCATCTTCGCCTTCAACGTTATAATTCGGCACATTCCATTGTGTAAGGCCGATAAACTCATAGCCTGCTCCACAGATTTCTTCAATCAAGGGGTTTGAGTCTGTAACAAAAAGACGTCTTACTCCGTCATCTCCCTCCACAACTGGACCTGATGGCGTATTCTCAACGGTCTTTCCTCTTTTTTGAAGGGCATCACCAAACCCTTTGAATGAAACACCCAATATTCCACCAGGGCTCTGAATTCGAAAAAGATGGGTATACAAATATTTACGTTCGGTCGGTGTCAAAAAATGAAGAACCGAATTCGCGTAGATCCCATCTAACTTACCGTTTTCCATGCTCTTTGCGTAGTCGAAAAGGTTTTTTTCAATAACTTTAAATCGCACGGAATCCTTAGCTGTCGCTATTCGTTGCCGCATCAGGGCCGTAGCGGTCTGACTGCTTTCTACAGCTGTGGTGTCAAAACTCTCTGCTGCAAACCTTAAGGAATGGTCGCCGGAACCTGCACCGAGTTCTGCTACCGTGGGCTGCTTTCTTCCGAGCTTTTTCATTTCTTCAATAAAAACTTCGAGAAACGGAGTTGTATAAGCTCCCATCGTATCTTTGCTAAACCCTTGATACGTGCCGCTGCTCCAAACCTTTTCAAATAGTTTTGCCATGATCTGGTGCTGCGCAGATGACTGATTCTGTTGATCGATTGATTGATGCTTCATAATTCCTCCTGGTCCTTGTTTTAATCCCGATTGTCAAAGAAAGAGTAATACTATATCACTGATACGATTGACGATCATATTAGGTGTGTTCATAGGAATTATTTCTGGTTTGTTGGGAGCTGGGCCCTCAATTCTTACTATTCTCTTGTTGATGCAAGTAGTCGGGATGGAATTTAGATCGGCAGTGACAACTTCTCTTGTTGTTGTTGCTGGAATGAGTTTTGTAGCTCTGATTCCTTATATAATTACCCGAGCTATTGTTTGGAGGGCTGGATTCACTTTTGCAATTGCATCGATGATAGGAGCCTTAATAGGGGGAGAAACTTCAACTCTTATTCCAATATTTGTACTGAAGCTGATTTTTTTTCTCTCTATTATTATCGGGGCGGTAGCTATGCTCTGGAGCCCTCGCCAGACGACAGGATCTTCTCAAGCTACTGTGATAAGTCCAGTCGCCGCGATGTTGGTTCGCATTCTGGTAGGGATGTTAACTGGACTAGTAGGTCTTGGCGGCGGTTTTGCTATAGTTCCTTTGTTGATCGTTCTAGATAATACTCCGGTCCGGTCGGCAATCGGAACGTCCTTATTTGTTGTGGTATTAAATACTTTGGTAGGGCTTGTGGGGCATTTTCCTAATCCGCCGATCGACTGGTCAGTGGCAATACAAGTTGGGTTGGCGGGATCCTTGGGTAGCCTTTCGATTGCTCCCTTTGCACGTCATCTTAGTGCTAAAACACTCAGACACACATTTGCGTGTTTGATGTTAGCCATTGCTTTTTTTCTATTGGGCAGCAGTTTTTTGCAGTTCGAGCATCGTCGCAACGGCACGCGCATGGAGGATCGTATTTCCAGCGAGGATGCCGGTTCTAAGCACGAGGTCCGGACTGGAATAAAAAATAGGAGTTCCAGTCAAGTCCGTAAATCTGCCACCAGCGGCTAATAGTACAGCTTCTGGTCCACACGCGTCCCAGCGTTTGGTTCCCGTTCCGTGCACGTAAAGGTGGGCCTGGCCGAAAAGTAGTCGGATTACTTTGACGCCAACCGAGCCACATTTAACAACCTGCTTTGCATCGAAGCCTTTTTTCAAGTCTTCAAGGAATGGCGGTCGATGCGAACGTGAAATAATAATTGTTTTATCATCTGGTATCTTGACATCATTTATGTAGATCGGTCTTCGCAAACCATTTGAGTCCTCGACAAAAGCAGATGATCCGACTCGACCGGCAATCACTTGTCCACTGAGCGGCATTGCTAGAACACCAAGATTTGCGCGACCAGCGACTGAAAGTCCAATCATGACAGCAAATTCTTCAATGTGCTCCGTAAATTCTCTAGTTCCGTCTACCGGATCAACAAACCAGACTCGGGAGAAAGCGACGAGTCGAGCAAGATCGTCGGGATTTGTGGGAGCACTCTCTTCAGCTATGATGGCGTCTCTTGGGAAGGAGACACTGAGGGCATTGCAAATGAGCTCGTTCGCCTCGCGATCGGCACGGGTAACCGGGTCGTCTTTGCCTTTATAGTCGACAGTAAATCCGGTTTCATATACATCCCGAACGAGTTTCGCGGCTTGACGGGCAATTCGGATGACTTCTTCTAGTTCGTAGTCTGTGTTCATAAATTCCTATAGGCAAGTTAATGCCATTCCGATCTCTGACCGCGCGAGCTCAAATTTTGCATATTAATGCTTTCATGGTATCAGTTCGCCAGACACTTGCACTTACCCTTGATGATCATTGGAGCCAGTTTCATGCCTTTTTAAGGAAGTGTCGGCAAAAACCCAAACGAGGCTCCGTTCACGATTTAAGAACAAATGCCAGGCAACTCGTGCAGGCCCTGGATCTAATGAGCTGTATCGGGCAAAAGCAAAAGAAGCAACAAAAGAAAACCATATTCCGTTTGAGAAAGCAAATTCGGGATGCATTCCATTTGACTGGCGATATGCGTGATCTTCAAGTGATTGAGAAGACCCTCGAAAATGACGAGCTTGGATCACAGCTAAAAGGCCTGCTTAAATATACAAAGAAGAAAATTAAAATAGAGCAAAAGTCCGTTCGGGATAAATGTGCCAAAGCCCATCCGAAGAGGATGGGAATGGCAGTTCTTGAATTGAACGAAAGTCTTTTTAGTTCTACAAGCGCTGTCGAGAGTGGAAAATGGGAGAAGAGGGAAAGGGAACTTCTTTTGGACGAGTTGGACGACCAGTTTAATACTGTACGTGTTTGTGCCGAAAGAGCCAATTCAACGGCTCCTGCTTCGGTTCATCCTGTGCGAATTGAATTCAAAAAGTATCGCTACGCATGTGAAATTCTTGCCCCTTATCTAGCAATGACGGACGAAACAAAAAAACGCATGAAGGACTTTCAAACACTGCTTGGGAATATTCAGGATTCACAGGTGATGATCGAATACATTTATCGATATATTAGGAGTCTTAAAAACGTTGATCCCGATGAACCGCTGATCAACTATCTGAGAGTCTGTGAGCAGCGACAACAGGACTATGTCAGTAATTTTTGCAAGGATTTGAACAAACATCTGCATTCGGTAAACCTGCGTTTGCAGAAATCCGAGCTCAAGGTAGCTTGAGGAAATATTAGAAGCTGCTTAAAAATGTGCCTTGATGGCTCCAAGCGCTTGGAAAGCGCCTACAGTAAGTCCGGAATAAAATGCCCAAATATAGCTCAGGTCCAACCCAACCGAAAAGTTCTCATGTAGCATGAAGTCATACCCGACCGCAGGTCCAACCTCAAAAGCCGTAGAGCTGTCTGATATTGATTGAGCTGTTGTATTCAGTGTAAAATCAAACGAAGTACTGAGAATTCCAATCCCGAGCCTTGGCCCAAACCAAAGTCCAGGTAGGTCGGCCAGATAGTAATCGAAGTCAGCGTCAATATGCTTCACGTTAGAGCTATAGTTGATGCCAAGCATACTATTAGCTAGACTCGCATAGGTGAAGGTAACGCCGGCTCCAAACTCAGGCAGGAATTTGTGGCGAACATTGCCCCCTAAGCTAAATTGTGAGCCATATCCTTTGTTGTAGACACCGAGTCCCGCTAGGAATCCAACGGACGTGTCATTGGAAGCGAGAGCAATGTGAGACATAAAAACGGTCGATAGGATTACGGAAATGGTTTTAACAGATGTTTTTACACTGAAAAATGACTTCTTGTTCCGATGAATCATTAAGCACTCCTTTGCCCACGAGTTCGCTAGTACGTTTTTAGATTCTTAGATTGTAAAACAAAACGATCAAAAGAAAATATAGAATTTTATCGAATCCTAAGAAACATAAGTTGTACCGTCAGAATAGGGCGTCTACGATTTTATTATCCGAGATTAATTAAAATAGCTCGCCCGCTTACCAAGAATTTCTTAGGCAAAATAGTTTCGCCGCGGCAGACGCACTCAGATCCTAGTCAGTGTTCAACATTCTCGCAATGTCAAACATGAGATTGTAGTGAAGATTTGAAGCCGTGTTCTGTAGAAAAACAAAACCGAATTTTTTACCAGGAATCATGACGATAACGGTTCGTGCGCCTTTTATCCATCCGCCGTGGAAAACGATTTCCATACCGTTCGTACGTATTACTCGATGTCCGAGGGCGTAAGAAGAGCTCTGAATGTTTGTACCAAACCATTCGGAAGCATCAGGCGCAGCTATCCGAGAAGTATGGAGCAAACGGAGCGCATCCGAGGATAACACATTTGGAAAAAATCCCATTTCTGCTAACAGGAACTGAAGCATATCATCGAGATTACTGTTTATGGAGGCAGCTGACGCAAACGGATAATAGGCTTTGGAGTAGGTGGTTTCGATATACTTACCTCGTTGAAAGAGGTGTGGAGCGAAGACATTTTGTGTTTTTGTAAGACCATCGGCTGTTGTCGTGGTTTGCTTCATCTCGAGGGGCTGAAAAATTTCCTTTTTTAAAGCAGATTGAAAGTCGGTGCCGGTTACTTTTGCGACGATCTCACTTAACAGAGCAAAACTTACATTATTGTAACGGAAGCATTTTCCGGGGGCACAAAGGCGCTTTGCGGCCAAGGTCTTTTTAATAATATCGGGATAGGCGGCTTGCGCCTCGATCAGACTATTGGCAACTGAATTTGAAATTCCAGATGTGTGGGATAATAGGTGTTCTATTAGAATGTTCTTACATTTATTTTGTGTGCACAATTTTGGTAAGTATTTTGCAATCGGTTCGTCAAGTTTTAGTTTTCCTGCGAGAGCGAGTTTCACAACCAACGAACTCGTCAAAGTCTTCGACATGGAAGCAATTTGAAAGACCGTTTGTCCGTCGACAGGACCCGTGTTTGAACTGCCTCGTTTGCCAAAATATTTACGCAGGACGATTTTTCCATCCAACACAACACCGAAAGCGGCACCCGGAATTTCCGTTTCGACAACCTCTTGGGTGACCAGATTTTCTATTTTTTTAATGAGCGGGTCTTCCTTAGAGAAGGCAAGTACCGGCCGGACCGAAGTGCTAACACTAAGTAGAATGAGTACCGATAAAAATTTTGCTTTTAGAGGAGAGCAGCTTCTTAAAAAAAACATTATTTCTGTGTTCCTAGTCAATTCTTAATTTTTACCGCAAACCCGAGCGGCGGAGCGAATGCAAAAGTCGCATTACGCCCGGCCCAGCAGGATAAAGCCCACACACGGGACCGTGCTTTGGTCCATGTTGGAGACGGTGTTTTTCGGCGGCTTTTACAACGTGGTCAAATGGATCGCCGCCGTGGAGTTTGAGAAGATAGTGATCACCTTTTGCTCGGAGTTTAAAGTCAGTCATAATTTATTTCCAGCGAACAATATAGTCGCTGGCGCGCTTCGCGTAAAATCGGAAGTTACCAAAGTCGAAAAAAAAGCCCGGAATTTCTTCCGGGCTCCTGACTCTTAAGCCATTTTTAGTGCTTATCTGCTGTCCGACTCGTCCGCATGCGTGGCGAAGTCTGGCCGCTCCTGAATAATTAATGTTTTAAAGTAAGGGTGCAAGAAGCTTCCGTTCCCTCATCAAAAAAATTAACTGCCTTTTTTGACATCATGACATTATTCTGATGGTCTAACAAAGAAGTCAATATTTTGGTTTCTTCTACTAGTGGGACTGTAAGCCCCCACACAGCACCTTCTATATTGGAGAACTTTGCAAAATCTCCGGCATAACCCTCGTCACCGGCTCCGAGATCGACTTCGATATGTTTGCCGTCTTTATAGCTTTCAATGCCATAGACTTCCTCATGAACTTGCATTTCGTTTACGACGCGCGTTTTAGTTTTAAAGTGAATCTCATAGGTACTTTGATCAGCGATACAAACGTACTTAGCGCCTTCGAGATTTGGAATCTTAGGTGGCTGTCCTCTTAATTCAACTGCATATCCGGGAACAGAAACCGCGACTAGGGCTAACCCAAAAACAAATTGCTTCAACACCTTGTTGGATTTCATAGGTACTCCTTTTTGGTATAAATTAAATTGATTTGTACTCAACTTTGCGCATTTAGAACACAGCCGATACGACGTGGCAACAGAAATTTACGCTCACTAAAGAATCAGTGACTATAGAAGCTCAGTCGCTGTTTAACCTCGCGTAGAGCAAAGAGTCTTTGAATTGACCGCGGATAAACTTGTTGTCCCTCAAATAGCCTTCCCTGGAAAACCCCAGCTTTTTCAAGACGCCAATCGACGCTTTGTTTTCAGGTCGACAGGTCGCCCAAATTCGATGGAGTTTTAGTTTTGAGAATCCAAATCGAATAATTGCTTCCGCTGCTTCGCTGCCGTAACCTTTGCGCCACTGGTCTTTCCGAAGAATATAACCGAAACTGGCATCGTGATTGATTGCACTTTGAATCTGCAGTCCCACACCGCCAATAAGTTCTTTTGCTTTTCCACGATTGTCCAGGAGTACAATCGCGAGTTCATAGTTTTTCCTGGGTCTTTCTTTTTGTTCACTAAGAGCGGTTGCGATGAATTTCTTAGTTTCTTGCTTGGAGTTTGTTCCCCAATCCATATGTAATGTATTTTCAGCGTTCGATGCGTATCGATGTACCGCTTCAAGGTCGTCTTTTTTTATGTCTCTGATGAGTAAGCGGTCAGTCTTTAGATTCATATTTTCATTCTCTATAGTGAAGCGACCGTTAGGTCAAATTAAGAAAATGCTTGCGTTTTATTTGATGAAAGAGGAAACCGAACTTCTCTAGGTGCAACGCTAGGAGATTTGTTTATGAAGTCGTTCAAAATGCAACGCATTATTTGGGCTATTGATCCGTTTGATCGAGAGAGTGGTGGCCAACAGGCACTCACCTCCGTTCTGGAACAGTTTTCCAACTTAGATGGCGTGGAGATTCAGCCCGTTTATATATCTAAGGCGGAATATGCATTTTTACCTCTTGAAAAGGTGGCATATGAAGCCTTACGGGAAATGATTGAAGAAATAGATATTATAGGAATGAACGGTCCAAAAATTTTTAAATCTGATTCCGCCACTGTGAAGAGTGCGGTTGATGCTCTTATAAAATACTCTCGGGAAGTGGATGGTGATTTGATTGTGACTCAAACCCATGGTCGGCAAGGTGTGAGAAGGCTCGTTTTAGGCAGTTTTGCTGAAACGCTTTTGATGCGTTCTCCGATTCCCGTTCTTACCATTAATCCCTACATTGTTCCGTCCCAGAAATTTCAACGGATCCTTTTTCCTACTGACTTTGATCACCATGCCGTAAGTCTTTTTAAGCAAGTTGTAGCGTTTGCCAAAGCCATTGGGGGCAGAATAATATTACATCATATTATTTTAACGCCCATCTTACCCTACGCAGGCGATGTCGGATTTGCTCAGGAATATGAATCTCTCATTCAGGACTACACTAGGCGAGAAACTGAAAAAGCAAACAAACACGCGAAAGCCTGGACTCAATATGCCGCAAAGGAAGGAGTTCCACTAGAGCTGGCCCTCGAAACGAATGGGAACTCTATTTGGGAACATATTATTCATATGGCAGAGAAACATAAAGTAAAACTCATAGCTCTCGAAACAAAACGGGGCCCGACAGAGGCAGCTGTATTTGGAAGTATTACTCGAAATCTCTCTCGGTATGCCGATTGTCCAGTTTTGGTCCTGAGCTCGCATTATTCGGAACATTTGACTGAGCAAACGAGAAAAGCACTCAGGAAAAAAGGTTCGAAGCGGCACTCGAAGTAATTCTAGGTACTTTGCCTACCGCTAACAGACGATCTAGTTGTCTGTCGACGCTTTGTGGTCGATGTGGACCAGACGTTGCACTTCCCCGGATTTAAAAGCGAGGCAATAAATATGAGCATCAACCTATTAAATACCAAGGGTACGCCTTTAAATGAACAACGGTTCACCTGGCGCGATTTAGTTCAGATTCCAATTGATAAATTGAATGACGATGCTTTTACCAGAGTTAGAATCATATTAATGAACGGTATCGAAGCGGAGAACATTCGCTTCCAGCATGCGACAGCAAGACTATCGGATATGGAAGTGCGTTTAGAAATGGCGAAAGTCAGGCGTCTGGACCATTTTCAGAATATTTTGATCAATTGGTTGTTACCGGCTGATCAGTCGACTCTAGAAACAACTCTTGGTTACGAGCAGGTCGCTATTGAAATCACAGCGGATGTGGCTATGCGTGAACCAGATTCCTATTTGGCACAAGCCTATCGCTTTGGAATGCTGGAGGACTTTGATCACTTGTATCGCTTTAGTGCGCTTTACGATCGTCTATTCGGCAAAGACGCGAATACCATTATACAGTCCTATACCGATATTCGACCGGGGAGGCCTACAAAAGTAGAACATCGGGCTCCCGAAGACGATGTGAGATTGCCCTACGACAAGAACAAAATGTCACCGGTTTCAAAACTCCACACGATTACCATTGTTTCTGCCGAACATCAGGTTAGGGATTTCTATATGAATATTGGGCCCATGTTTGCCGATCCTATTGCTCGTCAGCTTTATGCAGAAATTGCAACAATTGAAGAACAGCATGTCACTCATTACGAGTCTCTTGAGGACCATCGTGAGACTATTTTGGAAAAGTGGATGCTTCACGAAGCGACCGAAGTCTACAATTACTGGAGTTGTGTCGAGCAAGAGTCCAATCCGCGAGTGAGAGCAATATTTGAGCGGTTCTTAGATTACGAGTTAGGGCACCTTCACCATGTGATGGAACTCTTTAAGAATAAAGAAAGAAGAGATCCAGCTGAAATATTACCAACAGAATTGCCTGACCCGATCAAGTCGGCTAGTCATCGAGAATTTGTTCGAAAAGTTCTTGCAACAGAGATTCCCTTGACAGCAAAAGGGACTCAGTTTGTTTCGAAAGACGAGGAGAGTCGAGCAACGGAAGACTATCGTGCACAATTAAATTCCGAAGGATCTCCATCTGAAAGCGTTGTGGAGGGGTGGACTCCGAGGACGGAAAAAAAGGCGGCCTAAGTCGGAAATACCTGCGGCTTCTGCTCCGCAGAAAAGTAATGCAGTGGAAATTCCAATTTTTATTTGAAGACGAGAGATGTTTGCAGGAGCATGGGACTTACGCATTCACAGAATATTCACCGAAAAGAGACCTAGTGGATAGCCGCTTTCAATGGTAGTGTCCAGCCTATGTCTGAATTCACAGTTCAAAGGTTGTACATTTCATCTCGAACCGTATTTGACTATTATCTGCAACCTTGCGGGGACAAAGTTCCCAGCAGACTGATATTGCTCCTCCACGGATATGCAGAAACTGGTAAACGAATTCTATCTCGACTAAAGTCGATACTTCCTCAAGATGAGGCTACTATTGTCGTCTCTCCAAATGGTCCGTACCCGATGCCGTATCGGGAAGACGAAACATATAAGATGTCCTATAGCTGGTATTTTTACGATCCGGGTACAGATGATTATTTCATTGATATGTCAGTTGCAACGGACTATATCGAAAAAGGTCTACTAGAGATGGGTCTACGCAATCTACCAACTCAGATCATTGGATTTTCGCAGGGCGGTTTTTTCGCGCCCATATTGGGCCAGAGACTCGGGACGGTCACACAAGTCATCGGAATCGGATGCGAATACTTAACAGATGAATTTCCATCGGAAATAAAATTTCGAATAGATGCGATTCATGGAAAGAAAGACGAAGTAACATCGGCTGATAAGGCCCATCAGTCTCACAATAAATTGAAGGATCTAGGAATTCCAGGCGACTTTTATCTTCTACCCGAGTCAGGACATCGTATCGATCAAGAGATCTCAACTAAAATTCAAGAATTGTTAAGAAAAGGAACTATCTAGAAGAATTACTTCTTTTTGGATTTACTTATTTTTTCATATTCCGTGTGTTTTGATTCGAGCCATAGAGTGAAAGCTTCTTCTACAACATCTTTAAGCTTATAGCCGAGGGTGTTTTGAAATTCACGGATCTCTTTCAATGTTTCGACTGATACTTCAAATGTTTTTTTTGTGTAAAGAATTTGTTTTTTTACTGTGTATCCGTTCTCTTCCAGGAGTCTAAGAGCTTTCTCAATAACGGCATTGTTGGATTTTTCTGGCCTCATTTTCCCCTCAATATCCCTATCCTAGCACTATGGCAGGCAGAGAGTGTACTATTAACCTGTGTCATACTTGTATACCCTACAAATCACACTTATTTAGTTGACCAAAATACTCAAGTGTTATTTAATTATTTCAGGGGGTGTTGTTTATGCGAAGGGTTGTTAAGAGATTCGCGAATTATGAGCTAGAGTATCTTCTGCAGCCAGGGAAGTGGATGGGGCTCGCTGAAATGTTAAATCTCAAAACTAGGTTGGACCATGTTAACGAAACGTCTGGGCACAATCTCAAATACGGGATTTTTGAACCAAGTATTGATCACAACAAAATGAAAGATTTTTTTACCAGATGCAACTTCTGTGTGATGTTCCTAGAGGGCGAAGCCGTGGGGTTCTTCTACAATGTCATGTTAGATGAAAAGACCGTGCCAGCCATTCATGCTGGACTGGTAATGATTGCGAGAAACCAGGGAGTCGATCTCCTCAGAGTCCCCTATGCTTACATGGCTCTACTTCAAAGAAAAGAGTATGGCGACTATTACTATACTAATATTTCTTCAACACCTTCAATTATAGGTACGTTCGGTGATTTATTTAGTGATGTTTGGCCGAACTATAGAGGGAATTTGATAAGACCACCAAACAAACAGTATGTTCATGTTTTAAGTCTTCTAACCAAGGAATATGTTGATCGGTATTTCCCAAAGGATCGTATCGAAATAGATCAAAAGAGATTTGTTATGCGTTCGCCTCAAAAAGAAATGGGTTTTGAACAGAATCCCAGAAAACTATCGCGCTATCATAAGTTAGAAGCAAACCTTTTCTGCATCTATTGGCTCGACTATTCAAAGGGAGAAGATATCGTTCAGGTTGGTAGAGTAGATTTTAAATTTACGGTACGATTAGGGGTTCAGTTGTTTCTTCTAAATCTGTGGGATTCGATTACCCGGCCATTTTCTAAAAAGAAAGTACCAGTACCGATTACTCAGGGGGCTCAACGTCAATCGGCAGATCAATCTAAAGCAGCATAATTGGCTAAACAACTGATGGAAGATTGATTACAAATTGAGTGTTCTTATTATTATGATTTAGAAATATATGGCCGCCGTGAGCTTCTAGAACCTTTTGAACAATCACGAGGCCAAGACCAGTTCCAGTATCTTTTTTTGTAGTGAAGAGAGGTTTAAATATCTTATCACGAATCTCTACGGGAATTCCGGGGCCACTATCTGTAACGGTAATCTGAAGTCCTCCAGAAGCTCTTTTTACGTCAAGCATCACCCATTTTTCAACGCACCCAGTGACCGCTTCAACGCCGTTGTTGACCAAATTAACTAGGGCAGCCAGGAGCTGCGCTTTATCTCCAACTACCCGTACATCACTGTCCGGAGTAATAACAATCTGAACTTTGTGAGCTGCCGCCTTTGGAAGGCATTCCTTTCGCAATGCATCGAGAATCTCTCGCATTTGGAAAGTCTCAGCTTTAATTTGTGCGGAATTCTTAAGACTATTCTTAGTCCATTCGATGATGTGTTTTATTCGCTGGGTAGGTTCGGAAAGGCTATTGGTTTTGTTTATAATGTCATCATTGTGTGCCTGATTTGCCAAAGCCTGCAGTACCTCTATTTCCATTGAAATAATAGATAACGGGTTAGCAATTTCATGAATTAACTGGCCAGCACTTTCTCCCAGTTTAGCAAATTTATTGAGTAGATCATCTTTCTGTTTTTTTTGGAGCGCGCGCCGAAGCATTTCTTCCACCATATCAGGATCAAAGGGTTTTTCGATGTATCCAAACACTTGGTGGTTGATCGTATCGATGACACGGTCCTTATTGCCGTAGGCAGTTATCATTATAACTGGGATATTTACATGCCTATTTCGAATAAAATTGACTACATCTAGTCCATTGCCATCGCCAAGCTCGAAATCAGTGACCACTACTTCAAAAGCTTTCTCCGTAAAGGATTTACAGGCTTCCTTGACACAGCTCGCGGTAGTAACTTTTGTGTATTGGCAAAATAATGTCGAAAGCGCCATGAGAATAGAGGGGTCGTCATCGACTATGAGTATATCGGGTCTGTAGTCTGGACTTGCAATCGTTACTTGTTTATCCATTGAAACTCTTTTTCTCCTCTTTTGTTAAAGGGATCGGACTTGTCGTCATCTGCTGTGTTGCGGTATTTATAGCTTTTTTTGGGAAGACCAAGGTAACGACGACACCAGTATCGCCATTGGTATATTTCACTTGGCCCTCAAGTGAGGCCATGTAATCTTTAATAATCAGAGTTCCTATACCGCTTCCTTCAGCTTTAGTTGTAAAAGAAGAACTTAGGCTATTCAGCTTTTTCAGAGAATCAGAAGACAACTTTGACCCGCTATTATCAGTCACCAATACTGTATTGTCTTTGCAAATAATTTTAATTTCCTTTTCTTCAGTTGTACTCTTTATGAAAGCATCGATCGCGTTACTGATGATATTGATGAAGATTCGATTGATTAGTTCGAGTTTCGAATTGATTGAAATGTCACCTATTTGAATAACTTGGGTTTTTCTTAATTTGGATTTCAAAAGGACCTTGACTAAATCGACAGACTCACTGATTCGTACGAATTTGCGTCGATCTTCGTTGGAAAATTCTGCTGCGACTAACCGAGTTGTTTCAGTAACGAAAACTTTGATAGAATTCAGATCATCCTTCAATTGTCGGACTAGATTCTTTTCATTGTCGGAGTACCCGTTACTTTCTACGGCTTTTTGTAGCATCGACGCATAAATGGAAGGTGTAGCAATCATTCCTTTGAGATCATGAATAATAAAACTGAAGTTTTTCCCAACATCGACGAAGCGTTGTAATAATCGGGTACGGGCTACTCTCGCAACGATTAGATTTCGATACGTTACTAAAGCGATAATCGCTGTAATCACTGTACCGATCATAATATCGTTTCTGAGGGATTCACTGAAAGCATTGGCTTGAATAAACCGCTGAGAGAAGTAGAAAAAAGATGTATTGAAAGCAATCAGACCAATTCCGTAGAGAATGTAAATGACTTTCGCGTTTATCAGAAAGAACAGAGGAAAAAGAGCATTCAATTCAATCATAGCCAACCAGTAGTTTGGCTGGAAGTATTGTCCATGAGCAGCATATGTCAGACCTACTAGATAGAAAGCAATAGGGTAGTGCTGCGGAGTTCTATCAAACAACGCTAGAATGAAGTAGAGTAAGGAAACCAGAATTACGGCTAATCGTCCTACCAAATAGGGGAAGTGTTCTGGTCCTAGTAAAAGCGGATATTCCTTTAGTGCCATCAGCAAGGGAAATACTATATACATAACTGATGTGACTAAAATCGCTCTTTTCCCTAAGGCTTCATTCATTTAGATCCTCTTTTTCCCGACATGAGGCGATGTCGATACTGATCATAAAAAATGCCAGCAGGGCCAACATCGGGCAATCCCGCAACTATTTTAAAGACTTCGTTTGCCATCAATACACCGCTTAGCCAGACGACTGGTGCAAGACTGGGACGTTTCTGTTTGTCTTCAACAATCCTCTTCACCAGGGCTCTACTAATGTAGGAATAGGGATCGAAATGGCTGAAGGTATAGGCGACTTCTTTCCTGAGCGCTTCACGGCAGTCTTCCTTTGTAATTTGGGTCTCACGTTTAAATCGAGTAGGAAAACCTAGGAATTCCTCCCAGTGGGGATCGTTCGGTTTCATTGAAAAGACGCTTGCGAATGGAGTAATCCAAGCATCAACAATGGATATTTTTCTCCGTCTAGCTTCCCTTTCGAGGCAAATACTAGGGAGCATTTGGTCCATTCCATTGACAACGATATCAATGCCTTTAAGAATCTTATTTACATTCTGTAGGCTGACCGGTTCACGATAGACAGTGATTTTCGCCTTAGGATTGATTTTGAGAAATTCATTTTTAAGGACATCGGCCTTGTATTTTCCGAAAGTAGATCGATTACAGTGAATTTGCCGATTAGAGTTGCTTGCTTCAAACTTATCGTGATCAATCAGAGTCAGCTTGTTGACGCCCATGCGAACGAGTACTTCCGCACAAACGCCACCCATGCCTCCGCAACCACAAATAAGAACCGATGCATTGAGAAGTCGCTTTTGCTGTTTGGTGGTAATCAGTCCGATATTTCTAGATAGGTCCATAGGGGATCTCTCCTATCGATTGAAAGGATATGTCTTACATAATCTCTGTTTTGGTGGTGACAGTCAAGAGAAAGGCTGTTCGTCGGGTTGACGCAAACATAAGTCGTCGAATTTCCGTTAACGATTAACTTATGCACTTTAAGCGCCTTAACTCATAAACTTTAGTTGGCTTAACCTATGCAATTTATTTAATAACATGATTTCAGGGACAAAACTTCGTGTGCCAATCGGTAGGACTGATCATTTGCAGGGTCCTAAAGCCGCTCCTCTAGTCATAGTAGAATACGGAGATTTTGAGTGTGCCGCTTGCGGCTGGGCATTTTTCGAACTGAAAAATCTAAAGAAAAAAATGAACCGAAACCTGCAATTAGTATTTCGGCATTTCCCAATTACCAGCGTCCATTATGATGCGATTAATGCAGCTAAGGCCGCCGAGGCTGCCGGATTGCAAGGTAAGTTCTGGAAAATGCATGATATTTTATTTGAAAATCAGGATAGTTTGGACGAGGAAAGTCTCTTGTCCTTTGCTGCTAACTTAGATTTGGATCTCTTCAAATTCGTAGAAGATATGAGCTCTCAATTAGTGGAGCGGAAAATTCTTACTGACCTGTTCGGCGGAGCAAAAAATGGAATCGATCGAACTCCAACATTCTTTATTAACGGTTTTCGATATGAAACCGAAGCTCTTCACCAGAAACATCCACTCTAACTCGGCTTCCTGGAGGGAATTTTCCTTCTAGAATTGCAACCGCTAAGCGGTCTTGAACTTCCCTCTGAAAAACGCGCTTCATTGGGCGAGCACCAAAGTCACGGTCATAGCCCTTATCTGCAACTAATTGGAGTGCATCTTTGGAGAACTCGAGGGTAATTCCTTTCTCCTTGAGCATTTTATTCAATTTATCTATGTAAAGGCGAACGATTTCAGCAAGCTGAACTTCCGTCAGATGTGAAAAGACGATAATCTCGTCAATTCGGTTCAGAAATTCAGGCCTGAAATGGTGTTTGACCAATTCCAAAACTCCACGTTCTGCTTCTTCATCATTGCGCGCTTCCAGAATAATAGGGCTGCCCAAATTAGAAGTCATGATGATCAATGTATTGGTAAAATCAACGGTTCTTCCCTGCCCGTCGGTTGCACGGCCATCATCTAATATCTGAAGGAAAATATTGAATACATCGGGATGTGCTTTCTCAATTTCGTCCAAAAGAATAACGGAATAAGGTCGTCTGCGAACAGCCTCGGTTAGAGCACCGCCTTCTTCGTAGCCGACGTAACCTGGAGGCGCGCCAATGAGCCGAGCTACTGAGTGCTTTTCCATGTACTCACTCATATCAATCCGAATCATGGCTTTTTCATCGTCAAAGAGAAACTCCGCCAGAGCTTTGGCTGTTTCAGTCTTCCCAACGCCGGTAGGTCCTAAAAACATAAAGGAGCTAAATGAGGCCCTGAAGCGCGAAGCCGCACTCAAACCATCTTAGAAACTACTTCGGCGATGTCGTTCTCCGTGACTTCAAGTTGGAGGAGTTTCGAAGATGGTTTGAGTGCGGCTTCGCGCTTCAGGGCCTCATTTAGCTCCTTTTGAAGTTGAATTAACCTTCCATAACGAAGCTCCGCAGCTTTCTCAAGGTCT
>Ga0207098_10002_pt1 | contig 43894 bp, 37 predicted proteins | sample Alteio_BWMinHeat_84_FD_153548 | JGI IMG/M metagenome (GOLD analysis project Ga0207098, IMG submission 153548) | Enriched cells from forest soil in Barre Woods Harvard Forest LTER site, Petersham, Massachusetts, United States -... | ecosystem: Environmental > Terrestrial > Soil > Temperate forest >...
GTTGGCTCGTGAAGTGCAGTACGCCGCGGGTGAAATATGCGGTTCAATACTCCCCGGATGCAGAAGAACACCTACTCGCTCTTTCAGCACGTCAGCGCCGAATGGCTGTGGATTCGGTCGACGTTCAACTCTGTTCCGAGCCTGAGAAAGTTACTAAGAATCGCAAACGGATGAGACCAAACTCCATTGCTCCATGGGAGCTTCGAGTCGGTGACATACGCGTATACTATGAGGTAGACCGATCCGATCGTCCAATCGTCAATGTCCTCGCAGTTGGAATTAAGAAACGAAACCAAGTCCGGATCGGGAAACAGGTGATCAAGCTGTGAAAAGAATTGAGATTGATGAAGCCAGCGAATCCCTCGGCGACTACGCAAGGCACGTGAAGAAGGATCCTGTCATCATAACGAAGAGGGGCAAACCGGTTGCTGCGCTCATTTCAATCGACACTACTGACGCAGAGAGTCTTGACCTGAGTACGAACCCTCAATTTCTTGATTTGATTTCGCATTCCCGAAAGCGCCTCAAACGCGAAGGCGGAATTCCGGCCGAAGAAATGCGGCTGCGCCTGGGTCTGAAAAAGCGACGATTATAATTGACCACCGTATGCTCCAGTGGGCGGAATTGTTTAGCCGCAGATTACGCGGATGACGCAGATTAAGGCGGGGAAAGGAAATGGAGGTTTTTCTTTCCATCCCTGTCTTAGTCTGCGTAATCCGCGTAATCTGCGGCTAATCACTTCTTCTGCTCCGGCTTCCAATTAAGGATGACGGTGATTGGGGAGGTGCTGGTTTCTTCCAAGACATTGTTCATCAGAAACCGCTACAGTCAGCCGGATCGGCGACGGCTTGATCAACGCGATGGTTTCGCGATTGCATGCGACCAGCGCCGAATCGGGAAAGCGCGCGTCGCGCGAGCCGTATTTCTTCGGGGTGATCTCTCCTTGCCTCGCTTCATAATCCTTCCGGAAGTGTTAGTATCCCGCTAAAGGAGAACTGCCGATGTTGCGCGTGCGACCCTACCTTGTTTGCTTCGCTGTGGTTTGTTGTGTGCTCTGGCTGGCCGGCGTGTTCGCTGGACAGGTGCCCGTTCAGGATAAGCAGCCCGCCGGTTCCGCGCTTCGGCCGGCAGTAATAGGACCGTCAGCCGGCGTGTCGGCCGGACACCCGCTGACAACGGCCTCTGCCTTTCAGATCCTTCTTAAAGGAGGCAACGCATTCGACGCGGGCGCGGCAGCCCTGCTGGCGGGAGGCGTACTGGAGCAGGACCTCTACAGCCTCGGCGGGGAGGCTCTCGTTCTCGTCTATCCGAAAAAAGAAGGCAAAGTCACTTCGGTTGTCGGCCAAGGGTGGGCGCCGGCAGCCGTAAGTGTGGATTGGTACAAGTCCCGCAACAAGACGCTCACCGGTTCGGGCCTCGACCCGGCAGTTGTTCCAGGTGCGGTTCATGCAGCGCTCACCGTGCTCGAGAAGTGGGGAACGATGAGCTTCGAAGAAGTCGCCGGGCCGGCCATCGAATATGCGGAAAAGGGTTTTCCGATGCGCCAGAGCACGGCGGAGACGATTCACAATCAGGCCAAACTCTTCGAAAAGTGGCCCGACAATCGGAAGTACTGGTACAAGGCCGATGGTTCGCAATACAAGCCCGGCGAAACAATCAAGCTGCCGAATCTTGCCAGAACCCTGAAGCGCATGGTCGAGGCGGAACGAGCCGCAAAAAAGTCCAAAGGACGCGCCGCCGGCATTGTTGCGGCGCGGGATCTGTTCTACAAAGGCGACGTCGGCCGCGAGATGGTGAGCTTTCTCAAGAAGAACGGAGCGCCTTTCGAAAATGCCGATTTTGCTGACTTCTTTGCACGCATCGAAGAGCCTGCCAAAACGACCTATCGTGGTTACACCGTATATAAACACGGCTTCGGCAGCCAGGGTCCGGTTCTGCTTCAAACCCTGAACATTCTCGAGAACTATGACCTGCACGCAATGGGATACGGCAGCGCCGACTATCTTCATACCGTCACCGAGGCTATGAAACTGGCATATGCGGACCGGGATACGTATTACGCCGATCCCGCGTTTGTGAAGGTCCCGGCCGAAGGACTCCTTTCCAAGGAGTATGCGAAGGAACGCGTAAAACTCATCGACCCCAAGCATGCGTCGAAGAGGTTCATCGCGGGGAATCCGCTGCCCTATGATTCGGCGGTCAAGACGTGGGACTACTGGAAGGCGGACATCAAAGAGGGTGTCAACGATCAAGACGCTTCCGAGTCTGACCGTCTGGCGTCACTCGGACTGGACTCCGCCGGTGTTTCAAAGGACACGACGCACATGTCCGTGATCGACAAGGACGGCAATATTTTCGATGCAACGCCAAGCGGCGGATGGATTCCAGGAGCTGTCATTCTGGGCGACACAGGCATCGGGATGAGCGTCCGAGGCGAACAGTTCTGGCTCGATCCGGCCAGAGCGGCGCAAATCCGTCCGAGAGCGAGGCCGCGTTATACGCTCACACCCAGCCTGGTGTTCAAAGGCGATGTTCCCATGATGGGCATAGGTACGCCCGGCGGCGACAATCAGGATCAGACCATCCTTCAGGCGTTACTCAGCGTGGTTGACTTCTGGAATGACTGGTATCCCAATCTACACGCCGCTTTCGAGCGTCCGCGGGTCCAGACATTGCACTTCTACGGATCCTTCTGGCCACACACGGCAGGTTTCAACAAACTCAACGTCGAGGCGGCGATCCCGGACTCCGTCTACAACGAACTGAAGGCACGCGGACACGATGTCAGCCGTTTGCGCGCATTCGGCATGTCAGGTTGTGCAACAGCGGTCATGATCGACCCCGCAACCCAAAATCGGATCGCAGGCGCGGACCCGCGCCGTGATTGCTACGCGATTGCCTATTAACGATGATTTCATGGAAAAGTCCCGTTCCATGCGCCGCCTCCCTGCGAGAAGAATTGCAGTGTCCCCGATGAAGGTGCTCCTGGTCGCGCGCTGAACAAGATGAACTGGGTGGTATAGCCGCCGGAATCGACGATATGAGGGAAGAATAGCGGACCGTTTGACGGTGTGGCTTCATTGACGGAAGTCGTCGTCGTGATCAGGAAGTCGTTCCGTTCGTTGTAGCGGCTACGCAGGCCGATGACGGATATCGACGAAGAGCTCGACACCCGCAGCACTCCCTGAAATGGCGTTCGCAATGATGCGAATTCCGGAATCTCACTCAGGAAAACCGCCTTCTGCCCGTTCGACGGGATGGGCAAACTCGCAGTCAGTCCCGTTGACGAGCCGTCGAGTCTGCTGAGTTCGAGTGAGACGTTTGCTGAGTTGTTCGACGTATTCACAACGGCGATGCCCGTTTGGATCGACGATCCAGTCTCGGCATAGAGTCGAAACGCCGTACTCACGGCAACTGCAGGTACACCCGCTTGCGCGACGGTGATGCCGTTGTTACTGAACGAAAATATCGCGACTCCTGAAGGCGCACTCGTATTGGCCGCAGGCGTTATACGAACTGAGCCGGTTGAAATGGTTGTCGCGGTTCCTGGCGTTTGAAGCCGTTGCGACGCTCGAGCCGGTATGGAATAGGCCGCGCTGTTGAGCGTGGTTCCCGATGTAGTAACAAACGCGGCCATGCCGCTCAAAGCGCTGTCCGTGGGATTGACAAGAACGATGTTTGTCCTCCAGCCACCGCCATCGCCAAAGTGAGGAAATACAACAGCAGTTGCGGCTGAAGTGGCGTTTAGGTCTGCAACCGGTAACGTCGTGATCAAAAACTCTCCGCGCTCATTTGTCAGTCCCCGTAACGCAATAACGGAAACCGGAACCGAGGCAGTAAAGGTGAAACTTCCGCTCAGAGAGGACGGGCTGTTGAACGGAGATTCATTGAGGAACCTGGCGATCTGCCCATTTGCGGGAATACTGATGTTGCCGGCGCCAAGGTTGCCTGTCGCATCGCTGAAATAAAACGAAACAGTCGCGGTTTGATTGTTTGGGTTTGCGATAGCGAGGCCCGTGTTGACGGGACCATTGACCTCGGCATAGATGCGTCCCGACCGAATCAATGGCGACGCGGGGACTCCTGCCTCTGTAACAAGTACGTTGTTTTGACGGAATCCGAAGATAGCCAAGCCTGCCGGCGTTGTACTGCTGATATCTTGCCGTATGCGCGCATAACCGGCGATGGGATATGCCGAAGGGCCTGAACTTTGCAGAGATACGCCGCCGCGGTCGGGGAACGCAAAGTTCTGCTCCTGCGTAAAAGTGAGCTTGCGAACCAGGTTGTTTCCCGAATCGCTAAATACAAGGTTGCCGAAGGCATCCGCCGTAATGTCGTACGGCTGGTTGAGTTGGAATGACGTCGCGAACCCCGTCGACCCGCCGGTTCCGCGTGTTCCATTCCCGGCAACCGTGCTGATTATTCCGGCTGGTGTTACTTTCCGGATTCGGTCGTTCTCAGAATCGACAATAAAAAGATTGCCTGCACCGTCCACTACAACGCCTGACGGGTACTTTAGTTCGGCAGAAGTGGCCGGACCGCCGTCTCCGCCGAAACCGGGTACTCCATTGCCGGCCACGGTGCTAATCAGGCCGTCGGAAGTTACTTTCCGGATGCGGAAGTTATTTTCATCTGCGATGAACAGGTTGCCCGACGTATCCACCGCGACGCCGTTCGGAATGCTAAGGAGTGCGTCAACCGCCAGGCCACCGTCGCCGCTGAAGCCAAACGGCCCTGTCCCGGCAAGGGTGTTAATCATCCCGTCAGGTGTAATTCTCCGGACCCGATTGTAGGTGCCACTCGCGTTATTCCCGTGATCGGCGACAAAGATATTGCCCGCAGCATCCAGAGCGATTCCCTGCGGCGCGTGGAATTGCGCGGCGGTTGCCGGACCGCCGTCTCCGCCAAAGCCGTCGGCTCCGTTGCCCGCAATAGTCGAGATCACGCCTGACGCCGTGACCTTGCGAATCCTGTGATTAAGGAAATCCGCAATGTATAAATTGTTTCCCGCATCTACAGCAACGCTGACCGGAAGGTTGAATTCAGCCGATAAAGCCGAACCGCCGTCTCCGCTGAAGCCGGCCGTGCCTGCGCCCGCGACCGTGGTGATCAGTCCGGCGGGGGTGACTTTCCGTATTCGGTGGTTGGCAGTATCTGCGATGAACACATTCCCGGCTGCGTCTACTGCCACTCCGCCTGCTTGAAGTCCCGCGGAGACAGCGGGACCGCCATCACCGCCGAAGTGAAAGCTTCCGTTTCCTGCAACTGTCGTGATGGTACCTGTAATGTGTTGGGCGAGAGCGTCCCCGGCAAACAACCCTCTCACTAGAAAACATACGGCTATACAGCGGGATACCTTCATTCATGAACCCTTTTTTTCATTGAACCGTCACGTTCAAAGCGCCGCCAGATTGCGAGAACAGTTGCAGTGTGACCGATGATGGAGAACCCGGTTGGCCGCTGAACAAGATGAATTGCGTCGTGTAGCCGCCGGAGTCGACGATGTGTGGAAAGAACAGTGGCGACACTGAAGAAGGCGAGGCTTCGTTGACTGGTGGCGTCGTCGTGATCAGAAAATCGCCGCGTTCGTTGTAGCGGCCGCGCAGGCCGACGACGGAAATGGGGGTAGTGCTCGAGAGGCGCAACACTCCTTGAAATCCCGTTTGCAGCGACTTTAGCCCCTCAATTTGACTGAGAAAGGCAGCGGTTTGACCGTTCGGCGGAACCGATAGTTTCCCGGTCAGTCCTGTTGATGAACCGTCAAGCTTCGTGAGCTCGACGGATACCGCCGCTTCACTCGACGACATATTTGCTATGGCGAGTCCCGTTTGAATGGCTCCCGCCGTGGCATGATCGAAGTCGCCCGACGTTTCAACATAAAGCCGGAAAGCCGTGCCCGGCGGCGATGCAGGAACGCCCGCCTCCGCTACAGTGATTCCGTTACTGCGAAAGGAAAAAATGGCAACGCCGGATGGGGCGGCTGTGCCGGCGCCGGGAATGATGCGAACCGAGCCGGTGGAGATCGAATCGGCCGTTCCCGGTGTCCGTAATTTCAAGGAGCCGCCCGGAATGATGGAGTAAGTCGAGTCTGCCAGGCTGGAACTGTTCCCGGAACCTGTAAGGAATCGAACGGATCCTACAAGCATGTCTGCGGTCGTATTCATGAGGATGATCTCTGTGGTCCAACCTCCGCCGTCCGCATAGTGCGGAAATACGACGATTTGCTGCGACGCAGGAAGGTTCAAGTCAGCCACGGGCAGTGTTGTGATGAGAAATTCACCACGTTCGTTCGTGTGCCCTCGAAGCGCGACTGCCGCGACGGGAACGGAGGCATTGAACGTGAAGGATCCCTTCATCGGTGCCGACAGGTTGTACGGGGATTGGTCAAGGAACGTTGCGGTCTGTCCATTTGGCGGGATTGTGGTCGTTCCCGAGACGATATTGCCGTTTACATCGGCAAAGTAAAGGATAGTTGCGGGCTGATTGTTGGGATTTGCGATGGCAAGACCGGTGTTCAGCGGATCGTTGATTTCGGCATAGAACCGCCCCGATCGAATCAATGCCGATGCCGGCACGCCTGCTTCGGTGACCAGCACATTGTTCTGGCGGAATCCGAAGATAGCGAGCCCGGCTGGAGTCGTGCTGCCGGGAGTGGGCTGAATTTGCACATAACCAACCGATATTGATGGCGATGTTCCGGAACTCCGCAGCGACACTCCACCGCGATCCGCCAGAGAGTAGGCCGCGGGTCCTGAAAACGTGACTTTCAGGACACGGTCCCCTGCTGCTAAATACAGATTTCCAGCCGGGTCCAAGGTGATGCCCCAACTCGACGGTCCGACTGTTGTGATTGTCCCATCCGGCGCTACTTTGCGCGTCGCAACATCCGCGATAAACACGTTGCCGCTTCGATCCACCGCAACAGCCGATGGGGCAATGAGTCGCGCCAGAGTTGCGGGCCCCCCGTCGCCGCTCGAAATTACAGGGCTCTGACCGAGTCTTGGAGCGCCCCCGCCTGCTACGGTAACGATAATTCCGTTGGTGTCTACCTTCCGAACGCGGCCGTTGTCTGTATCGGCGATAAACAGATTGCCTGCGTCGTCTATTGCGATCCCGCTCGGTTCCCCAAGTTGAGCTGCGGTGGCCGGACCGCCATCTCCGCCAAAGCCGCCCACGCCGGACCCGGCGACGGTTGTGATGATCCCATCGGCAGTTACCTTTCGGATACGATTGTTGTGGTAGTCGGCAATGAATAAATTGCCGGCCGCATCAACAGCAACACCCGACGGGTAAAACAGTCGAGCGGACGTGGCGGGACCGCCATCCCCGCTGAAGCCTTCCATTCCGTTCCCGGCGACATCAATGACTCCGGTCGACGTCAATTTGTGTATGCGATCGTTGCCATTGTCCGCAATGAAAACATCACCTGCTCGGTTAACGGCAACGTCAGTCCGGCCGAAAAGAATCGGTCCGGTGGTCGCGACCGGATTGATAATTCCGGCGGGTGTTACTTTGCGGATCCGGCTATTCGCACTATCCGCGATGAAGAGATTTCCGGACCCGTCCAGGGCGACTCCGGTTGCGCCATGGAGCAGGGCCGATGTGGCCGGGCCGCCGTCGCCGGAGAAACCGGAAGTGGTTCCACCACCTGCAACTCGAGTGAGGACCCCACCCGCGACTTTAAGGACTCTATATAAATCCGCAATGAACAAGTTCCCCGACGGATCGACTGCGATGGCTATCGGTGTGGCCACTTCGGCGAATCCCACGGGTCCACCCTCTCCGCCACAGTGGCCGGTTGTGCAAAAGATGTTTGATGTCCCGGTTCCCGCCACGGTCGTGATGTTTCCGTCGGGTGTTACTCTTCGGATGCGGTTACCCGCAGTGTCGGCAATAAAGAGATTGTTGTCTACGTCGATTGCTACCCCTCTCGGGAGAGCGAGCATCGCCGATGTCGCGGGTCCTCCATCGCCCAACAGTCTTCCGGATCCGGCTATCGTCGTTATGGTTCCGTCAGTCGTCATCTTCCGGATGCGGCTGTTGAACCTGTCGGCGATGAACAGGTTCCCAGCGTGGTCTAACGCGATACCGGCGGGTCCTCCCAGGGTTGCGGATATGGCAGGTCCCCCGTCACCGGTGAAACCGGATGGTCCATTTCCAGCGACGGTCTTAATGACACCATCGAGACTTACTTCGCGAATGCGATTATTCGAACTATCGGCGATGAAAATATTGCCTGCTGTGTCAACAGCTAACCCGGCCGGACTCTTCAGTTGTGCAGACGCAGCAGAGCCGCCGTCGCCAGTAAATCCCGGCGTTCCCGAACCGGCAATGGTAGTGATCACTCCATCCAGCGATACTCTACGAATGCGGTGATTGGATGTGTCCGCAATGAAAAGATTCCCGCTCGGATCCAGCGCCAGGGCAGCCGGCGCGTTTAGCTGTGCCGCGGTCGCCGGCCCACCGTCTCCGGAGTATCCTGTCGTTCCAGTTCCCGCCGTTATTCGCAGGATTCCGTCGGAACCGACACGATAAACAATATTAAGGCTGGAGAAATAAAAGCCCCCAACTCCGTCCGAAATGACCGAGGACGGAGTAATTACTTGAGCTACGGCTGGCTTACCGCTGAGGGGCAGCAGAGGTGCACCCGCAACCACCGTTATTGTTGGCGTCTGAGCAGTCAGGCCCGATGGGCAGATCGCTAGCGCGATAGCCAGGCAGAGAGAGTAGCGTCGTGCGAGTGTTCTCATCTTGACCTCAGCGCGAGATCCGCTCGATAGAGCCGCCGTTGTTCTTCGAAGACCCGTATACGGCACATGGGTCAATGGCGAACAAACCCGCCCATGAAAGAGGCGCCTTCAGGACCTTTAAGGATCCTCCTGCGTTGTCACTGGCCTGAATCGAACCATTGTCGGCTGTGTCTGCATTGATGCCGCCGGAGTACAGCTTTCCGTCGTAGAAGATGACCTGGACGGGAAGACTCATCTTTGCTGGAAGCAGCACAGGGCGGCCGCCTGATTTGGCAACGCGAAAGAGGCCTCCTGCCAGCGTATCCGTTAGGAGCCGAACGCTGCTGAAGTACACAGATGTTTCATCGGTTGTTACGAATCCACCGGGAACAGCATCCGTGATCGAAGAGACCGGTCCGCCGGTTTTTGAGACTTTTCGAATGCCACTGAAGGGCGGAGGAGATATCGAAATACCCAACTCGCCGAAATAGACGTCGTTGCCGTCCAAGGCCAGCCCGAGCGGAGCCGATAAATTCGACGCGAGAGTCTCGACATTTCCTCCGGCTTTCGCAACGCGTTGGATACTTCCATTGCTGTTCAGCCCTGCGCCCGACATACTCCCGATCGCCGACCAATACACGTATAAGGAGTCCGCTGCGACCTGAATAGGATTATTCAGACCATTCGCAAGGACCTTTTGCTCTCCGCCGTCTTTCGAAAGCGATCGTATCGAAGAAAACCCGAATCCAAACAGATCCCGCGCGGCAGTGCCGAAATAGATGGTTGTATCATCGACGGCGATCCCACTGACGGCCATACCTGGAACGGTTGCGAGAGTTACGACGGCTCCACCCGCTTTCGGGACGCGTTGCAGCTTACCGTGCGTATTCCCGAAATACACATAAGTGCTGTCCACGGCGACTGCAAGGGGGTCGCTGACGCCTGTCGCAAGAGTTGCGCTTGTCACCGGAGAAGCGCAACTCAAGGATGATGAATTTGTTGCATGCAAAGAGAGGCTCAGGGCGTCGCCCGCTTGAGAGAGAAAGCGCAGGGTTCCTGCTGCAGGGACGTCATACGGCTTGTACAGAATGAATTGAGTCGTGTATCCAGCGCCGTCGACGAGATGTGGAAAGACCATCAAAGATGGGCTCGCGGTCCCAGCGAATTCGGTCACAGGAGGCGTGGTGGTGATCAGGAAATCGCCGCGTTCGTTGTACCGGCTCCGGAGGCCGGTCACCGCGAGTCCGGAAAACGAAGCTGTGGTGATGCGAAGCACACCTTCGAACGAAGTGGGAAGCGATTCAAATCCCTTGATCTGATTCAGGAAAGTCGCGGTCTGGCCTCCCGCCGGAATTGTCGCTGTTCCTGTCAGGCCGGTGGCCGTTCCATCCAGTGTGTTCAATTCGAAAGTGACGCCGACTGCGGTCGAGGCCGGATTTGCAATCGCCACTCCCGTTTGAATCGAACCTGGCCGCCCGTTCACGCCGGATACCTGCGCGTACAGGCGAAACCCTGGCGAGGGATCGGTTACGGGTACGCCGGCTTGCGTGACGGTAATGCCGCCGGTTCTTAGAGAGAAGATACTCACACCCGATGGTGCTTTTGTTGCCGACGCCGGAAACACTCGAACACTTCCCACTTGCGTTGTTCCGCCGCTGCCCGATGTTTGAAACCGGCGCGAACTGCGCGGTGCGATCGTGTAAGGAAACGAACTTCCCATCTGGCCATCGATGGACACTGATGCCGGTTGCGCTGCGGCGGTTGCGGTCCCTTGATCGAAGAACTGAACCAGTCCGCTGAGGGTGTCGTCTGTCGGATTGACCAGAATGACCTGCGTCGTCCAGCCGCCGCCATCTGCAAAATGAGGAAAGATGACGTTCTGACCGGTTCCGCCGGTCAGGGAAGCGATCGGAAGCGTGGTAATGAGAAATTCGGATCGTTCGTTAGTGAAACCGCGCAGAGCGATAGCTGCAATGGGAACGGATGAGCTAAACGTGAAAGTTCCAGTCAACGATGAAGGAGCATTGAATGGCGCCTCGTTGAGAAATTTGGCGATTTGTCCGTTCGCGGGAAGCGTGAACGCGCCCGTTCCTCCGCCGGCCGCGGATGTGAAGTAAAACGAGATCGCGGCAGCTTGATTGTTTGGATTCGCAATCGCAATTCCGGTGTTCACGGAGCCATTGACTTCAGCGTAAATTCGGCCGCTTTGAATGAGGGGCGAAGCGGGAACGCCGGCCTCGGTTATTAAAACGTTGTTTTGGCGGAAGCCGAAGATCGCCACTCCGGCCGGCATGAGGCTCGCATTCGGTTGAATTACCGTATAGCCGACACGGGTCGATGTGCCCACTCCGTCGCTGAGAAGCGATGTGCCCCCTCGATCGGGAATATTGTAAGCAACAGTCGAACCTCCGGATTGGGACTGCATCTGCATAGCCAGCGGCAGTATCGCCAAAAGAGCCAACCCCATGAGCGCGATTCGAACAGGCCAATCGCATTTCGACATCCGCGTACCTCCATACTTATTAAGGCGGAAATTTCTGGTAAAAACTGCAATCGCGGTGCATCCTGCGTCGGTGCCCACTCCTTCAAGACATGAAGTCACCATGCTGCTCCAGGCCTGGAGTGATGGCGAAGAGACGGCGCTCGAGAAATTGACGCCGCTGGTGTACGCGGAGTTACATCGCCTTGCCCGGGGCTACATGGCGCGCGAACGGCACCAGCAAACACTCGAGACCGGGGCGCTGTTGAACGAAGCCTACCTTCGCCTGATCGATTGGAAGGATGTGCGCTGGCAAAATCGGGCTCACTTCTTTGCGGTATCCGCTCAGATGATGCGCAGGATACTCGTCGACTACGCCCGCTCCCGCGGAAATCAAAAACGCGGCGGCGATGCCGCCCGGGTGTCGCTGGATGAAGTCCTGGTGTTTTCGGAAGATCGAAGTTCGGATTTGGTGGCATTGGATGCGGCCCTGGAGCGGCTGGCGGAGATGGACGAGCGCAAAAGCCGCGTCGTCGAACTGCGGTTTTTCGGCGGTCTCAGCGTCGAGGAGACTGCCGAAGTGTTGAAGGTCTCTCCATTCACGGTGCTTCGCGACTGGAGGCTTGCCAAGGCATGGCTTCATCGGGAGATCACGGAGCAGTGAATCCCATAAATACAAACTGGGCGGAAATCGAGCGGGTGTTCAACGAAGTGCTGGAACGGCCGATTGCAGAGCGTGAAGCCTTCCTGATTGAGGTTTGCGCCGGCGATGAAACCCTGCTGCGGGAAGTGGAGTCACTGCTGAGGGCTGGCGCACCGGGCTTTCTGGAGCGTCCCGCCATCGAAGTTGCAGCCAGAACTTTGAACATAAATCGGTCGCGATTGGAGGCCGGTCGCCGGCTCAACCACTACTCCTTTATATCGATGATCGGTGTAGGTGCGACAGCGGACGTGTACCGGGCTCGGGACACAAAATTGAATCGAGAGGTGGCAATCAAGGTATTGCCTGCCGATTTCGCGCGAAATCGCGCACGTCTCTCCCGGTTTCACCGCGAAGCACAGCTATTGGCGTCTCTGAACCATCCCCATATTGCAGGAATCTATGGTCTGGAAGAGGACGCTGAAATCTGTGGGTTGGCGCTGGAGTTAGTAAACGGAGAAACCCTGGCCGAGCGAATCTCACGCGGACCCCTTCCGATTCCCGAAGCGATGGTCATAGCCAGACAGATCGCCGATGCTCTTGCAGCAGCGCATGCGAAGGGTATCGTTCACCGCGATTTGAAGCCTGCGAACATCAAAATCACGCCGGATGGCGTTGTCAAAGTACTCGACTTTGGCCTTGCGAAGGCCTTCTTGTCCGATCAAAAAGCGGCCGGGCACTCTGTGCCAACCGTCCTGGAGACCCAGGAGCACACGATTGTCGGAACGGTTTGTTACATGTCGCCGGAGCAGGCCAGGGGCAAACTCGTCGATAAACGAACCGACACATGGGCGCTGGGCTGTGTCTTGTACGAAATGTTGACCGGCGATATCGCTTTCTACGGGGAAACAACAACTGATGTGATTGCGAAAATCGCCTCGGAAGATCCTGACTGGTCGAAATTACCAGGCCCGACATCCGATGCACTTCGCCGTCTCCTACGTGACTGTCTACAGAAAGATCCCGACCGCCGCTCCGGTAATCCGGCGGACGCATTGACCGCCGCGCAGCAACAAACAGAAGATGCAAGCTATGTCCGGTCCAAGCAGAGTTTGTGGCCCATATCGATTGCATTGATCGCTGTGGTTTTGATTCTTGCGGTTGTGCTTCGGGAACAACGACTGCCGCTGATATCGCCGCAAACGGTCTCAGCCGTCATTCCTCCTGGCGTCACGGTTCCGGGCGTCTCCGAAAGGCTCGCGCCATCCGTTGCGGCGGTCGCAACGTCTGCGCCGTTGGATAAGCCTGCACCTCAGTCGGTGGAGCGCTTTACGATTGATTTGCCGACCGGCTGGGAACTAGCCGAGGGTCCCGGTCTGGCAGTTGCGATCTCTGCGGACGGGACAAAACTGGTTTTCGGCGCCAGGAACGGCTCGTCGTCACGTTTGTTTGTCACAACCGGGGACCTCAAAAGCCCAACGCCGATGCCGGATACCGAAGGGGCATTGTTTCCATTCCTTTCGCCGGACGGTAAGTCGGTCGCCTATTCCGCCTTTCCCGGACTGATAAAGAAAATCTCCATTGAGGGCGGTCCATCGCAAACGTTGTGCTCGAATCTCGGGCCGATAGTGCATGGCGGTACATGGGGGGCCGATGGGATACTTATCGCCGCAGGGAATAGGCTTCTGCACGCTCCGTGCACGGATAGTCCGCAATTGGTCGACGGAACCGATGGACGCGATTATTGGGGCGCTCAAGCGCTTCCAAAAGAACGCATACTCTACACAAAGAGGAACGATTTTCAGATTGATTTCGCAGAGACTTTCATTGAATCGGTAAGAACACATCAACGGAAAAGGGTTTTTGCCAACGCATTTTACGCACACTACCTGACCTCCGGTCATCTCATTTACCTGGCAGCCGACACGGGCACAGTCCAGGCGGTCCCGTTCGATTTGCAACGGGAAGAAGTCATTGGACCGGCATTTCCGGTATTGGGTCAGGTTCTCGCAACCACCGGCATACCCGAAGTGCAAGTTTCAGATGAAGGTACGCTCGCTTATGTTACGCGTCCTGCCGGAGCGAGTGCTTCTCTGGTGTGGGTCGATCGTAATGGCTCAGAAACTCCCGTAGCCGCGCCATCGATGCTGTATGTCACGCCCCGTCTTTCGGCTGATGGCCGGAAAATAGCGCTCGCGAAGACGGTAAATTCAGGAGCGCTCGTCAGCCCTATCTGGGATACATCGCAAAATATTCCTTTCCCATTACGCTTCGACGGGCTCGCGTCCTCTGCGGTTTGGACGCCCGACGCACGGAGAATTATTTTCCAAGGCGCAAAAGATGGTGAGTCCAGCCTGTATTCAATCGGCGTCGAGCAGAACGATGCGCCAGAGAAGCTGGATGCTTCATCGCCTGGACCATTGCAATCTGCCTCTTTACGCGATGCGGCATTCTTGAAATACAACAACCAGACAACTAAGAACGACATTTGGATCGTCGGGTTAGGTGGCGGCCACTCCTATCCGTTCCTCGCGGACAATGCCAACAAAGCTTCCGCCGCCTTCTCTCCTGACGGCCAGTGGCTCGCATATTGCTCCGACGAGTCAGGAAGGTGGGAGGTATATGTGGCACCGTTTCCCGGGCCTGGCGAGAGAACCAGAGTCTCCATCAATGGAGGCAGCGAAATCGCCTGGGCGCGCGATGGACGTCAACTCTTCTTCCGCGATCCCACAGGGATGATGATGGCCGTAGACTTAACTGTGCAGGACGGATTGAAGGTAAACGCAACGCATTCCCTCTTCCGAACGAATATGTACCTCCGGGCAACGATCGCGGCGGACTATGATGTCGGCCCCGATAGCCGATTCCTTATGGTGAAGAATCCTCATGTTCCGGCGACACAGATCCAGATTGTCCGGAACTGGTTCCGTGAACTCAAGCAGCTTCTCCCATCCGGTCATTGAGATGCCCAGGGCCCGTCTCCGGGTGACGGCGGCCGTCACATTAATGGTTTGGCTGCTCACCGGGCCGACAGGATTCGCCCAAACTTCGGGTGTAACCGCAAACCTGGCCGGAACGGTCTACGATGAAAGCGGATCGCGATTATCCGGAGTTTCGCTAACCGCTACCGCAAGCGAGAGAGCAATTGCCCGGAACACAGTAACCGGCGTTGATGGAACTTTTCTAATTCAGAATCTGCCGCCGGGAAGCTTTACAGTTACTGCGAACCTTCCTGGGTTCCGTAGCGTGGAACTGCCGAATGTGATGATTAGCCTCGGCCAGCAAGCGGAACTTCCCATTCGAATGCGCCTGGCCACTCAGTTCGAAACGCTTGTCGTCATCGGTGAATCTTCCCCGGCCCTTGACACCGCCAAGACGGAGATGAGTACGCTCGTGAACGAACGGTCCATTTCCGAGTTGCCGATGAACACGCGCAATCCGCTTCAATTCATTCTTACGACGCCGGCAACGACACCACAGCGCACGTTCGTTGGGAGCGGATATTCATTCGCCGGTGCGCGTGCAAGGAACAATGGTTCGAATATTGATGGTGTCAACAACAACAATGACGTGGTTCGAGGCTTTCTTGCGCAGCCTCCATTGGACGCAACACAGGAGTTCCAGGTGCTGACCAGCGGTTATGCCGCTGAATTCGGCAACAGCAGTGGCGCTGTGGTGAATACGATTCTGAAGTCGGGGACGAATAATCTCAAGGGTACTGTATATCTGTTTACGCGTGACCGTTCGATCGCTGCAAACAACTTCTTCACAAATGCAAATCCCAACAACCCGTCTCACTTCAAGCCGCCGTATCGACTGCAACAGTTTGGCGAGAGCATCGGCGGTCCGATTCGGAGGAATAAGTCCTTCTTCTTCGGCGCCTACGAACGCTTTCAATTAAATGACTCGTCGATTGTCACAATCAATCCGCGTGACGCCGATATCATCAATAATGTCCTTGCAGGCAACTACCCTTTCGTCATGAGTTTGGGATTGAATTATCCGCGCGGCATCAATCTTGGTTACAAGCAGATCGATGGCTCCGGAACATTCCCGAAGACGACATCGCGCCATATCGCGGTTGGAAAGTTGGATTACCAACCAACAGCTTCGGATTCTCTTTCTTTCCGTTATCTATTGAACTGGATGCAAAACAGGGATGCAGGATCTGGGCTGAACGATCAAACCCGCAACGGTGTCTTGAACCATTCTCGTACCGATTCCATTGGCGTCTCTTATACCCGTGTTTACTCGCCCACAGTGTTGAACGAGATGCGGTTCCTGTACTCGAACTTTGGGCTGGCCTCAACGCCCGACGAACCTTTCGGGCCGGCTATCAACATTCTCGGGATCGGTATGTTCGGCCGGAACATCGCACAACCATCCGGACAGCTCCAGGTGCGTAATGAACTAATAGATAACTACAGCCTTCATCGTCACGCTCACCTGCTGAAGTTCGGCGCCGACATGAGTCGGGTTCATATTCGCGGCGAGTTGCCTGGATTAGCCGTAGGACCGGTTGGAGCACCGGCCGGTGTGTTCACGTTTCCGAACATGGCTGGTTTCCTGGATGGAAACGCGGTCAATTTTATGCAGGGGTTCGGTGAATTCAAGACGAGCCAAGTCCGATGGCACTATGGATTGTTCGTTCAAGATTCAATGCGGCTGTCGAATCAAGTGACTTTCAACGCAGGAATCCGCTACGAATTGCAGACAAACCCCAAGGTTGCCGACTTACTGGATCCAACGCTGCGGGAAATCAATCGTGACAGTAACAACTTTGGTCCGCGTTTCGGACTTGCAGTCAATCGCGGCAGAGTGGCTGTGCGGGCTTCCTACGGCATCTACTATGACTTGCTGTTCGGTACCATGACGGTAGGCCTCGCTCAATTTAACGGTCTAAGAGCGCGGACGATTACATTGACGGGCACCGACGCCGCGGCCCGCTTCCGCGGGAAGAATTTCGGCTTTCCGCCCGGTGTGCTTCCTTCGACGATTCCGGACAATGTATTCCCCCTGCAAACGATACTGACAGCAGATCCGAAACTGCCGACGCCATACAGCCAGCAAGCTCAACTGACCGTCGAACGCGTTCTGACGACTAACTTCTCGATAAGCGCTTCGTACATGTTGAACAGGGGAGTGAAGTACCCCATTTTGCGCAATATCAACCTGCCTCCTCCGATCAAGAGTGGACCGCGGCCCCTCTACAATATCTCCCAACGAATTCCCGAGCTGCCGGATCGACGCGTACTCATCAACAATCAATTTGAGCCGAGTGGCCAATCGACATATCACGGTTTGATCGTGCAAGCCACAAAACGCTTCAGCCGTAACTTTCAGTTCAATGCTTCCTGGACCTACTCGCATGCCATCGATTACATTGCCGATCCCATCTTCGATAACCCATTTGCACAGGATCAGTTGAATTTGAAAGACGACCGCGGAAACTCCGCGCAGGATGAACGGCATCGCATGGTGTTCAGTGGAGTTTTCAACGTTGGTAAGTTTACGGTCGCGCCGCTCTTGACGTTTGGCACGGGCTATTTTTACAACATCACCACCGGCACGGATTCTAACGGCGATGGAGTGTTCACGACAGACCGGCCAATAGGCGTGGGCCGCAATACCTTCAAGGGTAATGCAAACTTCAACTCCGACCTTCGGGTTTCAAGAACGTTCGGTATTCGAGAGAACGTTAAACTTCAGTTGACCGGTGAAGGATTTAATGTGTTCAACACCACGAATTTCACTGCTTACAACACCGTGTGGGGCTCGGGTTCATTTCCTGCCTCACCCAGTCCCGCGTTCGGCCACCCGACAGTCAGCGGGAGCGGAGACTCTCCAAATCGTACCTTTCAACTTGGCCTGCGCCTGACGTTCTGAGTGGCGGAGGGCAAAGATATTGTCGTTCGCGACGTGGCGGCGTTCACTTCAGGAAGTCCTCGATTGTCAGCTTATTGGGCGATCGGTCCCAATTGTCGAGCTGGCACAGCGCCAGAAGTTCGGCATGACGCATATGTTCCGGGCTGTATTCGGCGAGCAACTGTTTGATCATCGCGTGGATTTCCCGGAAGTGCAGGCGCCAGGACAGGTTTGCTTCCAGCCGCATGTGCGGGCGGCGGATATCCTGACGGAATCTCCGATAGAACATGTGATCCGCAAAGAAGTGTTTTCCGTGTCTCTCGGCGATTTGCGCCTTTTCCGCAATAGGCATCATCGTTTCGAAGATGATGCGGTCCAGGCCGGTGAAGAATGGCACAAACTCCTGCCTTGGCGCGGATATGGTCGTCAAGATCGTTCGGACTCCCGCATTAACGGCCTCGTCCCAGATCCAGATCACCCGTTTCCGCCGCCGGACTTTACGGCGGGCCATCTCCGAGATGCTCTCCAAAAGGGGCGCGGACAGTACGACGCCGGCGCCGTTCAGTTCAAGCAGTCCGTGAGATAAGCCGAATTTGATTCCTGCCGGATGCATTGTGGGCTACCTCCTTATTACACGGGGCAATTCGGGGACAGTGAGCAATTTCTTGGGGTTCAGAAATTGCTCACTGTCCCCGAATTGCCCCATGTACTCCTAGGTCACAATCCGGGTAACCGGATCGCTCCAGTCGGTGAAGCCGGTCGCATCGTTGAAGGAACGGACCTGGATCGTATAGGTCGCTCCCGGCGTGAGGCCGCTGATTGTCGCCGCCGGGCGCGTTTTGGTGATGAGTTGCGTCGTCCACGCCGCAGGCGTGCCGTTGACGGTGGGCGCATAACGAACTTCGTATGCCGCCGCCCCGATAATTGCCATCAGTATCAGGTGAAGCTGGCCGCTGTTCTTGCCCTGCGTGATCTTGCGAATCCACTGAGACAGCGACGGCTTGACGGCCTTCGTCGTAGGCATTGGTTGGAAACCACTTTTCAGGAACGTCGGCATGTCGTTCTTGCAGGCGCCCTCGACATAATGGCCAAGCTCACGCATCATCTTGATCACGACTCCGACCTGATGATTACGTTCGGCAATGGCTTTCTTGCCACCATCGAGCGCTGCCGTGATTTTCGCGGACAACGTGTCGATGGCGGCTTTGAACGTGACTTCGTCAATCGGTGGCGTCGGATAGTCGCCCGGATCGGTGTAGATGCCCGAATGGACGGCGGCCGCATACGCCAGGTTTTCGGTCGGCGATTTCCTGGCGTGACCGCCGAGGACTTTGATCGGTTTTGTTTTTGTTGCTGACATGGGTCTTCTCTCTTGTAAATGGTTAACGGTTTAGGAAAGGCTGCCGGACCTTCCCGCCCACGAACGGCCCCTTTAACGCATGGATTGTTCCAATCGGCGGAGGATCAGCTCCGAAGCAATGAAATGAAGATCTTGCGGACGAATAGAGGATTTAGCCGTCGTGGTAGGTTAAGGCAAAAGCCAGAAATTTCTGGATTCGCATCCAGAAAGATCTGGATTCTTGCGCGTCCCGGACTTGCTGATCGTCATCTTGCGGAAGCTTCCGGCTTGCCGAACTTGCCGAGCGTCATCTTACGGAAACCGCCGGTTTGCCGGACTTGCCGAGCGTCATCTTGCGGAAACCGCCGGTTTGCCGGACTTGCCGAGCGTCATCTTGCGGAAACCGCCGGTTTGCCGGACTTGCTGAGCGTCATCTTACGGAAACCGCCGGTTTGCCGGACTTGCCGAGCGTCATCTTGCGGAAACCGCCGGTTTGCCGGACTTGCCGAGCGTCATCTTACGGAAACCGCCGGTTTGCCGGACTTGCCGAGCGTCATCTTACGGAAACCGCCGGTTTGCCGGACTTGCCGAGCGTCATCTCACGGAAACCACCGGCTTCCCCGACTTGCCGAGCGTCATGTCGTTTATTCTTCCACGTTGAGTTCTTTGCAAAGTGCCGAAAAGTATTTCGGGTTGAGGTCCAGCAGGCGGGCTGCCTCGGCGCGATTGCCGCCGGTTTTCCGCAGGGCTCTTTCAATGATCGCTTTCCTGGCGGCGTTCACCTCCGTCACCCATTGCCCAACCTCTGCAACTTCCGTGGCGATCGAGGTGACCAACGGAAACAATTCGTCGAGGCTTATATATGAGGAGGTGCCCAGAGCGATGACACGCTCGATCACGTTTTCGAGCTCGCGCACATTTCCAGGCCAATCATACGATGCCAAGGCCTGACGAGCCTCCGGAGTAATCCCCTGGACACGGGGGTAGGCGCCCGGCCGGATGTGTCCGTGCTTCTTGATGAATTCGGCGGAGAGCAACGGAATGTCTTCGCGGCGCTCGGCCAGCCTGGGCATATGGATGTGAATGACGTTCAAACGGAAGTACAGGTCCTGCCGGAAACGGCCTTCCTTCATTGCCTTGGCGAGATCGACGTTGGTGGCAGCGATAATACGCACGTTGGCGCGAAGGGTCTGATTGCCGCCGAGGCGTTTGAACTCCCGCTGTTGAATCAGGCGCAACAGATCGGCCTGGAGGGTCATTGAACACTCGCCGATCTCGTCGAGGAAGACTGTGCCGCCATCCGCGCACTCGAACAACCCCTTCCGCTGCCTGTCGGCTCCGGTAAAGGAGCCCTTTTCGTGCCCAAACAGTTCGCTGCCGAGAAGAGTGTCCGTGAATGCGGCGCAATTGACCATATACATCGCGTTTTGCGACCTCGCACTGCTGCGATGGAGCGCCTTCGCTACCAACTCCTTTCCAGTCCCGCTTTCGCCGGTGATCAATACAGTCAGTTCCGACGGCGCTGCACGGCCGATGAGCTGATAAACCGCCTGAATCTTGTCGCTGCGGCCGATCATGCCGTGCTCGACATGGATAGCTTCATTCAATCGCCGGTTTTCGCCTTCCAGCCATGCCACATATCGCGCGCGCTCGAGCGCAACCGCAGTCTGGCCGGCGACCGCCTGCAGGACGCGGATGTGACCGCCGGTGAACCACTCGAAACCCTGGGCGGCCATAACGGCATAAAGCAATCCGACTTTTGTGTCAGGCGTCAAAAGCGGGACACAAACGACCTTGGCGTCATAGAAGGGTTTGCCGCTACGAAGCACCTTTTCTGTTACGGCGCCGTCGGTGGCAAATGGGTCGTCACCCGGAGTTCCGATACGCCGGTACGTGGCGGTAAAAATACCGTCGCCGTCACGTTCCGCCAGCAGAATGGCAACGCCTTCGACCGGCATCAGGCGGAAAACCAGTTCGAAGGCGCATGACTGAATTTGACCGGCATCGCGCAGCGCATTGATCCTGCCGTTGAACTCGAGGACGGCATCCAGCACGGTCCGCATGTCGGGCTCGTAGGCCGTCTGGCGTTGGCCGGAGCCGCGTTTGCGCTCCCATTCCTCCTCGGCCGGAGTCGGCGTCAATGTCGCGGGATCCACCTCCGCTTCGTCGCGGTCGAGATAGACAAAGATCGAGCGGCCCACCCGAATGCGATCACCGTGCAAAAGCAGTTTTGCAGAAAAATAAAATCCGTTGACGAACGTGCCCGTCGCGCTTCCCGCGTCCCATACCATCGGACGCTCACCGGCGTAGCTGATGCCGCAATGCTTGGCCGATACCAGTGGATCGTCCAGCCGGACGTGGCATTTCCGCCCCTTTCCAATAATCAGGTCGGCCTCCCCCACGGCAAATACCGACCCCTTCAACGGACCCGAACTCGTAACGATCCTGGGATTTCTCGGATTCATGGTGCCGGACATTGTCGTCGATTTCGCGATTGATCGCCGCGAAAAAGCAGATTTTGCCGCTGACATCCCTAAGCCGGAAACGGGATGCAGTCGTATCATATGCGGAGTTCGACATTTAGCCGAAGAGCCGAACACGGACCTGAAACTAAGCGGTCGCCGGCCTATTTTCGCCGTGAAAATCCGGCTCGCGTCGACTACTTGTCAGCCGGATGAGACTGGGATCTCGACCGTCAAAGAATGAAGAAACGTCATCCTTACGCTTGGCGCACCTGGCTGCGTCAGCATCTTCCATATTTCTTGATCGACTGCGGAGTCGCCGCTAAAGGACGAGACTGCGAAGGCGTCCGCGCAGAACATCATTGGTACAATGTTGATGGCAGCACGAGCTCCTGTTATCACTGTCGTGTGACACGCTTGGGACGTCTGTGGGAATCCAAGTGAAGGTTGAACTTTCCGGAGAAGTATATGCCACAGAAACAACACGATATTGAAATCATGTTCCGCGACGGTAGTAAGACAATTGGCACTCGAACCGGAAACAACGCAGCTTGGCTTTGCCGCTGTAATCGAAATCGCCCGTTGGTAGGTTTCTCTGACGTGCTTCACTCATCGCGCGCATCATCAGACGTAGAGTGCGTGGATTGCGGCAGAGTCTATAGAGTTGTTGCTGCAAGCCTGCGAAAAACACCGGATCACGTGGAAGAGATCCCTCCTCGGACCGGCTAACACGCGGATCGAGTGGACTGCTGAGAGCGCGGCCCTCAACCGCAAGCCGTTGGGCAGACTCACGAAAGACATGACGACGGAAGCTGCAGTCTATAAGTTTGGTAAGATCGAGAATGGTTTGGATATGGAATATCGGTACGCCAATCTTTGGGATATCGAGCAGACGAGGGGACCAAGTCGCTTGCTCTTAGCCCCCGTCGCAGATCAAGTCTCGCTGGTTTCGGATCTCCTGAACGATCTTCCTGAACCATTCGGCATACTTTACGTTCTCCTACTTTCTCGAAGAGGTCACGAGCCAGGACGGTATCAGAGTCCATACCCTACTGATACTTCAGAGACGAGACGTTTTCTTGAAGAGTACCGCGAGTTTCTTGAACGGGATGCTCGGCACCATCTCCGGGTAATGTCTCTTGCGGCTGAGGGCACAATCGTTTATGACAACCACAACGTAATTTACGCTTATGGTTCTCTTCAAAAATTTGAACAGGTCGCCCATAAACATGCGCTGAAGAGAGGTGACGTTAGGTTTCCCGTACCGCACACACATAAATACAATGCGGCATATGACGATGAAGAGGACAAAATCTTGAGTCATTGGTCTTGGAAGATGTTCCCACTTCAAGAGAGCGACGACTAACTCGGCTGCCTATTTCGGGTTGTGCTTGAATGAGAGATGTCGCATGAACGACGGCATCAAAGAATTCTCCACCCTGGCCAGACCGTTGCTGTTCGTACCACAGGACGGCTGCGGCAAACTCCTCGCTTGCTTGTTTGAGATTTCGGAGTGTCCGGGTCACCGCCGCCGGATGTCTTTCGCGATACGCCGCTTCGCGCTCTCCCACGACTCTAATTTCTCGGTGCCCGCCTCAAGCGAGTTGACTCGACGTTGAATTTCCTTGTCCCAAGCAGAGGCGGCGTCCGGATCAGCGGGCCCATCAAGGCTTGCAAGTAATTCGGCTGCGAGTTCCGCGCGAGCCTTTGCATCGAGCCGGAGACCGTCGGCGAATTCGGTTTCAGTGGCCTTCGTCATTTTTCCATATTACCCTCGTGGACGGCCACCCCACAACGTTGCAGCCGCCAATCCGCGTAAGGGTGAGGCGAAAGCGAAAGAGTCGGCTCGCGCGGCTTGCAGCTGAACGTTGAGCCGTTATGCCGCCGAAGCATAGGATGCGTCATCTGAGTACTTTCATGGTTCTTGTGTCGTTTGCACTAGTCTCTTGCGGGTTACAGGAGGAAGTCGCCCGCGTTTCGTCGCCCGATGGGCAGGTCGAAGCAGTTCTAATAGAAACGGATGGTGGTGCAACAACTTCCTTCGGATACAGGATTCTGGTAGCCAAGAAGGGGAGCTGGTTTCCCGGTGAAGAAGTCGCTTGGCTGTATGGTGCTTTTCGGAACGAGCAGGCGTACGGCGTGAATTTCAAGTGGTGCAGCGACACCGAGTTGTGCGTCGAATATCTAAACGCGAGACAAACGGAACTTAAGAAGCCCAGCATATACGTTAAAGGTCGCAACATTGAAGTCACTTTGCACAGCGGTTTAGCCGATCCGACAGCTCCCGCGGGAGGTATGCTCTACAACCTAAGGAAGGGACGAAATGACTCGCACTGAGGAGAGGAGCGCACTTTGTGAAGATCGGGTCGGTTGTCAGTTTGAGCTTCTTTCTTAGCTTTGCCATCGAAGGTTCGGTCGTACCTCAATCGGGAACAGTGGCGATTGCCCTCACCGAAAAAGGGGTTGGGCCAATCACATCAACTACGCCTTTCAAGATTACGACTATCGCAAAGCTATTCCCGACTCTCAGGGTCGTTGCCGGTACGGGATCTTTTGAAGGGTTTCAATTTCCCACAATCAGAGTCTTCGACGGAAAAACCGAATTGTTTATCATCGGTCAGGGGAAACGCGAAAAGACCATCGGGGGCATCGCCATAAAAAGCGACAAAGTCGTCTACAACGGAAAAGGGAAAATTGGATCGCTCTACTCTGATATTTACGGTGACACAGTTTCAGACCAATGCGATCCGGGAGCGGAGGACGATACTGGAAAGGTATTTTGTCGAGCTTCGCCGTCAAGTCACATTCGATTTGTCTTTGCCCCAGTCAGTGACTCCGACGCCGTTCTTCCTTGGACCCAAGCGTTGAAAAGGATGCGCATCTCAGAAATCGGCTGGCGGCCTTGAGGCCGCATAACAAATTATTGATTCTTGCCGCGCGCGTATTTTAGCCGCGGCAACACGCCGCTGGAGCCGGCCGCTGAAAAACGCGGCGGCTCAGCGGCAAGCCGTTATGCACCCTGAAACGTTGGTGCGGCGCTATAATTGGGCAGCGGTGAACTGCTATGGCAAAACAACCCAAGGTCATTCACAGCGATCCGGACATTCTCGGGGGCATTGCGGTATTTGTCGGCACGCGCGTTCCGGTTCAAAACCTTATCGATTGTCTTAAGGCTGGCGACAGTTTGGAAGAGTTTCTCGATTCATTCCCTTCGGTCGCCAGAGAACAAGCGGTAGCAGCTCTGGAAATCGCGCGCGAGGCTCTGGAAGAGAGTGCGCATTCTTCTCGATGAGTGTCTGCCTCGTCAGCTCGCAGAAGAATTGGCCGAGCACGAAGTGGTCACTGTTCAAAAGGCGGGCTGGTCGGGCACCAAGAACGGCCAACTCTTAAAGAAGATTTCCGGCCGGTTTGCAGTCTTTCTTACAATTGATAAGCGAATTGAACGTGAGCAGAAGATTCCTGCTGACGTCGCGGTGATCACGGTGCGGGCTCGTTCAAATCGAATACAAGACCTGCGGCCGCTCGCGCCTGAGTTACGTCGAACGGTGAAAGAAGCAAAGCCCGGTAAGTCCACATCCGTGGGGCGCATAACAAGGTGATGAACCCGTCGCCGCTGCAGCCGCTGTCGCGTGCTGCAGCGGTTCCCTCGCTCGCAAAAGCCTTTGACGATCTGTTCTCCGCGGGAGGTTGTACCAGATGAAACAGACGAGTGAAAGCCGATCGGTCGACTTGGTCCGAAAGATCCGTGACGCTCAAGCGCACGAGTTAGCGAAGAAATCGCCCGCTGAAATCATCGAGTTCTTCAATCGTGCCGGCGATCGCGCGAAGAGAGTTCGGTGATCACCCAACGAAGCGCGACTCCTACAAGGCGCATAACACGGCAATGAACCCGCCGCCGCACTTTTCGTCACCGCGTAGGCAAGGTCCGAACTTGACAATCCAGTTCGCAAGGATATTTGTCTGCGGCGCGGGTTATCGCCAAAATCGTTGGGCGTCCGGAGGTATCGCGCGAAACCCTACGGTTTGATCCGTGGGCCACGCCGGCGGCGAGCACCCCACAAAGCAATCCTACCCGGGGTTTTGACGATCTGACCGCAGACGAGAAACTCGATTACGTTCAGTCCCTGTGGGATCTCTGAGTTTGGAGGAGTGACAGGCCCCCTATAATACGGGCGCGATGACAAAGGTTTGCGGCCGCGATGATATCTACGGGCCCGGACTACCGGCTCATTATGGTGAGCATTATCGGGCGTTTGTTCGGTTTGCCCGGAAGCATGCGGGTTCGACGGTGCTGGATATTGGCTGCGGCTACGGCGCTTATTCCCGCGCACTAATTGACGAGGGGACCCATTGCTTTGGCTGCGACGTGAACATCGGATATCTTCGCGAGGCGCGCGAGCGTGATGTGCCGGTTACCGCAGTCGACTCGATACTGCCATTCAAGGACCGCAGCTTCGATTCGGTTCTTCTGTTTGAAGTCATCGAACATGTTCCGCGTATGGATGTCCTTCTAAAGGAGGCATTCCGGGTGGCGCGGAAAAATGTTCTCATCACAGTGCCGAATTCCGAGAACCTCGAACTGATGAAGGCCAATGACGTGACATACGCGCATATGCTGTCGTCGGATCACGTCAATTTCTTTGCTGCGGATTCGGTGCGGAGTCTGCTGCTGCAGTATGCGAGTCATGTTTCCGTCGACAGGTCCGACCCGATTTATCCATTCTGGTTTGCCGGCCGGTCGCTTCCTTTTTACTTTCTGCGTGTTCTTTTCCGCGCCGGTATATTGAAGCCACGGTTTTACAGTCGCCTTTATGCGGTTGCGCGCGTTCGCGAAAATTAATCTGGGTCTGCGCATCCTCGGGAAGCGCCCCGACGGTTTCCATGAGCTTCGGACCATCTTTCAAGCGATCGACTGGTTCGACGAGATTCACATGGAGCCCTCGTCGCATTTTGAATTTGCCGCGACCGAGGGACCGCAGGACGAGACCAATCTCGTGGTTCGCGCAGTCCGGATGTTTGAGTCCGTCTTCGGCCGGCCGGCTGATGTTTCGATCCGGCTGGTAAAGAATGTTCCCTCCGGCGCGGGCCTTGGCGGCGGTAGCGCCGACGCCGCTGTCACTTTTCTTGGCCTTTCACACATGTACAAGCTCGAAATCGGAGCAGATGCCGAGGAGCATGCCAGGATGATGCGGGCACTGGGCTCGGATGTGTTTTTTTTCATGTTTGGAGGGCGGGCGCTGGGAGCAGGCCGAGGCGACGAAATCGAGATGCTCGAAGACCAAACGGACTACTGGCTTGTCCTTGTCCATCCCGGCTTTTCCATCGCTACTGCCGACGCGTATTCCTGGTTGACGCTCCCGGGTAAATCCAATAATATTGAGGGTTTCCGCATGCAAATGAGTCCAGGCAGTGAGCCTGCGGAAGGGAATGACTTCGAGGCCGCGGTTTTCGCGCGTTATCCGGCCTTGGAGAAGCTTCGCGACGACTTGTTGAGCAGTGGAGCGTTCAGGGCCGCATTGTCCGGAAGCGGCTCGGTCGTGTTTGGACAATACCGAAGCGAATCGGAGGCGGCAAAAGCGGCATCAGATCTGGGCCAGCGGTATAAGGTGAAGCTCGCGCGGCCCCTGTCGCGTTCTGAGTATTTTTCCAGGATGATTTGGTAGCCGGCAGCAGCGGATTGGGGCGTGGCCAAGTGGTAAGGCACAGGTCTTTGGATCCTGCATTCGAAGGTTCGAATCCTTCCGCCCCAGTATTTCAATGGCGACGTATAGATAGAAGCGGGCGGTGGGCCCGACGCTAAGGTGGACCCGACGCTAATAAGATGAGCAATGAACTAAAAATCTTTACCGGGACTGCGAACACGGCACTCGCGAACGAGATTTGCGAGTACCTCAAAGTCGAACTGGGTCAGTCTTCAGTGACGCGGTTCAGTGACGGCGAGATTTATTTTCAAATTCTCGAGAACGTGCGCGGAGCCGACGTCTTCATTGTTCAGCCTACTTGTCCGCCGGTCGATTCGAATTTAATCGAACTATTCCTGATGATGGACGCCTTCAAACGGGCCTCGGCGAAGCGAATCACGGCCGTGATCCCGTATTTCGGTTATGCGCGCCAGGATCGAAAAGACAAGCCGCGTGTTCCGATCTCGTCGAAAGTCGTATCGGATCTGCTGGTTACTTCGGGTGTCGACCGTCTCCTGACAATGGATCTGCATGCGCCGCAGATTCAGGGATTTTTCAGTGTCCCCGTGGATCACCTGTTCGCCGCGCCGGTATTGGTCGAGTATTTCCAGAAGTTGAACCTTCCGAACCTCACGGTCGTCTCGCCGGATGCCGGAGGGGTAGAGCGCGCGCGCGCGTTCGCCAAGCGTTTGAATGCGGAATTGGCGATGGTGAATAAGCGGAGGATCGAAGCGAATGTCGCACAGGTCATGAACGTCATCGGCGACGTGAAGGGGCGGACGTGTCTGGTAGCCGACGACATGATCGATACGGCAGGCACGCTGGTCAAGACTGTGGAAGCGTTGCTCGACCATGGCGCAACAAAGGTTTATGCGTGCGGTACGCATCCGGTGCTTTCGGGTCCGGCCGTCGAACGCATCGAAAATTCGAAACTGGACGAGATCGTTGTTACCAACACGATTCCTCTGCATAACGACGCGAGGAAATGCAAAAAGATCCGGGTCCTCAGTGTCGGCAAACTGCTGGCCCAGGCCATGCAGTCGATACATGAAGAGACATCCGTCAGCGTTTTGTTCATTTGACGATTTGAGAGGTTAGGTATGGCAGAAATTAAAGTGAGTGCGGAAAGCCGCAGCGACTTCGGCAAGAACGCGTCGCGCCGCTTACGGCAAAAAGGTATGGTGCCCGCGATCGTTTATGGCGGCAAGGGCGAGAACATTGCAGTTGCAGTCAATCCGAAGGAACTGCAAAAAGTGCTGCGCTCGGAAGCCGGGCGCAATGCGATCCTGAAGCTCGAGGTTGCCGGACAGGGCGCCACGAGCGCAATCCTGAAGGGCTGGCAGGTCGATCCGGTCAAAGAGAACTTTCTGCACGCCGACTTCTATCGGATCGCAATGGATGTCGCTCTGCGCATCACCGTGCCCATTGCAGTCAAAGGTGAAGCTCGAGGCGTGAAGACCGAGGGTGGAATTCTGGAACTCGTCCTGCGCCAGATCGAAGTGGAGTGCCTGCCCGGCGACATTCCGGAACGTATCGAAGTCGATGTCACGGACCTGGATCTGAACGGAGCGCTTCGTGTTTCGGATCTTCCGATATCGGCAAAGGTGAAAGTCCTCCAGAATCCGGATCAGGTCGTCGTCCACGTTGTGTCGGTGAAGGAAGAAGTTCCTGCTCCGACCGCCGCCGCTGTGCCTGCCGAAGGAGAAGCTGCTGCAGCAACTCCGGCGGAACCCGAGGTTGTCAAGAAGGGCAAGAAGGAAGAAGAACCGGCGGAGTAACCGCGTGGGGGGACCGGCTGCCAATGAGGAGGTCGCCGAAGGCGACGTACAAATGGAAGCGGCCGGTGGGCCCGACGCTAAAAAGAGAGTGGGGGGACCGGCTGCCAGTGGGGAGGTCGCCGAAGGCGACGTACAGATGGAAGCGGGCGGTGGGCCCGACGCTAAAAAGAGTGTGGGGGGACCGGCTGCCAGTGGGGAGGTCGCCGAAGGCGACGTACAGATGGAAGCGGGCGGTGGGCCCGACGCTAAAAGGAAACTCGTTTTGGTCGTCGGGTTGGGGAATCCGGGACCCGAATACGAAAACACGTATCACAATGTCGGGTTTCGTGTAGTCGACCGGATGGCCGATTTGTATCGCGTCCGGATCCGCCAAACCTGCGGGCCGGCACTGGTTTCCGACAAAATTGTTCTCGGAAAACAAACAGCCGTGCTGGTTCAGCCGCAGACGTTCATGAACCGGAGCGGGCTGATATTGCCGAAGCTCTTTGAAAGATTTGAAGCGGCCATAACCGACGTCATTGTTGTGTACGACGAGTTCGCCCTGCCTCTCGGCAAGCTGCGAGTCAGGCAAAAAGGTTCGGCGGGCGGCCACAATGGGATAAAATCAATAATTTCGACCGCAGGGTCGGACGAGTTCATGAGGGTCCGGGTCGGAATCAACCCGGACCATCCGGTAACCGATGTTCGGGATTTTGTGCTCTCGAGAGTCTCAAAGACCGATCGTGTTCTGCTGGATCAGACTGAGGAGATCGCGGCGAAGGCAGTTGAAAGCCTGGCCACCGATGGAATCGAAAAGAGCATGGCGGCTTTCAATGGAATCGATTTAAGGAAAATTAACAATGAGAAATTATGAAATCATGTTCATCGTCAACCCCAATACTCCCGAGGAAGAGGTTGACAAGATCAATTCGCAGATCGAAGGCGTGATCACATCGGGTGGCGGGCAGATCCAGAAGATCGAGAAGATGGGAAAACGGAGGCTCGCCTACGAGATCGAGCGTCACCGGGAAGGTCAATATGTCCTTTTTGTGATCGCTGCCAACGGCGAGATCGTTCGCGAAGTCGAACGCCGCCTTCGCGTATTGGATGCCGTGATCAAGTACCTGACAGTTCGAACCGACGAAGAAACCCGGCGTCTTGAAAAGATGAAGAGCTTTCGCCAGAAGCGTGCCGCGCGCCGTGGTTCAAGCACGCGCACAGCCGTTGCGGAATTGCCTGAACAGGCGCTCGAAGAGGACATGTAGGAGTTAAAACGTGGCACAACAAAAGCAATATTACCGGCGCAAGAAGGTTTGCAAGTTCTGCGTCGAGCGGATCGATGCAATCAACTACAAAGACGTGAAGCTGCTCTCGCAGTTCGTTCCGGAGCGCGCAAAGATCATGCCCCGGCGGATTTCCGGCGTGTGTTCTCCGCATCAGCGGCAACTGACTAACGCCATCAAGAAGGCACGCAATATCGCGCTGCTGCCGTTCACGAGCGAGTAGTCCCAGCGTGGGGGGACCGGGGGCGGGCCCGACGCTAATTAAATTCCCAGGAGAAACCTATGGAAATCATTCTGCGCGAAACTATCGACAGTCTTGGCCGTGCCGGTCAGATCGTCAAAGTTGCCGATGGTTACGCCCGCAATTATTTATTGCCACGGAAGCTGGCTTACCTCGCAACACCGGGCAATCTCAAAGTCATGGAATTCGAGAAGCAGTCGTTGCTGCGTAAGGACGCGAAGCAGAAAGACGACGCCGAAAAGCTCAAGACGATGCTGGATCCGGTCGAGATCGTCATCCGCCGCAAAGTCGGCGAACAGAACGCCCTTTACGGATCCGTGACAAATTCCGATGTGGCCGAAGCCCTCGAGAAAAAAGGTTTCGCGATCGAGAAGCGCAAAATCCATATGGACGATCACATCAAGGCTCTGGGCGAATACACCATCCCGATACGCCTCTTCAAAGACGTGACTGCCAACGTCAAGTTGAAAGTCGAACGCGAGATCGAATAAAAAGAGCCGCGGATTGCGCGGATTACACAGATTGAGGAACGGGCGCCGGGCCGGCCGCAAAAGTGGTCATGCTAAGATCCAATCCCGTTCCAAAATTCGTGCAATCCGCGTAATCCGGGGCTCTTTTTATTCATATGTCACGTCCTACTCTCGAACGCGCGCTTCCTCACAACATCGACGCCGAAAAGTCTCTTCTCGGCGCGGTTCTCGTTAACAACGAACACTATTACCGGGTCATCGAGCTGCTTCGGGCCGAAGACTTCTACCTCGACGCTCACCGCTGCATTTTGAGGCACATGACCACGCTCGCGGAGCGCTCGCGTGCGATCGATCTGGTGACGCTTCAAGAGGAGTTGATGCGCGGGGCTCAGTTGGAAACCGCCGGTGGCATTGGTTATCTCGCGAGCCTTCTCGAAGGCATTCCGCACCTGATCAACATCGAGCACTACATCGAGATTATTCGCGAAAAATCCCTGCTGCGGCAGATGGTGCATGCGACGAATAAGATCATGGCCGAGTGCTTCGACCAGGCCGTTCCCGCCGAAGAAATTCTCGATCGGGCGGAAAAGTCGCTGTTCGATCTCTCGGAGAAACGGATCAAAGTCGGATTCATTTCGATCAGGGAACTCGAAGCATCGGCGACCCGCATGCTCGAGAAGCTCTACAACGAGCGCGAGATGATCACCGGGGTGGCGACCGGCTTCGTCGACCTGGACCGGATGACGTCAGGTCTGCAACGGTCGGACCTGGTCATTCTTGCTGCCCGGCCGTCCATGGGTAAGACCGCACTGGTTTTGAACATCGCACAACACGTCGCGCTGAGGAATGGCGGCAAAGTCGGAATGTTCAGTCTCGAAATGTCGAAAGAGCAGCTTTTGCTGCGCTTTCTTTGCTCCGAGTCGATGGTCGACGCGCACAAGGTTCGGACCGGCTACATTGGCCGCGACGAGTTCACGAAATTGATTGAATCTCTCGGGACAGTGACGCGGGCTCCTATTTTTATCGATGATTCATCGACGCTGACCGTCATGGAGATGCGTGCGAAATGCCGCCGTTTAAAGGCGGAGCATGGTCTTGATCTGATTATTGTCGATTACCTTCAATTGATGTCCGGCTACGGAAAAGTCGAGAACCGGGTCCAGGAGATTTCAGGCATCTCGCGCGGGTTGAAGGCGCTTGCGAAAGAACTCGAAGTTCCGGTGATTGCGCTTTCACAACTCAGCCGCGCACCCGAGCAGCGGCAAGGCGATCATCGTCCACAACTGTCGGACTTGCGGGAATCGGGATCTATCGAACAGGATGCCGATGTCGTCATGTTTATCTTTCGTGAAGAAGTTTATAAACCGGACGACGAGAATGCCGGAAAAGCGGAACTCATCATTGCCAAGCAGCGCAATGGTCCGACTGGAATTGTGAAGATGGCATTTCTTCGCCAATTCACAAAATTCGAGAACCTCTTTGAGGGACCGAATTGAAGGCGAAGACTCAGTACTCGTGCCAGCAATGTGGGCACGCGTCGCCGAAGTGGATCGGCCGATGTCCTTCCTGCCAGCAGTGGAACACTTTTGTTGAAGAGAAAATTGCTCCGGCGATAGATCATCCGGCGTCCTGGGATGGATCGCCCATTCCGTTCGACGAGATTACCGGAGTCGACGTTCCCCGGCTTACAACAGGTATCGCGGAGTTCGATCGTGTGCTCGGCGGCGGACTGGTCGCCGGTGCACTGGTTCTGCTCGGGGGCGATCCTGGCGTCGGCAAATCAACTCTGATGCTGGACGTTGCTTCGCGGCTCTCCGGAAACGCGGTCGGGTTGTATGCCTCAGGTGAAGAGTCGGCACAGCAAATCAAGCTGCGCGGCGAGCGCATGAACCTGCGCACCAGCCAACTCCATATTTACGCCGAGATGTCGATCGAGAAAATTCTCGGGGCCGCTGAAAATCTCGGCGCCAGGGTGGTGATTATCGACTCCGTGCAGACAACCTTCAGCGAAAAATTGGAGATGGCGCCGGGGAGCATTGGTCAGGTTCGCGAGGTCGCATCTCAACTTCTGTTTTGGACAAAGAAAAATCACATTCCGGTTTTCCTGATCGGCCACATCACCAAAGACGGATCCATTGCCGGACCGAAATCTCTCGAACACATCGTCGATACCGTTTTGTATTTCGAGGGGCCGCGACAGCATCCGCACCGAATCGTCCGCACCATCAAGAACAGGTTCGGTCCAACCAATGAATTGGGAATTTTTGAAATGGCGTCCACGGGTCTTATTGCTGTGGAAAAGCCGTCCGCTCTTTTTCTCTCTCAAAGCGAAACAATGGGTCCCGGGTCCGCCGTCCTTTGTTGCGTCGAAGGTTCCCGTCCACTCCTGATCGAGATTCAAGCCCTTGTTTCGCGTACCCATTTCGGTACGCCCAGACGTCTCGCGACGGGCGTGGATCCTCAACGGCTTGCACTGATCTGTGCCGTTCTTGAAAAGCGCCTGGGTGTGAACCTTTGGGATCAGGATATCTATTTGAACGTTGTCGGTGGATTACAAGTGGAAGAACCCGCGGCGGATCTTGCAATATGCGCCTCGATCTTATCCAGCCTTTTCAACCGGCCTGTTGCATCGTCGACATTTATCTTCGGCGAGATTGGTCTGGGAGGAGAAGTTCGTCCGGCGGTCTTCCCGGAGATCCGGATCAAGGAGGCGAGCATGCTTGGTTTCGTCCGGGGCATCATTCCTTCGCAGACTGTCCCGGAGCCGGCGTCCAACCTGGAAATTTTCCGGGTCAACAACCTTCAGGAAACTCAACAGTTTCTGTTTGATTAATGCAGTCTTCAGGCCCATCCAGGGTTTTTGGACATTTCGCTATTCTTATCTATATCAGTTATTTATAATCTGCCCGGAACACGCTCGGCCTCGCTGCAGTTCCTAAATTTATTCATACGTACCAGGTGCATTTATGAAAGGCAAAGATACCAAGACTCCCTCGCAGTCTCAGAGAGTCGCTGCTGATCTTCAAGGGCCGGAGCAGAATTACGTTCTGGACATTATGGTGGTCCGGACTATTTTCGCGCTCACCTTGACGGTCGCAGCCTATTACACCCAACCGTTTGGTTTTACAGGCATTTACACAATTTTTCTTGGACTTGGAAGCGCCCTCGGCATTATCTATTTCGAGCATCGGCTGAAACGAGCCTCGCTGAAACGGCTTATTGGCGCCGCCGTTGGTTCCATCATGGGCATTGTCGGCGCTTTCCTGATCAGCCACATGTTGACCGCCACAGTCTTCGACACCAATTCGCTATCATTCATCAAACTTTTCATCCTCTTCTTGATGACATACGTCGGACTCGTGGTGGGCGCCAACAAGGGCGATCTGCTGAACCTCTCCGCCCTCGGCGGAATTTTCGGTGGCGAGCGTCCGCCCAAGAAGTCTTACAAGATCCTGGATACGAGCGTCATTATTGACGGCCGTATTGCCGACATTTGTGAAACAGGTTTTCTCGACGGCATTCTCGTCACGCCTCATTTCGTTCTTCGCGAACTTCAGCAGGTTGCGGATTCCGCCGATACCCTGAAGCGGAATCGCGGCCGCCGGGGTCTCGATATTTTGCAGCGGATCCAGAAAATGGCGGGAATCACGGTGCAACTGGTCGAGAACGATTATCCGGCAATTCGCGAAGTCGATATGAAGCTGATCGAGCTAGCCAAGGAATTCGACGCGAAAATCGTGACAAATGACTTCAACCTGAACAAGGTGGCGCAGCTTCGCGGAGTTGAAGTTCTGAACATCAATGAGTTGGCCAACGCGCTGAAGCCGGTGTATCTGCCAGGTGAGACGATGAAAGTGTTCATTCTCAAGGAAGGCAAGGAGTTCAATCAGGGCATCGCCTATCTTGATGACGGAACAATGGTCGTTGTCGACAATGCGCGAAAGATGATCGGCAAGACCGTCGAATCGTCCGTAACCAGCGTTCTTCAGACGACCGCCGGAAAGATGATCTTCGGGCGATTCGAAGAAAAACGTGGCGAGCATCATCCGGCGATTGCGCGCGCGGAAGCTAGTGACCGCGAAGTGCGGCCGGAACGCGCGGAGCGGCAGGCTCACACGGAAGTTTCACACTGAAAAAACAACCGTGAAAGTTGGAGCAATCATCGCTGCGGCCGGCGTAGGAAGACGCATGAAAGCGGACCGGCCGAAGCAGCTTCTCGTGCTCGACGGGACGCCGATCCTCATCTACACCCTTCGGAAATTCGATAGCTGTGGTGTTATCGATCATATCGTTGTCCCTTCGCCTCACGAATCCGTCGATGAGATCCGCGACCTGGTCAGCAAAGCCGGCTTGAAGAAGCGCGTGATCGTCGTCGAGGGGGGTGAGCGGCGCCAGGATTCGGTCTGGATCGGAATGCAGCACCTCGATCCTGCGACGACTATCGTCGCAGTGCACGACGCGGTGCGGCCATGCGTCCCGATTGACGAAATCGAAACAGTGGTGGCCGAGGCCGAACGCCGCGGCGCCGCGATTCTCGCAATTCCGATTGTCGATACCGTAAAGCAGGTGGAGCGCGATCAGGTTGAATTGACCGTTACGCGAGAGCATCTCGTTCTCGCCCAGACTCCGCAGGTTTTCAGAATCGAGGTTCTGCGCCAGGCTTTCGATCATGCCCGCAAAGATGAGTACTATGGGACCGACGAGTCCAGTCTCGTGGAGCGCATCAATTTGCCCGTTTCGATCGTTCGTGGTTCTGAACGCAACATCAAAATTACTCGCCCATCAGACCTCATTCTCGCTCGCGTGTTTCTTGAAGAAGAAAGATCACTGCAGTGAAGTTCCGGATCGGCATCGGGTTCGACCTCCATCGGCTCGGACCCGGTAACGCTCTCACGCTCGGAGGCGTTTCCATTCCGCACGAACGGAGTTTGATCGGACACTCCGACGGCGACGTCCTGATCCACGCCGTTACCGACGCGCTGCTCGGCGCCTGCGGCCTCGGCAATATCGGCCAGATCTTCCCCGACAGCGATCCAAGATTTAAAGGAATTGCGAGCGTTCACTTCCTCAAACGGACTGCCGAATTAATCCGTAAGAAGGGCTACGAAATCGGCAACATCGATTCCAATATTCTCGCGGAACGTCCCAAGCTGCTTTCTTACTTCCCGCAGATGCAAGTCAAAATCGCCGAAGCGCTGGGCATGGCGTCCGATCATGTTTCCGTTAAAGCGAAGACGATGGAGCGTATCGGCGTTATCGGTACAGAAGAAGCGATCGCCGCAGAAGCAGTCGCATTGGTCTTTGTGGAGTGAGCCGTGCTTCCCGGTAAGCAGGGCTTGCAACGAAATATTCTCTCCGTCCCCAACGGCATTGCGATGGCTGCGGCCGCCATGGCGCCTGTCCTCGCGGTAGTCTTGAACGCTCCCGCAGCCGCTCCGTTGGCCGGCGCGGCCCTTCCACTCTCGTTCCTCATTGCTTTTGTCTCGTGCGGATTCGTCGGCAATACGGTCGTTCAGTTTTCGCGAAAGATCCATTCCTCGGGTTCGTTCTATGCCTTCAACTCTCAAGCGCTGGGAAGCGGCGCAGGATTCTTTACCGGTTGGTTGTTCTGGATTGGCTATGCGGTTTTAGCCGCCGGTCTGTTCACGGCCTTTGGCGCATTCACGCACGATTACGTGCAGTCCACCTTCAACATCAATCTGCACTGGTGGGTTTTCAGTTTGTTTGCCATGGCGTTGGTGTTTGCCCTGTCGATCCGGAGCATCAAGGCATCGGTTCAGGTGGATCTCGTACTTCTCGCACTCGAAGTGATCATCTTTCTCACCCTTGCGATCGTCGCCATTGCAAAGGCGGGAGATGGAAACTCCCTTACATACTTCGGGCCGGCGTCATCTCCAGGGGGCTGGTCGGGCGTCGGACTTGGGGCTGTGTTCGGGATTCTCTCTTTCATCGGATTCGATGCGGCAGCTACATTGGGCGAAGAGACAAAGAATCCCGAGCGCAACGTGCCTATCGCAGTCGGCGGAGCGCTCGGTGGCGTCGGAGTTTTTTATGTGTTTGTTATGTATGCGCTGGCTGCCGGGTACAAACTGAATGGCAGCGGTTCGTTGAAGGCTTTTACCCAGGATGCAAATCCCTTTGTGACGCTCGCTCATCAGTACACACCGTGGCTGTTGCAGCCTGTGGAACTCGCGGCCATAGCCGGCCTTTTCAGTTGTTTCCTCGCACTCCACAACACCACAGTCCGCATCATGTTCGCGATGGGACGAGATCGCATACTCCCTGCCTCATTTGGAACTGTGCATCCGGTCTGGTCATCGCCGTACCAAGCCATTGTTGGACAAACAGTGTTCACTGTAATTATTGGTTTGACTGCCGGAAGTTGGCTTGGGCCAGGCGCCACGGGCGCATACGGATTCACGGGAGCGATCGGGACCGTCGCGATTGTTCTTGTTTACATCGCCAGTAACATCGGATTGATCCGTTACTTCTGGCGGCTACGCGAGAGAAACACATGGACTCACGTTGTGTTGCCTCTGCTTGGAATCGCCGCACTGGGATACCCGCTGTACGTCGTCGTGCAACCTGGACAGGCGTATCCATACAACCTCGTCCCGCTCGTTGTCGGCCTGTGGATCGTTGCCGGAACTGTCTTGCTGGCTTACTTTCGTGCGAGGTCCCCGGAAAAAGTCGCCGCGCTGGGTACCTTCAGCGTGACGGATACAGAGTGAGAGAGACACACCGACATATGGGTAAGCTTAACGGAAAGGTTGCGGTTATTACGGGCGCTGCCTCCGGTATTGGAGCCGGCATTGCACAAGCCTTCGCACGAGAGGGTTCGGACGTTTGCCTTGTTGATATCGTCGACGAAGAACAAGCGAGCCCCGTTCTAATGACGATCGCTCGGCAGGGACAACAGCGGATCTGGTTCATCCAGGCAGACGTCTCGGAAGAGCAGCACGTGCGCAGGATGGCCAACACCGCTCTAGAAGCATTCGGACACGTTGACATCCTTGTAAATAACGCCGGCATCTTCACGCAATCCCTCCTGGAAAACCTGGCTGTGTCCGACTGGGATAGAGTAGTGGGCGTGAATCTTCGCGGCACGTTTCTTTGCACCCGCTTCTTACTACCGCAAATGCTCGAGCGAAAGAGTGGCCGGATCATCAACATCGCCTCTCAGCTCGGACAGATCGGTGGCGTTGAGGCTGCTCATTATTCGGCCAGCAAAGGGGGAGTCATAGCCTTCACCAAAGCACTTGCGCGGGAGGTCGCGTCTCGAGGTGTCCTCGTGAATGCGATTGCGCCGGGGCCAATTGAAACTCCGATGCTTGAAGGAGAGACCGAAGAATGGCGCAGCAGGAAGCTTGCCGAAATTCCTATAGGCCGCTTCGGAAGAGTCGATGAGGTGGTCCCAACAGCTTTGCTTCTGGCGAGTGAAGATGGCTCTTACTACGTTGGCCAAACACTCGGTCCCAACGGTGGAGATGTGATGTTGTGACAACCCAGGACGTGTTGAATTTGGCGGCTGAGGCAAACGTCGGGCTTGTTCGATTCGAGTATTGCGACTTCTCCGGAGTGGCGCGCTGTAAGGCGGTTCACGCTTCACAGCTCGCTCATAAGTTGATCGAAGGTGTGGGACTCACAAGAGCTCAGATGTCCATCAATCTGCTGGAGCGTATCGTTCATATTGACGGAATGGAGCCGGTCGGAGAGATTCGGCTGGTTCCCGACCTCAACACATTCTCCGTGCTTCCATGGGCGCCAGGAAGCGCCAGCGTGCTGTGCGATCAACTGGACCACAATCGCGAGGACTGGGGAGCATGTCCCCGTTCGCTCTTGAAGCGGGTTGTGAAACGCGCGGCTGATCTCGGAATTCGAGTCGAAGCTGCGTTCGAGAATGAGTATTATCTGGCCCGCTTTGTCGACGGAGAGTTCGCGCCGTTTGATGCGCCGGGACACGCACCGGTTTACAGTCCCATCGGTCATGACCACAATGCGGCGGTCATGCAGGAAACCATCGAAAGTCTGAAAGCCCAAAACTTGACCGTCGAGGCAGCCATCAACGAATACGGTCCCGGGCAGCAGGAAATTTCCGTACGTCACGCCGGGGCGCTACAGGCCGCGGACAACCAGATGAAATTTCGTGATGCCGTCCGGGGAGTTGCTCTGAAACACACTCTGATTGCGAGCTTTGCACCAAAACCATATCCGGACGAAATCGGCAGCGGCGCCCACATCCACTTCAGTATCTGGGATGCGGCAGGAGAGAAGAATTTGCTGGTCGATGATAACGCCGACCGGGGACTTTCAGTTCTTGGCCGAAACTTCATTGCCGGCGTCGCCCACCATCTTCCGGCTCTGGTCGCGCTGACCGCTCCGTCCTACAACTCATATCGACGTTTGCAGCCCGCGATGTGGGCTTCCGCTACGACAGCCTGGGGTTTTGACAATAAAGAAGCGGCTCTGCGAGTGGTTTCACCGTACTTCCAACGCGAACAACAAACCTATAACATCGAATTCAAGACATCCGACGCGAGCTCCAATCCTTATATTTCCCTCGCGGGTCTCATCTCCTGCGGTTTATTTGGAATCGAGCAAGCACTCCAGCCGGGCGCACCGTCCGAGCACGATCCGTCACGCCTGTCTCTTGAAGAACTGGATCGGGGAAAGGTCCGCCAATTACCCAGAACGATGGGGCAGGCATTGGATGAACTGGAAAAGAATGACCATCTGCGCGATGCGATGGGTGACTTTCTTTTCCGTTCGTACCTGGCAGTCAAACGATCGGAGCAGCTAAGCTTCGATGCTGCGGATGCCGCTTTTGAAATCCGCTCGCATTTCTACAAGTTTTGAATCCGGCAATGCCAGTTCTGGACCTGACGAAGATCGCGATCATTGACAACCATTGTCATCCGGTTTTGACAGATCAATCGATTTCATCGCTTGGCGATTGGCGGCGCCTGTTCAGCGAAGCGGCTGACGCTGCTACGCGGGAAAGTCATGTTCCCTTTACCGCCTTCTACCGGCGTCTTATTCGTGCGATGGCCACGCTTCATAATTGCGAGGCCAGCGAAGAGAAGGTCCTCGCGGCCCGTCAGGCATGCGATCGGGCCATGCTGTTTCATCGTCTGGGCACAGAAGCCAATGTCGATACGTTCGTAATCGACACCGGATTCCCACGTGGCCCGCACACCATGCCGAATCGTGAGTTTGCCGCTTCGTTCGGATGCAGGCATGTAGAGCTGCTTCGGCTGGAGTTGACTTTCCAGGAACTTGTGAAGACAAATAAAACGCTCGCCGAAGCTCGAGAGGCACTTGCTTTTGAACTCAGGGATTTGCGGGCCTCCGGATTCTCGGGCGTAAAAAGTATCGTTGGCTATCGGACGGGGCTCGATGTGCACCGGTGGCCCGAACAGGAAGCGCAGAAAGCTTTTGAAGCCGCGAGGCTCGAGGCTACCGAGCGGGGCCAGGTCAGACTCGGATACAAACCTTTGTTGGACACGCTGCTCCGCGATGCGTTGAGCCAGGCGGCCAGGCAGAACCTGCCGGTGCAATTCCACGTGGGGTATGGCGACCCTGATGTCGACCTGCGGCAAGCGAATCCACTCCACCTGCGCGCTCTCATCGCCGATCCTTCATTTAGCGGCGCCAGTTTTGTTCTCCTTCATGCATGCTGGCCCTTTTTCCGCGAAGGCGCGTTTCTTGCGACTGTCTATCCCAATGTTTTCCTCGACGTCTCCTACGCGATTCCCTTTTTCGGCTTTAGCGAATATGTCGCAGCGACGCGTGCCGCCGTGTCCGTTGCGCCGTGGACAAGGATACTGTTCAGCTCCGATGCAGTCGGTGTTCCGGAACTTCATTGGATCGGTGCGATCGATGGGCGTCGAGCTCTCAGTCAAGCTTTCGCTCAGCTCATTGCCGACGGCGACCTCACTCCCGACGAAGCGATGCAGGCAGCGCAATGCATTCTTCACGACAATGCGGCAAATCTCTACGGCTGTCCGCCGCGGGGAGTTTCATGAACGGTCTTAAGGGAAAACGCGCGATTATCACGGGGGCCGGCGGCGCAATCGGCCGCGCGTCAGCATTGCGTTTCACTCGAGAGGGAGCCGCGGTCGGACTTATGGATATCCGTTCAGCACAGCTTTCGGAGACTGCGGCTCTCGTTCGAGATATTGGTGGTACTGCTATTGAAGTGTCCTGCGATGTCCGGCGCGAAGATGAAGTAGTGGCCGCAGTTCGCGATGTGGCTGCTGGGTTAGGCGGTCTCGACATCGTTTTTGCGAACGCGGGTATTATGCCGCACTCGGATGAATCTGTGCTTGACGCCGATTTTGAACAGTGGCGGATCATTATCGACGTCAACCTGTTTGGAATTGCGTCGCTCGCGAAATATGCTACACCGTTCATTGCCGGGGTCGGCGGTGGTGCGATCGTCACCATGGGCTCATTTCTGGCGGTACTGGGTTGTTCTTATCCTCAGGATGGATATGCCGCAAGCAAGGGTGCCATTGCATCGCTGACGCGTTCTCTTGCGGTGCAGTTAGGCCCGAAAAAGATCCGTGTGAATGGCCTGGCGCCAGGGCCCATTCTGACGCCGCACGTTGAAGGTTTTTTCCCCGACGAAGAAGCGCGTCAGAGGCGTCTGGCACGTGTGCCGTTAGGCCGTTTCGGTACTGTCGACGATGCGGCAGCATTGGCGGCATTTCTGGCTTCCGACGATGCCGCGTGGCTCACAGGCCAAATGATCACGCTCGATGGTGGCATCAGCGTCAATTATCTTTAGTTCTGGAATTTAGGATTTCAAGCCAATGTGCCGTTTGCTCGGATATGTTTCAAACAAGACCCTGAATCTGCAAACCGTGGTCGGGGCGGACTTGGAGGACTTTATAAAATTGTCCAACAAACACGGCGATGGTTGGGGACTTGCACTTGTCGAGCGGGGCAATGGCAACTCACGCGTCTATCGCATGCCTGAACCGGCGAAGCAGAGCTCTAAACTTAAAGATCTTGTCAGCAACGAAAAATCCGACGGTGCCATTCTTCATTTGAGATGGGCGACTCCCGGCATGCCGATTCGAACCGAGAATACGCACCCCTTCGTGCGTGGCAAGTACGCGTTCATGCACAATGGCTTCATATCCACGGCCGTCGATCAGCTCATCCCACCCGATCTTTTCTCCTCACTCGAAGGAGATACCGACAGTGAGAAGTACTTCCTGATTGCTCTTGAATGTATGAATCGTTTCGGACCGCTGCAGGGAATGATAGAAGGGGTCCGGAAGATTCATAGCACGTGCGATTACAGCAGCCTTAATGCAATGTTACTCACGCCGGAAGAAATGATTGTTGTATCGCGCCATCGTCCCGAGCGGATCCCTGCAGATGAACCTCATGATTACTATGAGATTCGCTACAGAATGACGGAAGGACGGGTTGTCGCCGCGTCGACGGGTTGGCCGCAGGAGGGATGGACCACTCTCCCAAACCATTCGGTCACGAGAATCGACCGCAAGACGCTTGCAGTTTCCACGCATTGCGTTAGTTTGGTGGAGTGAGTTCCTCGAATCGCATCTGCGGTGTCCACCCCGTTTTCGAAGCTCTTTCATCGGGCAAACAACCGATCGAACGAATACACATCTCGCGCGACGCAAGCTCGGGAAAGATCCGCGGGATTCTGGATCTTGCTCGTCAACTTGGCGTCCCGGTCCGGCGTGAAGATCGTGCCGTTGTGGATCGGCTCGCTCCAGGTGATATTCATCAGGGTGTCGTTGCGATCGTCGGCGAACTTCGCTACCGCTCATTCGACGAGCTTTTCAAATCCGAAAAGCCGCTTATAGTTGTATTGGACGGGGTCGAGGATCCGCGTAACCTCGGCGCCGTTATCCGAACGGCAGAAGCTTGCGGCGCCTGCGGTATAGTCGTTCCGGAACGGCACTCCGCGCCCCTCAGCCCAACCGTTGTCAAAGCATCCGCAGGCGCATCCGCGTACTTACCGGTCGCGCGAGTCGTAAATATTGTGAATGCAATGAATTCCATGAAGGAGCGGGGACTTTGGCTGGTTGGCGTTGATCCTGCGGCCGAGAAGTCGTGGACGGCCTTTGACTACCGGGGTCCGGTCGCTCTTGTCCTCGGTGGCGAACATCGAGGGTTGCGGCGCCTCGTTCGAGAAAATTGCGACGTTTTGGTGAAATTGCCGATGGTGGGAAAAATCGAGTCTCTGAACATATCTGTCGCTGCTGCCGTTGTGTTGTATGAAGTTATGAGACAGCGCATTGGATTGTAACCCCGCAGCGTTCTTAGGAATTCCGCTTCAACATGTTGAAACGGCTATGTGCGTGTGCTAAAGTCGGATATTTGTCGATGCTGGCGTAGCTCAGTTGGTAGAGCAGCTGACTTGTAATCAGCAGGTCGGGGGTTCAATTCCCTTCGCCAGCTCCTAAACGGGGCGTGCAGGGCAGCCGCCTTACTTGGACAGGTGGCCGAGTGGCTAATGGCAGCAGACTGTAAATCTGCCGCTCCTTGCGGGCTACGGAGGTTCGAATCCTCCCCTGTCCATTGCGATTAATAGCAGTAGGACGAGACAGATTAGGGCCCACGTAGCTCAGTTGGTAGAGCGCGTCCTTGGTAAGGACGAGGTCACCAGTTCAATCCTGGTCGTGGGCTCCAGGGTAATTTTTGGAATCGTCAGCGTGCGCTCCCATGGAGGGGTTGAGCGCCACCAGGGATGGTCGCTGGCACCGGCGACTCGCCGGCGGGAGTAACTCAGTGGCTAGAGTCACGGCCTTCCAAGCCGTTGGTCGCGGGTTCGAATCCCGTCTCCCGCTCTTATAACACGGAGAATTTGAATTATGGCGAAAGAGAAATTTGACAGAGCAAAACCGCACGTCAACGTGGGGACGATCGGACATATCGATCACGGCAAGACCACGCTGACGGCATGCA
>Ga0207098_10024_pt1 | contig 42120 bp, 44 predicted proteins | sample Alteio_BWMinHeat_84_FD_153548 | JGI IMG/M metagenome (GOLD analysis project Ga0207098, IMG submission 153548) | Enriched cells from forest soil in Barre Woods Harvard Forest LTER site, Petersham, Massachusetts, United States -... | ecosystem: Environmental > Terrestrial > Soil > Temperate forest >...
GTTGCCGAACGTTCCAGGCGCAGCAATGGCGAACGCGGAGGTGTTGAACCAATGATCCGGCGTCCGTTGGCCGCGGGGAAGATTCACATCGCCAATCACATTTGGCCGATCCGAACTGCTGGCTCCAGTATTGCTGTTATCCGTGCTGAGGTTTACGGTGAATGGCCGGCCGGACATCGTTGTCCAGATTCCTGAGAGCTGCCATCCGCCGACGATTACATTCGTCAGTCCGTTCGCACCCGGAAGAAAATGTTTTCCAGAACCCACCGGCAGTTCGTACACATAACTGACGACTAACCGGTGTGCTGCGTCAAACCCGGAGACTCCGCGGTTGTCCCGCAGATTATAGTTATTCTGAATGCCCCCGTCTCCCGATGAGGCGCCGCCGGAGCTGTTATCGATGGATTTCGACCATGTGTATGAGCCAAGCAATGTCATACCCTGAGCGAAACGGCGTTCGACGCGCATCTGCAACGAACTGAACCCGGCACTGGCAGTGTCTTCGCCAAAGCTGATGTTGCCGTATCCCTGATATGGGCGGCGCGAAGCCACAGAGCCGATAAGCGACGGAAGCGGCTGATTGATGTTTCGTGTCTGACTCAGCTTTCTGGACTGGCTTCCTACGTAGGCAGCGTCCAGAAGGAGATCTTTGCGAATCTGGTACTGAAATCCGAAGTTGTAGTCTTGTACGTACGTCGTGGGCAAATACGGATTAACACCCGATGGCGACAGCGACGATGTGGCCAAAGCGGCCGGGAAAGGATTACCGATCAAGATATTCGGTGATGTGGCGTTGCCATTGAAGGTTTGGCTCACGACGAAGGGATAGTTTTTCCACAGATTGCCCGATGACCCTGTCATCGACGTTTCATTAAAGTAAATTCCATAGCCGCCACGGAAAACCAGGCGGTCCAAACCCAACGCGCGATAGGCAAATCCCACACGGGGCGCGATGTTTTTGTGGTTGGTATCGTATAGGTTCCGCTTACCCACATTCACCTCCGGAACTGTCTGAGCAAACGCTGCAATTTCCGGAATGTAATTTGCCGGACGTGAAATGTCCCGGCGTGTGCTGGGAGTCCCTGCGATCTGGATAACGCGAGTCAGCGGATCGAAACTGCTCAGCCGGTTATCGGTTGTAATGATGGGCGTGGCTATATCGTAGCGGGCGCCCAAATTCAGCGTCAGCCGGGGAGTTATCTTCCAATCATCCTGGATGTAAAGCGAACCGTTGGTAATAAATTGCGGATTGCGGCTATCACCTAAGGCTCTCTGCGTCTGCCGCGGATACCCGAGCAGCACATCAGCCAACGGGCTTCCCGTATACTGACCCGAAAAGTTGAAAATGCCGCGCGCGTTGCCGTTGTTCATGCGGTTGCTTCCCATCATCTCTTCATCCGACCCGAACTTCAGGGTGTGCGCACCGTGAATGTAGGTCAGGTTTGCGACCGCTTGATACGAATTATCCGTACGATCGGAGGGCAGATTGCTCTTTCCAAGCGTATCGAATCCAGTCACAAGAAACGTCGGGAATCCCAGATCGCTGGTTTGCGTTGTCGTTCCAGGGATTCCTAGCTGGAGTGGGATGTTCGTTCCATGCACTTCCTCGACACGAAGTTGATAGTAGCGGCTATACCCGATGCGAAACTCGCCGACCAGTCTGGTACTGAAAACATGAGTATCCACGATGGAGAGGCTGTGGGCCGCCTGGTAATCCAACCGGCCATATCCTGGAAGGTTGGTGATGCCGGAGAATATGTCGAAGGGATCGTCCTCAAAGTCGTGGTTGTAAGAATAACGGCCGAAGATATTGTTCTTGTCGGTCAATTTGTGGTCGAGGCGCGTGGTGAATTGGTTTACGTCCCGATGGTCTTTCGGTGTCGATACAAAGTTGGCGACGCTTCCGGGAAGGTTCGGTGCGGGATAGAAGTTTGCAATAGAGCGTCCGATCGGGCTCATCCGGTTCTGCGGGATGACATTCCCGGGAAACGGCTGTCCTGTAAGCGGATCCTTGATGGCTGTCTTCAAAGCGGAGAAGTCGCCATTGACCATCGCCACCGTCGGCACCGCCGCCGTTTTGGTGAGCGATTGTCTTGTCCGGAGGCCTTCGTAGTTGACGAAGAAAAACGAACGGTCGTGAACAATCGGGCCGCCGACCGTCAAACCGAAGTTATTTCGCTGGAATCCGGGAATGGGTCCGGCGGGATCAAAGAAATTCTTGGCGTCCAGCTTGTTATTGCGGAGGAATTCGTAGAAGGTTCCGTGAAGCTTGTTCGTGCCCGACTTCGTGGTTACCGTAACCTGTCCGCCCGCTACTTTGCCGAATTCGGCCGAATAGGTGCTAGTCTGCACCTTGAACTCCTCGATCGCGTCGACCGATGGTTTGAAAGCCACCATCCGCATCAAACCGTCAAGCATATCGACGCCATCCAGCGTGAAACTGGTATCCTCTTCGCGAGCCCCGGCAACGGTGATTCCCCCGCGGAATCCGAGGCTCGAACCCTGCGCAGGAGTGAAGGCGCCGGGTACCAACAGGGCCAGATCCTGAAACTCACGGCCGTTCAAGGGCAATTCCACAACGCGTCTGTTTTCGATGACGTCGCCGACAGAGGACGTTTCGGACTGCACCAACGGCGCATCTTCGCTGACGACCAACCTTTCCGTCAGTTCTCCGATCTGCAAATCAAAATTGACCGTGATCCGCTGATCCACTTGCAAAACGATATTCTGCCGAACCTCCGTCTTGAAACCCGGCAACTCGGCTGTGATCTGATAAGTCCCGACCGGGAGTGTTGTCAGCACGAAATCTCCGCGCTCACTCGTAATTACTGAGCGGGTCAGCGCCGTTCCGGAATTGGTCGCCGTGATCTGCACGCCCGGCAGAACCGCGCCACTTGCATCCTTGACAGTGCCGGAAAACGTTCCTGTGAATGATTGACCGAATGCCGCAATGGCCGTGCAAAAAATAACCAAACCGAGAAAAAGACCTACGCGCTTCATGAGCCTCCTCTTACCACCCAAGCCAAGGGGATCGTTGGCCGGATCTAATACTTTCCCTGGATGCAGAGTGTCAAGGCTTTTGTCGAACTCGGAAGACAGGCCGGACGTGGCTTCCAGCCCAGCCGTGTTAGAATTTGCGGGCTATGTTAATCGTCATGGGAGCGCATGCCACCGCCGAGGATGTGGCGCGGATATGCAAGAAAATTGAGGACTTAGGGTTCAAACCGCACCCTATGCCGGGCGCGAGCCGCACGGCGATCGGCTTGACGGGAAATCCTGGACCTGTCGAGCCGGGCTTTTTCGAGAACATGCCCGGCGTCGTTGAACTGATTGAAGTCACGCATCCTTATAAGCTTGTCAGCCGCGAACTAAAACCGGACAACACGACCGTTGTAGTTGGCGATGTCGTTATCGGCGGGCAAGACATCGTCGTCATGGCGGGGCCCTGCGCTGTCGAAACCGAAGAACAGACGTTGCGTATCGCGGAAAAAGTCCGGGCGAAAGGCGCGCACATCTATCGCGGTGGAGCTTTTAAGCCCCGAACATCACCTTACAGCTTCCATGGTCTCGGATTGAAAGGTCTGAAGATTCTTGCGAAAGCTCGCGACTGCACCGGAATGCCTATTGTTACCGAGGCGATTGACGGGGAAAGTCTCGAGATGGTTGAAGAGTATGCCGATATCATCCAGATCGGCGCCCGGAACATGCAGAATTTCAGTTTATTGCGAAGCGCCGGAAGAGCCCGAAAACCCGTACTCCTGAAACGCGGAATGAGCGCGACTCTTGACGATCTTTTGCTCGCTGCCGAGTACATCATGTCGGAGGGCAACTACCAGGTGATTCTGTGCGAACGGGGTATTCGCACATTCGCGGACCACACGCGCAACACGCTGGATTTGTCGATTATTCCTGCAGTGAAGCGCATTTCGCACCTGCCGATTCTGGTCGATCCAAGCCACGGCACCGGCAAACGTCACAAGGTGGCTCCCCTAAGCCGCGCCGCCATTGCGGTCGGGGCTGATGGATTGATCATCGAAGTCCATGACCAGCCCGAGAATGCCCTTTCCGATGGTCCACAAGCCTTGCTGCCGGAAACCTTCGGCGACTTGATGGAAGAAATCCAGATGCTCGCGCCGGTGGTCAAGCGCTCAATGACACGCGTCCACACGAAAGCCGTGCGGTAATTCGGGGACAGACGGAGAGTGAGCCGGTGGTAACCACCGTCTTTTGGTGGTTACCACCCTGTGCGTAGGTCGATTTGAGCAACGCTTGGGGTGGTAACCACTAAAAAACAGTGGTTACCACCGGTTCAACTTCATCAACGGTAATCGTTTGAATGTCGGGTTTCCGCAGGATCGACACACGTTTGCCGATCGGTCCCCAAACCTTCGGATCCGTCGGTCCGAATAGTGCAAGCGTCGGCACGCCAAGGTATGCGGCGAGGTGGGTGATGCCCGAATCATTACCGACGAAGCCGCGGCTCGCAACCAAGGCCTTTGAAACTTCCGGAAGGGATAGATTTTCCAGTCTTCGATACATTCCGGCATCAAAATCCGCTTCAACGGGACCGATCAGGAATTGAGCCGAGCCTAACCGGGCAGCCAATTCGAGAAAGTGTGGCCAACACTTTTTCGGACTGCCGCTACCCGGATGCAGGATGATTCGATTCGACTGCGGCTTCCAACGATCTGGAAGCCGGGGCGGTGTCAAACTCAGCGTACCCAGCAAGTGAGCAGCCGCATGTCCCTCGACTGGGAAAGGATCGGCACGTACCACATTCTTTATTCCCGACCGGCGCAGGTTTTCCGCTACCGCCGAGTCTTTCATCCAGACGATCGCGCGGTCAAATGCCAAACCGCCCACCGGTTCGTGGAACAGCCGGCGCCAGGGCTCCAATTCAATGGAATGCATCGAAGCGACATCGACAAACTCTCTGGCCAAGGTAAGGGTGGAAGGATACCCGACCAGGGTGAACACCGACCCGGGATGACATTGCTGTAACGCTTCGAGCGCGGGCAGATTCAGGACGAAGTCACCCACCGCGCAGGCACGAATCACCAATATGTTCAAGTCCAAAGTCCAGGATGCGCGAAAGCCACGATTGGCGCGGCTTTAGACGACTCCGTCCTTGATTTTGACAGCATCCGACCGTACAATGTCTAGAGTTTTCGGTGGGCTATGGATCAATTTGAAATAGGTGACAAGGTTGTTTACCCCAATCATGGGGTTGGAATAATAGAAAAGATCTCTAATAGGTTGGTTTCAGGTAAGTTCGAACGTTTTTACCTGTTAAGGATATGTTCCAATGACATCCTGGTCATGGTTCCCACCGCTAACGCAGGCGATGTTGGCCTCAGGAAAATCATAGAGAAGAAAGCCGTCGACCAGCTACTTTCATTCCTCACCAGCAATGAATTTTTCACACAACGCGACTGGAAAGACCGATTCAAGGAAAATTCTGAAAAGATGCGGTCCGGATCGATATTTCATGTTGCGGAGGTCTTTAAGAACCTCGTCTACCTCAGCAGGGTGAAGCCATTATCTTTCCGCGAGAAACGCATGTTGGACCGCGCTCGGTTTCTGCTCATATCGGAGCTTTCAACCGTCATGAATTTGAAGGAATTGGAAGTCGAGGAGAGGATCGAGAAAGCCGTCACCAAGGCGTGCGGTAAAGTTCCAGTGGCCTAAACCCAAGCTTAATGCCTGGTTTCCTTCTATTTCTGCCGCTGCTTGCCTTTTTTGGTTTGTCGGCATTTTTTTCGTTAGCCGAGACTGCAGTCCTTTCCAGCAACAGATACAAACTAAAACACTTAGCAGCACAAGGCAATCGCCGGGCGCAACAGCTTGTTACCTGGCTTGAAACGCCGGAGAAGCTCCTCGCCACCATTCTCCTGGGAAATAATTTCGCCAACATCGGAGCCGCGACCGTTTCGTCCTCAATTGTTGCGAGACTGGTTATTCAACCGGACCTCGACATCGCACTGGCCATCGAAACTGTCGTCCTCACGATGGTGATCCTTTTGTTCTGCGAACTTGGCCCTAAGGCCGTCGCGGTGCGGCATCCGGAGAAAATCAGCCTGCGCATCGTCATTCCAGTCGAAATCTGCGTAAAGTTGTTCTACCCAATCACCAGATGGGGAGTTCGATTTGCGGGCCTGTTTTTTCGCAGCGTCAAGTCGGAGTCTGAAACCCTGGCGACGACCGCCGCGACCGATATGGAACTGCGTGCTCTGATCAGCGGCAATCGGCAAGAAGGCGCGAAAATGCTCGAGCGTGTCCTGGAGTTCTCCGAGCGCCAGGTCAAAGACGTCATGGTTCCGCGCATGGAGGTAACGACTCTCGAGATCGGTACGCCATTTGCCGAGATTCTTACCATTGTCGAGAGCACGAGATATTCGCGCTTTCCGGTGTATCAAGGGGTACTGGACAACGTTATAGGCATCCTCCATGGAAAGGACCTGATGCCATACCTCCATTATCCAAGAACGTTCCGGATGTCGCAGTTACTCAGGAAACCAGTATTCATTCCTGATACGGCAAAACTGAATAATTCGGTGCGGATGCTTCAGAACGCGCAGACTCACCTCGGGATAGTCGTCGACGAGCATGGCGGAATGGAGGGCATCGTAACCCTCGAAGACCTGATCGAGCAAATCGTTGGCGAGATTCAAGACGAACACGACGTCGAAGTCGATTCGATCGTCCCGCATGCCGATGGCACTGTCCTGGTTGACGGGAGTATTTCCGTCCGCGAATTCAATGAACGGCTCGGACTGAATTTGCCTGAAACCGGACAGTACGTCACGCTGGCCGGATTCCTGCTCGCCCGCTCCGGCCGGCTTCTCAAAGAGAACGAAGAGATCGAGTTTGAAGGAAATATCTTTCGCGTCGAACAGATGATGGGACGCCGCATCATGCGCGTCCGGCTCATCAAAGCCGTTCCAGCCGAACCTCGGGCCTGACGCTAAAGCACCCGGACTGTAATCTGCGACAGGAGTTCGAAAAACCCGGGAAAAGATACTGCCACGCAGGACGAGTTTGCGATTGTTACGGGGTCGCTAGCCAACAGGCCCGCGATAGCGAAAGCCATCGCGATCCGGTGATCGCCAAACGAATCGACTACACCACCATGGATCGTCTGCCGGCCGGGGACGAACAAACCATCGTTGAACTCCTCGACCTCGACTCCTAACGCGCGCAGGTTCTGGGAAATGGCAGCGATGCGATCGCTCTCCTTTGCCCGAAGCTCGGCAGCGTCGCGAATCCGGATTCCTTTTCGTGTACGGGTGGCGAGCACGGCCAAAGCGGGGATCTCGTCGATGATATTAGGGATCCAATGGCCCCGAATATCCATGCCCGCCAACTCGGAGCTTTCAATGATCAGGTTGCCGATAGGTTCGCCGGCACCTACCGACAGGCCTTCGACGGAGATCCCGGCGCCCATATCCTCCAATAAATTGATAAATCCGGTTCGAGTCGGGTTCAGGCCGATTGCACGAATCAGCAGCCGTGAATCCGGCACCGCTAGAGCGGCGGCGATAAAAAAAGCTGCCGAGGAAATGTCGCCAGGCACTGTAAGCGTCTGAGCCCGAAGCTTTTGGCCACCCTGAATATCAATGACCCGATCGTTGGATTCGAGATTCGCTCCGAATTGCCGCAATGCGACTTCTGTATGGTTCCGAGTCGGCAGCGGCTCGATGACCCGAGTTGTACCGGTGGCGTGAACCCCGGCAAGGAGAATCGCAGACTTGACCTGCGCACTCGCCACAGGCAACTCATATTCGATGGCTTTGAGACTTGCCCCGCGAATGGTCATCGGAAGAAAGTTGTTTTCGCGCGCATCGAATCTGCCGCCCAATCTTTGCAGCGGCTCGATAATCCGCCTCATCGGCCGCCGCGACAAGGACTCGTCTCCAACGAATGTGGCGCTGAGCGGACAGGCAGCTAGAATTCCTGACAGCATCCGAACCGTGGTTCCGGAGTTGTGCGCATCCAGAGTCGTTTCGGGTTGGATGTAGGCGCCAAGCCCCCGTCCCTCCACATGAACTGTTGACGCTTCCTCCCGGAAGACGATCCCGAGCCGTCCCAGGCATTCAAGAGTGGAGTGGGAATCCGAACTGGTCGCGAAATTATGGATCGTGGTGGTTCCGTCGGCGATGCTGCCGATCATGGCCAGCCGATGGCTGATGGACTTGTCGCCCGGCATCGTGATATCGCCTCGGATCCTCAAAGCGGGCTTTACTTCCACCGGGGCAGATTAGCATGCCCGATTGACTTTCTAAAAAGCCTCATGTTACTAACGGTCATGTCTCTCAATAAGCCAAGGAGCTTCGAGTTGACTGTTCCAAGCCAGCTCGAAGAGATGACGGCGGTTCACTTGCTCGTCGACGAGGCGATTCGGGAATATGAGTTGAGCGAGGATATTGCTCATTGGATCGAGCTCACCATCAGCGAATCGATGATTAATGCCATCCAGCATGGCAACAAATGCGATCCCTCCAAGAAAGCCACGTTGAAAATTTCCTCAAATGGTGAGGCGATTGAAATAGTCGTCGAAGACCAGGGGAAAGGATTCCAACTGGACGACGTCGCTGATCCGACAGACGTCGAAAATCTCTTGAAACCCAGCGGTCGAGGCATTCTGATCATTCGGTCATTTATGGATGAAGTGAATCTCTCCAGACGCGAAGGTGGCGGGAGCAGACTGCGTATGGTCAAGCGAATCCCGAAGGACCCTTCGGCATGAGCATGCTGCTGAAACCCAGGCGTCTCGATGACGTGGTCATCCTTGATTTAAGCGGCAGAATTACGATTGGAGAAGGTACGCTGATTCTTCGCGACGGGATCCGTAAGCTCCTCGACGCAGGCGACCGCAAATTTCTCCTGAACATTGCAAACTGCGACTACATCGATAGCTCGGGCCTTGGCGAGTTGGTCACCGCTTTCACCACGGTGAGAAATTCAGGCGGAGAACTGAAGCTTCTCAACCTCACCAAGCGCGTCCATGACCTCCTGCAGATTACAAAGCTGCTGACCGTATTTGAGTCGTACAACGACGAAGCCGAGGCGGTTAAATCGCTGAAGTAACGAGCCGGTGGTAACCACTGTTTTTTAGTGGTTACCACCCTGCTCCGTGGTCGCATAAAGCACGTTTCGGGGTGGTAACCACCAAAATACGGTGGTTACCACCGGCCACCGGCGTTTACAGCGCGAAGCGGTTCAAAAAGCTGAACCAGCTATTGAGGATGGTCATTTTATTGGTTACAAACAGCAGACCGATTGCGATGACGAGCACGCCGCTCACAACTTCCATCGTGTGGAAGTGCCGTTTGAACTTCGAATAGAACGAAAGAAATTGATTAAACCCGAGGCTCGTTATAAGGAAAGGGATGCCGAGGCCCGCGGAGTATACCGCCAAAAGAAATACCCCTTGTCCAACTGTGTCCTTTTCGCTTGCCAAACCCAATACGGTCGCCAGCATCGGACCGATGCAGGGACTCCAGCCAAAGGCGAAGGCCAAGCCGAGAACTAAAGCACCGAACAGGCCCCGTGGTTTTGACACATTGTTAAAACGTTTGTCCTGGTAGAGAAAGTTAATCCGGTAAAGACCCGTGAGATGAATGCCAAAAACGATGAGCAGAATGCCGGCAATTCTGCCAAACAGCAGCTTTTGAGAAGCGAGAAGCTGACCGACCGCCGTAGCGCTTGCGCCCAGAAGAATGAACGTGATGGAAAAGCCAATGACGAACATCACGGAGTTCATCACGACCGTTCCCAATGCGGATTTCTGCTGTTCCTGCGACTTCAACTGGTCCAGGGAGAAGCCTGAAATGATTGAGATGTAACCCGGTACGAGTGGCAAAACACAAGGAGATAAAAAGGATATAAGACCTGCTACGAACGCAGTAAATATGGACGCGTCAGCCATGCGGCTAGTCTACCCTCCTGCTGGTCACCGTTCAACCACGACCTTGGCATCTGGAACTGCAAGCCGGATCAGACGTCCGTCCTTATCCGTCGTCGCATTGACCTTGAGGCTGCCGGTATCCATCTCGTAAGTGCTGTTGCCAAGGTTGCGAACTGTGAGAGGACCGAGTTGGAGTTCCTGCGGAGCGAAAGCGGGGATCGTGGTCGATCCGGCATTCGCACCGATTCGATAAAGGAGAATTGCATAATGATGAAAGAAGTTCGTATCGATAATTATTCCATCGTTCGGGAATCGCACGTCCTCGGTATGCTTCTCACCTTGAATCGTGAATTCGAGCTGACTGATCGGCGCATCAACCTTCAACTTGATCGAACCGATGGCTGAATCGAATTCATATGAAAGCGGCTTCAGAGAATCGTTCAATTCCATGACGCTCTTTAAGTCGGCTTTCTGATTCGCGTCCGAAATCACGGTGTGTCCTTCAACGACATAGCCACCTTTTTTGGGCGTGATAGTAAATTCCTCGGTTCCGATCTTCTTACCCTCCTGATAAATCGTGAACCGGCCGGTTTCCATCCGAAGCGGGGCCAGGAGAATCATCAAGGACAGCAACGCATTCATACGTGTCCATTTTCACACGTTTCGCAACGGTAGCGAACGGGACTTTAGGCAGACGGCCTCAGGAGGGTTTCGCCGCTGCGGCCTTAGTGGCTGCACGCTCGTAGTAGGCCTGGCCGCGTTGAGATAGAAGCACCCAAAAGCCGTATATTCCAAGCGCTGTTCCGAAAGGAATTTTGATCAAGTCGAGCGCGGATGTCACAAGCGCGAGTGTTCGGCCCCAGGTTTGATATTGCAGCAGACCGATTCCAGCCGCGGCATTGATCGCTCCGAAGCCAAGAATGACAAAGCCCACCAGCCCTGCGATAGAGGATACAAATCGCACAATGTCAAACGGGACGTCCGGCGGTATGGGAATCGGCAGGTTCCGCAGAATGCCGGGCGCGACCATCAAGCCAAGGCCAAGCATGGCATACAGAATTGCGGTTCCGATAAACAACCAGGCAAGAATGTTCACATGTGTGGCCATGCTGTCCACCGAATTGGACACGGGTTGCGTGGGGTTCAAGGAGCGTCCGCAGCCGCTGCAGAATTTAGCTTGTTCGGATATTTCCGTTCCACATTGATAGCAATACATGTCCCCTCCAACCGGTGGTAACCACTGTTCTTTAGTGGTTACCACCCTGTTTCATGGTCGTATAGAGCACGGTTCGAGGCGGTAACCACCAAAGAACGGTGGTTACCACCGGCTCAGCCACGTTTTTCAATCCGAATATTGCCGTGCTGTGTCTCGACTGTAATGTGTGGGCCGCCGGTACCCTGCTGCCCGCGTAAGGATCGCTCCCGTCCCGATGAATTACTCGACATCGAATCAAATTCGGAATCGATATCGCCGTAACGCGTGTGCGCATCAATGGTGAAAGCCGACCCAGCAGGCATCTCGATGGTGACATCACTGTATTGAGCATTTATCCGGATGTCGTTCCGGGGCGGCTGTTCCAACTCGAAATCAATTCCGCCGTGGCGGTTCGACAGTTTCGTCGCTCCCCGGGCATTCCGAACATTCAAGTTCTTGTAGGATGTATCGACGTCGACGGAACCTGAGACATCATCTACGTCGACTGAGTTGTTACGGCCTTGCGCGGTCAAATTCCCGCCGATTCGCTGCGCATTGATGACGGAATAGCGATTCTGGATTGAAGCGTCACGTTTAACGTCCTGAATATCGACGGAGCCATATTTGTTCTCGACGTTCACTTTCCCGCCGATGTTGCGAAGCGTCGTGCTGGCGTACCCGTTCGTGACGTTCGCGTCGCTTGAAATGTTTTCGAGAACCACGCTTCCGTAACCCGTTGAGACGGTAACCGCACCTGTAATGTCCCGGATGGAGGTTGATCCGAACTTGTTGTCGACCGACTGATTCCCCTCGAGACCGGTCACCGTTACGGTTCCATATTTGTTCGTCAGCTCCAGCAAAGCTTTTTTCGGCACGCGAATGGTAAGGCTGCTCTTGTAGCGTTGACGCTCATTTCCTATGTGTATCTGCGTCCGGCCGAGGACCTCTTCGTCGCGATTGGAAGCAATTCGGTAGGCGCCGGCATCTTCCTTGATAGAGAACGTGAAATCTTTGGATCGATCGTCAGCATCCTGTTTGGTGGCGGCCCGAACACTCTTTTCAACGTCGAGGGCGATTTGATTGCCATCGGACGGTTTGACGTCGACACTCCCGTACAAATTGAAGATCTTGATCGTCGCGCCGGCGGACGAAGCAAGTTCGTGGTGCTCGGTGTAGGTGTAGGTGCTACCGGTGATGTCCCAAAAATCGAAATCACTCGAGAAATCGAAAAAGCGGCCGAACTCCGGACTGATATTGGCCGCCGCGGTGATTGCGCTTCCCGCAAACAACACAAAAATCAGCATGGCAACTTCGCCACCGGAAAAAACGGGGCGCCGATTGGGATCGTTCCTCGTCCGGTAGTAATCGACCAGCTTCAATGATCCCCACGCGATGATCAGGACCGGCCAATATCTGGCAAGAGCGCCCCAGATGGGAATGGGGTAACCAAGGTTGCGCGCAAGCAGCAATCCGCCGATGGCTACAAGTGTGATGCCCCAGAAAATCGTTCCCGCACTCGGTGTGCGACGGCTCACATGCCCTCCTTTCCGGTTCCCCGGAAATATTCGAATACTTTGACAAGGCCGATAACGATGAGAATGACAGGCCACATCTTGCCGAACCGGAACTGATCCGGAAACAGGTTGTTCAGCAGAAACAGGATCCCGATAACGATCAACATCAGAGGTCCGGTCATGAAGCAGCCTTTCCCTGATAACGCTTTAGCATCCATAGACCTAACCCGATCAATAAGACCGGCCACAATTGTCCGATCCGTTCGAAATGAATGATGTTGAAGTTATCTGCCAGGAACAGACCGCCGATCACGATCAGGGCGATACCGCCCCACAGATCCTTATCTTTCACTTCGCCGAACTGGCGATGAAATTGGTCGATCGGCGTGTCAAGATCGATTCCCTCGGCCGCGAGCTTTCGCTTCTTTGCCGTGTAGTAGGCTTCAAATGGCATATAGAGATAAAAGGCGAACGTGGCCATTCCGAACAAGGCGTCGCCGAATCCGCGAGTGCTGTTGTTGATCTGAACCAAAATCCCGAAGATCAGGATATGAATGGCGGCTTTGAGGAACTCGCCGTTGTAAATAGCCCCGACGCCGGGAATCAGGCCTAATGCAAAAGCGGCTCCCGGATTCGTCCCGACAACAATCTTCTGTTGCGCCGACGGTCGTTGAGTGGCGGTATTTTCCTCTGTCTTTCCGCCGACGATCTCGCCGAGACACGACTCACAATAAACACTTCCGCGTACATCACGCTTGCACTCCGCACACAGCGCGTGACCGCAGCGTGTGCAAAACGCGGCAGATGGAACTTCTGCGTGGTTTACACAATTCATTAAGAAATCTCCCTCAGACGCTCGATCTCCGATCGAATCTCGGTCACCAACGGAGCGTGATAGAAAGTTCGAACAGCGTCATCGTAAGCTCGGTAGTAAGCGGCAGCCGGATTTCGGACCACGGAGCCGACATCCGCAGAAATGCCCGCTAGTGAACCGATCCAGCCCACCATCAAAACAGTCGTCAAAAGCCCCATTGCTGTGCGCGGCTCGATTAACCATCGCCCGACGCCGGCCAGCGTGTCGATCCAGGTTTCGCGGACTACTCGCGGTGTATTCGCAAGGATTCGTGTAGTCAGCCATGCAGGATGTTCAAACGCCGGAAAACTGTGGACCAATTCGAGCACTTCGCTCATTCCTGCCAGCAAATCAGTGCATGCCTGGCACGATGCCAGATGCAGTTCGATAGAAGAACGCTCGGGAACCGGAAGGGCGTTTTCCAGATAATCCGACATTCGATCTTCGCACTGGGCACAATTGCACTTCATAACTGATCCTTGAAGACTCTCAACAGCCTGGCCAATTCAATGCGGCCGCGATTGATCCTCGACTTGACGGTACCGACGGGTACTTTCAACATGTCGGCAATCTCCTCATAAGAAAATTCTTCCAGATCTCGCAGGATCACGGCTTCGCGAAGCTCTTCGGAAAGTCGAAGCAGCGTTCGATGAACCCGTTCGGAAAGCTCGCGCTTTTCGAGCGCTTCGGCCGGACTCGTGAACCGGCTGGGATTCTCTTCGACTTTTTCATATTCAACCTCAAGAGCGTCTGTCTGGGACCGTTCAGTCTTGAATTTCCGGTAGTGATCGATGATGTGATTTCGACCGACTCGGACCATCCAAGTCACGAGGGCTCCCGACTCGGGCCGGTAAGTGTTCAGGGTCCGATAGACCTTCAGAAAAATCTCCTGCGTGAGATCCTCAGCCTCATCAAACTTACCTGTGAAGCGGTAGGCCAAATTGTAGATCCGCGAATTGTACTGGCGAACTATTGATTCCCACGCGGTGGAGTTACCGGCGAGGCAACCTTTCACCAGTTCCGAATCGGAGGTCACTGCTGCAATCGGGCCTCTTTGCGCTTCTATTACCCGTTTGTAATAAACGGGTTGGCGTGAAGAAAAGTTTCAAGAATCTCAAATCTTTTTGAGATAATCGCCGTGCAATGCGCCGAAAGTTATTGGTAATACTGGTCTTAATCGCAATCGCAGTGATTGTAGCCTATGCCACAAGTAGTGGTAAATTCGACTGGGCGCTTTTCGGAAAGACCCTCAAGGACATGAATTGGCTTTGGCTGATTGCATCCGTGGTCCTGACGTACGTCACCTATTTGATAAGGGCGGCTCGCTGGCAGGTCCTGCTCGAACCTTTAAAGAAAATCGGGCTGGAGACTTCAATGACTGCCACTTTGGTCGGCTTTTCAGCGATCTATCTTCTGGGACGGGCGGGTGAGCCCTTTGGAGCGCTCTGGCTGACGCGACGCGAGCACATCCCTTTCAGCGCTTCGGGAGCAACCTGGGTTGTTCAGCGATTCCTTGACTTATCGATGCTTGGAATCATATTTGGAGTGACGCTCATCTTTCTTGAGCTTCCCGCCGCTGAAGGAAGACGGCAGCTCGGCTTCATGAGGAATTTCGCAACGGTCTTGATAATTGCTCTCGTCGCGGGAATGATCGCAATGGTGACTTTCCGTTCGAACATCGATCGGATTGTCGCGCTCGTACCGTTTAAACGAGTCGCAGCGTTTCTGCACGGTATCGCTCAAGGCCTCGCTTTCCTGCACGAACGCCGCAGCGTGATGATGACGTTTTTTCATTCGTCTCTGTTGTGGATTGTGATCACGCTGCAGTTCTGGTTCATGATTCTGGCTCTAAACCTGAACTTCAGTCTTTTGGCAGCAACCCTCGTCATGGTCGCGGCTGCGATTGGCTCCGTGGTTTCCATACCCGGCGTCGGCGGTGGCTTTCAGGTGGCGATGGTTTTCTGTTTAGTCACTTTTTTTGGTGTAACCACCGAGCGATCCGTTGTTGCGGCGCTGGTTGCATACGCATTGAGCTACCTGCCCACTCTAGGAATCGCGGCCATATACATGATGCTTACAGGACTCTCTCTAAAGGACCTTCGCGGACTCGAAACGACATGAAATGCCCATTCTGCGGCCATCTTCACGACAAGGTAGTCGACTCTCGGGAAAGTAAGGAAGGCGATGCAATCCGGCGCCGGCGTCAGTGTCTGGGATGCCAGCGCCGATTTACGAGCTACGAACGTATCGATGAGATTCCTTATATGGTCGTCAAAAAGGACGGCCGGCGCGAACGCTTCGATCGCCAAAAAGTTCTAGCGGGAATCCTGAAGGCCTGCGAGAAGCGTCCTGTGTCGATGGTTCAGCTCGAATCCATTGCGGATAAGGCCGAAACGATGGTGCAGGAATCGAGCGAACGAGAAGCCGCGACTCGTGCAGTTGGCGAGATGATCATGCGGGAACTGAAAAACCTCGACAAGGTTGCATACGTCCGCTTCGCCTCGGTGTATCTTGATTTTAAGGATGTACCCGAGTTTATGAACGAGTTGAAGGAACTACTCAAAAGCCGGGAATGAAGTATGTATTTCGAGTTTCATCACGATCGGCGGCAGGCCTGGGCTCCTTCGGTCGACGTCTGTGAACGCACTAATGAGTTGGTAATCCTTGTCGAAATGCCCGGGATCCCTCGGTCCGACATCAAATTGTCCTGGCATGAAGGAGTTCTAACGATCTCAGGCTACAAGCGCCAGCACCCGGACAGCATTGTTGCGCAATATCACTGTCTCGAAAGCAGTTACGGCAACTTCCATCGTGACATCGCGATCCACATCCCCGTAGAGCACGACAAAGCGCGCGCGGAATTGCGGGAGGGGCTGATGCGCATATATCTACCAAAGAGGACCTCTAAACCTGGTTCCAACGAAATTCCGATCACTTGAGAAACTATGAGTGTCGAACTGGTAAAAAGCGAATCCAACCCTCCTGAAGAATCGCAAGAAGTCAAAATTCCGGACACGCTGCCCGTCTTGCCCCTGCCGGACGTGGTGGTATTTCCATACATGATTCTTCCATTGTTCGTGAATCGCGAAAAAGCGACAAAGGCAGTAGATCAAGCGCTTGCCGAAAACCGGATGATTCTGCTCGTCGCGCAGAAGAACGCGAATGTCGACGATCCCAAACCTGCTGATCTCTATCAATTTGGTACCGTTTCCATCATCATGCGCATGCTGAAACTGCCGGACGGCCGAGTTCGCATCCTCGTCCAGGGCTTGTCACGCGCGCAGGTGGAGTTCTATGAGGAAACGAAGCCTTATCTCGTCGGCAAGGTTTCTCCTAAAACGGAACCCCACGTCACGCCGGATTCGGTTGAGCTCGAGGCGTTGATCCGTAACGTGAAGACGTCCCTCGAAAAAGCAGTTTCACTGGGAAAGAACATTTCCCAGGATCTGGTCGCGATTGCCTCCAACCTCGACGACCCAGCCCGGCTCGCGGATCTGGTCGCCTCGAATCTGGATCTCAAAGTCGACAAGGCGCAGCAGGTTCTTGAGTTGATCGATCCGGTCGCCCGACTGCGACGGGTGCATGAACTGCTCGCCAAGGAAATCGAAGTTTTGGAAGTCCAGAACGACATCAATACGCAGGCTCGCGGCGAAATCGACAAAAGTCAGCGCGAGTTTTATCTGCGCCAGCAGATGAAAGCGATTCAACTGGAACTCGGTGAAGGCAACGAACTGCAGGAAGAAATCGAGCAGTATCGAACGAAGATAAAGAAGGCGAAGATGCCCGAAGAAGTTGCCGAGGAGGCCAATCGTCAACTCGGCCGGCTCGAGCGCATGCATCCGGATGCCGCTGAAACTGCAACACTCCGTAACTATCTCGATTGGATGGTATCGCTCCCCTGGGCAAAATCCACTAAAGACAATCTCGACCTGAAGAAAGCCCAGAGGATTCTCGATGAGGATCACTATGGCCTGGAGAAGATTAAGGAACGGATCATCGAACACCTGGCTGTCCGTAAGCTGAAGAAGGATTCGAAAGGTCCGATCCTTTGCTTCGTGGGACCGCCGGGTGTCGGTAAGACATCGTTAGGCCGCTCGATTGCCCGCGCACTGGGGCGCAAGTTTGTCCGGATGAGCCTCGGAGGCGTGCATGACGAGGCAGAGATTCGCGGTCATCGACGGACCTATGTCGGAGCGATGCCGGGTCGAATCATCCAGAGCATCAGTCAGGGCGGGACGAACAATCCGGTCTTCATGATGGACGAAGTCGACAAGATCGGAGCCGATTTCCGCGGCGATCCATCTTCGGCGCTGCTCGAAGTTCTCGATCCGGAGCAGAACTTCGCGTTTCGAGATAACTACCTCGGCGTGCCCTTCGATCTTTCGAACGTGATGTTTGTCACGACCGCGAACATGCTGGACCCCATTCAGCCGGCATTTCGCGATCGCATGGAGATCATTTCGCTGGCCGGTTATACGGAGCAGGAAAAACTCGAAATCGCCAAGAGACACTTGATCCCGAAACAGGTCGAGGAACACGGTCTGACGAAATCGCAGATTCAATTCACCGACGAAGCGATTCGCCAGACGATCAACCAATACACTCAGGAAGCGGGACTGCGCGGCCTGGAACGCGAGATTGCATCTGTATGCCGGAAGGTCGCGCGCCAGATCGCGACAGGCGAGAAAAAGGCGCGCAAGATCCACACCGATAATCTCGACCAGTATCTTGGCCGTCCGAAAGTCTTTCAGGACGAACTGCTGAAACGCGATCAAGTCGGCGTTGCTACCGGCCTGGCGTGGACCCCCGTCGGCGGTGACATTCTGTTTATTGAAGCGACGTCGATGCGCGGCCGGGGAGGATTAACCCTGACCGGGCAGCTTGGCGATGTGATGAAAGAGTCCGCGCAAGCCGCTCTCAGCTATGCGCGCTCGCATGCGGGAGAGTTTGGAATCAAGGATGATTACTTTTCCAAGCACGACATTCACGTCCACGTCCCGGAAGGCTCGATCCCCAAGGACGGTCCATCCGCGGGTGTAACGATGGCCACCGCGATGCTTTCGCTCCTGACCGGGAAAGCGGTCCATCGAAAGATTGCCATGACGGGGGAAATCACGCTTCGTGGCGAGGTTTTACCGGTCGGAGGCATCAAAGAAAAAGTGCTGGCCGCTCATCGTGCCAAGATCGACACGGTGATTTTGCCGGCCCTGAACAAGCGTGACCTGGAAGATGTCAGCGAAGATATCCGCAAAGACATGAAATTCGTCTTCGTTGATGATGTGAAGAGCGTGTTCAAAGCCGCTCTCCTTCCGGAAAAGGCGCGTATTGTGAAGGGCCCAAGTCTCCTGAAATCGAAACGCTCCCGCAGTCTCGGCCCTTCCCCCGCCGCTTAATGCGAGTCCGTGATCTCGGAGAAAACGGATTCATCCGGCGAATTCGGGAACGTTTTCCGAACACTGCAGTAACTCTCGGAATCGGGGATGACGCAGCGATTGTGGGCATAGGTCCCGGCAATTCCATTGTTTACTGCAGCGATCTGCTTGCGGAAAACACGCATTTCCTTCGCGACCTTCATCCACCGGATTCAATCGGCTACAAGGCTGTCGCCGTCAACGTGAGTGATGTCGGCGCGATGGGAGGCGTTCCGCTTTACTTCACGTTATCGATAGCACTCCCAGGTGAGCTGGATCTTTCATGGGCGGATGGATTCCTGGAAGGGATCGCACGGGCATGTGGCGAATTCCAGGTGAGCCTTGTCGGTGGCGACTCGTCATCGGCAGAACGTATCTTTGTCGACGTTTCGATGATCGGGCGTGCAGAGACCGGGAAAGAGGTTCGTCGTTCCGGAGCAAAGCCCGGCGACGGCATCTACATCACCGGGGCACTAGGAGGTTCCGCTCTTGGTCTGGAGCATCTCCGATCAGGTGATGCAAAACACGCATCGGTGCAACGACACCTTTATCCATCACCGCGTCATCGAGTGGGCCAGGCGGTTGCCTCGAAAGCACACGCGATGATCGATATCAGCGACGGTCTTTCGACCGACCTCGGGCACATCGTCGAAGAATCGAAGGTTTCTGCCCGCATCTACAAGAATCGAATCCCCGCAGCGGCCGGAACCACCGACGTACACGTACTGCATGGCGGGGAGGAATACGAACTTCTCATCGTCGCGCCCGACCTCCCGGCCACCATCGAAGGTGTCCCGCTAACCCGAATCGGCGAAATCATTGCCGCCACCATGGAGCCTCAGGCATTCCTGATCGACGGCACCCTCGAAGTTACGTTGAAACCGGCCGGGTATGAACACTTCCGCGGCTAGCTAGCTAGGCCAGCACCGAGGCTCGGACAATCGCTTCATGTTCCGTTGGTAGGATCATTTGCTCCGGTTGGAACCCGGCTGCTCGCAGCATGGCGAGGACAGCCTCCACCGAAGGCACGAACCAGCATGAGGTATCCCCATCAAGGCCGCCTTCGACGAAACGGAGTAAAGGACCCTCCGGCTGCTTGAGCTCGGGAGAGCGTAAACCGGTGTCGATAGCGGCGGGCCGGGGACATGCTTGATAGGAACCAGCGTTGTGGGGTGTCGTAATCGTTTGCATCAGAAGCGTTCCCTTACAGACTTTGCGGATGGATTCCAAGGCAAGCAGCGGATGCCGCAGGTGATAGAAAACGCCAAAGAAGAGGACCAGGTCAAACTGCCGATCCAGCGTGTGGACGTCATAAACCGACATCGGCTGCAAATCCACAGCCAGCGACATCGTTGCAGCAGCAAAACGCGCCTGATCCATTGCCCGAATCTGTTCGCCTTGATCGATACCGAGAACGTAGCTGGCGCCTAATTCCTTCATCTTTAATGAAAAGAACCCGGAACTGCAGCCAACATCGAGGCAAGTCCTGTCCCGCACGGCGGGAAATAGCGGTTTGATCACGTTCCACCGCCAAGCCGGATAATCCGGTCCAGCCCCATCGTATTCCGGATGCGTCCAAACACCTGGGGCCAGGTTCATATTATGAAACCACGGACCGAGTTCCTTGATCTTGGCTCGAATTGCGGAGCGCTGCCCGGCGTTGCTCCACCGTGATTCGAGAAGCGGCGCACGCGGACGAAGCTTTCTAAGGAAACTGCGCAGGCCTCTTTTCCAGAAACTTTCGGACATGCCGGCCCATTATGGAGGCCCGACTCCAGATCTCCAATCTGCAATTTCCCATGCGGTGAGTTGTTTCATGCCGACGCGCTTGCTTTCGACTTGACGCGCTCCCGCACCATATCGATGATCTGCTGCGGAAGGAAGGGTTTGTTCACGACATCGAACAGGCGCCGCCGGCATTCCTCGCCTTCCATCTTCGACAAGTCCCCGCCCGTCATGATGGCAACGTGAGCTCCCGGGTATTCAGTCACCAGGTTTGCTCCGAAATCGATGCCGTTTCCATCGGGCAACAATAGATCGAGCAGGGCAAAATCAATGGGGCGGCTTGAACTGATTGCCTCAGCCTCTGCAACCGACTGGGCCGTGCTGACGTTCCACCGAGTCGCCGCCCTTAGTTCCAGCGAGAGCAGCCGGAGAAAATCGCGGTTGTCGTCGACGATCAGCATTTCAGGACGAGGCGTGGCGGCTGCGCATTCGCGCGGCGTCGTTTCAAAAGTCAAATTGTCCCGGCCATCAGTGAAAATGACGCGAACGGTGGAACCGGGTTGTATCTTTCTTTCGATAACCAGAGTAGCGAGCGGCTGTGTCAGATATCGGTGGATGGCGCGCTTCAGTTCCCTCGCGCCGTATTCGGGACTCGTGCCCTTCTTTAGAAGAAATGCCCGGCTCTCGTCGGCGATTTCGATGTGAAAGCACTTATCGGCAAGGCGGCTGTTAACATGTTCCTGGAGATCTGCGATCTGCTGATCGAGAATCAAGCTGAGAGCCTCCGAGTCGAGCGGTTGATAGGTGACCACGGCATCGATCCGATTGACGAATTCCGGCGGATACATCTTGCGAACCGCGCCAAGAGCGATGGCTTCCAGCCTTTTCGTTAGGTCCGGGGGCTGTTCCGGCGTGGGCGGGCGAAAACCCAGCTCGGGCTGGAGTTCTTTCATCATTTGCCGCGCGCCCAAATTACTCGTCAGGAAAATAAGACTCTTTTCAAAATTCACTTCTGTATTATTGCCAAGACGAAGCGTTGCCTTGTCGAGAACGCCCAGCAGTAGTTTGCTAACCGCAGACGCCGCCTTTTCGATTTCGTCAAACAAGACGATCGAGAGGTCGCAATAAGGGCTCGCCGCCTCTTCCAGCTTCTCTTGAGTCAGTACCGGTTTGGTCTCGCCGTGACCCACATAGCCCGGAGGCGAGCCGATGAGCTTCGCCACTTCGTGGTCGGCTTGGAATTCTCCGCAATTGATCTTGACGACTTTTCCGGATGACCCGTGCAGAATTTCCGCCAGCGCTTCGACGGTCCTGGTTTTGCCTGTTCCGGTCGGTCCGAGAAGCAGGAATACACCCGCCGGACGGCCAAGGGGCGCCAAGCCTGCCTGATAGGTTTTCACCGTCGCGGCAATACCGCTGAGAGCCGTCTGCTGTCCAACGATCTTCTGCGCGAGCAAATCGAGAATATTCGTTGCTCCTATAATAACGTCCGTCATATTGACCTCAGCGCCGATCAGGCGGCCTGTGTTTCCAAATCATCGAGTTCTTGCCATGAGAACACTCTTTCGACAAGAGCCCAGTCGCACAACTTCTGGCACTTTGGACAGCGGGAAAATCGATCGTTAGCGTCAAAAACGGCTTCATCGTGGCAGCACGAAGAAGCGTATAACCCCAGACTGCGAACTCTTTCGGCGGTTTTCATCTCTCGGTTTCCTTTCACAACGACGACGTGTGAGCACGTTCGGAACCAGCAAGACCCGAAGTGCGCTTGCCGCGATGGATCCAATCAATGGCTTTGTTTTCCTGTGGCTGTTGCGGCGGGCATGCCGGTTGTGCGCGAGTAACTTGCGAACCGGCTCAGACAGGGCAGGGATTATTTACCTTATCGGGCCTTTTTCGTCGCGTATGGCAATTTTGAATCTGCAATGCCGTGTTATCCTCACCTCATGTTCAACCCGGATATCCTCAGCAAGGCTGACAAGGCGCTCCGGCCAGTGCTGAAGGAACTGGCGAGGTTTCCCTGGATTCGGCTGGAAGGTTGTTGTGCGGGGCATAAGGCTGAGGACACCCTCTGGATCGAGGTTAATATCCTGGGAAGTTCCGGTCTCCGAAGCCTTTCCGACCTTCTCCGAACCCTCGACTCGAAACTTTCGGGAACCGATTGCCGGGTCGATTGTCTGCTGAGCTATAGCGCGGATAGCGAAGGCGAACCCGTGCCGCACGGCTGGATTCCGGCAGCGGTGGAAGTTTTCTGGCCGGGACGCGGCGACTGGCGACGGCATCAACTCATGATCGTCGAGACGATGCTGTCCTCGATCGAAGAGTTCACAACACGGCTTACGGAAATTCCCAATCCGCCCTGCGCCATCAATTACTGCCCATTCTGTTCATCATCATTCATAAGAATCGAATCGATCGATAAGTCCGGCAGCCACCGCTACCATTGCGGCGACTGTGACATGAGCTGGACCATGGTTGACCCCGTCATCTAGTGGTATAAATATAAGTTTCGTTTAACTTGTTGGGGGCTTTATGGATTTTGGTTTAAGCGAAGAACTGCTCGAAATCAAGCGAATCGTCCGTGAATTCGCTGAAAACGAGATTCGTCCTCAGATTATGGAATGGGACGAAAAACAGATCTTCCCTCGTGAGATTCTCCAGAAACTTGCCGACCTCGGCTTCATGGGCGTTCTTATTCCACACGAATATGGCGGCGCCGGACTCGGCTACATGGAATACGCAACCATAGTCGATGAGTTGTCGCGCGTTGATGGCTCGGTGGGCATTTCGGTGGCTGCGCACAATTCCTTGTGCACAGGACACATTTTCAACGCCGGCACTGAACAGCAGAAGCGCAAATTTGTGGTGCCGCTTGCGAAGGGCGAGAAACTCGGCGCCTGGAGCCTGACCGAGCCGGAAGCGGGCAGCGACGCCGGTGGAACGCAGACTACAGCCCGGCTCGACGGCGATCACTGGATTCTCAACGGTCAAAAGACATTCACCACCCATGGGACATACGGCGACATCTGCGTTGCGATGGCGGTTACCGATAAGTCCGCCGGGCGTCATGGAATCTCTGCGTTCATTCTTGAAAAAGGGACACCCGGGTTTTTCCCCGGCAAGAAGGAAAACAAGCTGGGACTGCGGGCCAGCGACACCTCAACGGTGGTTTTCGAAGATTGCAGAATTCCTAAAGATAATCTGCTCGGCCAGATCGGCCATGGCTTCGTCGACGCGATGAAAGTCCTTGATGGAGGCCGGATCAGCATTGCCGCTCTGGGGATCGGAATGGCACAAGGCGCATACGAAGCGGCCCTGAACTATTCGAAGCAGCGCAAACAGTTCGGTAGACCGATTTCGGATTTTCAAGCAATTCAGTTCAAGCTGGCCGACATGGCGATGGAAATCGATGCCGCGCGGCTGCTCATTTATCGAGCCGCGTGGATGAAGGACCAAGGAATGAAGACGACCAAAGAGTCGTCCATGGCGAAGCTCTACGCCGGCGAAGTCGCGGTGCGCGTCGCTAATGAATGCGTGCAGATTCACGGAGGCTACGGCTTCATCAAGGACTATCCCGCCGAGAAGTTCTATCGCGACGTCAAGCTTTGCACCATCGGTGAAGGTACGAGCGAAATTCAGCGGATGGTGATCGCACGGGAACTGTTGAAATCTTGAATGGACGAACTGCTGCAGGATCTCTTCAGAGGGGACACACGCGCTTTGGCGCGAGTGATAAGCCGCGTTGAGAACCGCAGCGTTGACAGCCTGGAGCTTTTGAGGACTCTGTTCCCCCACACCGGACGCGCACACATCATCGGCGTGACCGGCAGCCCCGGCGCAGGTAAGAGTTCACTCGTCGATCGCCTTGCCGCCGCGTACCGGCGTCAAGAAAAACCGGTCGGAATAGTCGCCGTCGATCCGACCAGTGCTTTCACCGGGGGAGCGATCCTCGGCGATCGCATTCGGATGCAGGGCGGAAGCCTCGATCCGGGACTCTACATTCGCAGCATGGCAACGCGGGGTAATCTCGGCGGCCTCGCCGCGGCGACCACCGATGTCGTTTTGGTACTCGATGCCGCGGGCAAGGATCCGATCCTCATTGAAACGGTCGGCGTCGGTCAGGACGAAATCGAAATCGTCAAGCTCGCCGATATTTCTATCGTCGTCCTCGTCCCGGGTATGGGCGACGATATTCAGACACTGAAGGCCGGCATCATGGAAATCGCCGACATCTTCGTAATCAACAAATGCGATCGTCCCGGCGTCGAGAAGATGGAGCGAGCAATCTCGACAATGCTTTCTCTTGCCCACCGTCATGATGGTTGGGTGCCTCCAATTGTCAAGACAATCGCAACCAAAGGCTCGGGCGTCGACGAGTTGATCGTCGAAATCGATCGCTGTTCTGCGTTCTTTCAAAATGATTCGCTACGATCCCAGAAGAAGAAACAAGCCGCTCGACAAAGACTGCTTTCATTGTTGGAAGAACGTCTGCTTAAAGCAGCGGTGGAGCATATTTTTCCAAACGGAGAATTGAATCGTATTGTCGATGAAATCGCAGAGAGGAAAACGGACCCCTATACAGTAGTCGAAGACATCATCAGGAGGAGCCGGTGGTAACCACTGTTCTTTAGTGGTTACCACCCTGTGCCGTGGTCGTATCGAGCACGGTTTGGGGTGGTAACCACCAAAGAACGGTGGTTACCACCGGCGCAAATAATGCAAATCGATCACATTGGAATAGCCGTGAAATCCCTCTCGGAAGCTGTCAAGGTTTACCGGGAAATGATCGGACTTGAGGTTTCCGGCTATGATCAAGTCGACGATCAGGGAGTCCGGGTAGCCATGCTTCCGGCCGGAGACAGCCGTATCGAGCTGCTCGAACCGATTACGGCCGAATCGCCGATCGAGAAATTCCTGGCAAAACGCGGCGAGGGCATTCATCACATCGCGGTGCGGGTGGATAACATCGAGCAGGCGCTCGAACGATTCAAAGCCGCGGGTGCGCGTTTAATCGATTCGACTCCCCGTCCAGGCGCGCATAACACACGCATTGCATTTGTGCATCCTGCCTCGACCCATGGCGTCCTTTTAGAACTGGTGGAACACTGTGAGTGACATTCGCATTGGCATCATCGGCGGCAGCGGCCTTTATCAAATGGAAGGCCTTAGTGATGTGGTGGAACGGGATATCGACACGCCTTTCGGCAAACCCTCAGACTCTTACCGAATTGGCCATCTCGAAGGTCGCAATGTCGTGTTTCTGGCCCGGCACAATCGAGATCACACTATCCTGCCGTCAGAGCTGAATTTCCGCGCAAACATCTACGGATTCAAGAAGCTGGGTGTCGAATGGATCCTCTCGGCCAGCGCGGTCGGTTCGCTGCGCGAAGATCTGCGGCCGCTGGATATTGTCTTGCCGACCCAGTTCTACGATCGAACGAGAACGCGTATCTCCACTTTCTTCGGCAATGGGATCGTGGCGCATGTCAGCTTTGCCGATCCCGTGTGCAACCAGCTAGGCGACATCATTCATTCTGCCGGAGAAACCGCGGGGGTAAAAATCAAACGCGGTGGCACTTATGTATGTATGGAAGGGCCGCAATTCTCGACCAAGGCGGAGTCCTACACGTACCGAAGCTGGGGCATGGACCTGATCGGCATGACCAATTTACAGGAAGCCAAACTAGCGCGCGAGGCGGAGATTTGTTACTCGACGATAGCCCTTGTCACCGATTATGACTGCTGGCATCCGGCGCACGACGCGGTCACTGTAGCCGAAGTCGTCGAAAACCTTCACAGGAACAGCGAGAATGCGCAAAAGATCATCCGTTCCGCAGTCCGCCGGCTGCCGGTGGATCGAACGTGTAAATGCAAGGATGCGCTTCAAAACGCAATCATGACGGATTTGAAAAAAGCTCCTCCCGAGACACTGAAAAGCCTCGGCGTGATTTTGGAGCGCTATATCTGACGGCAGCCTGGAACCGGTGGTAACCACTGTTTTTTAGTGGTTACCACCCTGAGCGTTGGTCGTATCGAGCCACGTACAGGGTGGTAACCACTAAAAAACAGTGGTTACCACCGGCTTTCGTTAAATATGAACATTCTCCTCAATCCGCAACACGAGCTTCGCGCCGGCTGGAAATTTGCTGCGTACTGGCTGCTCTTCGTCGTCATTTTCTTCGGCATCAGCTTCTCCTTACCTCTTCCTGCGGGGCCGCAGACACAGCTCGAACGTCTGGTCCTGAACACAATGCCGATCATCCCCGCGATCGCCGCGCTCTTGCTGATGGCGCGGTTTGTCGACAAGGTCACCGTCGCGACATTTGGCGTCACTCTGCACGAGCATTGGAGCCGCGACCTGCTCATCGGGCTCATGATCGCTGCGGGCATGCTGGCAATCGTGACAATCGTCAATGCAGCGGCCGGCGGCATCACCATGGTCTGGACAGCTTCCGACGTATCCGTTCGAGCGCTGATCATAACGCCGCTCGTGCTTATCCTGTCAGCGGCTCAGGAAGAACTTGTTTTTCGCGGCTATCCGCTGCAGGTTCTGATGAAAGGCATGGGTGTATGGGCAGCGATTTTGACGATGTCTACGGCCTTCGGCTTGATACATCTGATGAATCCAAATGCGACGATCATCGGCGCAATCAACACCATGTTGGCTGGGCTGATACTCTCGCTCGCATACTTGAGAACACGATCATTGTGGCTGCCCTATGGAATTCACCTGGGTTGGAATGTAGGCCTGGGCTTCGTTCTAGGCTATCCTCTTTCGGGAATCAATATCGATTCCCTATGGACAACAGTACCCGCCGGGCCCAAATGGCTTGTTGGCGGCCAGTACGGTCCTGAAGGCGGCGTCACCGGCACGATTGTGTTCGTGGCCGCTGCGATTGTGATTCAAAGAACCAGGGTGGCGGAAGTCAGCCCTAAAATGCGCGCAATTCTCTCGGAGAAGAAATAAATGACTGCATCGATCCTTGTCGTTGGCTCAGTGGCCTTCGATTCCCTGAAGACCCCATTTGGAGAGGCCGACGAGATCCTCGGCGGTTCCGCGACATATTTCTCGGTAGCGGCGAGCTATTTTTCGCAGGTCCGCCTGGTCGCGGTCGTCGGCACCGATTTCCCGGATAAGCATCTGGAGGTGTTTCGAAAACACAAAGTCGACATCGCAGGACTGGTACAGGTCACCGGCCGTACATTTCGTTGGAAAGGCGAATACGGCTACGACCTCAACGAAGCGAAAACACTCGACACGCAGCTCAATGTCTTTGAAACGTTCAAACCGGAAATTCCAGAAGCGTACCGCTCATGCGAATATGTGTTTCTCGGCAATATCGATCCGGACTTGCAGTTAAACGTTCTCGAGCAAATCAAACGCCCGCGCGTGGTGGCGTGCGACACGATGAATTTCTGGATAAAAGGAAGACCCGATGCGGTCAAACGCACAATCGCACACGTGGACATTTTGATCATTAATGATACCGAGACACGCATGCTTGCTGATGAGGCGAACCTGGTCCGAGCGGCAAAGAAGATTCTCGCGATGGGGCCGAAGACTTTAATCGTGAAACGCGGAGAATATGGTGTTTTGATGTTCCATGGAACCTCCGTTTTTGGAGCCCCGGCATTTCCGCTTGAAGATGTCTATGATCCCACGGGCGCGGGCGACACATTCGCCGGCGGATTCATGGGCGCGCTCGCCCATGCTGGAGATACGACCGAGCGTACGTTTCGCCGCGGAATTATTTTCGGTTCGGTAATGGCATCATTCGATGTTGAGAAATTTGGCTTGCAGCGTCTGACGGATCTCACGCGCGATGAGATCGACGAGCGATTCCGTCAGTTCAAGCACCTCACCCATTTCGAAGAGGTCTGATTCCGAGTGAACTACGACGTCGCGCTCAAGCTCATGCTTGCCGCATTCCTCGGCGGTTGCATCGGCATCGAACGGCAGATGCGCGAGAAACCCGCAGGACTGCGAACGAACATGCTGATCTGCGTCGGTTCCACCCTGTTCATGACGATTTCAGAACGGGCAGGAGCGCTGCTCAACGCCGATCCCAGTCGCATTGCAGCTCAGATCATTACAGGCATCGGTTTTCTGGGCGCCGGCGCGGTTCTTCATTCGCACGGATTCGTGCTCGGGCTGACGACGGCAGCAACGATATGGGTCGTTGCCGGTGTCGGAATGGCGGTAGGTTCGGGCTTCTACGGAATAGCAGTGTTCGCGACTTTGCTGAGCATTGCGACTCTGACCTTAATGTCCTACATCGAGGATCGAATCCAACAACGGCATCTACACAGCTTTACCATCACCGGCACAGATTTCAGCGCCGCGGCAGCCGCGATCAAAACGGCCCTGAAGGAGTGTTCGATTAATTTATCCAGTTTTAACTTCCGCAGGGAGCCGAATCGCTACCAGATATGGTTCAACGCCTCGGTGTCACACGAAATCAATCTGAGGATCGTCGAACGACTCTCGCAGTTTCCTGCGATCACGCAGGTGGAGACCGGAACATCTCCCCACGATTTTATCCAGCCTCTGCACACTGATAGCGGATAACGGGTTTCAGGTACACTACTCCGAGGTGTCGCCTTGACAGCCGCGTAGCGGCGACATTCTGTAGCCACCGGCTTCAGCCGGTGGAAATTCAGCGACAGAAGATGAGTGCCGGAGGCACGAAAGACGTCTGCCGCCGCTACGCGGCTTAACTGCGTCCACAACCCTGCCCACCGGCTAAAGCCGGTGGCTACAAGAATGTCGCCGCTACGCGGCTGTGGTGATGGTGCCTTTTGTAAAGACTCAGGCTCTGGGAAACGATTTCCTACTCGTTGACGAGGCGGCCAGCGGGATACCTCGCGATTATCCGGAACTGGCAAGGCGGATATGCGACCGGTACTTTGGCGTCGGCGCGGATGGACTGATCCTCTGGAAGCGGCAGGACGACAGATTTCCCATACGGATATTCAATCGGGACGGGAGTGAGGCGGAATGTTCCGGTAATGGTCTTCGCTGTGTGGCGGCGTATCTGATTCAGTCCGGTGTCTGGCCCGAATCGGAGATTCGTCTTGAAACGATATCCGGCCTTTACACGCTGCGCCAACTCGGCGACCAGTACGAAGCGGATATGGGAAGCCCGCAGGTGTTGTTCATCAATCGTCCCCTCGTCATTCACGAAGAAACCGTAAATGCTACGGCGTGTTCGACGGGCAATCCTCATTGCTCGCTCTTCGTTGATCGCCTCGATGACCGTTACGTCGAACGGATTGGTCCTCAACTCGAGCGTCACTCGCTGTTCCCAAACAGAACAAACGTCGAATTCGTTCACGTACTGAATAGAGGCGAGATCGAAGTGGCATTCTGGGAACGCGGTGTCGGCGTAACTTACGCTTCGGGTACGGGCTCGTGCGGCGCGACGGTAGCTTCGATCGTGAACAAAAAAACCGACCGCAGTGTCATAGTTCACACGAAGGCGGGCACACTGCGCGTCGACTGGCCGGAGAACGGCCGCCTGAAACTCACATCCACCGCCAATATCGTCGCCGAAGGAAGGTACCTGGAACTGTGACTCCGCTCGACGTCGTCGTTATCGGCGCAGGGCCGACAGGTTTGGCTTGTGCCATCGAAGCGCAGAAACGCGGGCTTACGAACATTGTGCTCGACAAAGGCTGCATTGCAAATTCCATCTTCCACTTCCCCGCTCAGATGGTCTTTTTCACAACGCCGGAACTGCTGGAAATCGGCGGTCTGCCTTTGATCTCCGGCCGTGAGAAGCCAACGCGAAATGAAGGATTGAAGTACTACCGCCGCGTCGTTGCAACGTACAACATTAACGTTCACCAATACGAGGCAGTCCAGAGCATCGAAAAGATCGGCAGTCATCAGTTCGTCACGCATACGGCGAATGGCTTTTATGAATCGCATAACATCGTTATCGCCACTGGCTACTATGACAATCCGAATATGATGGGCATTCCCGGCGAGGACCTGCCGCACGTCTCGCATTACTATTCGGAACCCCATCCGTTCTTTAGTCGAGATGTCGCGGTGATCGGCGGGAAAAATTCAGCCGCCGAAACCGCTCTTGAACTGTTTCGCGCCGGGGCTCGCGTATCCGTGATTCATCGCGGGCCGGAGATGGGTAAGACCGTGAAGTACTGGGTCCGTCCCGACATCGAAAATCGCTTCAAACGTCAGGAGATCACGGCGTACATGAATTCGACAGTGCTCTCAATTACTTCGTCGCACGTTCGCATTAATCAGGCCGGAACCATAAAGGAAGTTCGCGCCGATCAGGTCTTCGCACTGACCGGCTACCACACTTCAACGAAGTTTTTCGAGCAGCTCGGAGTTCGCTGGGATCCGGACACACTCAGGCCGGAATTCGATACGGAGAGCTTCGAAACGAATGTTCCCGGTGTGTACCTGGCAGGATCGGTAATTGGCGGCCGTCTGAACGGAGAGATCTTTATCGAGAACGGCCGCTTCCATGGGGAAGCGGTCGTTCGTTCTATCGCTACTCGGTAACCGCCGGTTCCGCGTAAGCAGCGACGGCGTCTTCGTACTTGTCGTGCATTTTGATGCCGAAAAATTTTTCAACTTCCTCGGTCGGCCACATCTCGATGGCATCCCACGCCATGCGCTCACAAACGTTAACGCAGATCTTGCAGCCGATGCATTCGTCGAAGCGGATCTGTACGGCGGGAATAACCACATTCACGCCGTCAGACGTATCTCGCTGAACATGTTCGATACAGTCAACCGGACAGAAGCTCACACACGCTTCGCAGCCCGTACAGTTGTCCGGCATTACGACCGCGATTTCCTTTGGCTTCTTCTTCTTTCGAGTAATCTTCGCAGGCGCTTCCGGAATGATCAGCGTCGGATTCGCCTTTTTCGGATCGTAAGCCATATATCCATGCACTCCTGGGTCGTAGGAAGGTTTATTGTACCGCGAAAGCTGCGGTTGTATCACGGTCAGCCGATTGTAACACGTGGCGCGGTATGCTAAATTTCGGCGGTTTGATGCAGCAGGGGGAAAGTTATTGAGTTTACGTCGCGCAAAGATCACTGCAGTCGGTCATTACCTTCCTGAACGTCGAGTTACCAACAACGATTTAGCCAAATTCGTCGACACCTCGGACGAGTGGATCTTTGACCGCACGGGGATCCGCGAGCGTCGTATCGCGGACAAGGGAGTTGCAACCAGCGATCTTGGCGCCAAGGCGGCTCAGCGGGTTCTGGAACAACGGGGAATCGATGCATCCGAGATAGATCTCATTATTCTGGCGACGGTTACGCCGGATATGTTCTTTCCTTCCAGCGCCTGCCTCGTCCAGAACAAAATTGGCGCCAGCCGAGCCTGGGGATTCGATCTTTCGGGCGCCTGTTCCGGGTTCGTCTACGCATTGGCTACCGGCGCCCAGTTCATCCAGACCGGCGCCCATAAGAAGGTGCTGGTAATCGGCGCCGACGTCATGACTTCCATCCTCAATTTCGAGGATCGGGCAACCTGCGTCCTCTTCGGCGACGGCGCGGGAGCCGTGCTATTGGAATGCGCTGAGGACGGCGAACAAGGCATCATCGACTTCCTGTTGCGGTGCGATGGTTCCGGAGGCAACTTCCTCTACATGCCTGGAGGCGGAAGTTTGCATCCGAGTTCCGTGGAAACCATTCAAAAGAAAATGCATTACGTCCATCAGGACGGCAAGAATGTCTTCAAGTTCGCGGTTCGAGGGATGGCGGAAATCTCCCAGGACATCCTCGAAAGGAACAAGCTCGATATCAAGGACATCAAGCTGTATATCCCGCATCAAGCCAACCTCCGGATTATCCGCGCTGCCATGGAAAAACTACATATGGACGAGTCGCAGGTTGCCATCAATATCGACAAGTATGCCAATACCACGGCGGGAACAATCCCTATCTGTCTTTCAGAAGCTGTTGAATCTAAACGAATTCAGAAGAACGACTATGTTCTAATGGCGAGCTTTGGCGCCGGATTCACCTGGGGGAGCCTGCTGTTTCGCTGGGAAAATTAAGATCTTTTTAAAAACTTATGTATTTTCGAGCGCCGCCGCCGCTCTACTGTTATGAAGGCGTAATTAAAGATTGGCCGCGTCGGCTGCTTGCTAAATTCGACGACCGTCCCTGGCGAAGAACTTTGCAATCATAAGCCGACGCGGCTTTTGCTTTTTTAGGCCTCGAAGTTCCTCAGCCACTCGCCGAACTGCCACACATCCCGCAGAACATCCCTCACCGGTGGACGCCGTTTTCCGTAAGCCGTCCGAAGACGCCAATGGACGTAGTTGGATGGAGGCAGCGGCAGAAATGGAGGGCGCCGGTACCAGTCCCGGGGTGTGATCCGGAAGTAGAAGCGCAAGAGCGCCCAGGCGATCGCCAGATGCCGCACCCGAGAATGCTAACTAGACACCTAGAATAAAGCCACGGCATTCGGTTTTGGACAACAAGAAAGTGGCTGATGTTCTCCAGTATGGTCCGCTGAACGGGTCCCCTCAAAAGGTCCTGATATTGGATGAAAAAGGCCTTTGGTTCCCATGAGAGGATCGTGACATGGACGACCATTGTCCGGCGTACGCGGCCCTGGGTATCCAGCAGCTCGCAGGTCCTGGCATATTTCGCCGGCCGAATCGTATCGAGTTCGCTGTATGAAGTTCGCGCCTCGGATCCGACGATTCTTGGAGTGGCGGCACTGGTCGTCAGTACTGCCCTCTTGGCGACAGTGATTCCCTCATGTCTCTCCGCGCGCCTCGATCCTGTGTTCTTCGTCCCGAATAGCCGCCTCAGACGCGTAAACGAACATTTGCGAAATGTAAGCCAAACTTCCGAGAGTCTGGTCTGCATTTGCGAAATGCAAACCAAACTTCCGAGAGTCTGGTCTGCATTCGTGAAATGTAAACCAAACTTCCGAGAGTCTGGTCTGCATTCGTGAAATGTAAATCAAACTTCCGAGAGTCTGGTCTGCATTCGTGAAATGTAAACCAAACTTCCGAGAGTCTGGTCTGCATTCGTGAAATGTAAACCAAACTTCCGAGAGTCTGGTCTGCATTTGCGAAATGTAAGTCAAACTTCTCAGAGTCTGGTCTGCATTTGCGAAATGTAAGTCAAACTTCTCAGAGTCTGGTTTGCATTTGCGAAATGTAAGTCAAACTTCTCAGAGTCTGGTCTGCATTTGCGAAATGTAAGTCAAACTTCTCAGAGTTTGGTTTACCTTTCCGAAATGTAAGCTAATTTTTTGGAAGTTTGGCTTAACGCGGCTGATTGTCATCTCCCGATTGCCTAAATATTTGAATTTCCTGGGACTTACACCGGAATCTTTGGGAGAGCACGATTGCGGATGCGTGAAGTATGATGATGCCAAATTCATCCAGGGTTTTCAGGGTGGGGCTAGGTGATTCATACGTCTATCGAAAAGGGAATCCCCTCGGCTGGCCCCGATTTTTCCGTACAATGAGAGAAGCGGCGCCTGACAGGCTAGTCCGGCGATTCACTTCTTTTCGGCGTGCCAGTTATTTTGGCCGTTGATCCGCGTAATCTGCGGCCCATTAAACCCTTGCTCGGAATCCACTCGCAGATCTAAACTGAATTCGCCTTTCGCAGTTCGTCCCCTTCCCCAAAACACAAATCCATCATGCTCTTCAAAACCCGGAGTGCCGCCGTGTACGGCATCGAGGCGTATCTTGTCGACGTTGAAGTCAATCTCGCAGCAGCAGGACCCAACGGAGAGTTCTTCATTGTCGGATTACCCGACGCTGCTGTTCGGGAGTCCCGCAGCCGCGTTATAGCCGCGATCCGCAACAATGGATTCGGATCTCCCTTTCAAAAAATCATCGTGAACCTCGCCCCGGCCGACATGAAAAAGGAAGGCTCAGCTTTCGATCTGCCGATGGCGATCGGAATTCTTGGCAGTTACGGCATGCTCGCCAAGTCCGACTTATCGGACTACCTGATGATCGGCGAACTGTCGCTGGACGGAAGGCTACGCGCGGTACGCGGAGCGCTGTCGATTGCGATGCTGGCGCGCGATCGAAAGATTCCTCACCTGCTCGTCGCACCCGGGAATGCGCGCGAGGCGGCGGTGGTCGAGGGTGTGTCGGTTTATCCAATGCGCAGTCTCACAGAAGTCGTGGATTTCATCAACGGAACGCGATCGTTTGAACCCATGCACGCACAGCAATGCGCAATACCGGAAGCTTCTCAGCGACGCGCCGAAGACTTTCGTGACGTCCGTGGCCAGTATCACGCCAAGCGTGCAATCGAAGTAGCGATGGCGGGCGGTCACAACATGCTTCTCGTCGGGCCGCCCGGCGCAGGCAAAACCATGCTTGCGAAGCGTGTGCCGACGATCTTGCCCTCTATGACTTTCGAGGAGAGTCTCGAAACGACGCGCATCCATTCGGTCATCGGTCTGCTTCCTTCCGAAGCCGGGCTCATCGGTTCACGTCCATTCCGGTCGCCGCACCACACGATATCGGATGCCGGTCTCGTCGGTGGCGGTTCCATTCCGCGGCCTGGAGAAGTCAGCATGGCTCATAACGGCGTGTTGTTTTTGGACGAGCTTCCGGAGTTTCCGCGAAACGTATTGGAAGTGTTAAGGCAGCCTCTGGAGGATCGAAGAGTTACCATAGCCCGTGCTCAAATGACGCTGACATTCCCGGCATCATTTGTTCTGATCGCTGCGATGAACCCGTGTCCTTGCGGTTTTGCCAACGACTTCAGGAAGGAATGCTTTTGCACGCCTCCTCAAATTCAACGCTACATGTCCAAGATCTCGGGCCCGTTGATGGATCGCATCGACATTCAGATCGACGTTCCCGCAGTTCCTTATAAGGAACTCGCAACGACGCGCGGTACAGAGTCGTCCGAGATCATTCGCACACGCGTCGTCGCTGCTCGTAATGTGCAGCTTCGCCGATTCTACGACGAACACATATACACGAATGCGCAAATGGGACCTCGTCACATTCGCAACTTCTGCGTGCTGACACCCGAGTGCGAAAAGATCATGGAGAACGCCGTCACCAAACTTGGTTTCAGTGCGCGGGGCTACGACCGAATCTTGAAAGTGGCTCGCACTGTCGCCGACCTTGAGGGCGTTGACAATCTCGATCCAAAACATCTGTCGGAAGCCGTCCAATACCGCACGTTGGACCGCAATCTCTGGGTCTGACTCGGAGGGAACTGCCATGCGAAAACGCGCGACGTTCAAGGTTGCAAATTGCAACCTTGAAGAAACCCGCATGAACTTCAACAGACGATTGTTCTTCTCGATGCTGCTGGCCTCGCGATTACAGAAGTCTTCTTTTCGAGTTGTGGTAATGGAGGCCTTCAATCAGAACCGCTCGTCGGCGGCGCTCCTCGTGCACCATGCCGATCAACAACACCGCGTGGAGTTCGCCGAGTGGCTGCGAACGCACCCACAAACACCCATTCGCGTCCGCAGCCAGACGGGGCGAGAATCTCTTGCGATGATTTTTCGCGTTCGGATGTGCTTCGGCCGTGGACTGATCCTGCTGCAATCCGACCTCGGGACCCGGGAGGGTGACATCCTGACGATTGAGTACGGTTAGTTCAGCAACGACGCCGCAGCTCCGAAATACCGACTTACCATCCAGTGGATCATGACCACTCCAGCGATCAGCCCCCCACAAGCGGGCTCGTGCTATGAAACTGGAACTATTTTCCGAGATGAATATCGAAGAAACGGGCGATTTCCTCGAAGGTCTCCCTTGATTCGGGCGCGGCGGCGTCCCGGAAATATTGGGCATGGGCGAGGCCTTCGTAGACCTGCAGCACCGCCTCCACTCCGGCTTGCCGCAGCTTACGATGTACGCGCACCGTGTTGCTGAGCAGGAGATCGCGTGTCCCCGTCGTGAGAATCGCGGGCGGGAATCCGCTCATGTCGCCATAGATCGGTGACAACAGCGGGTCCTTTAGATCGCGCCCGTTGGCGTATAGCCGGGCCCGGGCATCGCAACCCGTGCCTGGTGCCACCAGGACATTGTCGAGGAAAGCGTTGGTCAGGAAGCTATCACCGGTCTCGGTCAGGTCAGCCATCGGCGTGCCTGGCGCAATGGCGCCCGGCAACGGCAGATTCTCAATCTTGGCCCGCAGGACCATGGACAACGTTAGGGCACCGCCAGCCGAGGAGCCGAAGATCGCCATATTCGTCGGCGCCGCCATTTTCAGTGCAGCCTTCCACACTGTCATGGCGTCATCGAGCGCGGCTGGATAGGGAGCGTCGGGAGGCATACGATAGTCAACCGAGATCACACGGAAGTGGCCAAACCCGGCCATGAAGATTGCCTCCACGGTCGCCGCTTCGCCGGGATTGTTGACGTAGCAGCCACCATGCACGTGGATGAGCAGCCGATTGCGGTTCGCCGGCGGAATCTCTTCGGGCGTCACGACAAAGGCATTCACGCCGTCGATCTTGCGCGCTTCGACTTTGACATGTAGGTACTCTCGCAGTGCTGGAAGAGTTTGAACGGCGTTGGCGGCGGCCACTTTAACCTGTGCTTTCCATTCCTCGGCCGATTTCGGAAAGATTCTCCAATTGGCGTTGATCGGTGCTCCGACGATCGCCCGCATCTGCGGGCTCACCGTGTCCGGAACCGGAACCGTATGAGCTGGCACCTCCCGTGATCCCGGTGCAGCGGTTTGAGCTCCAGCGTGAGGCACTGTGAAGGCAACGCTTACAAATACGGCGACTATTCTTCGGTTCATGACGTCCCCTCAAATGTACTGAATTATGGCGCGCACCAACTGCACACCTTTTTGCCGGCATTGAGCTTCGTGGACTATCTCCGATCTTCCCTACTAGCGTGGCGGTAGACCAGCAAGGCCGCGCGTATATCGTCCACGGGAATATGATCAGGGTCTTGACGCCATCAAACTAGTCGTGGTCACTGAACTCGGGTCGAAAATGAAGGCCACCCAAATTCCAATCCAGGTAGTCTATTATTTCGATTTTTGCAGTTTCTTGCGTGGGGAGGCTCTCTCCACTTCCGTCCAGAATTCGTCATGGGGAATGCCGTGTCCCTTTTCGATCTGACGTTTGGACTTTTCCAGGACAGATCGAAACTTTGTGGAATATGCGAGAACCAGCCGCTCAAGTTCATCATCGTCTGGGGGCGATATCAGCACAGCTACAGGTTTACCATTGCGCGTCACAATAACAGGCGATTCTGCGCTTGCTCGAACATAAGCGTTCAAGTTCGCCCTGATTTCAGCCACGGATGCAGTCCTCATGACTCGATTTTCTGTCCTCCGATGGCGAGGATATCTACTTCTCTTGAATTCCCGCGAACCCTAAAAACACTCGCAACCTGTTCTGCTAACCACACCGGATCTCCCACTCGGATTCTGGTACAACAGGGCGTTTCAACGGCTTCCGATTTCGCGATTCTACCTCGGGTTCAAATGTTAACTGCTCGATGATCGCAGTACGAATGAGCGAATGATGTTCCCGATCGATTACTAGCAAATGCTCTTTCGTCGCTGGGGCATAAATCAAAGAGATACCACTATGTACATAGCTCCCGAACTGGAATGGACACCTCCGGGAAAGAATAATGCACCGAACAACATGCCAGGTTCAAACCCGTATGAAACAGCCTGCAATGCTGGTATTTCGGCGATCGCGGCGAGTAGAATCATGACGATCAACCCCACACCACACGCTACTATGTATCCATTCAAATGGACATTTTTGCCCATCCCTCCAGCAGCTTTAAGAGTCATGGGCAAACGGGTCCTCCTGGAAGATCCAGACAAACAGTATATCGTTTGGGCAATCACCAGTGACGACGTGCCGCATGGTAAGCTCTTCACATGGTTAACTCCTCACTCAGCGACACGCACCCGGCTATGGAACAGATACTGGTTCACGGATATCGCACGATGTCTCCCATCGAGAAACTGGAGCGTGTCCGTGCGATGACCGCGGCCGTCGAAGAACTCGCGCTCGCCGACATTCGCAGACGCCATCCCCAAGCCGACGCGCGTGAGCAGGCGCTTCTATTGGCATCCCGGTGGATCGCGCCCGATTTGATGCTTCGCGCATTCGGGTGGGACGTTCGAACCCAAGGATATTGATGGTTTCGGATCCCCTTGTTGTGGTTGCCGCGTTGGCCGATGTATTCGACGAACTCGGCATTCCCTATCTTGTCGGAGGCTCCCTGGCAAGTTCCTTGTATGGCATCCCTCGCGCTACGCAGGATGCCGATCTTATGGCCGATGTGAAACTTCACCACATCCAACCGCTGACACGAGCCCTCGAACGAGACTTTTACATCGCAGCAGAGCTGATTTCCGATGCCATCCGGCATCGCAGCTCATTTAACGTGATTCACCTTGCAAGTATGTTCAAAGCTGACGTTTTTCTTCCGCGAAACGATGCATGGTCGCGTGAGGAATGGGCGCGTGCGCGAACCGAGAGCATTCCGTTGGCCGGCAATGCGAAGACCATCCGCTTTTCAAGTGCCGAGGACATCATCCTGCACAAGCTGCTCTGGTATCGTCTCGGCGGAGAGATCTCCGACAAGCAATGGACCGACATCCTTGGCATTCTGAAAATCCAGACCGCCTCACTCGATTGGGCTTACCTGGAGAAATACGCAGCGATTTTAAACGTCGGGGATCTTTTCGAACGCGCCAGAAAACCTTCTCGGTAGTCGCTGACCGGCGGGATCCACGCTGGGATGGCAGTTATGACAAATTGGCCTGGCCCAAATACCACTGGAGCATTTGTTCACCGTTCCAGTGGAGCACGCCGGCGAACCTGGCAATGTGGTCGTAGACGGCTTCGAGGTACTTGATGCGAAAAGGCTGACCGCTGATGTAAGGGTGAATTGCTATGGCCATGAACTTCGGCCGTTTGGCGCTCTCCAGATAGAGTTGGTCGAAAGTGTCGATACATTTTCTAGTCCAGTAGTCGCCTTCGTGGTGCTGAACGGCCATCACGGTGATGTCATTGCATTCGATCGAATACGGCAGGGTTACCAGAGTGCCATGTTTCGTAGCGATCTCCGCAGGTTCATCGTCGTAAACCCAGTCTCCGATATATCGAATCCCCGCCGCTGCGAGGTGGTCAGGCGTATCCAGCGTCTCCGTAAGGCCCGGTGCCAGCCATCCGACCGGTCGTTTGCCTGTAAATTCCTCGATTGTGTTAAGGGTTTTGGCGATGACGGCCGGCTGATCCTTCTCGTGTTGAATCGGCTGCTGTTCGAAGCTGTGGGCCATGAATTCCCATCCGGCGTCGTGGGCAGCCTGCGCCACGCGAGGATAATCGCGACACACTCGCGCGTTGATGGAAAGAGTCGGTTTTATGCCGAGATGTTCGTACAGTTCATGGAAACGCCAGAACCCGACGCGCATTCCGTATTCATGCCAGGTCCAATTGGGCACGTCCGGCAAGACCGGCTGTCCTGTCGGGGCGGGAAGGACCTGGCGGGCCATCGGACGCGAGATGTCCCACACTTCGACGTTGATGATCGTCCACACAACAATGCGATTGCCGTCCGGAAGCCTGATTTGAGGCCGGTCGACTATTGCTGAATATGGAGTTCGTTCTCGCGGCTGCATGTTCACCTACAATCGGAATACTCGTTGGGCATTCATGAAAAGGACCTTATCCCGATCGGCTCGTGACAATTTGAGTTTGGTCACTGTTTCCACGGGATGATCGTCTCCCATATCGAAACAATAGTCGCTTCCGAGCATCACGCGGTCCGTGCCGGCAAGGTCGACAAGAAAGCGAAGCTGCGAAGCCGAGTGCGTAATCGTGTCGTAATAAAATCTGTGCAGATATTCTCGAACCGGCCGCTCTGCCTTGTTCTTAAGTTCGGGACGAACGGTTTGTCCTTTCTCCAACCGTCCACTCAAATAGGGGAACGTCCCACCCCCATGCGGCAGAACAAAATTCAAACGCGGAAAACGATCGAGCACGCCACCGAATATGAGAAGGGCAGCCGCCACGCCCGTGTCGTACGGATTGCCGAGCAGATTGCGAAGATAATACGGCTGCAATCGAGCGGATCCGATCACTGTCACAGGATGGAGCAGGACGGTCCAGTTGAGTGCTTCGCACCGTTCGTAGATCGGAAAAACCGATGGGTCCGCCAGTTCGCGATCGCCGAGGCTTGTCGGCAGACATACACCGCGGATCGCGCTCTTATCTGAAAGACGTTCGATTTCCTTAAGCGCGGCGTCAGGTGCCTGAAGAGGCAAAGTAGCGCACCCGATAAACCTCTCTGGAAATGATGCGTTTGCTTCCACCAACGCGTCATTGACGATCTTCGCCAGCGCTGCTCCTCGTTGAGGCGGAGCCCAATGCACCATGGGCGTTGTCAGGGACAACACGTGAAGCGCAACTCGCTGGGCGTCCATCCGCCGAATCCTTTTTTCGAGATCCCAGTAGCTCTCATCGAGCGGCGTGCGAACGGTGCCCTGTACAAGTATGGGACGGGCCGGATCAGCAAAATCGACGTCGAAACCAGGCGCGCTCCCTTCTGTTCTGAGCGAATTCAAAAATTCCTTTGGGAAATAATGCGAGTGGACGTCGATCGTTCGATACCGGAGCAGAGCCGCAGGCAGGGCAAGCGCGCCCAGCGACATTCGGAAAAAACTGCGACGGTCTAAGCGCATCACTCAGCCAGGCGAGTCAAGGACCGGCCCAGGAAGACGCTGCGCGGCGTTTGTTCGTCGAAACCAACATTCAGATGTTCAACAGACCAACGGGTAATCTTTCGCGGCTCGAGAATGGGTTTCCCTAAGAAAGGCGTAGAAAGGCAATACACACCTTCATGAGTTGTCAGCCAGATCAGATTTCGATCCCATTCAACAAATACGTTTTCCGAAGTGCCGCGGCGCCAGGAAGCGAAGTTCTCGATTTCGCCGTCGCGTGGTGGAACGAAATACGCGACTTCTCTGGGTTCTGTCGGGTTCGAAATATCGTAGATTCGAAGTCCCGCATTGAAGTACGTCACCGCAACAAAATCCGGACGCATCATTCCCGGCGCGAGCCAGGCTTGCATGTTGTGCGAACTGAACCGGCCGCGGGCCTGACAAAAATCTGCGTACGGAGCATCGGGCGGCGCGGCGGGCCGCGGGAACAGTCCGATGATTTTCGGATTGCGTTTATCCCTCACATCCACGACGTAGCTTGTATGGAAAGGTTCGCGGCAGTCTGCCTCGAGCGATTCGAATATCCCGATAACGAGGTTCTGAAGGCGGGAATGCGAGGCATCGGCGATAACCGGGTAGCAGGTATGGAATGGAATTCCGCCGAGAGCTTCGAGTTCATGCGAGACTCTTCCGAAGACTTTCGGTTTGGTGATGTCGCTCAGGTCGAGCACATACATTCCGAAAGCTCCCATACCGCAGTAACCGACCGTACCTCCGTCCTCAACCCGTTTGGGAACAGTAGCAGCGCCGTGGTTTCCGGTCCACGATGATTGGTCTCCCGCGAACGGCCACTTCTTATATT
>Ga0207098_10026_pt1 | contig 40953 bp, 36 predicted proteins | sample Alteio_BWMinHeat_84_FD_153548 | JGI IMG/M metagenome (GOLD analysis project Ga0207098, IMG submission 153548) | Enriched cells from forest soil in Barre Woods Harvard Forest LTER site, Petersham, Massachusetts, United States -... | ecosystem: Environmental > Terrestrial > Soil > Temperate forest >...
AAGTTTTCTGCCCATTCCAGATGAAGGGGCGTTAGATACATTTTGTACTGATTCTTTTTTTCCAATAGTTCGGACGCTTTTGGTAACTTAAGATATTTACACAGGCTTCCATAAATGAGTGGAAAATCCAGAAGCTCGCGAGCCACGACATCGATAACAGTCGGGTGGCCTAAAATTTTTTCTTTGAGACAGAAGTGGGCTGTTCCTAATAGTGACACTGTAAGAGCATTGATCAGGTTTTGATCAAAGTGTCCTTTGTGAAAAGATGCTCCCTCTAATCGACTAAGATGTGTTCTAATTTTTGTAGTATCCCAAGCGATCTGACCCGGTGGTTGAACTTCGTCGCAAAGCATTTTTATCAATTCGCTTCGATTTAAAAGCGAAGTAAGTTGCGGCACTCGTTTTGTAAATCCAAACTGTCTCAGTGTAAAATCAACGGCAGCTGGTGATCCACCATTCAGGCAATAAGCTAGGAGTGGGCGCAAATAAGCCTTGATCCAAAGATTAATTGCAAATGTTTCTTTCGGCTTGGAATAGATGACCTGATATCCAATTTTTGTGAGAAAAACATAAAGCGATTTTGCTGTTTCCGTTGGTTCATTTAGAAACGCGAGTTCGACTAAATTAGGTCGATTGACTGGAAACGGGTGATATAGAGTGAAATGGTTCGATTGGTTCAAGGCTAACTTGAATCCATGTTCAAAATGCCTCAGTTTTTCCAATATCGTAATAATCTGGGGCTTATTAGCAGCACGGACGTAGGGTTTTTCTGGGGCAAAAATCAGAATATTAGAGGAATTATTCGGCGATGAGAGTTTTGCTAAGGAGGCCCCTTCTAATGGCCTTTGTTTTACCAAACGTTGCAATTTTTGAATTTCGCGGGTTTTTACTGGAAATGCTAGCTGGAATTTACTCGGTTGCTGGTCAACGCCACGGAGGCAGAGCCCCTTCACCGTCTGTCGCATAAAAAAGAAGAATACCGCAGACTTTGCTAAGGGAGTTGCAACGGACTTTCCGGATGCAACAATTTCTGCTCTAAAATCGTGGTCATGGAGTTCTCTCTTTTCAGAAGCCTGGACCATCAGATCGAGACAATCCTGATAGACTTTATGGTAAGCGGGGGGAAGCGAGATAATCTTCGACCTTGTTTGTTCAACAATCTTCTTGCGATGGTTGGCCTTCAATACGTGGTAATAGGAGGAGTATTTTTTTTCTTTCTGGCCTTTTCTGATGATTTTTCTGGCGAAAGAATCTAGTTGTGAATCAAAGGTTTTGTTTCGAAAAATACCGTGAATGAGCCCGCGCTTTTTTGCAATCTGCGGTGTCCAGCGCTCACCCCACAGAAGAAAATCGATTGCTTTTTCTAGCCCTACTAAATGAGGTAAAATCTGAGAACTACCAAACGTGGGAATAAGCAAATAATCGTTGATTTCAGTCATGTAGAACTGTGTATCAAAAGTATCCCCCGCAAATCGATAGTCACAATGGAGCGTCATTTCGACACCGCAACCAAAGCAGGTTCCCTGGACAGCAGCAATAGTAGGAACCGAGGCGTTTTTGATACTACGATAGGCCTGGCGGATACCCTCAGAGAGTACTTGGGCACTATCGGCGTTTTTTACGGATCCAGCTGCTAACAAGAGTTGTGCTCCATTGATGAAGCTTCCGGGCTTCGAACTCTTAAATATTACGGCCTCGACTTCGGGATATCGGTGCAGGGACTCCATGGTCTCTCGAATGATAGTCGCAGCTTGGTGATCAAAAATATTCACTTCGGATCCTGGAGTGTTCAGGATCATATACATAATTCCGTCTTTGATCTGCATTTGGAGCGACATAAATAGACCTCGGTGTCCCCGACGACTGGACTAGTTGTCCCTTTGCACTACCTTGCCAACATAATTACATAAAGAATGGACCGTCAGAAGCCTGGGGTCTTCGCATTGACTGATCCATTCGTTCAGCAACAGCGGGCGTCCAAATTTCTCTTCTAAAGCCAGAGAAAGCGAAACCATTTTTAGAGAATTGAACCCGAGATTTGCAATAAAGGAGTCGGAGTCATTCAAATTGACTTTTTTTCCCATCGTAACCTGAATAGCTTCTCGTACTTTGCTATTAATTTCGGCAGCTTGCATTTATCGATGCCTTTCGTATTGAATATAGGTCAAGTTGTGAATCAGAAATAGAATTATTATAAAATTAATATTCGATATTGTGCAAACGTTTCTCTTTAACCTTCATCCGAACTCCGCCGGAAGGTGATACTGTTACAGTTCGTCGTACTGGACGTACGGGACTTTGGTCCGTCAGTTCTAATTGGATTTGACTGAGTATGAGTGAGAGCACCGTTTTCATTTCTAACATTCCAAATGCCATTCCGATACATCGCCTCGCACCACCCCCAAACGGGAGAAATTCGTGAGGTGCATACCTCTTGGTTACAAAACGTTCTGGGTTGAACCGCTTAGGCTCTGGATAGAGCTCTTCGCGATGATGCACTAGGTAAATGCATGGGGTGACTTGAATCTCGGCAGGAAGATTGATTCCTGCAATCGTTACTGACTGCTGAAGCTTTCGTGAAACTACTGGAATTACCGGAAAAATGCGAAGGGATTCCTTCACGACTCCATCTAAGTACGATAGCTTGGAAAGGGTTTCGGAATCCGTTTTTCCAGAGAGGGTGTTTAATTCTTGCATGAGCAGTGGCCTGACGCCTTCTGTTGAGTGTATCCAGTAAAAAGCCCAAGTTAGGACGGTTGCTGTAGTTTCGTGTCCAGCCAAGAGCAGAGTTACCAGTTCATCTCTTAATTCAGGGTCTGTGAAACCCTGCCCAGTTTCCGAAGTCTGAGCTAAAAGAACGCCAAGAATACTCTGATCATCTTCGTGGGATGTTGAAGTTGCAGGATTTCCCAGAATAGTTTTATGTTCCGCGACCTCCTCGAAAAGCAGTCGGTCTAGTTCTTTAGAACGCCTTTGGTACTGGACCCAGGGATCGCGAGGATTAGATGACTGTGTATCCGGAGTACTGACCAAAGTACTAAAGCCAGCAAAATCTAGGAGTGGAACCAGCAACTCTTTCATCTGTTTAAAGCGCTCGGGATTACGAGTACCAAAGAGTGCACGAAGAATAATTTCAAGTGAAATATCTAACATCAAAGAATGTATGGTGAGCTCAGTATCGACTTCAATTTTACTAATGATGTACTGGGTGCTTTCGATCATCAGTTTAAGGTAGGGCTTCATCTTCTGACCGTGGAAGGCCGCACCCATCATCTTTCTGTGTCTAGCATGATTGGGTCCGTCTAGAATGAGGAGTGAGTCATTTCCCAGGAAAGGCTTGATGATAGAATTTCCTTGTCCTGCATAAAAAACCGCCGGGTCTCCTGCAAAAATCTCTTGGATCGCATCGGGGTGACTAAAAAAGACGTGCTCTCCAAGGCCCTTGAAGTTCAGTGTAAAGGTATCTCCATATTTTTTGGCGCATTCATCTAGAAATACATAAGGTCGAGAAAACCAGGCAAACGTCTGTTCGTCGGGAGTCAGTTCGGGGCCAATCGGAAGCTTCGGATGCATATCTAATTATTTATGAAATGTATATAGACACCTGTCAAGGATTCTTAAAGAGCGCCTCGTCATCCAGAGGTTTTACATTCTGCACGACTAAGCTAACAGACAGACCATCCCTCTGAATTTTTCCCTGAATAATAACAAAGCAGTGATCCATAATCACTTCTTTGAATCGTTCATAAACAGTTTTAAAAAAAATGAGATCCAAAAATCCTGTCTCATCTTCCAAGGTGGCAAAAGCAGTACCACTAGCAGTCGGAGGCCGTTGCATAATGATGGAAAGCCCTGATATTCGAATGACACGATTCTGAACAGAGTTTTTGGCTTGTGTAGCGGTCATTTTTGGTAAATTAGGAAATCTCTTTCGAATTGCGCCCATCAGATGACCACGAGTCGAAAGTCCGTAAACGGCATAATCGGCACTGATGGCTTCATAATCATTCATTCTTTTAAATAGATATTTTTCGTTTGTGATTGAATTCGGATAGCCAGAAAATAAACTGAGTTGCACCGGAGATTTCGAGTAGTTAAGCAGCTGATAGCCTAAAATCTGCCATAAAGCCGTGCGTTGATCTAGTTGGAAACAAGCGAAAGCATCGCCTAATGCTAATCGATGAAGAATATTTCTCTTTAGCGAACAGCGATCTAAAAAGTCTGCCAAATTTTGAAATGGTTTCTCTTTTCTCTCGATAAGAAGACGACTAATCTCTTGCTCACTAATTCCAGAAACATAACGAAATCCGATCCGAATAGCTCCTTGCTCGAGCTTGCACTCCCAATCCGAAAGATGCGGGTCTAATGGGTGTACTGTTACTCCGTGACGTTTTACGTCGTTAACCAACGTATGAGGAGAGTAAAATCCCATCGGTTGGGAATTTAACAAAGCACAGGTAAATTCAGCAGGGTAGTAGCACTTCAAATAGGACGATGCATAGGCAATTAGCGCAAAACTCGCAGAATGACTCTCTGGAAAGCCATACTCTGCAAAGCCCTGAATCTGCTGAAAAATCAAATCGGCATAGCTTTGTGGAATTCCATTTTCTAACAAACCCTGAATTAAACGCTTTCCCATCGTTCCAATAGAACCACTGGATCTCCAAGCCCCAATGGCACGTCTGAGTTGATCGGCTTCGCCGGGAGTAAAGTTTGCTAAAACAATGGCCATTTTCATCACTTGCTCTTGGAATATCGGAATACCTAAAGTTCGTCCCAGAATAGATTCCAAACGGGGATCAGGAATCCAAACAGGCTCAAGCCCTTTTCTTCTTTTGAGATAGGGGTGGACCATTTTACCTATAATAGGTCCTGGTCTTACTAAGGCAACTTCAATGACTAGGTCGTAGAATGTCTTTGGAAGTAGTCGGGGCAGCATAGACATTTGAGCTCTAGATTCTATCTGGAATGTACCGATCGTATCGGCTCGCTGAATCATTTGATAAGTTTTGTAGTCTTCCGGAGGTATTGTTGCTAGTGTGAGGTGACCTCCAATGAGCGCGAATGTTTTTTTCAAAGCACTTAGCATTCCTAATGCAAGAATATCGACCTTAAGCAGACCTAAAGCGTCTAAATCATATTTATCCCACTGAATAATGGTTCTGCCTTCCATTCGAGCAGGTTCTATTGGGACCGTTTCAATAACAGGATCTGCAGAGACAATAAATCCGCCGGAATGTATCGAAAGGTGTCGGGGAAAACCTTGAAGTTCCTCTATGAGTTCACGTTGCAACTGCAGGAGCCCGTTTGGTAGCGATTCGTCTTTCGATTCAGCTTCTAAAGCTTTTTCAAATTCCCGTTTACTCAGTTCCTTTCCAAAAACTTTAGTCACTTCACGTGTTGCAGAACGACTTCTGTAAGTAACTACAGCCGAAACCATTGCTGCCTTTTCTCTTCCATATTTGGTATAGATATACTGAATTACTTCTTCTCTACGCTCATGTTCAAAATCGACATCGATGTCAGGGGGTTCGCCTCTTTCCGCTGAGATAAAGCGTTCAAATAGAAGACTCATCCGTACTGGATCGATCGCGGTGATGCCTAGTGCGTAGCAAACAGCAGAGTTGGCAGCTGAGCCTCTTCCCTGACAGAGAATATCTTGCGAGCGAGCAAAATCCACGATATCCCAAATCGTTAAAAAATAGTCTGCAAACTGAAGCTGTTCAATCAGTGTGAGTTCATACTCCAGTTGATTCCTGACATTTTTGGGAATCTGTTGGGAATAGCGTTGTTCTGCACCTTTCCAAACAAGTGTAGTGAGGTAGCTCTGTGCCGACTCGCCTTTAGGAATCCATTCATTGGGATAGCGATAGCGTAATTCAGAAAGAGAAAACGTACAACTCTCTGCGATTTCAAGAGTACAGGCTAAAGTTTCAGGCATGTCGGCAAAAAGTTTCCGCATTTGTTCTGGGGATTTTAGATAGCGCTCATGGTTGGGAAAGAGACGAGTGCCTGCATTGTGTAAATTAGTTTTGTGTTGAACGGCAGTAAGAATATCCTGCAGATTTCTACGAAGCGGATGATGATAATAGACATCGTTTGTAGCAACAATTTTAATATCGTAATTCTGACCAATTTCCTTTGCGGTCGCAGTTCTTTGATGATCGTGATAATCGAGAATACGAGCTAAAGGAAGATACAAACGAGACCCAAACAAATCCTTCAACACCTTCCAGTCCCAGAGAAAATAGTCTTCATTAGGAAGGCCGATGAGGTTTTGAGCCGCAGGGTTTTCCATAAAGTGCAGCAACTCATTCCAGGTTAAATAAGCAATTCCTTTTGGTTTATCGCGATGCGCCTGTGTTAAAATTCTGCAAAGCAGGCCATAGGAAGCCCGATTTTGACACAAAAGTGTTAACGGGGGATGATTCTGAATGCTTACTTCTGCTCCTACTATCAGCTTAAAGTCCGAATGCGATTTCGTCGGATTTGATTTCGCCGCCGATTTTGTAGAAAGGTAGGCTTTTGGAATTCCATAAACGCCGTTGATATCCGTAATAGCAAGACCTCGTAAGCCTATTTGCCGGGCTTGATCGACTAATTCATAGGGATACGACGCACCTGTAAGAAAAGAATAGTGAGTCTTGCATTTCAGTTCTACGTATTCCATAATTAGTATTTAATGTCCAAAACTCTAATCGAAATAACCATGAAGAAAAACCTGAGGTGGGGAGTGGTTTCGATCAATAAAGATCCATAATTTTTGTTTGCAATGAGTGATAATTTGATAATAGTCGCGATAAACCCCCTTTGCTGAGGGATCATTCCACCATTGAGTGGCAATTCTTTCTGGCCCTTTCCAACTTACTATGTTCCACGCTCTGCCAGAAGCTGGATGGATGATTTGAGCTGGTTTTAAAAGTAAAGTCTCGGGTGTTTTTAAAAGGCGAGAGGGTCTTTTTGGAATTCCCGAGGGATTATTTTGCGAGAAATTCTCACTATGCCCACTGAAGGTACAGTTTATTGGAAGAACGCGAACCCAAGTTTGTTCAGGAACGTAAGTGTCATAGAAACTCGCGGCGAATACACGATTCCTTCCATACTGACTCAAAAGATGCGACAGCAACTGATCCCAACTCTCTGATCTAGCCGCTTCTTTAGTTTCAAAAAAGTCGCGTTGTGAAGATGAACTTGGAATACTCTGATCTATCCGAAATTTTAGTACTCGAACGGGGGCCGGTAGGGGATTTTTAGAGAGATCATGAAAAAGTTGCTCTCGCAAAAGTGGCATTAATCCAACACTTGTCCCTTGATCTATTAATAAAGGAAGAGTCAAGGTTCTCTTTTTTTGAATTACATGGGACCACGGCGCTAATTGAAAATGTAAGCTGACTTTATTTGCCTTATGACTAATTCCTCGTAGTCTTGACATGGCACGATCCATCAGAGTTCTCAAAGTAAACAAAAGAGGTTCTATGGTAATATCGGTTCCTTCTGTGCTGTCATTCTCTAGTTCTACGGATTCCTCAATGACTAGTCTCGGTTGGAATTGATTCCAAACGGGTTGAGCTTCAGCACTGGCATAACGATGGATTTGGACCGCTATTTCTCCAAACCTGGAACCTAAACTCTCACGTGGAAGTTCCAGAAACTGACTAATTCTATAAATTCCCAGAGATTTGAGATGTTCTATTAGAGAAGAGAGTGGATGATTATCTTGCTTAAATGGATTTAAGAAGCAAAACAGAGACTCGATTGGCAAAGAATTAGTATCATCCGTACGGTCAAACTCAGGATAGTAGATTTTCGCCAAACTCAGCGAGGGATGGTTAGAATAGGTGACTGTAATATTCAAATGGAAATATTTAGCAATTCGGAAGAGCCTAGCCTTCAAACTGTTTTCTGAATAAAGTTTGAGGCATTGAGTAATATCTAAAAAAACCGCCTCTTCTCCACGTAACTGAATATGAGGGGTGAAGCGAAAACAAGCCTCAGCAAATGATCTAATAACTTCATATTCAGTACCTGAACCAGATTTGATAAAAATGCAGACTATGCGCTTTTCCATGCTTCACTTACTCAACTATCTGGGAAGGTCAGGCGCATAGAAAAAAGCCAGCTTGCTCTTTTATCTGCTACTTGTCTTAAAAATAAAATAAGAGTACCCGATCGTCTGACTAAAATTGTAAATGTCTGAGCTCCGTCTCATCCAATTCCACTTGTGATAGAACTAAAACTGGAAAAATCTGGCTTTGAATAATTAGACTAATGCCCCAAAGAGCAGATCGTTTGAGATTTGGACCAGTCAAATCAAGAAACAAAATGCGATTTTGATCGATTTTAAATTCTGCAAAACAAGTAGGAAAAAGTGTGAAATCTTTTTCTATCCAGGCAACGTCTAATGTTGGATTTTCACTTAAAAACCGCAGTACCCACTCTGTTTTGCCTGTACCTGGAGGACCGCTGAGTTCCACCAGTCCTGATTTGCAAATTCCAGTCGGTAATTGAGAAAAAGGGTACACTTCTTTGGGAGGTAGAGAATGAACAAGAAAGGGTAAAGTTTTTAATTCATCTAATGGTATGCCCATTTTGCTAAACCTCTAAATCTAACGTTTCAGGATGAACTATTCTAATTGTGAATTTGGATTGGCGGCTCGATTCAATTAAACACTCTGTTTCAGATTTGTCAAAGTGGCTTTGCCGTCTTTCCCTCGCACTATCTTTGCAATGAAATTTGCCTATGAAGAAGACGAATAAGATCAGATATGCTGTTGTAGGTTTGGGACATATTGCGCAAAGTGCGGTGCTGCCTGGCTTTAAGAATGCGAGCAATTCGACACTGGCAGCCTTAGTTTCAGGAAATCCAAAGAAACTCAAAGAGCTTGGGAAACGCTACAAAGTCAAAAACCTCTATAGCTATGATCAATACGACGAGTGCCTGAACTCCGATGAGATTGATGCAGTCTATATTACTCTACCGAATAATCAGCATCGTGAATATTCCGAGAGAGCCATGCAAGCAGGAATACACGTGTTATGTGAAAAACCTATGGCGGTGAGTTCAGATGCATGCGAAAGCATGATTCGTACGGCAAAAGAAAATCGCGTGAAGTTGATGGTTGCTTATCGACTTCACTTTGAAGAGTCGCATCTCGATGCCATTCGTTTATTGAAAGCTAATAAGTTTGGCGATGTGCGCGTCATCAATTCCACCTTTACTGTGCCTATTAAACATCCCGGAATTCGAACCTCACTGCGCCAGGAAGGTGGCGGCCCTCTCTATGACATCGGAATATATTGCATCAATGCTGCACGCTACTTGTTTAGAAGTGAGCCGGAGGAAGTGTTGGCTATGGCAGCCCGAAGCGATAAAGACGTTTTCAAAAACATTGATGAAAGTGTGGCAGTCCAAATGAAATTTCCCGGCGAAGGATTAGCTTCCTTTGTATGTAGTTTCGGTTGCGCCCATGTTGGAAATATTCAGGTGGCAGGCACGAAGGGTGATCTCTTTATCGAAAATGCTTATCAATATTACGGACCGAAATTTCTACATGCGACAATCAGGGATAAAACGAAAATCAAAAAGGTTAAATCTACTGACCAGTTCGGACCTGAACTTCTCTATTTCTCAAATTGCATTATTAAAGATATAGAACCCGAATCCTCGGGAAAAGAAGGTTTAGCCGATATTCGAATTATCGAATCCATCTATAGGTCGCTAGACACTCGACAACCTGTCAGGGTGGAGTCCACCCTAGAAAGGCCAGAGCGTCCGGAACCCGGGCAAGAAATTTCACTGCCTGAGGTGAAAAAGCCAGAACTGATTGAAGTTGAAAAACCGACAGGAAAAGAGGCTGCTTAGTCTAATTCTCAAATCTAGTAAATTGAAACAATTTAATTAGGTATGCCTAAATATTGAATAGATATGGGTTACGTGCTTGCTGCGCCCTTGACTTATTATATCTAGCAAAACACAACTAATTGTGTTAAGTATAGCTGTCTTATTTTTTGGCCTTTTTGTTGTTTTTAGGGGTTTTGTTTGAAGTTTGCTCTAGCTAATCTTTTAGTAGTAGTCAGTCTAGCGGGTTGCGCCGGGTGTGGATCTTCCGACGAAGATTCTACAAAGACCGATAATCACGAGCCCAGTAGTGCCCAAACAAATCCTCAACAACCCCATCAAGATCAAAATACCCAAGCAGAAAATTCTTCTGGAACAGGAGGAGTACCAGGAGATTCTCATTTAACTTCTCATTCTACCTCGGTGACCCAGCCAACAGCAACCCAGGGTTCGTCCACGGCCTTTGCTGCCCGGGCTAGTAATATTGAAACTGCCGAATTTACTCTAGATGATTTGGACTGCGGCGGGAACCCAGTGAAAGTAGATGTTAAAGTATATCGGCCAAAAAATGGTGAAGACGACGACAGATACGTCCTATTAGTAGGAGATCACACGGGTAGGACTTTCTTTGAAGGTATAGATCGAAACGCAAATGAGTTGGTTAACGTACTGAGCAATAAAAATCGAGTGATCCAAATAGGATATCCTAATCGACAAAAATGCGGCGATGAAATTGAAAACGGGCTTGTGACTGCGTGCTGTAAAAAAGGGATGCACGCCGTAATTAAACATAATGAAAATTTAATAAATAGAATCCTAGAGATTTCCGGATACAATCATTCCACAAATTCGAAAAAGAAATTATCGGCAATCGGCTTTGGTTTGGGTACACTGCAGTTGTCTACGATGGCTTTTTACTCAGGCGTGAAATTCGATCATCTTGCCCTCATTTCGCCAGTACTTGGTGATGTCGAAGACGGCTGTAAGGACATGACGTGGATTACGGAAAAGAAAGTTGAATATGATTTGGTCCCAAATCAAATCCTAAATTTTTCTAAGTTATACCAGCTTGTAAATCTTGGAGCTGTTCTTGATTCTTTATCTGCGAACGGAAGGGGCTGTACTAAGGATCATGGTCATCACTCCGAATATAATAGTAGTCTCAATATCGATCAATTTCCTCATTTTAGACATTTTTCTGGGGAAATGGCTGTCTTTGAGGGGAAGAGTAACTACGATATTAGCGAGCTTGAGCGATTTCCTGGGTCGATAGGAAGCTATGCTACAAATATGGTGCTTGCTGCGGGTGCTGCAGGTATTACGAAGCAAATGGTGGGACATGGTGCTGCAGCAGCTGGTGGTGCTGGTACCGGGAATGCCATTCAACAGCATCCTTATACGGTGGGTGCGCTGACTCTTGTCGCAATACAGACCGGAAAATATATTTGGTACAACGCTAGAAGGTCTGCTTCCAACTATTTAGGGAAGAAATTTGGCGGCTGGGCGGCCTCAGGATTTGGGTATCAGCCTGGGCGGTACATTTATTCCAAGATGCCTGAAGACTCTAAATTGAGAGTGCATTATGAACCCGATCTTTATAGCGAATGTAATGATGAAAATATTTGGGAGTGTAAGGACGGGTTTACGTTAAGTTATAATTTGATGCACTTCTTTAGAGACTATGTAGATGCAAATATTCTCCAACAGGAGCAGGAACGAGTTGAGCTGCACCTAAAAAAGAGGCGACCCGTTAAGCGTAAAATCTCCGGGCACGCTAACTCCGAACATAATCTTTGATGCGCGTCCGGCCTGAGGAAGATTTCTTAATGCAGTGGAAAGGTCTCGTTGAAATAACATGAGCCGAAAGTCAAATCGAGCTCATGGTTTGGCTAGAAACCATTAAAGTAAAACAGTAAAAAGTAATGTAAAAAGGGATATTTTTTCTGATTAAGGACAAACTATTCTGACTATATTTAAGAAGTGAAAATATTATTTATCATGATTTAAGTAATGAAAATATGAATAAAATGATCATATCTGTATTAATCGTGTTTCACTTCAGTTTTTCAACCTTAGCAATAGCAATGGATACCAAGTTTGAGGCGAATGTCAGAAAAGTCGCCGCAACTGCAACCGTCTGTTCCCAGGAAAATCATTCCGTAACAGCACCGGCACCCCCAGTGCTGTTACGACAGGCAAAATCTCTACTAGCTTGTCCAAAATGCCAAAGAGCGTTCACGGATCAAAGTCACGCAACCAGACACGCAAAGGGTTGCGGCAAATCCCTAGATGAGAAAAAAACTTTGTTTGTCAAAAATGTGAAAAAGGATACGCAAGCAAATAGTCCCTCGACAAGCACAAATTTCCCAAAAAAGCTCCTCTTTTCCAGAGCTTTTCTGATAGCCTGACGACCCCTTTTTTAGGGGCCAAACCAGAATTTCCTTTTAACTTTAAGGGATTGGCGCGCGTTCTTTTAGCGCGGTACTTAAATATTATTATGAACAACTACTTGCAATATATAGTCAGTCTAGCTAAGTAAGCTGATTATGAACTTTAGAATTATTTTTCTAAAATTGCTTGCCATGCCGAAGGTTGCAAATATCAATAAAATGATGGCGTTTGTATTAATGCTGTTTCACTTCGGTTATTCAAGCGTAGCAATAGCAATGGATGCCAAGTTTGAGGCCCATATCGGAGAAGTTGGTACAACGGGCAAAACCTTGACTAAAGAAAAAAAGTTTGCTTGCCCAAAATGCCCAAGATGGTTCACGGGACAATATTACCTGATCACGCACGTAGAAGACTGTGGCAAATCCCTGGATGAAAAAAGAAAATTCGGTTGCCCAAGATGCCAAAAAAAGTTCACACAACGAAGTAACCTGACCACGCACGCAGTAGATTGCGGTAAATCCTTGGATGAGAAAAGAAAATTCATTTGTACAAAATGTAGAAGAGGGTTCACGCAAAAAGGTAACCTGACTACGCACGCAGCAGGTTGCGGCAAATCCCTGGGTGAGAGAAGAAAATTCATCTGTTCAAAATGCCAAAGAGGGTTCACGGGACAAAGTTACCTGACCATGCACGCAGCAGATTGCGGCAAATCCCTGGGTGAGAGAAGAAAATTTATTTGTTCAAGATGCAAAAAAAAATTCGCTAGCAAACAGTCCCTAGGCAAGCACAAATGCTCCAAAGATACTCTCGAAGAAGATTTAGAAACCGTGTCTGAGTCAGACAATGATGAGGAGTTTACTCGACCACAACCTGCAGTGACCGGTAAAAGAAAAGGGCAAAAATCCAGGCAGAATAGGTATGCCTTGGAGAGCCCCCAACAGAAGAATCAGAGTAAGGTGAGAAAAACAGGAGAGAAATCAAAAGTAAAACAGGAGCCAATGGATTTTGCCTCAAACCTCATTTCAAGCTTGAGCAATGATGGTCCACTTACTTTGGATCAGGATGAGGACTCAGAAGAGGAAATCGACTGGGATGAGGAAGTGACCTTTACCCGTGCGACAATAAAAACAACTCTAGGAACAACGGTTGTATGGGATCATCGGACGGTCGAAGAGAAAGTGGAAGTTTTTGAGCACGAGCTTCTTCCAAAAGAGACCGATGGAACTTCACAAAAAGGCGTTCGGGCAGTCTCCGAAATTAAGGCTGGGAATGTCATAGCTGAGTACCGAGGTAAATTGCTTACACCAGAAGAGTTAAAAACCAAGTTTCCAGACGACTCTCTGACCGATATTAGACAAAGATACATTGCAAATGTTGATCATTATTTACCATCGGGTGAACAAAAAACAGTCGGGTATATAGATGCATTTCGAGAACAGCCGGATGAAATTTGCTTGGCAGCCCGAGTAAATCACGCAGATCCAGAAAACGCGAATGCCGAACTCGTTGTTGCGTCTGATTCGAAGACTCTTCTTCTCGTAGCAAGTAAGGACATTCATCCGGGCGAGGAAGTGCTTCTCGACTACGGAGTGGACTACTGGAGTCCAAATAAGAAAACTAAGAAACAAAAAACGATTGAAATCGTTCAGCTCACGTCAAGATCTCATTTAGAGCTTAAGAGTAAGAATTTAATCGCTCCTAGCGTGGTTGATAGATGCGAAAACCTAGTAGCCTTACCTATCGCTCTAGGCGTACCCATGCTGGAAGACCTACCCCCTCTTTTTCCAGGGATTTTCTTCTATTAGTGGCGGATATTCGGGGATGAAGCGCCATGATGGGGCAGAAAACCCATCGGCAGGAACAAGAGTCGAATTGGTCCACAGACCTTGGGAGATCCAGTCTTCTTTACCGTTTAGATAGAGATAGATATTTCCATAGCCCAAATGTGATAATAGTCGAGCTGCACGTAGCGCCTTGTCTTTGTCAATATTATTGCTGATGAGAACAATTTCAGTTGCTGGATTGGGTAACCAGACTTGTACCGAGTGGATGATCTGCTCAAGGCTCAGATAAATAGCCCCCTGGATATGAATTACGTCATAATTCGAGGAGTCGCCGACTTCGAGAAAAACCATTCGATCAGGCGCTGGTGTCCCAAATGCTGACTCGAGGAACCGCTCTCTTTTTTTAAAGAGCTGCTCACACTTGATGGTTCTAATCACTAAATGAGTTATTGCAATTCTTTTGCCTTTCTTATTCTTACTAATGGCGCACTAATTGGTGTATTTTATTAATAAAATTAGCTAGTTATAGCTTATTAAAGGTTGCTGTTTGCCGAGTTTCGGATCTTCCTAATAATAGAAGTGTATCCAAGACTTTAAGTTTGCCTTGATTAATTAGAGCGCGATTATACTTCCCTAATTTTTTACCTGATTTGTCTGGCGTAGAGCTATAACATGTTGATTTTATAGGATTATTTTTGCAACAAAACCTTATCGACAGGATAGGTAGTCGTTATTTTTAAGCGGTGTGTTAATAGTAGCATTTATATGGGTAAATTTAAGTTTTTCAGCATAGTGCCTTCTGTTTTCTTTTGTGTCGTTAGTCCCGCACTGGCTACCGATGGTGGTGGTCCGGTCTGGAATATAAATCCAAATGGACCAGTTGATTCAATTAAGAATTTACAAGGTAGTCCAACAAACCAAGCCGTAAATGGATTGATTGATGCTGGTGTTGCAGTTGCACAAAAGGGCCTGAAAGAAAGAAGATCGATCACTGGAACGTGTCAAATTATAGAGGACAAAGATGATCGGTTTCCGAGACCGTGTTCGATGATCATTTTTTCTTTAAACCCTACTGGACCAGGGCAAGGCCAAATCCGCTCTTTCCAGACTACCACAGACGGAATATTTTCAGCCGGAGCACTCACATCTGATATGTATGAATTGCGAGTCACATCACCAGGATATCGTCTTATTCTGTCAGAACGTGTTGTTGTTGAGCGTGGTCAGAACATTCAGATTACTATTACTAGAGTGCAACCAAAGAAATAACTGCCTTCGTCATTTTTCAAGCTCATCAATCAAATACCAGAGTTTTATCAGCGCATTGTTTCTGGCTCTGAAGGAACCAAAGACATCTTGCTTTTCAGTGTCTGCTACATGGCTGGCAAAGACGATCTTCCTCTTGCCCTTTTCAATATAGCCAACAAACCAGCCATGTTGTAGTTCCGTCTTTTTGCCATCTTTGTCTTGGCGTCTTCCGCTACCAGTTTTGCCATAGAGTTTCCAGCCGCCAGAGAGCTCCTGAATCGACATAATTTTCTTTGTTTTATCAAAACTTTTTTTGCTTACTGGTAATTTTTGGGTCACAAGTTTTTCTATAAAATCAGTCTGTTCCTCGGGTGAAATTTGAATAGAGCTCGAGAGCCAAGAATTCGTCAGTCCGTTTAGATGTTCTGGTGCGTCGCCAGAAACGTCCTTATTTCCATAGTTAAACTTTGCGATATACTCACGAAATTTCTCCATGCCAAGTTTACCAGTAAGTACTTGCGAGTACCAAACGCAGCTGTCTCGCATCCAGGTTCGCGGATCATGGTCTCCCTTACATACGTTGATATTGTAATCGCCTTTGCGAGGCCAGTTTGGCTTACTTTCATCTCGCAAAATGCCAGCGTCGAAGCCAATCAGGCTCAGAGGAATCTTAAACGTAGATTCGGGCGCAAAGCGTGATTTACAATCGCCTTCGGTTTTGAGGACTTTGCCGTTTTCTTTTGCTAAAAAGCAATTCTCAGAAGCAAATGCAGAGCTTGCGCATGAAATGAAAGCACATAAAAATAAAATTACTTTTTTCATAAATCTGTGGTCCTGTAAAAAAGTTACAATGTTACAAATAGGAAGAGAGAATAAAGTATCATAATGAGAAATGACGCACAATTGGCAGAATTTTTTTACGACGCTTTCTCTTCTTTCAGTATGGCGGTCTCAAGTTAGTCGTTAAGATTTTAAGGGTGCATGCCGGCAGTGGTCCCAGTGCTAGAGGCAGGATTGCTAGTACCAGTAGAAGTTTGTGTGGCAGGGGTTGTCTGCGCCAATGCAAGGACTAAATTCAAAATAGAACTATCAAGATAAAGGGTAGTACTCGCTAGGGTGAGATAGGCAGCCAAATTGTTAAACATGGTTCCTACAAAGGAACTTTGTGCGACCGTAAAATCACAGCAATTAAGAAAGCTACTACAAATTGCATCGGGTGTAGTTGCACCAGCGGATGCAGTTGAATTTGTAGGTGTGGAATTGGAGGCAGAAGTTCCAGTGTGGGAAGTGTCCGGAGGTTTAGTATAAGAAGTCCCCGGAACTGCCAGGCTAGAAGGTACGATGGGAATTCCCCCCGAGGTTATTGGAGTGCCAGGATAAAAACCGAACTCTGCAGTACTGAGACCACTAACTGCGGCAGGTGATGGGGTAGCGCTTTGCGGTGTTGCGTCGGCCAATATTGATGGTGTTGGAATCGACGACGCAGCATTTGTCTGTACTACATAGTTAGAAACAACACTTCCCTGAATACTTGTCGATGCCCCAACTGGAGGTGATCCAACATAAGTAAAAAGGCTTTGTACGCTCTGAATTGTGCTAAAATTCTGAGTGACGGCTTGCATGGGGGATTGTGTAGAATTTAACAATGATTGCATGGATTGCATCAAGGCCAGCAATGTACTTGCATTCTTTACTATTATAGAACTGAGATTGATGGCGAGGCCAAGTTCCTGAATTCCATAGGCGCCAAGAGATACCTTGGCAGCTTGGTTACCTACTAGGGCAGCCGTTACGAGAATTTTTTGATTATACCAATTGCAACAGTTCGCAGCGTTTTTACACTCCGGAAGGTTAAAGGCGGCTTGAGAGATAGTAGGGGGTCGTGATGCCGTCTGTTCGCTATTAAAAAGCCGCGATTCAGTCTCTTGGAGCGCGCTTTGTGCATTGGCATACTGTTGAGCGGTAGCCTTCACTCCGACTGCTGATGATGCTATTCTAACGGAGGTCGACACAATAGATACTATTTGAGAAGCGATTTGAAGACTCAGCGCACCTGTTGAGACAAGGGTTGGAAGATTTACAGTAACTTGATTTATGTTGGCAAGTAGTGAAATCGTATTCCAACCCGTTTGAGAATCTGACGTTAGGCCTGGGAGTGTTGTATTATTTCGTTGGGTTAAAGAACTTAATAACATCTGTTGAACGTTTGAGTTTGTTTGTGCGAGCGCCGGTGCATTACCAGGAGTTATTGCTTCAAGATTTTTCGAGACTTGCAAGAGCAAGTTGATCAGGGCTCCTTGATCAGTGATTCCTTGAGGGAAAATCTGAGCGATTGATGATGCAGTTCCAGAACTTGCAGGAGAAGAACTACTTGCCAAGAGAGCACTAGTTAAGCTGGAATTTCCAGTCGCCTCGGTTAGCCCTTGTGTAAACGTCTGGCCTGCATACGCAATTGGATCTTGGAATATATCTGACTGAGAATAAGCCGAATTAGAGCTCGGACCTGTAGCCGACGGACCGAATAGTGCCGCAAGATCTGGTGGAAGGGGAGGGCTCTTACCGAGATCCCCAGCCCGACAAGTCGAAACTGTCAAAATTAGAAAAAAAAGGGTTAAAAAACCCAATAGGTTACTGAATCCGAATGCTACTGAGCCAAGCCAGATACTTCTAGAATTACGCATGTTGGTTTACTGCCATCTAAACAAGGACCAAATAAGGACAAAATCTGGCAACATTTTTAGTCTGGGCGGAATGATAAAGCAATGAAAAATATTCTTTACAGGTAGGTACAGCGACCACTGTAAAGACTACTCGTCTCTTTTTCTAGAAACTACAATCGCGGACAGGTTATCTGTGCTTTTGCGAAGGAGGCCTTCGTCCACAAGTTCTTTAGCAGCCGTTTGGGCATCTTCTCCACTCATCAGTGAATCGTAGACAAGTTGTCCAATAATGGAATCCTTCGTCATGCCTTCGTAAATCCCGTCGTCCACCAGGACCAATGCAACCCAATTTGGGGGTAACACGAATTGGGACACATCTGCTTTTCGATTTACCCGCCATGACCAGTCGCCAACGGCTCTTGGTACTGCCAGGCCCGTACTTTTGCTGTTAGCTAACCTCGGAACGCCAGGCCCGATTTTGTCGGAGACTAGTTCACCAGTCGTCTCACTTACTCGAAGGTAAAATATCTCACCACCGAGGTTACGTTCAACAATATTCCGTTCATCTTGGTCAGTAAGGCGATGATCTAGGGTCAAGCGCGTTACTAAGGCTTTATTATCGTTTCCAGTGATGAGAAGTAATCTTACATCTCCAATGTTAAATATATCAAGGACAAGTCTTCTTACTTTACGGGTTGGACTCCTAAGAGAGGGGATCAGGGCATAACGCATGGAAAACCCGGCAAGGACGGCCCCGCTCGTTGGAGCATAGTCTGGATTATTCATGGTCATGCGGTATAGAGTTCCGTGAAGGGTAGTAGGAGTTTCTAATAAGGAATCAGAGGGCTGTTGGTCGGGCCTATTTGCATCCTCTTCGGTGACGAATAACTTTGCGATAGCGTCGCTTGTTTTTTCGGAAGAATCCCGCTCTTCGGGCGTCATTTCCTTAAATCGCTTTGTGATCATTTTCGGAAAAATGTCAGATACTACTTTCGACAAATGTCGATCAAGAGGGATAGAGCCATTGGCTCTTTCTTCGCACGAAGCATTATTTCCGTGGCCGTCCACAAGAATAACTACTCCTAAGCCCCCATCAATTCCACTGTCCTTTTTGCTGAACCACTTTGCAGACAAGCTATCCTCTAATACAGTGTATCTTTTCGTAGAGGGATTCCCCACACATTCTGCAGCACCAACTTCAAAAATACTTCCAAACGGGATACTCTTGCTGCTTAGTTCTTTCTTTTCGTCTAGTTCATCAAAAGCAGCTTCCCACTCAGGGGAGAAAGGGTCTTCACGTTCTTGGACTATCCCGTTTTTTTCATCATCTTCTTGCTGTTGCCTAATCTTCTCACAAAGAGGGTCAATTGCAGGTCGGCTTTTGATGGGCGGGACCTTTCCTTTCAAAGACTCTCGTTGCTTGGATGTAAGCGATTTGGGCGACTGTTTTTCATGTATAAAGGGGTTTTCGGATTCTTTAGCTTCTACGGTTGAATCCATCGCTAAGGAGATGGTGGGATATGTCAACGGATTCCCAAAGTATAGGCTCACGGCTATTACTAAAAGAGATCTTTTTTTATCCATAGTATTTGGCATGAGTCACTGCTAGCAAAATTGACTCATTTAGTCAATAAAAGCAGATGAAACTATATAAACTTAATAAGTTTATATTTGCTTGAGAGATTCCCTTAACAGCTCTTGGAACTGCTAGCTATTGAGAATAGAGCAATTTAAAGGAACGGATCCGCATCTTCCTCTAGTGCTATTGGTAGTGATAGTGGAGCTATATCATCTTCTATTGATTCCGGTTTAGCGTCAGAACTTAGCAATAAGGGAATACTTGTTAGTAAAGCAGAAGTTTGGTTGTTTAAAATCTGGGGTTGTTGGGTCGTCGGAGCGCATTTCGCTACCTTGTCCTTTCCAAGCCGGTCCTCTATTTGTTCAACCGACAACCCGGTAATTTCAGAGAGAACGAATAACTCCTTTTTTGTTGTCAACTTGTTCGCAGTTTTGATTAACCAGGTTTCTAGGACTTTAGTAGAGTCAACATCAGGAGTGCCCTCTCCTCGTGAGATCAATGCTGCGAAAGTCATCCGATCATCTTGATAGGCTTGTCGTATATTATTGAAATCTGAATCAGTGAGATATTTTAATTCCCATTTATTTTTTCCAGCGATACTAAGACCAAGTTCTTCTTTCATTTTATTAATTTGATCACGATAGTTATTCTTCTCATTAGTGAACAAGTTATCCAGCTGTCTTGGTACTTCATCGACAACCTTCAGCAGCACTTCTTTATCTACGCCAGTTGGAAAAGGAGACTTAAGGTTTCTTAAAAACCAGTCTCGCAGAATTTTTCTTGTACAGTAGTAGATTTGAGTTGTTTTTCTTGAGGTAGGTAACTCCGCGTTCGGCACTTTAAATTCAAAGCTGGAATTTAACTTTTGTTTTTTACTAGCCACTGGAGCTGCTGAGGGTAAGTGGTCCGGAATACTTGGGTCATCCCAAATAGAGGGTGGAATTGGATCTCTAGATAGTGCACTAAAAAGTCCGTTTTCGTCATCGTCTGCATTATCAAAGTTTACACTATCTAAACTGGACTCTGGAACTGCCGATAGTGGGTCATCCCAAATAGAGGGTGGAATTGGATCTCTAGATAATGCACTAAAAAATCCGTTTGCGTTACCATCTACATTTTCTACGTCCACACTATCTAAACTGGACTCTGGAACTGCCGATAGTGGGTAATCCGGAATGCTTGGGTCATCCCAAATAGAGGGTGGAATTGGATCTCTAGATAATGCACTAAAAAATCCGTTTGCGTTATCATCTACATTATCTACGTCCACACTATCTAAACTGGACTCTGGAACTGCCGATAGTGGGTAATCCGGAATGCTTGGGTCATCCCAAATAGAGGGTGGAATTGGATCCCTAGACAATGCAGTAAAAAATCCGTTTGCGTCATCATCGGCATTATCTACGTCCATACTATCTACACTGGTCTTTGAATGTGGCGGCACGGATGAAGAAGAATTTCTTATTTCAGACAACTCTATTCCGATTCTCTTTCGTTTCTTACCCTTCGCTATGCTGCGAGCGGGTAGGTTTTCAAACGTAGGTGCGCCTAGAGGGATAGTTATAGTTACTGGGTTGTCGTATCTATCAACGGTGCTAGCACCGATTGAACTATTAGTTTTAGATTCGAAATGAGATCCTGGCGTGAGTTGAATGATTTCATTTGTTTTCAGTTCTCCTGTTTTTCTCGCCTTATTCTTATTTTCTAGTTCAGAGCTCTCAGAGTCTGACTCAGACACGGTTTCTAAATCTTTTTCGGGAGCATCTATTTTATGACAAATGTGGCTGTCCAGGTAACGCTGGCTGGAGTATCCTTTTTGACACATTGAACAGAAGAATGTTCTTCTCTCTTCCAGGGATTTGCCGCAGTCTTTTTTGTGTCTGTTTAGATTACATTGTAGCGTGAATTTTCTTTCGCATTTTGAACAAACGAATGTTTTTCGCTCATCCAGCGGTTTGTTGCAGTTTTTTTCGTGGTCGGTCAGGCCATTTTGTCGCGTGAATCCTTTTTTACATTTTGAACAAACAAATTTCTTTTTATCTTCCAGGGATTTGTCGCAGTTTTTTTCGTGCTTGGTCAAGCTACTTTTTTGCGTGAACCCATTTTTGCATTTTGAACAGACAAAGTTTCTTTTCTCCTCCAGGGATTTGTCACAGCCTTTTTCGTGTCTTCTCAGGCTATCAGGGTCTGTGAACCTCTTTTCGCATTTTTGACAAACAAAGTTTCTTTTCTCTTCTAGGGATTTGCCGCAACCTTTTGCGTGTCTGGTCAGGTGAATTGGTTGCGTGAATCCTTTTTGGCATTTTTGGCAAACGAATGTACTTCTCTCCTCTAGGGATTTGCCGCAGTTTTTCTTATGTCTTCTCAGGCTATCTTTTCGCTCGAACTCTTTTTGGCATTTTGGACAAGCATTTTTGTTTTCTTTAGTAGAGGTTTTGTCTGTCGTAACAACGCTTGGTGCTGGATCTGCTGCTTGAGCACTTGGTGCTAGTGCTGTTTCAGAATGATTTTCCTGGGAAAGAGCACCCGCAGTTGGAGCTGCTTTTCTGACATTCGTCTCAAACTCAGCATCCATTGCTATTGCTGCGGTTAAAAAACTGAGGTGAAACAGCATTAATACAGGCGCGATAATGTTATACATACACATACTTAAATCATGAGAAATAGTATTTTTCAATTATTTAAATATAACTAGCATACTTTATGCTCGGTCAGAAAGGATGTCTCCTTTTAAACTAATATCCACTATGTTAATTTAATAGTTTCTAGCCTAAACCACGCGCTCAATTGGACTTTCGGCTCTCTCTTAGGCCACACCGAGCTCTTCGCCTTTGTTTATTTAAAGAACTCAGTCTAAAGGCAGGGGATTCTCAGCGGGTTAGGCGATTTTTATAAACTTCTATAATGCGAGGTCTTCCAAAGATGGTATCTCCGCAAGGCTTGAAGAACTCTGCAGTCCCCAAATAGAGGGTGGAATTGGATCTTTAGGCAATGCACTAAAAAGCCCCCGCTTACGTCATCTCGTCTGCATTGATAGCAGACAACTTGAGTGGAGTTCGTGATCCGGTTGCGTAAATCATCTCTCCGTTGGACAATAGTCTAAGGAACGGAGGTGTTTCGCTATGAGAAGACGCTTTTTTTGGGTTTTGGGTTTTGCCTTGGTGATTTTTTCGATAAGCTACGCCTTTCTATTTTGGCAGCTGGCTCTTACTTTTCAAAATCACTTTTGTTTTGGATTCATTCTCTGTCTTCCCTTTGTATTTATTCTCGCCCATTTTATCGTGATGTTTCTAGATTTGGATGTAGAGTCCGACTCGAATAAATCAGTGATTCTATTTTTTCAAAAGTCTCTTCAATCGGCAGCTTACTTTTCAATGCCGGTTTTGAGTTTACTTGTATCTTTATTTGTAATGCGAATAGGGATATTTGCTGCTTTATTTCTGATTCGGCCTGATTTAATAGAAGTGCTCTTTTCCGTCCCTGCTACGTTAGCGCTATTTAGTCTAACAGTTCTTTTAGTTGGAATAGGTGCATGGATTGCTCGTCGAGGACTAAAAGTTAGAAGTGTTCAGCTCTTCTACCCAGGATTAAATCCGGATCTGAATGGGATAAACCTAGTTCAGATCAGTGATTTACATATGGGCGCCACTATTCACGCAGACTATGTAAAAAAAGTGGTGGATCAAGTCAATGCTTTGCAATCTGATTTTATAGTTCTCACAGGGGATATTGGCGACGGAGATCCCAAGAGTCATTCCGAAAGCCTACGCGAGTTGAGTTTTTTGAAGACGCGCGGAAACACACAGCCTTCGATTTTTTATGTGACGGGAAATCACGAATATTATTGGGGTGGTGCCGACTGGATCGAGGCAATCCGGAAATGTGGGATCACCCCTCTTCTAAACTCTAATCAAATAATCACGAGAGGTTCAGCCCGTCTCGGAATTGCGGGTGTTACAGACTCGGAACCCGATCCAAAAAAAGCTTTTGAGGGATTAGCGGATATTAATTTCAGAATTCTCCTAGCTCATCAACCAGGCATCGCCGAAAAGGCAGCTGCCCTAGGATTCGATCTGCAACTTTCAGGGCATACTCACGGCGGGCAGTTTTTTCCGTGGACTCTGGTAATCCGAAAAATTCACCGTTTTCATCTCGGCCTATTCCAACTTGGAAAAATGAAAATCTACGTCAACGCCGGTACAGGAAGCTGGGGTCCTCCAATTCGCTTGGGAACTCGCCCTGAAATCACGCACCTTTTTATTCGGGCGTTGAAAGAATCGGATTGACCCTTTTTAGAAGGTGCTTAAACCTGTTCCAGATGAAATGTATAGGGTCTAGATATGTAAATTTAAGTTGCCAACTGTAACAAACAGATTTAATAGGTACTACTTTTGGAAGGAAAGCATAGGCCCGAACTAAGGGATGGCGATCAGCTAAACCGATTCGGTTCGAATCTGTTGTGTAAGGTAGTCTGTCTATGAAATCTAAAGCATATATAGAAATGCTTCGTGAACTTGTTTCTCTTCTTGAGAATGCAAGAAAAGCTTCTGTTCGAGCTGTAAATTTCGTAATGACTACAACATATTGGGAAATTGGGCGAAGAATTTTTGAGGAAGAACAGTTAGGGGGCTCGCGAGCGAAAAATTATGGGAAAGAGATAGTCGAACGTCTTTCGGTTGATTTGACTAAAAAATTTGGGAGAGGATTTGGTCGAACTAACCTTTTCCAAATGCGTGCCTTTTATCTCGCTTTTCCGAAGATTGTCCAGACACCGTCTGGACAATCTATAGGATCGCAGATTTTCCCACTACCATGGTCGCACTATGTGCGTCTGCTTTCAGTACAAAATACTTCGGCGAGACAATTCTATTTGCAAGAAGCCTTAAAGGGAGGCTGGAGTTTCCGTCAGCTAGATAGGCAGATTTCTACGCTTTTTTACGAGCGTTCTTTTAATACAAAGAACAAAGAAAGAATACGAGATAAGGGCGAATCGCGAAAGTCTCATGCCGAAGAATTGCCAGAGGATCAGATCAAGGATCCTTTTGTTTTAGAGTTTCTCGATCTTAAAGACGAATATTCAGAACGTGATTTAGAAGAAGCCCTAATTTACCATCTTGAATCATTTCTGCTTGAGCTGGGTGGCCAATTCACTTTTGTTGGTCGTCAGAAAAGACTTCGCGTAGGAAATGAATGGTATCGAGTCGATCTAGTATTCTTTCATCGTCGCCTTAAGTGTTTAGTGTTGATTGATCTCAAACTTGGTAAATTCACACATGCGGATGCTGGTCAAATGCATCTCTATTTGAACTATGCGAAGGAACACTGGCTTTATCCGGAAGAGAATCCTCCCGTTGGACTAATTCTGTGTGCTGAAAAAGATGAGATGGTTGCTAAATATTCCCTCGAGGGGCTTCCGAACAAGATTCTTGCAGCGCAATATAGGACCTCGTTGCCTCAAGAGGCAGAACTGATCGCCGAGCTACAGAAAACTCGGAAATTGCTTAAACAGCGCAAGAAAATGTTGCCTGGAATTGAGGGTAGTTGTTAAAGCAGGTTACGTTGCTGCCCTTCAAGTACTTTTATAAAGAAGTCAATTAAATCAATATGTTAGGTCATTATGTCTGAGGTTATCCCGACAAATCTATATAGAGTGAGAACCCGTAATACGGGGCAACTTTAAACTCCAAGGAGAAAAATATGATTAGAAAGCAAATAGAACTTGGCCCAGGGCTTACTAAGCAGTGGGATTTTGAATACCATGAGGATTCCAGATTTTGGTTTAGTTGGGGTCTTGGAATGCAAGAGTCGAAAATGGGGTATGCACAAACTTTCGAGAAAGCTCTGGAACAGGCAGAGGAATTTGCTCGTACTCATTCTGGTAAGAACTAAATTCGTTGGTGAACTTTGAAATGTGTGGGGTCTAAGTATGTAAATTTAACTTGCCAGACGTACCAAACAGATTTAATAGGTACTCCAGTTTTGGGAATGTAAAACTATGTTTAAAAAAATTACAATACTGAGTCTGTTATTTCTTTTTTCTGTCGATGCCTTTGCTGTTTGTGAAACAGAACGTAATCAATACGACGATGCTAAGAGTAGATTTGAGAAAGCTTGTGCGGCGGCTGGCATTGCCTCCATAGCAGGAACCATCCTTACGTTGCCGTTTTTTGGAATTGGAGGTCTCTTTGGAGGCGGTGCGGGAGCTGCTGCTGCTAAGCGATGTGATAGAAGAAGGATACAACGTAAATAGTGTAGCTGTTCAAGATACACTTATTCGCTACAAAGAGGAAATTGCTGTGAAGCTCGATAAGAAGTTACAATGGCTAACCTCTTGTCGACAAAAAAACATCGATGAATACGAACAAGACATTAAAAATTTAAAGATTGATCCTTGGAGTATTGCCTTCAGTTCTTGTTTTTGTAGGTTGAGATTGTAGGTCAAAATGAAAGTACTACTTGTTGTTCTAAACCTCATGGTGTTTTCTTGTTTTGCTGAAGAACCGGAGCAAGGGCATGTCGTTGTTACAGACAGGCCTGAAACGCCAGCTTCAGGGGTACCAGTAACTTCTCAAAATACGCAGGCAGGAATTATTTCTGATTGGGCAAATGGGGGCGACAAAACTGTTCAACGCAATTCTGCTCGGGTAGATCAGTATCTGGGTGATATGAAGACTTATACGGAAGGACTAAAGTCGAAGGCTGACGCTCAAGCTGACCAGACAAAAAATGAACTTGCTTCGGTCGGAGGTACGCCAAACTCAGAAGCTGCAGTTCAAGCATTTCGCGACAGGTCCATACAAGAGTTTATTAAAGATCAGAATCTAGTTGTAAAAAGTGATCATCTCATCAATCTGGATGAAGTTCCCGAGCCCAGAGGAATCCCGTATCTATTTGAGTCTTCAGAAGACAAAAGAGGCGAACTTGTAGAACTATACAAAAATCTCCATAAAATCGATCCCACGTATGGCAAGCAAATCAAAGCTAAGCAGTGGGGAATAATTGCTGTAGAAGAGGCAGACCACCACTATGCTATTGGCAATATTCCTGTCGGCGATTGTCTTAAGGAAATTGCCACAAATTTACTGGATATAGCTGTAGGCCTGGACCCAGTGACCGGATTCGGACGTTCCGTCTATGAGCTTTTCACAGGACGAAACATCATCAGTGGCGCTGATCTAAATAAATTTGAAAGAAGCCTAGCTTTTGTTGGAGTCGTAACAGCCGGTAGCTCCACATCGATTCAACATGCGGCCTACTCGATTAATCGAATATTTAAAAGAGCCTCACTAATTCTGAAGGACAGGTACGCAGTAGAAGTTGCGATAAAGGAAGGAACCGCACTGGCTTACAAGGCCGAACAGGTTCTTGAGGGCTGGCAGAAGAATCATAGGATTATTGATATTGTAGAGGCGAAGATTGCTAATGCAAGATTTCCTGGAGGTTATCGGGCTCCTTATCAGGAAAGCAGTCATGTAGTTTTTTTTAAGACACTTAAAGAGAGCGATTGGGTACGAGTGCATAATAGCGAAAATAGGGCTAGAGATTGGATTATGAGAAAGAGCGCTATTGAAGGGCTTACAGCTGAGCAGATTCAAATTAAGTTTGCTATTCCGCAATTGCCAACACATGTTTCCTCAGTAAAGGTGCCGGAAGGCACTTTGATGAGCAGGGGGAATGTTCAATATCATCCGTTTGATACCTTGCCGATGAATGGTAAATCCGGAGCTATTCAATATCATTTGGAGGAACGTTTATCCGAGTCGGCTTTTTATAATACGAGGGAATTGCCGTGAGTCATTTTGATGATGTCGACGATCAAATTAACGCATTTGTAAAATCACGGGGATTAAAACTTATTAAAGAGCATATGGATTGGGATGTTCGTATTATGCTTCATAATTATAAGCCCGAATTAAGAGATGGCGAGCACACCATTCAAGTGAGTCCCCCGAATCCAAAAAGAAACTACTATAACGTTTGTGTATGGGGTTTAAAAATGGATAAGAAGTGCTTTCCGGCTCAGAAGGACGATCTGGCAACGGTATTAGAAGAAGCGTGGAAGCTATTCGGATAATTGAAAAAGGCAATTCAGAGTACTCGAAATATTTCGACTTTTTGGCTTTGCTAAGTTGCGTCCTTAAAAGTGCTTGGGTTTTAGTGATTTTTTAGGCATGACCTTAGCAGATCATATGCGTGTTTTTCCGTAAGTTTTCGATTTTTAATTCGATTAACGAATTCTTGTTCTGTAGAACCAATTTTCTCTTTAATTTTGTTGTTCTTGCTCTTCCTGTAAGCTTTCAGGAGCGTACTTGTAAAAAATAAAGCGAAAAGTTTTTTTGTCCAAAGATCCATATTTAGAATAGCAATAGCTAATAGCCAGAGTCGATCACCAGTATAGTCTCCTTTTAAAAGCTCGTTAGCGGCTGTCTTCCATTTGCTTGTATAGTCCTGTGAGACTTCGCGGTAACAGTAGACCAAAAGGATACCAAAAAAAGAAAATGCCGCTAAAATAATTGAAAGTGGAGGTGATGTTTTCTCATTAGAGCATCGTTGGGAATTTTCTTTTGCCGGCCTTCGGTCAGGTTGTGACTTGGCTCCAGAACTAATAGTCGATCTGACATTCCCTTGTGCTGATTCTTGGTCTGATTCTGAAGTAGCTATGGAAGCAACAATGGTCATTTCGTTTATTTTGTATTGTGGAAATGTATTATTCCAGGAAAAAATTAGCATAAAAATGGCTGCAATCGATGTCAGACAGATGTGAGAAAACAAAACGAAGGATCGCTCTAATAGATTTCCGGTTGGAGAATTTTTAAAAATAGAATGGCGGCCGAAAATGAAATCCATAATTTGAATACTAAACTGTGAAGGAGTTAGGACAACAACTTCTTTAGCTAGGATGTGGTCGGTCCGATGGAAAAGTTGAAAATATGGTCGAACATATGCTGCTACGTAGAGAAAAGACCAACCTTCAAAGATGAGTATGATCGGTAGTACTGATTCTGTAGCTGAAGTGAAAAGCCATCTAAAAAATAGGGATACTAATAAAGGGCAGTAAAAAATTAGGACTCCGGCAACGACAAAGATGTCTTTGGGAAAATGGCGAATTTTGGAATAGTGGGATTTATACATCATAGACAAAGTTACACTCATGAATAGGGTTCCGAGGATGGCCACAAAAAAAGCGAGGACTAGAGAATCGGAATTCATTAATATATTTTATATGTAGAAAAAGCAAATTGTAATGGGTCTAATTGGACACGGTGCAAAAATTCACTGCTACTTCTAAACTACTTGGGATCGACATTGTAGACGAAAATGAATAAATTTCATTAGAGATTTGTTTAGAACGATTCTACCTAATCTTTTCAGTCAGTTCATTGGCGAATGCATTGAGTAATCGAATGCCCTCCTCCTTAAAGATATATTCTTTGTATTTTGAAATTTTTTTACCGGGATGAATTAGATTCCGCGCCTCTTTAATGTAGTCGGCTCGACCACCTATATCAACGTCTTTTCTAGAAATCACGCCGGCTTCTACGCAGACTCGAAGCAATTCGTCAAGTTTCCAAGAATGAGGTTTTTTTTTCAAAATGTTTTTATCTTTAATCTTTGTCAGTGCTGATTCAATTTCTCCAGGATTTCTTAAGCACCACAATAGCAGGTAACCTTCTAAAAGAGCGCCGTACAAAACTGCCGCGGCAAAGTAGAACTTTTTATTCCAGCAACCGAACGCTTCGTTGTCAAGAATCTTCAAATGTTCGGTCAAGTACTTTTTTTCTCTAGTTTCTCCAACATCTTTGGAGTTTTTCATTGGGTTTTTCTCCATAGCTACCTATGCTGACTTCTCAAACATCTCCACCAACACCATCACAGGCCCTGGAATTGTTCTATTTCCTGACTCCCATTGATTTACTGCGCTAGGAACAACACGGAGCTTTTCTGCGAGTTGGGCTTGGGTAAGTCCCATCTTTTCGCGGACCTTCCTCATACGAAGAGCCTCTTCTTTTTTTTGGGCTTTGGTAACCGTCCTAGGCATGCTGGGATTGTAGCTCCGGCTAAGTGTGCTTCCAATTAAATCTGGTTCGAATCATTACAATGTCACATTGTGATATTTAGTGTTGACTTTGGAGTTTGAGTATCACATTGTGACGTTGTCTTCGAAATCATTCATTATCGCAACAGAAGGAGTCACACAATGGAAGATGAAATCATTCGAGAGTTAGAGTCGTTGTACGAGGTTAAAGTTTTCCTAACGATGGAAGATGTCACCAGTCTCTTAGATTGCAAGCCCACGGTGGTCTACAACTGGATCAAGCGTGCAGACGTCAAGAAGCGCCCTCCACGGATTATGGTTGGCAAGTCGATGCGATTTCCAAAGAAGTCGTTCATCCGTTGGCTTGTTAAGGAACAAAAATGTTTAGAAGCAATAGGGTAGGAGGGGATATGGATCGGGTTCAAACGTTTGTGTTTTGCCGAAAATTGAAGAAATCCACGGCCTGGTATGTGCGATGGAAGGATCCTGTCTCTGGAAGCTACAAAACCAAAACGGCGGGGCGAGATAGGTCAGAGGCTCTCTTAGTGGAGTCGCGGCTGAGGGAAGCTTTGTTTCGTGGAGAGGATCCATTTCCTAAGCGAAACTATGTAGACAAGCCAAAACTGGAATCGGTGGTCGAGCTTTTCTATCAGTCGCCCAGATTTTTGAAGGTATGTACAACGAATCAAAAAAATTGCAAACAGCATTTGCAATTTCTCATCGAAGGGTTTGGAAAGAAGAGTATCGATGAGATCAGTACCGCATGTGTTCTTTCACTCTATTCGGAACTAAAAAAGAACGAATTATCCAACCGGACGATACATAAATATCATTTCAACTACTGCTTGTTTGGAGATTTCGTTTGCGAACTGAGTGGTTGTGCAAAAAATCCTTTTCGACAGTTGCAGATCCGAAAATATTTTCAAAGTGAAGCGCCCAGTCGCGACATCAATTTTTTAGTCGGCGAAGAAATAGATCGTTTGATTCAGGTCCTTCGGAGGAGTTATCCCGATCTGATCTGGCGTTTTGCGCAATTCTTGGTTCACACTGGATTGAGACGTTCTGAGGCGTATGCACTGAAATGGACTGACATCGATTTGAATGGAGGCTTTATTACAGTTCGCATGTCCAAAAATAAGCGGTCTCGAATGGTGCCACTAGAGCCGCTGGCAACGGAAGCAATAAAGGGCCTAAACACCGCAAGCGAGTATGTCTTTGCGAGGCCGGACGGAACAAGATTCCACATTGACTCGTTTATTGAGCCGGTACAGGAGGCTGCTAGGGCCGCTGGGATTAGGAAGCGTATTGATATTCATACGTTTCGTCATACTTACGGGTCGAACAAGATCCGTACAGGGTGGGGCATTCGGAAAGTCTCGCAGATTTTAGGTCATTCGGATATTCAGCTCACGGCTTCGTATTACAGCCATCTCCTGGATGGTGATCTAAAAGTCAGGGATGAGTTCTTAGCTCAACAAACTCACAATACGGTCCCTGAAGCAGTTAGGATCTTTATTAATACTTTGCTTAAGCAAGAAATTGAAGAGAGTGATGCTAATCAAAATAATGCAATTTCAGAAACCATCGCGAACGAAGTTTTGCGAAGGCTTCAACTAACAAGAGGCAGTAAAATGAATGAATCAAACGATTCGAAAGATTCGCCAATAACTTTGGAAGACCCGCAGTTTGTTGCAGATATGTTGCAGATTTTTGGCGCAGAATTAGAAAAAATTCCCGCCTCTAACGCCAACTCAAATTTGTCTTTTATTCCGCTTGCCTACACACAAAAAAGAAAGCCGATGAGCGGATTTGAACCGCTGACCTACGCTTTACGAAAGCGTTGCTCTACCAACTGAGCTACATCGGCACCTATCTAGCGCCTGGAAGCGCCTGACACAGAGAGTATATAAAACTTTACTTGACAACTCTTATCGCAAAAATAAGAACTGGCCAAGAAGAAAGCACCAATCCATAGGGGGGCGTCGTGGAACAGGAAACTAGTAAAGGGAAATTAAAAGAGAAAGTGGAAGTTTGGCTGTATTACCGTGATCCGAATTCAAAGGAATTTCTTTTCTTGCTTTTAGAAACGACGGTAAAACGGGGCGCTTTTTGGCAGCCGGTAACCGGTTCCGTTGAGAAAGGGGAGGCGCTAGCGTCCGCGGCACTGCGAGAGGCGCGGGAAGAGACAGGGATCGATTTGGTAGGTCCGGCAGAGCCTTTAGGAATCTTTTATGACTATGAAGGTTGGGGACAGAAATATCGGGAACATGGATTTTCTTTAGAGGTTGAGTCAGAGAGCGGCTATGCGCCAAAGGTGCAACTAGATGCTCATGAGCATCAGAATTTTCAGTGGGTCACGTCGGAAACGGCACAGACAATGCTGAAGTTTCCGGAGAATGAGAAAATTTTGCAGGTTTTAGTAGAAAAACTTCGATTTACTTGAGAAAGGGGGCTATAAGCGGGGTTGGAAAAAATAGGTAGCTCGGTAATAAAAATTTGGGAAATTCGTAAAAGTGTAAATTAGCTCTCAAAGGAACGTTGACAGACGGGATGAATTTGGACATCATCATTCGAAAGGTTAGACTAGGCTTTACACTTCAAACACTCCAAAATGGGGGAGACTGATTAGAGTCTGGTTTTGGAGTGGGTCATAGTTCACTGAACAGCACTAAGGAGACAGACAAAAATGAACAAGGCTGAATTAATTGAGGCAGTAGCAAAGACAGCAAAACTAACTAAGGTTGATACTGAAATGGTTTTAAACACTGCCTTAGACACCATTAAGAAGAGTGTGAAGAAGGGTGAAGACGTAACTCTGATCGGTTTTGGTACATTCACACGATCTAAGAGAAAGGCTCGTATCGGCCGTAATCCCCAGACTGGTAAGGAAATCAAGATTCCAGCAATGACAGTTCCGAAATTCCGACCAGGTCGTGAATTCAAGGATTCCGTTCGCTAAATTTTGTTTAGTTGCGGATAAAATTAAGGGCTCATTTCTGAATTCGGAAATGAGCCCTTTTTATTTTTAATTTAGAAAGATTTTTAAATTTGCTTCGCCGACTAATCTTTTTTGTCGCTATTTAGTTCGCGGATTAAAGCCCGTAATTTCTGTCTCTCGCTGGGAGAGATTTCTTCAGATTGTTCAGTTTGTTCAGATTGCCCCAATCGTCCGGACCGTCCAGTTGTATGTCCTGATTGCAGAGGGGAAAATTTCTTCTCAAATCCTGATTTTGCGTCGCTTGTGACTTTGGTAGCCCAGCTGCGAAATGAATGTACAACGTCAGATTCTTCGGCGTGAGACATGCCTACTTTAACTTGGTCTGAGATTGTTTTGCCGTCCCAGTGCAGCCAATTGCCCAGCACCAGTATCAATAAAGAAAATACTGTTAGTTTAATGCAGCCGCTCAGCAGCTTAAGCATACCCCATTTCCTCCGCTATATCAGGTAGTATCAGAGTTTCGATTGGAATCAGTAGATTTTTGTAAGAGTGTACATAAGTCTTGCGAATCATTTTTGATTCTTTATTCAGAATCTGGTTCAGTCGTTGCGTGCTGATTTCGACGGGTGGCGAAATGAGAACTTCCAAGCCTTTTTCCGAATAGAGTCGATTCGATAGTTGGCTGGCGATTATATTTCCTAATTCGGAATAGATGGAAGGGTCTAGATGTTTTTCGAGCAACAGCACAAGAAGAGCCTTCATGTCGCCAGCAAAGGCGATACCTATAGCGTGACGCTCCGACCATTCGTAATCTTCTGTTTTCGGGCTCGGACTAAGGTGGACGGGCCCAAGGTGATAAAATTCAAATTGTTCGGGCAACGCCGTTGCGAGGATTTCTAGAGTTCCGTTGCGCTCGGGCTCGTATTGTTCATTCGTCATATACCCACTCACTCAGGTTAAAAAATTAGCCTGATCGATCCTTTTGCGCGCGTGCCCCGATCACTCGATTTCCGCTGTAGAGTGCGCTTTCAATTGCTCGCAGAATGTCCTGAGGAGTAAATGGCTTTAATACATAATCTTTTACGCCTACGTTGATGGCTTCCATAACCAGATTTTCTTGGCCCATCGCCGATACAATGACAATTTTGACATTTCGTTCTAATTTGAAGAGTTTTCGGGCGGTTTCTATTCCACTCATCTGGGGCATGACAATATCAAGAGTGACAATATCGGGTTTTAATCTCTGAAAAAGCGCGAGGGCTTCATTGCCATCACTTGCTTCCCCAACAACTTGATAGTGTGCTTTGGTAAGGATTTCGTTAATTGTTTTACGTACAAATGCGACATCGTCTACAATTAATACTGTTTTTGCCATTAACTGCGTTCCACCCCTTAATAATATTATTCTACTGTTAATTTAAAAATATGAAAGGGTATCCGATGACTTTCTGATAGGCATTGCGTCATGTAGCTTTTGATGCACCGCCTATCAAAAGGTCATCGGATACCCTAGTATACCCTAGTCGGACTCTTTTAGTTGTTCGATCTCTTCTATCAGCACTGTTTCGATATGTTTTTCGGTAGCTTGTTGAACTGTAAATTTCAACAAACCTCGGGAGGTGTTGAAAAAGAGCTCGTCTTTTCGCTCCGGAATGCGTCCAAATTGCTGCAGAAGAAAGCCGCTGAGCGTTTCATAGTTCCCTTCTGGTAAGTCAAGTCTGAGGATTTCGTTTATTTGTTGAATTTCCATCCGGGCTTGGACTATCCAGGTATGATCCGGTAGTTCTTTGTAGGGTTGAGCATCATAATCGTATTCATCGCTGATCTCGCCTACGACTTCTTCAACAATATCTTCGACTGTCAAAATTCCGACAGCCCCGCCATATTCGTCTACGACTACTGCCATTTCTGTTTGCTCTTTACGCATATCGAGGAGCAGGTCCTGCAAAGCTTGGGTCTCAGCAGCAAAATAGGCGGCCGTAATATAGGGTTTGATCGGTTGATTTAGATCTGTCGCTGTGAGGAGATCGGATATTTCAAGAATTCCAATAATATTATCAACACGATCAGCATAAACAGGCATTCGCGAATGTCGGTGCTTTTCAAATTGGGTTAAGGCTTCGTGAACCGTCGAGGATTCATCGATCGCATCAATGCGTACTAACGGGATCATTGCGTGTTTTGCGTCAGAATATCTGAAGTCGAAGATCCGCTTGATCATTTGCTTTTCAGTCGAGGTAATTTCTGTCTCTCTCTTGGTGTAAGATAGGAGCGCCCGAATTTCCTCACGAGTTGTTATTTTTTTGCCCCCCACGAGTTCCTCTATGGGGGCAACAATTCGTGATAGTCGATTAGTGTACGAAGCAATGATCCGAGTAATCGGAAAACAAAGCCAATATACCCAATAGACGGGATAGGCGATCCAGGGGGCCAATAAATTGGCGTTTCTTTGGTAAATGACCTTTGGAATAAGTTCTCCGAATAGAACAATAATCGGAGAGGTGAATAAAATTGCTGTCAGACTGGGATACGATGCTTTGGACTGAATGCAGTAAACCTCAATAAATGACGAAATCGTAATCACGCAGAACGAAGTCATGAGTAGAGTAGCAGATAGAATTCGCTCAGGATGTTTAGCCAGATTAAGTGCTAGATTAGAACCAGAGTCCCCGTGTTGTGATTGCCGTTTCAATGTAAGTTTGTCAGCGGAGAGAAGGGCAATTTCAGATCCGGAGAAAAAACCTTCCAATAGAATTAGCGGAATAATGATTAGGACAAGATTGGCAAGGGTTAGGCTGATCACGCTTTATTTCCCTTTTTCGGTGCCGTCTGGCCCGTATTCGACTGATGTCCGTAGTCGTCGTCATCCATAATCAGGCCTTCAAACATGGTTTCCAGAACATCATTCATGGTGACGATACCGCTGGTTACCCCATAGGTGTCTTTTACAATGGCCATGTGGATTTTTTGGCGTTTAAATTTCCTAAACATAGTGCCCAGTTTGACAGAAGGGTTAACAAAGAAGGGTTTTCGCATCAGGGTTGCAATCGTGGTCGTATTGCTGTCGGTCTGGAGTTTTGATCGGAGTAGGTCTTTGGCGTAGAGAATGCCAATAATGTCTTTTTTGTTAGGTTCAGTCACTGGCATTCTGGAGTGACTTTCACCGCGCATCAGTGTCAAGGCGCCTTTGACCGTTGTGTGTGCAGGCAATGTGAGTACTTGAGCAATAGGTGTCGCGATTTCGCCCACGGTAGTATTATCGAGCTCAAAAACGTTACGGATCAGTTCCACTTCGGTTTCCTGAATTGCTCCTTCTTTATGGCCTTCTTCTACCATCAATAAAAAGTCAGATTCTTTCAGAATACGATTTCTCTGTCGTTGTGAGTCGGTTTCTTTCTCTTCACGCGGTAGTTTGGAGCGGCTTTGAAAATCGAGAATACTAATTATACTCTTTAGAACAAATCGAATAGGAGCTGAGAATTTATAGATCAGCGAGAGCGGGCCTACTGAGACCGTTGTAATCAACCGGTTGATTCGAGCAGCGATAACTTTTGGCGTAATTTCGCATGCAAAAAGCGCAATAGGTGTTGTAATCGCAACGCCGAGAATAATATTTAGGGCCCAGTCCGGTACGTCAGGAAATCCCGGGGGCAATACGATCTTTTTTCTCGATATCGCGCCCGAAATAATCGTGGAGAGTGCGATATTCATTATTTCATTGATGACAAGGATAGTAATTAAGAGTCCGCCCGGATCAGCGAGGAGATTTTTTGCTTTGCGATAAACCGGGCGAAAGTTCTCTTTAAGAGATCGAAGTTGAAATCTAGACAGACTGAAAAGCGCAATTTCAGAGGCTGAAAGGTATGCCGAAAAAGAAATAAGCGAAAAACATATTAGTAATTCAATTGGAGTCATACTATTTATGGGCGACTAGATTCGCTCATTGATTATGCCATCCCAACCGAATTTGTAAAGCCTCCGCTGCGAGCCGCCGATATCAAGCCGCTTTATCTGCCGGATGTCTAGGAGCGATGTTAGGCTTCTTTCGAGCAGACGTCGGTGTCTGTCGATCACTATTCTTCGAGATTTTTTGCGTTAACGCGACCTTTAAAACATCATCGATGGTTTTTACGGTGATGAAAGTCAGGATGTTTCGGTATTCTTCCGGAATGTCTTCCAAGTCTTTTTTGTTTTTCTCGGGAATAATAATCGTACGTATTCCGTGACGCATAGCTGCAAGAGCTTTTTCCTTCAAGCCTCCGATAGGGAGTACTCTGCCGGAGAGTGTGATTTCGCCTGTCATAGCGATGTCTTTTCTGACTGGAATTCCGGTAAGTCTCGAAATCATGGCAGTCGCCATCGTTATACCAGCTGACGGGCCATCTTTAGGGACCCCACCTGCAGGGAAGTGAATATGGATGTCGATATTCGAGAACAAATCTTCGTCGATGTGGAAGTCCTTCGCTCTGGATCGAATCATACCAAGTGCAGCTTGGCCTGATTCTTTCATCACGTCGCCTAATTGTCCGGTGAGGATAATACTGCCTTTGCCCTTCATGCTGGAGGTTTCGACGTACATGATTTCTCCGCCAATCGAGGTCCAGGCAAGACCGGTTGCAATTCCGACTTCGTCCTTTTCTTGTTCATCTTCACGCAGGTAGACAGCTGGCCCCAGGAATTTGGCTACTTCATCTGGAGTAATTTCGGTACTGCCAGTTTTTCCTTCGGCAACCAGACGAGCGGTTTTTCGGCAAACAGTCGCGATGCAGCGCTCTAGATTTCTTAGTCCAGCCTCGCGCGTATAGTGCGAGATGACGGTCTTAATTGCGTCGTCAGTGAAGCTGATCAGGCTAGTATTAAGGCCGTTTTCCGTGATTTGTTTTGGAATTAAGTACTTTTCACTAATGAAATACTTTTCCTCTTCAGTATAGCCGGCCAGTTGAATCACTTCCATACGATCGCGAAGAGCGGACGGAATGGTATCTAACATATTGCAGGTGGCGACAAACATGACGTTAGACAGATCAAATGGAACGTTCAGGTAGTGGTCTCTGAACGAATTATTCTGTTCCGGATCTAGGACTTCCAGCAGCGCAGCAGAAGGATCGCCTCTAAAATCACTGCCTAGTTTGTCGATTTCATCCAGAATGAAAACTGGGTTATTCGTACTAGCTTGCTTCAGGCCTTGAATAATACGACCTGGAAGTGCACCCACGTAAGTTCGGCGATGACCGCGTATTTCAGCTTCATCTTTGATACCGCCGAGAGAGACTCTGACAAATTCTCTGCCTAGAGCTCGTGCGATGGATCGTCCCAAGGACGTTTTTCCAACGCCTGGAGGTCCGGCGAAGCAAAGGAGTGGCCCTTTTAATTTATCTTTGAGCTTTCTTACGGCGAGGTATTCTAATATTCGTTCTTTAATCTTTGCCAGATTGTAGTGGTCTTCGTCTAAGATGTTCTTAGCTCGGACTAAATCGAGATTATCTACGGTTTGTTTGCTCCACGGTGTATCGACTAACCAGTCGACATAAGTTCGTAGAATAGAAGCTTCGGAAGCGTCCGGATGCATTCTTTCGAGTCGGCCCAGCTGTTTGAGGGCTTCTTGTTCTACTTGTGCGGGCATTTTACAATCGAGAATTTTCTGTTTGAGTTCTTCGATTTCTTCACCTTTGACGTCGGTATCTCCGAGTTCACTCTTGATTGCTCGGATTTGCTCTCTCAAGAAGTATTCTTTTTGAGATTTTGTCATTTCGTCTTTTGCTTGAGATCTGATTTTTGCTTGGATGGAGAGAACTTCGATCTCTCTGTTGAGGATTTCATGGACTTTCTTGAGTCTTTCAAAGGAATCCGTCGTTTCAAGGATACCTTGAGCGTCGCTCACCCTCAGACCTAAATTGGATGTAATCAGGTCAGCCAGTCTTCCTGGATCTGTAATATCATCGAGCACCATCAAAATGTCGGGAGCGAGTGCTTTGCCATAGGTGATGATCTTTTCAAGTTGCTCGCGAACATTTCGCATAAGAGCTTCAAACTGGGCCTGATCACCAGAGTTAGATTCAGTGATTTTTTCGATGCCGACTTCATAGAATGGTTGAGTTTGTGCGAAGTCTTTAATCGTAGCTTTACATAATCCCTGTGTCAGAATTTTGATTCTTCCGTCGGGCAATTTTCTCATTCGCATGATCATGGCCACCGTGCCGGTTTTGTAGATACCGTCAGGTGTCGGATTTTCGTCACCAATTTCTTTTTGGGAAGATAGTAGGATCAGACGATCTGGCCTAGCTAAGCTTTCTTCCACACTTCGAATTGATGAGGTGCGTCCAACAAAAAGCGGAATAATCATGTAGGGGAAGACAACAATATCTCTTACGGGTAGAAGAGGGAGAGTTTTAGGAATCTCAATTTGATCACCCTCATAATTTGTTATCATTACCTTGACCTCCTCCAGACCACAGCAAGGTTGACAGCTATTTATTGGTTCGGAGGAAGTTCTGCGGAGCTTTAGAAGTAATTAGGCAGTGTCCCGAAATGGATAGTCATCTCAATCGTAATAGCCTTTTTTCAGATGCAGGATGCATTTGACTGTCCTCAAGTGGACACACTTCTCTCATGCATCGCTGGATTCTTGAGAAAAAATTGCAGCAAAAGAGTTAAGAAGGCAAAAGCGCCAAAAAGACATTAATTAGGCGAAGCAAGACTTTTGGCTTGAAGCCTTAGCTTTTGCAAAAAAACTCGAGCCAAAAAAACATTTCGACACTGAAAAATTAAGCGTAAATCTTTTCTCTGTGTTCCTGCTTTTCTTTACAAGCAATACAGAGTGTAGAAACAGGCCTAGCTTCCAGGCGACGTTGCTCAATCGGTTCTTCGCAATCTTGACATGTGCCAAAGGTGCCATCTTCCATTCTGCCTAAAGCTTCATCTATCTTGGCAAGAAGTTGACGCTCACGATCCCTGAGCTTAAAAATGAGATTTTGGTTAATCTCACTCGCAGCTAAATCAGTTTCATCTGGCAAATCGTCAGGAGAAAGCGCAAGCTCGTTTTTCAAAGCTTGTTTCGAATTGTTCAAAATTCGTTGTTTCTCTTCGAGTAATAAGTTCCTAAACTTCACTATAGTTTCTGTGTTCATGGTATCCCCCCCAAAACATCAGACGATCTTTTTTTCCCCAATCCGAATATTATCAACCGTCTCTTTTAGTTTAGCAAGGAATTATGAAAAAATTAATTAGAATAGTTGTCTACGTAAAGGAAATTAGTTGTATAAAAGGCGTACTTGCTATGATCCTCGACGTATATTAAAAAAAAGGTCAATTTAATAGGTGGAATATGAAAGTAAATTCATTTCAATCTGGGGTTATTGTTCTAGCGGCGGGACAGGGAAAACGTATGAATTCGACTCTTCCCAAAGTCCTGCATCCGGTAGCAGGAAAACCCATGCTATTTCACACTCTAAATCAAATTTGTGAAGTTGCACCTCAAGTCCCGATCACCCTTGTGGTAGGGCATGGTAGGGAACTCGTTGAGCGCTATGTGAAAGAAGAACCTCGCCTCAAGCGAATGCATCTGAGTTTTGTTTTTCAACCCGAACAACGCGGAACCGGAGATGCTGTTCGGTGTGTGGTGGATTCGAGTTGGGGCCAGAAGTTCGTCCAAAAAAATAATACAATTCTGGTTTTACCGGGGGATCTTCCGGCACTCAGTTCCGATTTGTTGGAAGCGATGCTTTCGCCGATGGAAAAGAAATCTGCGATGAAGCTTCTGACTTGTCATTTACCGGATCCTGCTGGTTATGGCCGCATTATTCGGGATAAGAAGGCGAACCGTGTTCTCAAGATTCTGGAAGACAAAGACGCTTCTCCGAAGGAAAAGCAGATCCAGGAGGTTGCGGTTTCTATCTATTCTTTTCGCTCAGATTGTTTACGAAAAGGGGTTTCACAACTCACGACAAAAAATGCCCAAAAGGAATACTACTTGACGGACCTCGTGGAATACGCGGTCAAATCCAAACAGGGAGTAGAAGTAGTTCCGTGGAAGGACATCGAAGATCTTCGAGGTGTAAATGATCTGTGGGAGTTGGCCCAGGTGAGTCGAATCATGAATCTTCGTATCCTGCGACAATGGTCGCGCCAGGGTGTTCATTTTTTAGATCCGTTTTCTACTTGGGTCGACGTGAGCGTGGAACTTCAAAAGGGTGTCATTATCCATCCGGGAGTGGTACTAAAAGGAAACACACGGATTGGAGCGGGCTCGGTTTTAGGTCCCAGAGTCGTTTTGGACGATGTCTTGGTTGGGGAGCAGGTCACTATCAAAGTCGGCACAGTGGCTGAGAAATCGACCATGGGCGATTTTGCTCAAATAGGGCCATACGCTCACCTCAGGCCTGAATCTTGGGTAGGGAAGAAAGCTAAAATCGGCAATTTTGTGGAACTCAAGAAATCTCGCATTGAGGAAGGAACAAGCGTAGCCCACTTGTCCTACTTA
>Ga0207098_10027_pt1 | contig 40293 bp, 35 predicted proteins | sample Alteio_BWMinHeat_84_FD_153548 | JGI IMG/M metagenome (GOLD analysis project Ga0207098, IMG submission 153548) | Enriched cells from forest soil in Barre Woods Harvard Forest LTER site, Petersham, Massachusetts, United States -... | ecosystem: Environmental > Terrestrial > Soil > Temperate forest >...
GGGGCGCCGTTTTCATCCACCATCACGGCGGGGATGCCCATCACGTAGCTGCCGGTGCCGGTGGCGTCGGAGGATTGGATGGAGTGACAGGTGGAGCAGGTGACGCCCTCGTCCTCGAAGGGGCGCTTTTTGGGCATGCCCTGGGTCAGGTCGCCGGAGAGCAGGGCCACGGGATTGTGGCAGCCTTCGCAGTGGCGCGAGAACTGCACCCCTTTTTCGTCGATGAGCATGTTGACGTTTTTGAGGTACCAGGGGGCGCGGAAGCTGTTGGCATGCGCGGTCTGGCGCCACTGATGGTAGGCCTCCTTGTGGCAGTGGCCGCAGTATTGCGCGGTGTAGAAGATCTTCGGACTGAGGAATTGGCCGTTGACCGACATAGCATTGGAGGGCAGGAAGGGCGATTCCTTGCCGAAGGCGTAGTTGTAGCGGGAGGCGACGGAGTCGTGGAAGGGCGTGGTGGGGCCGGTGAGCTTGATAGCGGAGGTGTAGGCTGCGCCGGCTGTCGCGGCGGGGGGAGATGGGGGTGTGTCGTTGTCCGGTCCGTTGGCGGCCAACGCGCCGAAACCGGCTGCAAAGCTGAGGCCGATGGCGACAACGGCCGGCAGCCAGAGGCGCGGCGCGATTCTGAGTGAAGCTTCGGGCATGTGCGGCAGACCCTATGGGGGATTCGATTGGATACCGCGGCCGGGGTCTCGAGCCGGGGACATTAAAAAGGTAACAGCCGGGAGGCAGGACTTGTCTCCATCAAAAGATGGAGGAATGCGGGGCACTGTGTTGGGACGGCCAGGCGTCGACCCCTCGCCGGCTTTCAGGGTGTTTACAGCCAGCGGTTCACAGGGTGGGATGAAAGGGGAGAAAATGCGGTTCAATGGTGTGAGCTAGCTCACATCCGTTTAGCCAAAGCGCACCTCAAACTGGTACGTTTGGTAGGTAAGACTTCGATTCGCGTCATGGCGGCAAATCCTTATTTTTCATTGGCGGTTCTGTTCTTTGCGGCGCTGGGGTTTGGCCTGGCTCCGCTGGGGCTGGCGTGGCTGTGGGGGCGCGTGTTCTCGCCGGCCAAGCCGAACCTGGTAAAGAATGCCATTTACGAATGCGGCCTGGTGTCGAAGGGCGACGCCTGGGTGCAGTTCCGGTCGTCGTATTACCTGTACGCGATCATGTTCCTGATTTTCGATGTGGAGGCGGTTTTTCTGCTTCCGTTTGCGGTGGCGTTTACAGGACTGGGCGTGGCGGCCTGCCTGGCCATGCTGGTGTTCGTTCTGTTGCTGATCGAGGGCCTGGCGTGGGCGTGGGCCAAGGGCGTGCTGACTTGGCAGTGAGGCCGCCGGAGGCGGCCGAGCTTCCAGCTACTAGCTGCTAGCTTCTAGCTGGTCGTGCCCACGGCGCATCGCCGAAAACGGAACAGAGGGGCAAGAGTTTTGCCGCGAGTTGCGTTTGGGTGAGGAAAAGCTAGTAGCTAGCGGCTAGTAGCTGGTCATTGAGGATTCAAATGGCAGTTGACCAAAATCTGAAGATCGAACTGGGCAAGCAGGGCGTCTTCGTTACGACGATCGAGGAGCTCTATAACTGGGGGCGGCGGAGCTCGGTGTGGCCGATGCAGTTCGGGCTGGCGTGTTGTGCGATCGAGATGATTGCCACAACGATGGCCCGCTACGACATCGCGCGCTTCGGCGCGGAGGTGTTCCGGCCGTCGCCGCGGCAGGCCGACCTGATGATCATCTCCGGGACGGTGACGAAGAAGATGGCGCCCCAGGTGGTGCGGCTGTACAACCAGATGGCCGAGCCGAGGTATGTGATCGCGATGGGCGCGTGCGCGATCTCCGGAGGGCCGTTCAAGCAGGGATATAACGTGCTGAAGGGGATCGACCGGTACATTCCGGTGGATGTGCATATTCCCGGATGCCCGCCGAGGCCGGAAGCCCTGCTGCAGGCGTTCATGACGCTGCAGGAAAAGATCGACAAGCAGCACCTGACGGGCGAAGGACGGCCGCGGCACCTGGATGCCGAGGCCCAGGGAGAGTTCCCGGTGCCGGAGCAGGGCGAGCATGACCTGGAGCCGACATCGAACGCCGGGGTGTGGCCTGTACCGATAGTGATTAGGTGATGCAGGGACGTAGGGACTAGGGACATTGGGACTGGGAGCGGCATTGAAGACGGTTGAAGAGATCAAGGCGGCGATCGAGGCGGCGGTGCCGGAAGCGGGGGTGAAGATCATTCCCAATGCAAGCCCGTCGGGCCAGCACTCGCTGCTTTTGAATCCAGTCCACGCAATGGAAGTGGCGCTGTTTCTTCGTGACGACGCGGAGCTGGCGCTCGACTTTCTTTCCAACTTGACCGGCGTGGACTACCTGGACAAGGAAATCACCGAAAAGGTAAAGGTCACGCGCCCGGTCACGAAGACGGTGGACGGGGTGGAACAAACCACCGAGGAGACAGTCGAGGAGACGCGCAAGCACACCGAGCCGGGATATCTCGAGGTTGTCTATCACCTGTATTCGATGGCCAAAAAGCAAGGGCCGGTGGTGTTACGGATGCGGACGGGAAACCGCTCGGACCAGGTTGAGCTTCCATCGTTTACGCCGGTGTGGCGGTCGGCTGAATTTCAGGAGCGCGAGGTTTTCGACCTGTTCGGGGTGGTGTTCACGGGGCATCCAGACTTGCGGCGCCTGCTGATGTGGGAAGGGTTCAAGGATCACCCCATGCGCCGCGATTACGTGGAGCCGGATGATTTTGAATATGAGCCGACCGCGCACGATGAGGTGCTGACGCGAGCGAAGGCGCACAAGGACAGGGAACAGGGATCAGGGAACAGGGATCAGGTGTCAACGGCCGGATGAGCGCAACGGAGACCAAAACGGACAAGCTGACCGGCTGGAATCGTCCGCCGGTGTGTGCGACCGATGGCGACGGTGAGCTGCTGGAAGTGTCGATGGGGCCGCATCACCCGTCGACCCACGGCGTTTTCCGGATGGATGTGGCGCTCGACGGGGAGCGCGTGGTGCGGTTGAAGCCGGTGTTTGGCTACCTGCACCGCAACCACGAGCAGATTGGCCAGAACGCGAGCTACCTGGCCTCAATGCCGTATACAGACCGGCTGGATTATTTCTGTTCGCTGACCAACAACTGGGCGTATGCGTTGGCAGTTGAGAAGCTCGTAGGCCAGGCAGTGCCGGAGCGCGCCGAGTATATTCGCGTGATTACGGCAGAGCTGACCCGGGTGCAGAATCACGCGTCGGCGATCGGATTCCTGGTCCAGGAAATGGGCGCGAGCGGCACGCCGCTGATGTATGCGTTTCGGGAGCGGGAGAAGATCCTGGACTTGTTCGAGAGCCTGACCGGATCGCGCATGATGTGCAACTACATGCGTTTCGGCGGCTGCCGCGTGGATGCGTCGGCGGCGTGGCTCGATGCGACGCGCAAAGTGGTGGCGGGGCTGCCGGGATTCGTGGATGAATTTGAAGCGCTGCTGAGCGGGAACGAGATTTTGATGGCGCGCACCCAGGGCGTGGGCGTACTGCGGCCGGAACTGGCCGTGAATGCCGGCGTGACGGGGCCGATGCTGCGCGGCTCGGGCGTGAACTACGACATTCGCAAGGTGGACCACTACGGCATCTACGACCGGTTCAAATTCAGAGTGCCGCTGGGCGATCACGGCGATATCTTCGACCGCTACATGGTGCGCGTGTTGGAGATGCGGGAGTCGATCCGGATCCTGGAGCAGGCGCTGAAGGACGTTCCGGGCGGTCCTGTGATGGATCCCAAAGCCAAGATTCGCGGATTCAAGCCCAAGCCGGGCGAGGCGTATGGAAGGATCGAGGCGCCCAAGGGAGAGCTGGGGTTCTATCTCATCAGTGACGGGGCCTCAAACCCGTACAGGTATCGCGTGCGGCCGCCGAGCCTGATCAACCTGACGGTGCTGGAAGACATGTGCCTGGGGCACAACGTGGCCGATGTGGTGCTGATTTTTGGAAGTGTGGATATTGTTTTGGGGGAAGTGGACAGATAGGGATGTTTGCAAGCTACCAGCTTCTAGCCTCTAGCTATTAGCTTGTTTTGCGGAAGACCACGGTTAGTACCAAGAAGTTTCGGTTTGGCACGACGGAACTAGAAGCTAGGGGCTAGAAGCTAGGAGTTGTTTTAATGCTGGGTGAAGGCATACTGAAGGGTCTTGCGGAGACGGCAAAGAATTTTGCCGGGAGCTTCGTGTCGAAGGAGCGGCTGACCACGGTGGAATATCCGGAGGAGCGGCTGCCCCTGCCCGAGGCGTCGCGGAATTTTCCATTCCTGGTGTACGACGGGGCGGACTGGGAGAAGGGGATGCGCTGCGTGGCCTGCCAGATCTGCGAGAAAGAGTGCCCGCCCAAGTGCATTTACATCGAGAAAAGCAGGGACAAGAAGCCGGACTTTGTGGGCAAGATGCAGATCTATCCGGCGAAGTTCGACATCGACATTTCGGTTTGCATGAGCTGCCAGATCTGCGTCGAGGTGTGCCCCTTCGAAGCGATCAAGATGGATGTCGAGTATGAGCTGGCGACCGATGATCGATTTGGCGGCCTGCTGCTCGATCGGAAGCAACTGGCCAAGCCAAACGAGTATTACCGCAAGATTCATCCCACGGAAGCGACGCACGTAGATGCGAAGCTGGCCGAAGAGAAGGCCAAGGCCGAGGCCAAAGCGAAGGCCGATGCCGCCGCGAAGGCGAAGGCCGCCGCGGATGCTGCGGCCAAAGCCGCCGTCGCAACGGCCGCGCCTACTACGGAAAGTACGAGAACAACTGCAGATCCTTCGACTGCGGTCGCTCGCGCGACCTCCGCTCAGGATGACAAAACGGGGGTAACCACTCAAGCGGCCCAGCCGACCCTTGTCCCCGCCAAAGCCGAACCGAAGAAGGACGGAGGGGACTAGTCGATGGTCAGCACGCTGGACCAGATTTTCGTTCTCCTCAAACACTGGATTGTGAGCCTGCTGCCCGCGGTGCTGCAGCCTGTGACGGGCGTGGTGCTGAGCGTGGTGGCGATTATTTGCGTCTTCCCCGCGCTGTTTGCGATTTCGGTACTTCTCGAGCGCAAGGGACTGGGGCGGATGCAGAATCGAATCGGTCCCAACCGCGTGGGCCCGCTGGGAATCCTTCAGCCGGTGGCCGACGGCATCAAATCGCTGACGAAGGAAGACATAGTCCCCACGAACGCCGATGCGGTGGTGCATTTTATGGCGCCGGTGTTTCTTGTGGTGGTGGTGTTCATGGGCTATGCGGTGTTGCCGATGGGGCGCAACATGACGCTGGTCAAGATGGATGCCGCGCTGCTGTTTTACTTCGCCATGGGCGCGTCGACCGAACTCGCGGTGTTTATGGCGGGCTGGTCGAGCCGCAACAAGTATTCGCTGCTGGGAGCGATGCGGGCAGTGGCGCAGATGATCAGTTACGAGGTGCCGCTGCTGCTGTCAAGCGTGTCTGTTGTCATGATCACGGGCTCGCTGTCGCTGGACAAGATTGTCGAGGCGCAGAACCGGTACACGTGGGGCCTGCCGCACTGGTACATCTTTACTCCCTGGGGTTGCGCGGCGTTTGTGATGTTTGCCATCGCAGCTACTGCGGAAACCAACCGGTCGCCGTTCGATTTGCCGGAGGGCGAGTCGGAACTGGTGGCGGGCTACTTTACTGAGTATTCGGGTTTCAAGTTTGCGGAGTTCTTTCTGGGCGAGTACGTGGGCATGCTGTCGATCTCGGGGCTGGGGACGACGCTGTTTCTGGGCGGGTGGTCGGCGCCCCTCGAGGTGCTCGGATTTGTGCCCTCGTGGATATGGTTTTTCTCCAAGGTCATGCTTTCGATTTGCGTGATGATCTGGATGCGCGGCACGCTCCCCCGCCTGCGGCAAGACCAGCTGATGAATTTTGCGTGGAAGTTCGTGCTTCCGTTTACGCTGCTCATACTCGTGGACGTGGTGGTGTGGCGGTTTATGGGCGAGGGATGGCTGCGCTGGATCGTGTGTTCGGCGATTCTTTTGATCGCGTATGTGGGCATCGGACGATCGGAGATGTTGCGAAAGAAGATCGGGCCCAGGAATTATCGCTATGCGGAGTGAGAAGGTGCGCCCATGACCATCGTGTTTTGGATATTGTCCTTCCTCACAGTGCTCGGCGGGCTGGCGGCGGTGACGCTTAGAAACACGGTGCATTGCGCACTTGCGGTGGCTGTTGCCTTCGCGGGGCTGGCGCTGCTCTATCTGCAACTCGACGCGCAATTCGCGGGCTTTGCGCAGATCCTGATTTATATCGGCGCGGTGGCGATCCTGGTGGTGTTTGCGATTTTGCTTACGCGGGGGTCCGATACGCCGACGGACGGCATTTTCAGCCGGACTTGGTTCGCCGGGACGGCCATCGCAGCAGCGGTTTTCGCGGTGCTGGGATGGGCGGTGATCCAGAGTGTTCACGCGCTACCCCACGAGACGGCCGCGCCCGCCGTGACCGTGAACCAGATTGGCAACGCGCTGCTGGGACGGTACGTTTTGCCGCTGGAGATTGTGGCGCTGCTGCTGACCGCTGCGCTGGTAGGAGCGGTGATGGTGGCCATGCACGAAAAGGGGGAAAGCAAGTGACGGCGCTCGGTGGATATCTGCTGGTGGCCGCGCTGGTATTCGCTATCGGGCTGGGGGGAGCGCTGACCCGGCGCAACGCCATCCTGGTGCTGATCGGGATCGAGCTGATGCTGAACGCGGCCAACCTGAACCTGATTGCGTTCTGGCGTTACGGGCCGCATCCCGAGGCGCTGACGGGCATGATGTTTGCCGTGTTTTCGATTGCCGTCGCGGCGGCTGAAGCAGCGGTCGGGCTGGGGCTGGTGATTTCAATTTATCGACACACGCGGACAACTGATCTCGACGAGATGAACAGGATGAAAGGGTGAGCCGGTGATGCAAGAAGGAATGGGGTTCACTCAACAGCTCACTGCTTCCTCGATCGCGCAGGTTCTCTGGCTGATTCCGGCGGTGCCGATGGTGGCGTCAGGCGTGATCGCGCTGCTGAAGCAGCCGCGGCGAAAGCTGGCGTCGGCACTGGCTATCGGGTCGCTCGGGTTCTCGCTGCTGCTGGCGTTGTTTGCATTCGGCCATGTGGTCGCCGGGTGGTCGCAGGGATTCTCGGTTCGCGAGACGGTCAACTTCACCTGGATGCAGATGGGCACCGGGACGGTGGATCTGGGCTGGGTGCTCGATCCGCTGTCGGCCGTGATGCTGGTGATGGTCACCTTTGTCGGCCTCCTGATCTTCATCTACTCGACCGGCTACATGGCGCATGACGAGAACTACACGCGCTTTTTCTGCTTCCTGTCGCTGTTTGCCGGGGCGATGCTGGGCGTGGTGATTTCGAACAGCCTGCTGCTGCTGTTCATGTGCTGGGAACTGGTGGGGCTCACGTCGTACCTGCTAATCGGATTCTGGTATCAGAAACCCTCGGCCGCCGCGGCGGCGAAGAAGGCGTTTCTCACCACGCGCGTTGGCGACATTTTCTTTCTTCTGGGAATTGTCTGGCTGTTCGCACAGACGGGGACGTTGCTCCTCTACAACAATGGCGCAGGATCGATCGAGCCGGACGCGTTGATCGGTTTGCTGGCGGCGCACGCCGGATGGGGACTGTCAGCGGCCGGGGCTATTGCCCTGCTGATCTTTGCGGGCGCGGCAGGCAAGAGCGGGCAGTTTCCGCTGCATGTATGGCTGCCGGATGCGATGGAAGGTCCTACACCGGTGTCGGCGCTGATTCATGCGGCGACCATGGTGGCGGCCGGCGTTTACCTGGTCGCGCGCGTGTATCCGCTGATGGCGGCGGGCGGAACCTTGTCGCAAGCGGGCGAGGTTGCGGGGAGCACGACTGCGGCGCTGACCGTGGTGACATGGGTGGGCGCGGGGACGGCCGTGTTTGCGGCACTCATCGCAGTCGCGCAGAACGATATCAAGCGCATCCTGGCCTATTCGACGGTTTCGCAGCTTGGCTACATGATGGCGGGGCTGGGCATGGGCGGTGTCGCGGTGGGCATGTTCCACCTGATCACGCATGCGTTCTTCAAGGCCCTTCTCTTCATGGGTGCGGGATCGGTGATCCACGGCTGCCACGAAGAGCAGGACATCCGGCGCATGGGCGGTCTGCGCAAAGAGATGCCGGTCACGTTTGCGACCTATGCGATCGGCATGCTGGCGCTGAGCGGGTTTCCGCTGCTGTTCTCGGGTTTCTGGAGCAAGGACGCCATTCTCGAATCGGCGCTGCACTGGCACCCGAGCAGCGGGCCGTTTTATCTGCTCGCGTTCGGCGCGATGCTGACGGCGTTCTACATGACGCGCCAGGTCTGCTACGTATTCTTCGGAAAATATCGCGGACATGGGCATGCGCATGAAAGCCCGCGGGTGATGACGATGCCTCTCGCGATCCTGGCATTCTTCGCCATCGCGCTGGGCATACTTGGAACGCCTGCGTGGCCGTGGTTCCGCGCTTTCCTTGAAGGTCATGCGGCGGCGCTTGAGATGGGCAAGTTTGGCGAGCCGGAATTCTGGTCGCTGCTGGCCATTTCGGCGACGGTCGTTTTTCTCGGCTTGTTTCTGGGCTGGTGGCTCTATGACAGCAAGTCGCCGCAGGCCGAAGAGCCGGATGCGCTGGAGAAGGTCGCGCCTCCGGTGTGGGGCTGGCTGCGCGACCGGCTGTATGTGGACGAGTTTTACGTTGTAACGGTGATTGCGTTCTATGCATGGTGGGCTCGCGTGGCGGACTGGCTGGACCGGCGTGTATGGGGCGGAGCGGTGGCTGCGGTGACGGGGGCCTTCCGGGCACTGGCGCACTTCGATCGTTTCTTCGACACGCAGTTTGTTGATGGCACTTTCGACAAGGGCTGCGAAGAACTTTATAGCGGCGGAGGCCTCCTGGCGAGAGTCCAGAACGGCCGTGTGCAGACCTACCTGCGCCTGCTTGCGGTCGCGGTGGTAATGCTGGCCGCGATCCTGATCTGGAGCAGTGCACGATGAGCGGAATGCCAAACGGAATTCCGATATTGACTTTATTGACCGCGCTGCCCGTGGTGGGCGCGGCGATTGTGCTCCTGTCAGGCAAGCATGCACGGGCGGTGGCGATGATTACGGCGCTGGCCGCTACCGCGGTTGCGCTGGTTGTGTGGACGGACCTGCCTTCGAACGGGACGATCGGCCTGTTGGAGCAACACCCCTGGGTCCCCTCGCTGGGCATCGAGTACCACCTGGGAGTGGACGGCCTGGGCGCGCTGATGGTGGTGCTCTCGGCGCTGGTGACGTTGATGTCGCTCGATGCCGCGAAACGCGTGCATCATCAGCCGAACCTCTACTTCGCGCTGGTGCTGGTGCTGGAATCCTGCCTGTTCGGGACCTTTACGGCACTGAACTTCTTTCACTGGTTCTTGTTCTGGGAACTGAGCCTGATTCCGGCGTTTTTCCTGATCAAGCTTTGGGGCGGAGCGAAGCGCGGACCCGCGGCGACGCAGTTTTTCGTCTACACGATGGCCGGATCGGTAGGCCTGCTGCTGGCGTTCCTGGCCGTCTTTCTTTCCACCGGCAGCATGGACTTCACCCATCTCAGCCTCCTCGCCTCGACCGGCGAACTGGAGCAAGCCGTCACGCAATATTTGCCTCACCATCACGTGATGATGTGGCTCGCCCTCGGCGTCCTCGCAGGATTCGCTGTCAAAGTCCCGCTGATGCCGTTTCACACCTGGCTGCCCAACGCGTATAGCGAAGCGCCCTCGCCGGTGACGATGCTGCTGACAGGCACGATGTCGAAGATGGGTGTGTATGGCCTGCTGCGGATCGCGCTGCCGATGTTCGGACCCGAGGTCGCGCGCATGCGAACGCCGCTGCTGGTGCTGGCGGTGACGACCGTGGTCATGGGCGCGTGGGCGGCGGCGGCACAGAAGGACCTGAAGCGCGTCTTCGCTTATTCATCGGTGAATCACCTGGGGTATTGCCAGCTGGGCATCTTCGCGCTGGCGGTGCCGGTAACGGATGCAGCGATGCAGACCAGTCAGGCGGCTGCCCTGAATGGCGTAATCCTGCAGATGTTTAATCACGGGATCACGGCCGCGGCGCTGTTCTGGTTTATCGCCATGCTGCAGGAACGGAGCGGCGGCATTCGCGGCATCGACGATTTCGGCGGGTTGCGCAAGCCGGCGCCGGTGTTTGCGGGACTGATGGGCATCGTGCTCTTCTCTTCGCTGGGTTTGCCGGGGCTGAACGGGTTTGTGGGCGAGTTCCTGATCTTCCGCGGCGTGTTTCCGCTGGCATGGGTATCGGCAACGGTCTCAGTGCTGGGATTGCTGGTGACGGCGGCCGTGATTCTGACGGTCATTCAAAAAGTCTTTACCGGGCCTGTGCCGGAGCGCTGGGCGGCCTTCCCTGACATGCATACCGGCGAGCGGATGGCGATGGCGCCGGTGATCGGACTGATGCTGCTCATCGGCCTGCTGCCGCAATTGATTGTGGATAGCGTGAACCCAACCGTATTGAACCTGCTGGCACACTGGAGATTTTAGATGCTTGCCTGGACGATCTATCTCTCGTTTGCCGGCGCACTGGTCGAGGCCCTGCTGCCCAAGGGCAGAGCGGGACTGGCGCGCGGAGTTGCGCTTGTGGTGGCAGCGGGCGGCCTGGTGATCGCTGCGCTTGGATTTGCAGCCGACGCGGGTCACGGTCGCGTGACGATTGTCGATGTGCCGTGGGTGCCCTCGATGGGCATTCACTACACGTTGGCCGCGGATGGGATCAGCCTGGTGCTGGTTTTGCTCACCGGCCTTGCCGCTGTCGCTGGCGTGTTGTTCAGCTGGAATATTGAGCTGCGCGTCAACGAGTTCTTCGCATTCTTCCTGGCGCTCATCGGCGGCGTGTACGGCGTCTTCCTCAGCTTCGACGTCTTTCTACTGTTTGTGTTCTACGAGGTCGCAATTGTACCCAAGTATTTCCTGATCGCTATCTGGGGATCGACGCGCCGCGAATACGCGGCGATGAAGCTGGCGCTGTATTCGTTTGCCGGTTCCGCGATGGTGCTGATCGGGCTGCTGGCCGCTTATGCCACAGCCGGGAGCCACTCGACGGGTCTGGTGCAGCTGGGCCACGCCGGCCTTCCGGTGCACTTTCAGATGTGGGCCTTTCCGCTGGTGTTTGTGGGATTCGCGATCCTCGCCGGCATGTGGCCGTTCCACACCTGGGCGCCCACCGGCCACGTTGCTGCGCCCACCGCCGCGTCGATGTTGCTGGCAGGCGTGGTGATGAAACTGGGCGCCTACGGCTGCCTGCGGGTTGCGATGTCGCTGTTTCCGCATGGCATGGACCCATGGGGATTTTCATTCATCGGTATCGGATCGTGGCGCGATGTATTTGCCTTGCTGGCCGTAATCGGCATCGTCTACGGCGCGCTGGTGGCACTGGTGCAGAGCGATTTCAAATTTGTGATCGGCTACTCCAGCGTGAGCCACATGGGTTTCGTGCTCCTGGGGTTGATGACCCTCAACCAGATCGGGATGACCGGCGCGGTGCTGCAGATGTTTTCGCACGGCGTGCTTGCCGGGCTGTTGTTTGCGATCGTGGGGCGCATGGTGTACGACCGGACGCATACGCGGCAGCTGGCGGAGCTTGAAAGCATGCACCTGTCGAGGCGCATGCCGTTCATCGCCGGGGCATTTGTAGTCGCGGGGATGGCGTCGATGGGCTTGCCTGGCTTCTCGGGCTTTGTCGCGGAACTGCAGGTGTTGGCCGGTGCGTGGAAAGCGAATCCGTGGTGGACCGGGGCTGCCGGCGTAGGCATCGTGGTGGGCGTTGCGTACACCTGGCGAGCGCTGCAGAAGGCTTTCTTCTCCGATGTCAGGCCCACCGCCGAGGATCATCCCAAGACTGGCTGGCACGATCTGGGAGCGATCACCTGGCCGGAAATGACTGGTTTCGCCCTGCTGACCCTGGCTAGTCTGTGGATTGGCCTCTATCCGCGCGTGTTGCTGGATGCGATTGAACCGGCGGTGAAGACGCTATTTGCGGGAGGAGGCCAATGAATTACGCAGACCTCTTTCGCGTGACGCTGCCCGAGACGATGCTGGAAATCGCCGCGCTGCTGGTGCTTGTGATGGATCTCGCATTCCTGCGCAAGGCCGGACTGCGTGTTCGCGCGGCTGCGGCGGCGCTGGTGGGTGTGGCCGGGTGCGGGGCGGCGGCGTGGGCTTTGTCGGCCACGGGCGGAGGTTCCTTGCGCGCGGGGGACGAACTGCTTCTGGCCGGCGGAGGAAGTGCTGCTGTTGCGCAATATGGAATTCTGGCGCTGACCGCGCTGACCCTGTTGTTGTTGATCGATTCGGTGTTTACGCGCCACGTGGGGGAATTCGTGGCCGTGGTGCTGATGTCGGCCACGGGCGGATTGCTGATTGCTGCCGCGCAGGACCTGCTGGTGATCTTCATCGGGCTGGAACTGCTGAGCCTCGGGCTCTACATCCTTACCGCCTTTGCCAAGCAGTCGGGACGCAGCGCGGAAGGGGCAATGAAGTACTACCTGTTTGGCGGCATGTCCGCGGCCTTTCTCCTGTTCGGTTTCAGTTATCTCTACGGCCTCACAGGATCGACGAACCTGCTACCGGTGATGCTGAGGATTCACCAGGCGACAGGCCCGAGCGCTGATCCCTTGCTGCTGGTGAGCCTGGTGATGATCGCGGCGGGATTGGGCTTCAAGGTCGCGGCGGCGCCGTTCCATTTCTGGGCGCCGGATGCCTACGAAGGCGCGCCTGCGCCGGGCGCAGCGTTTATTGCTTCCGTCTCAAAGGTGGCCAGCTTTGCGCTGCTGATTTCAATCGGCACGGCCGGCGCGTATGCATCAGGGACCTCGAATGCGCCCAACGAAGGCTTCATAGGGCCGTGGACCCTGGTCGTGACGGTTCTGTCGCTGGCGTCGATGCTGGCAGGCAACCTGGCTGCGCTGGCGCAGATCAGTGTGCGGCGGCTGCTGGCGTATTCGGCCATCGCCCACGCAGGATACATTCTGCTGGGGCTGGCATTCTTTTCCCGCTCCAACGCGAGCGCGGCTGCGATTCTTTACTACATTCTGACCTACGGGCTGACGACCATTGGCGCTTTTGGAGCGGTTGGCGTGGTGGAGCGCGCCACGGGCAGCGACCGCATGGATGCGTTTCTGGGACTGTACAAGCGCAATCCACTGCTGGCGGCGGTGCTGCTGGTCTTGTTCCTGTCATTGGCGGGGATTCCGCCGCTGGTCGGGTTCTGGGCGAAGTTCAATCTGTTTGCCGCGGTGCTGAGCGTTGGGGCGGGGCCGATTGCATTCTCACTTGTCGCGCTGGCTGTAGCCTTGAGCGCGGTGTCGCTTTACTACTACCTCCAGGTGCTTAAGCGGGCTTTCGTTATGCCTGTGGCGGATCCTGCCGGCAGGGTTGAAAAGATCAGTGTCGATCCGGTGACCATGATTGTGCTCGTGGCCATTGCGGCGGCTGTGGTGGTGATGGGGTGTTTTCCGGCGCTCCTGCAGGGGTGGATCGCGGGATTCTATGCGGCGATGTGAGAGCCACTCCCAGGTCTCAGAGGCGAGACCTGGGGCACCCGGATTTGAGTGAGGCCCGGTTAGCTGCGGAGCCAGTCCTTGGCTTTCTGGACGAGGACGTCGCGGCTTACGTCCGAAATGGCGTCGGTGAGAGGGATGCCTTTGGGGCAGACTTCGACGCAGTTCTGAGCGAAGCCGCACTCCTGGATGCCTCCGTCGCCGGCCAGCGCGCGCAGGCGCTCTTCCTTGAACACCTTGCCGGTGGGATGATTGTTGAACAGCTTGACCTGGGCTATGGTCGCCGCGCCGACGAAGCCTGTCGCCTCGTTGAACTGCGGGCAGACTTCCATGCAGCAGGTGCAGGAGATGCAGTTGGAGAGCGGGTAATTGGCTTCCTGCTGCTGCGGAAATACGCGCGGGCCGGAGCCGAGGTCGTAGGTGCCGTCGACGGGTACCCAGGCCTTGACCAGCATCAGGTTTTCGAAGAGCACAGAGCGATCGACCTGCAGATCGCGGACCAAGGGGAATTTCGAGAGGGGCTCGACCTTGATGGGCTGTTCGAGATTATCGACCAGCGCAGAACATGCCATGCGGGCCTTGCCGTTAATTCTCATGGCACAAGACCCGCAGATTTCCTCGAGGCAATTGGAATCGTAGGTGATGGGCGTGGTGGGCCGTCCGTCGGCGGTGACGGGGTTGGCGGCGATCTCCATCATGGCGGAGATGACGTTCATGCCGGGACGCCATTCGAGTTCGAATTTTTCCCAGACCGCGGGCGCGTCGGGATTGGCCTGGCGCTTGATTTCGAATGCTACGGTTTTTGCCATGATGCCTGGATTCCCTCAGGGGCTAAAGCCCCAAATATGTTTGCCTCATGTTGTCGGGGCTAAAGCCCCGGCCTACCAGCCCCGACCTACCAGCTCGACCTGCCGCCGTGCCCTGATACAAACCTGGCCCAGGACGGACAGCGTTTGGAGCGGTCACTTGGTCGCGTCGTAGCGGCGCGGGCGCGGCTTGATGTACTGCGTATCGACTTCTTCGAATTCGAACTTTGGCCCGTTGGCGGCTCCGGTGTACTTTGCCTTGGTTGTCTTCAGGAACTTCTCGTCGTTGCGCTCGGGGAAGTCGGGCTTGTAGTGGGCGCCGCGCGACTCATCGCGCAGGATCGCGCCCTGCACCACTACTCGCGATAGTTCGAGCATGTTGTAGAGCTGGCGGGCGAAGGCGAAGCTGGTGTTGGCCCACTGGCTCTTGTCGCTCAGGTTGACACGGTTGTAGCGTTCCAGCAGTTCGACGATTTTTTCATCGGCTTTCTTGAGGCCCTTGTTGTAGCGGATGACGGTGGCGTGCTCGGTCATGGTCTGGCCCAACTCCCGCCACAGTTTGAAAGGATTCTCATTGCCCTCGTTGCTGAGAAGTTCCTTGTTGATTTCGGCCTGGCGGGCGAGTTCGGCTGCGTGGCCGCCGTCGCCTTCGGGTGCGGAGAGGTTCTTTGCGTATTTCAGTGCGACGGGGCCGGAAACAAAGCCGCCGAAGATGCAGCTGACGAGGGAGTTTGCGCCGAGGCGATTGGCGCCGTGGTACTGATACTCGGCTTCACCGGCGGCATACAGGCCGGGAATGTTGGTCATCTGGTTGAAGTCCACCCAGAGTCCGCCCATGGTGTAGTGCATGCCGGGGAAGATCTTCATGGGCACTTCGCGCGGGTCGTCGCCGACGAATTTCTCGTAGATTTCGAGAATGCCTTCGAGCTTGCGGTTGAGGGTCTCGCGGTCGATGTGGGTGAGGTCGAGGTAGACCATGGGCTGGCCTTCGAGGCCCAGGCCGAGCTCGTAGACGACCTTGTGAATGGCGCGCGTGGCCACATCGCGAGGCACGAGGTTGCCGTACTTGGGATACCACTCTTCGAGGAAGTAAAAGCGTTCGGACTCGGGGATCTGCTTGAAGGGGCGATTGTCGCCGGCCTTGCGCGGAACCCAGACGCGCCCGCCTTCGCCGCGCGCTGACTCCGACATCAGGCGCAGCTTGTCTTCGCCGGGAATGGAGGTGGGATGGACCTGGATGAATTCACCATTGGCGTAGTATGCGCCCTGCTGGAAGACCGCGGATTGGGCGGAGCCGGTGCAGACCACGGAGTTGGTGCTTTTGCCGAAGATGGCGCCGATGCCGCCGGTGGCGAGGATCACGGCGTCGGCCGGGAATGAGCGAAGTTCCATAGTGCGCAGGTCGAGGGCGGTGATGCCGCGGCAGGCGCCTTTCGAATCGATGACGGCGGAGAGGAATTCCCAGCCTTCGTATTTTTTGACCTTGCCTTCGGCTTCGTAGCGGCGGACCTGCTCGTCGAGAGCGTAGAGCAACTGCTGGCCGGTCGTGGCTCCAGCGAAGGCGGTGCGGTGATAGAGTGTGCCGCCAAAGCGGCGGAAGTCGAGAAGGCCTTCGGGAGTGCGATTGAAGGGGACGCCCATGCGGTCGAGGAGATCGATGATGCCGGGTGCGGCTTCGCACATGGCTTTGACCGGCGTCTGGTTGGCGAGGAAGTCGCCGCCATAGATGGTGTCGTCGAAGTGTTGGGCTGTGGTGTCGCCTTCGCCCTTGAGGTTCTTGGCGGCATTGATGCCGCCCTGCGCGCAGACGGAGTGGGAGCGCTTGACGGGCACGATCGAGAACAGGTCCACGCTGCCGCCCGCTTCGGCGATCTTGATGACCGCCGCGAGTCCGGCGAGGCCTCCGCCAACCACGATGATTCTGGGTGGTGCCATTGAGTCTTTCCTTAAGAGACAGCTTCTAGCTGCTAGTTCCTAGCTTCTTGCCAAGAGCGCGTGATTAGGCTGCAAAAGAGCGGGAGCCGGCAAAGTCGAGACGGGTATGTTCTCGGGCGCGTTCTGATACTGGGGCCCGATGAAGGCCCAGATGCTGGCCAGGCCCATGGCCGCGAGAACTACGCCCAAGGCCAGGCAGACCCATCCGAAACGGCGGCGGGCAGTGGCGCCTGAAGTGATGCCCCACTTGGCCGCAAAGAGCCAGACGCCGTATGCGAAATGCCAGCAGACGGCGACCATGGCGATGGCGTAGATCGCAACCATGATGGGATTGGATAATTCGTGCTGGACTTTCCAGAAGGCGGCGCCCGGATTTTCAGGCAGGCTCACGCCGAGAAAGCGCTGGCGAAGAACGTGCTGGCCGATGTAGAGGAACGCGATGATGCCGGTCCAGCGCTGCGAGACATACAGCCAATTGCCGGCCCAAGGGTGGTAAACGACGTTGACTGGCCGCGCAGCCAAATGTAGACGCCGTAGATGCCGTGATAGAGGATGGGCAAAAAGATAAACGCCCACTCCAGCACGCGCACCAGGGGCAGGGAATTGAGGAACTTGACCTGCGCGCCATACGCGGCCGGACCGTGCAGCGCCTCAAAGTTGGAGAGGAGGTGTTCGAGCAGAAATGCGCCGATGGGGATGATGCCCATCAGCGAATGCAGCTTGCGCCAGACAAAGGAGTATCCCTGAGCGGCGCGGAGCGGCGGTACGCCGCTGTGGGATTTAGGCGCGACGGGATGTTGGGCAGTGGCCATGAACGTGTCGGCTCCTCAAGCTGCAGGTCCGGAATTCCGGAGCGGTGCGTTTCGTATTACGGGATAGCGTTTCTGTGCTTGTTACCACTGCATTATTGGGAACGCATGCAAGGGTCGTCAAGGCGCGGGCTGTATTCGACACTGACTCTCCACATTGTCTTAAGCCGGCAAAGCCGCTTCGGGCCGCAACATGGTCAACATTCTCTGCAATGCGCGGCCGCGATGGCTGAGCGAGAGCTTGGTTTCGAGGTCGAGCTCAGCCATGGTGCGATCGAGCTCCGGCAGGTAAAAGAGGGGATCGTAGCCGAAGCCGCCGGTGCCGCGCGGCGCTTCGAGGATGACGCCCTCGACGGTGCCGTGCGCGGTGTGAAAGGGCAGGCCGTCGCGCGCAGCGACCAGGACACAATGATAGCGAGCGGTGCGCTGCGCGGGGTGAACGCCCGCGAGGCGCTGCAGGAGCACCATGTTGTTCCACACATCGGTGTTGTCGTTGGCATCGGGCGAGTCGACCAGGCCCACATCGGAGGCGAAGCGCGCGGAACGCACGCCGGGCGCGCCGTCCAGGGCGTCGACCTCCAGACCAGAGTCGTCGGCGAGAACCAGTTGGCCGGGCGCGAAACGGGAATAGTAGACCGCCTTGAGGGTGGCGTTGGCGGAAAAGGTGGTTCCAGTCTCTTCGGGAGCCGGGATAGTCGAGAGAGCGGGCAGAGGATCGATGGCAACGGAATGCGCGGCTGCCGCGGTGCGAAAATCGCGCAGTTTGCCGGCGCTCGTGGTCGCTGCATAGAGGCGAAGAGCCATAGGTTGAGTGTATCGGCCAACTAACGCTTTCCAAAACCGGCGGTCAACGGGCACAATGGAGGGTCTTCCGATAGTTTTGTGGTTTGGGTTTCGTGCGAACCCACCCTGGCGGCAAAAACAAAGACGCCGCGAGGGTGGGGCAACCAGAATTGCGGGTCAGCTTCGGGATCTTCACGAGGCAAGGAGAACGGATAGTGTCAATCATTTCGGGGATTGGATGGCACATGGTGGGCGCGGCATCGGCTGCCTCGTTCTATGCGCCGATTGAGAAAGTGAAGCAGTGGTCGTGGGAGACCACGTGGGCGGTGGCCGGTCTGTTCTCGTGGATTCTGCTGCCGATCGGTGTCAGCTATTTGCTGTTGCCGAGTTTCGGTGCGTTTTATGGATCCATTCCGACCCCGGTGTTGTGGAAGGTAGCGCTGTTCGGGGCCATGTGGGGCGTGGGCAATGTGAGTTATGGGCTCACCATGCGGCACCTGGGCATGTCGCTGGGGATTGGCGTGGCCATTGGCGTGACGCTGGTGGTGGGGACGCTCGTGCCACCGCTGATTCATGGCCAGGCGGCGACGCTCTTCCAGACGCGGGGCGGGCTGTTTAACATGGCGGGTGTGCTGGTGGCGCTGATAGGAGTGGCCATCGTGTCGTACGCGGGGCACCAGAAAGAGGAGCAGTTAAAGACCGGCGAGCCGGGCGAGTTCAACGTGATGCTGGGCCTGGGGCTGGCGGTGATGTGCGGCATTTTCTCGTCGGGTATGTCGTTTGCCATGGATGCGGCGCAGCCCATCAAGCAGGCGGCGGAGAGCGTGGGCATCAGCCACCTCTACTCCGCTCTGCCCGCCTATGTGTTCATCATGGGAGGCGGAGCGATAGTGAACCTGACCTACTGTTTCGTCCGGCTGGCCACGGTGCCCAAAATCTCGCTGAAGCGGGACCTCGAGCAGCCGCGAGACAGGATCGCACGAAACGCGCTCCTTGCGGCGACGGGCGGGATCATGTGGTACCTGCAATTCTTCTTCTATGCATGGGGCCAGGCGAACATTCCGGAGCGGCTGAGTTACGTGAACTGGATGCTGCACATGAGCGGGTATGTGCTGTTTGGCGGAATTGTGGGTCTGGCACTGGGCGAGTGGGCCGGCGTGACGAGCCGTCCGGTCCGGCTGCTATGGATTGGCATCATGGTGATCATCGCGGCGGCGAACCTGGTGGGACTTGGGCTGGCGTCGTGACCCGTGTGTAAGTTGGTACAGTTGACTCCTTGATGGATCGCCCGCTGTCAAAATCCAGATCGCTTCAATTCATGGCCGCAGTGGTGATGTTTGCGGCTTCTTTTCACGGCATCGCCGAGGAGCCCACGACCGAGGCTGTATCCGGATTCAACGCCTACATCGGGCAGGTTGAGGCGCGCCTCGATCAGCAGCACCGTGGTCCGGACGCGTTTGTTGCGTGGGAGGATTTCGCGCGCCTGCGGAAGGGCGAGCTGATCATCGAGAGGATCACATCGTCCGCCGGTGCGGACTTGCCGGGCGCACTTCTGCATCACTGGCGCGGAACTGCGTTCGCCGGGGGCGCCAGGGCAGCAGATTTTGAGCGGCTGATGAGAGACTTTTCCGCATACCCCCAGCGCTTTTCGCCGCAGGTGGTTCGAGCTAAAGTGATTGGTCAACAGGGCGATCAATTCAAGGTGCTTCTGCGCGTGAGGCAGCACCACGTGATCACGGTGGTGATGGATACTGCTTACGACATCACGTTTGGGCGGAGGGACGGGCAACATGGATACAGCATGGCGCGAAGCACCGGGATCTCCGAGATCAGGTCGCCGGGCACGAGCGACGAGCGTGCGCTCAGCCCCGCGGAGTGGCATGGGTTTCTGTGGCGGATGAATACCTACTGGACTTATGAGGAGAGGGATGGCGGACTCTACATGCAGATCGAGTCGGTCACGCTGACGCGTTCCATTCCGACGGGGCTGGGCTGGGTAATCGGACCATTTGTCGAGAGCATACCGCGCGAATCGATGGAGTTCACGTTGCGGTCGGCGTGCGACGCACTGCGGAAGTAGATGGCACGCGGCCAGCAAGCAGTCATTGCGCTTTGATCTGAACTACGGGGCCAGTCCTCTGCTATACTCCGCGCAAGTTTGGCCGGGCAGACTGCCGTTTCCCGAACGGCCAGAATCAAGTTCCCCGGCTCCCCTCTATCTCAAGAAAATTGAATGCTGGAGAGTGCAGTCGTGACGATCAATTGTAGAACTGTCTCCGTCTCTGTCATCGCTTTGATCCTGGGCCTCTCTGTTTCGGGATCGCCCTTCCAAGCAGCGGCGCAGGCGAAACCCGGCGTTTCGCCGGGCGACATCACTGTGGTTCAGTACGCCTACAAAGGCCAGAACTACGAGATACCTCGGGGGGCGGAGGTGCGTCTCCTGGAGGCACGGGTGGAGCGCAGGGCTCGGGGTTGACCGTTGATGGCGTGATTTCGCTTGTCAAGGCCGGCCTTTCCGACGAACTCATCATCGCCAAGATTCAAAAGAGCGGGCAGGCATTCGATCTGAGTACAGACGATATGGTGCGCCTGAAGCAGGCGAAGGCGAGCGACGCGGTAATCAAGGCAATGATGACCGCGGTCGCGGCTCCGGTGGCCAGTCGGGTTGCCTCGGTTGCGACACCCGGACCCGCGAACGCGCCGCCTTCCGGCACTGCCGCGCCCAACGCCGTGGCGGAGAACCCCAACATGGGGAAGCTACCCAAGGAAAGTTTCATGGGCAGCATCGGGCATCAGACGACCAATGCCCTGCATGGCAAATCCGTGATCGACAAGCTCAGCATGCGCAACATACTTCCGCAATGGGATCCCAACCGCAAGGTAAGCGAGCAATACCCACATATCGCCATCACCGTGCTCTACGCGCCCCAGGGCTGGACCGAGGATTATCACGAGGTGTTGCGGAAGAAGTCGGCCCTGGTGCCCAACTGCTTCAAGCTGAAAGCAGTCGTGTGGCTCGATGCCAATCGCTCCAAACCGACGGATGAATTTCAGTGGTGCATCGAGCACGACATGTATATGAGCGAGCTTCAGCCCTCCTATCTGTACAGCATGACTCCGTCACGGGCGGATTATGGGCAGACGACCGGGATCAACCGCACCGATGGTCCGCAACCGCCGGAAACGCTGTTGCCCAACGATCGCGCCACGCTGGACATGCAGGCCAAGACGAACCCTCAGGGTGCCAGCAAGGATCTGAACCTGGATGAGCTGAGTCTTTTTGCGATCATGTTCGCGAACATCCGCAAGGATCTGGGCCAGACTCTCGGTTCGGACGGAGACTTCCGGGTATGGATCACTTCGATCAAGAAGGCCGCCGGTCCGTCGCTTTTCTAAGCGAACCCTCGCTTGCACGGCAGCAATCGTGCTCCCATCCTTTCGCCGAAAGGGCGGCAAAAGGATGGAGCGCGGTGAGATGGGAGATCAGTCGATGGTCTGGTCGAGGCGAAGGTCGCGGGACGAGCGGCCGACGCTGACAGTGCGCTGACCGGACGGAGTAACCCATTTGCCTTCTTTTGTGGACCAGTATTGAAGCTGGCGCTGGGCGACGTGGAGGGCCAGGGTCCTCGATTCGCCCGCGGCAAGGTGGATGCGATCAAAGGCTACCAGGGCGCGGACCGGGAATTGGACTCCGTCCGGAATCTCGCTGGGTGCGCCTAAGTAAACTTGCGGCACTTCGTCAGAGGCCATAATACCGGTGTTCCTGATGTTCAGGTCGACTTCCAGACCGCCATCGGAATCCTTCAGCACTCCGAGGCCAGAGTAGGCGAAGGTGGTGTAGCTGAGGCCGTGTCCGAATGGAAACAGGGGCTCGATGTTCTGCTTGTCGAACCAGCGGTATCCGACATTGACGCCCTCGCTGTATGTGGTTTTCTTGTCGACGCCTTTTTTGGAACGCTCGGGGTACTTGGGGTCGGTGGCGGGATAGTCGGTGAGGTTCTTGCCCCAGGTGACGGGGAGACGGCCGGCAGGACTGACCTTGCCGAGAAGCAGGTTGGCGGTGGACCAGCCGCCTTCGTCGCCGGGCCACCACATCTGGAGAACGGCTTTCACTTTGTCAATCCAGGGAAGAGCCACGGGCTGGCTGGTGTTGAGGACGACGATGGTGTTGGGATTGACTGCGGCCACTTCGTCAACGAGCTTGTCCTGATCGCCGGGAAGGCCGAAAACCGGCGCGAGACGGGTCCAGAGAACGAGCACGGCAACCTTGGCAGATTTTGCTGCGGCGATGGCGTGATCGTGATCGGCGGCGCGCTGCTCCGGTGTGTACCAGTTGAGGCGAAGCTGCACGGGAGAGCTGGAGGTGTCGGGACCGGTCTTGATCTCGATGGCGTGGGGGCCGGCGGTTAGCTGGATGGAGCGGCGAACGTTGTCGAGCCCGTCGGGCGTGGGAACGACGTTGTCCTGGTTAGCCTGCAGGATGTCTCCGTGGACTCCACCCTGGAAAGCGCCGGTAGCGGCGAAGCGCTTGCCGTCGAGCAACATTGTCGCATTGGTGCCGAGAGCCTGAAGACAGATCCAGTAGTCGCCGGCGTGGGGAATAGACAGAGTGCCTTTCCAGGTAATAACCGCGTTGGGCGGAAGGGCGTTTCCGGACTTGGTGGTGAAGTTGATCTGATTGTCGACCTGGTCTGCCCCGGAGCCAGAGCGGACAAGGCCTGGCTTGCCGTCGTGGCTCAGTGCGCTGGAGGGAATGGTGTTGCCTGTCATGTCGTCTGCAACGGCGAATCCGATGTCGGAGTTGCCGGAGATTTGGCGCATGGCAGCAAGCGGACCCACCTGGCGCTCTGGGAGGCCGACGGAGCGCTCGCCGTTGATTCCAATCGAATCGACCTGGCCGGCAGTGGGGCCGATGAGCACGACGGAATCAAGATCGGCTGACTTCAGGGGCAATGCGTTCCCCTCGTTCTTCAACAGGACAGCGGCGTCTTCGCCGGTCCTCTCGATGATTTTGGCGTTTTGTTCAATGGATTGCCGGGTGACGTCATGCTTCTGCTGCCCGTCCATGTAGCCGAAGTGAACGATCTCGTAGAGGACGCGTCCGGCGGCGCGGGTGACGGCGGCCTCGTTGACGGTACCGTCCTTAAGAGCTTCCGGCATTTTTTTGGGATCGAGCTTGACGCCGAATCCACTGAAATCGGGTGGCGCCGGTGTCGGCTCCTCGGGAATATGTCCGCCGAACATATCGGCCATGGTGTCACCGATGTTGGCCGGCGGGGGCGGCGGAACAGGCCTGGAATCGAAAAAGGACGGAATGGTGAAAACGGCGCCGGGAGCGGGCTCGCCAGGCATTTCCATGTCCAGTCCGGCGTTGATGAAGTTGACGGCGTGCACCGCCCCCCAGTCGGATGTGACGAAGCCCTTGAAGCCGAGTTCGTCGCGCAGGATCCTGGTAAGCGTGGTCTCGTTGCCGCATGCGTGGGTGCCGTTGAGGCGGTTGTAGGAGCACATGATAGAAGAAACATCGGCCTTGACAGCGGCGTCGAAGGGCGCGACGTACACCTCGTGGAGGGTCTGGTCGTCGATGTAGGTGTTCTCGTTGTCTGAGTCATAACCAACGTAGTGCTTGACCTGTGCCATGACATGCTGCGACTGAATACCCTTGATTTCGGCTGCCCCGATTAGTGATGTGAGGAAGGGATCCTCGCCGAAGGTGTTGTAGCCGCGGCCGAATTCCAGATCGCGGTCGATGTTGACGAAGGGCTGGAGAGCAACGTCGATGCCGAGGGCGCGGGCTTCGCGGCCGATGACGAGGCCGTTGTCTTCGGCGTCCTTTGCGCTGAAGGTGGCAGCGACGCCCATGGTGGCGGTTTCACCCTGCGACGGATGGCGGGTAAGCACGCCGGGAGGCCCATCGGCGAAGCGCAAACTCGGAATGCCGAGACGGGGCACTCCGGCAAGATAGCCGGCCTGACCCTGGTAGACCTTGGGATCTTCCTGGGTGCCGTGGATCAGGGTCAGCTTTTCCTGAAGCGTCATCTGGCTCAGCAGCTTGTCAACGCGGGTGTCGCCGGTGACCACAGGTACGGACTGGGCCGCGGCGGCCGTTGCTGTGGCCAGGAGGGTGATTGCCAACAGCGCACCTCGGATCGGGCTGACCGTGGATTGTTCGAACAAATGCATTCCTGCCTCCCTGAAGGTCGAATCGACGGATGTGAACTTCTTCGCTTCAAATCCAGAAACGGACTGCCTGGGCACCCCATATAAAACGGTTGAGCAAGTCCGGATTCGCCGGGGAGCAGTTTAGTACACAAGGGTGGATTCTGTATGCGACGGAGGACGCCGAATGAGGCACGCACGACGACTCGGCCCCGGGCAAGCCGCAAAAGGGGAGCGGATGGTAGGGAGAGAACCGTATGTCCGAGGCGAGGCATGCATGTTACATTGACAATTCGGGGTTCGGAACCTGGCAGGCGTGGCTCAACGCGACATGACGGCGAGTGTTTTCCGACGGAATTTCTCAGCTGATTGAAAGACCGATTTCACCATTGCTCGACCTACTGGAGATCTATCCATTGCATGCGATTTCGATACGTCGGTCCCGGCGCGAGCGGTCGAGGCGCACGGGCCGATTTTTTGATGGCACGACCCTCTGGTTCTGTTTTGCCGGGCTGCTGATCGCGGCGCCATTGGGGCTTCGTTGTGAAGAGATGCCTTTCGATGGTGCGCGCGAAACGTCGGTGGTGCAAGAGACCCAAAAACAGGTGCCGGCACAGGAAGTGATTTTTGGCGGATTAGTATCGTACGGAAATTACAAGATTTTTGCGGGCGGAACAGATTGCAAGCTGTACACCGCCGGCGTGGAGTATGACCGCCATTCGTGGGGCTACATGCTGAAGGCGCGTGTGGATTACGTGGGCGAAATTCTGCCCGTAGTTCTCCTATGGGAGCCGGACAAGGCCGACATCTGGGGCAACCCGAAGTCGACATCGCATCACATCGTTCCGGGTCTGGGTATTTCGCCGATTGGCGCCCGGTGGATCTGGCGCGATGGCAAGGCCGTGAAGCCGTACCTGTTGGCGAAAGGCGGGATGCTGTTTTTTACTGAGAAGGTCATCTCCACGCAAGCGAGTTACCAGAGTTTCAGCCTGCAGTCGTCGATGGGTCTTCAGGTCAGGCTGAATCCGCGCGTCGATCTGCGCCTTGGCCTTTTTGGCGATTTCCATTTCTCGAACGGGTTTGCTGTTCCCGTAAATCCCGGTCTCGATGTCATGAATGCAAGCCTGGGAATCAGCTACCACCTGGGTGTTCCGCCAGGGCGCTAGGGCTCAAGAGCTTCAGGGAAGGGGCAGCTGGGAGTCGAAGCCGGCGGCGACCAGATCGTCGCGGAGGCGTTCCACGGTGGTGAACTCAAGAGCTTTGATGCCGAGCGCCTGAGCCGCCTCAACGTTGATGCGCTTGTCATCGAGGAAGAGGGTTTCTTCGGGCAGGGTGTCGAGCTCTTTGAGGACGTGGCGATAAATGGCGGGGTCCGGCTTGGCCAGGCGCAACTGGAAACTCCACACCAGGACGTCGAAGTCGTCGATCCAGCGGAATTCGCGCTTGATGTTTTCGAGGACGGAATCGCCCATATTGGAGAGAATGGCCGTGCGCACATTGTGGGCCTTGAGCTTCCGCTGCCATGCGACCATCGCCGGATTCTGGGTGGTCCACATGACGGCATCCTGACGGTTGAGCTCGGCCAGCTCGGATGCGCTGAGAGACAGACCGGAGTCGTGCGCGAACTTCTGCCAGAATGCTACGCCGGTGAGTGTACCTTCGTCGTAGGCGTGACGATCGGCCCAATAGAGCTTCTCGAACTGTTCAGCGGGCAGACCGGTAATGCGGACCATGGCGTCGTGGGCCGCGACATCTGGGGTGCCCGTCAGGACCATTCCATAATCGAAAACAACCGCGCGCAGAGCCAATGATTCTCCTTGATGTTTGCCCGTGTATGGTGAAAGGGGCGTCTTCCTTTATTGTGCATGATCCGTTTCGGTGGTCAGTGGTCAGTAAACAGGAATGGCGCCACGGAACAGGCACAACGCCATGGCTTTTTCGCAGAGGACGAACTGGAATACAGGGGAGAGCGCGCTGGCTGAGGCACATCGGCTGCGGGTGGAAGCAGGGCTGCCGATTGCCGATCTTACAGCTTCGAATCCGACGCGCTGCGGGTTTGACTATCCTTCCAATTTGCTGAAGGCGCTGACCGATGCGCGGGGACTGGATTACGATCCGCAGCCGCGGGGACTGCTGCGGGCGCGCGAGGCCGTGTGCGGGTATTACGCCGGACATGGAATTGCCGTGGCTTCGGAGCAGGTGGTGCTGACAACGAGTACGAGCGAGGCGTACAGCTACCTGTTTCGGCTGCTGTGCGATCCGGGCGACGAAATTGTCGTGCCGCAGCCCGGCTATCCGCTGTTCGATTTTCTGGCTGGCCTTGATGATGTGCGGTTGAAGTTCGCACCGTTCGTGTATGACCATGGCTGGCAGATCGATCCGGAAGGATTCCGGCGGGCCATCACGGCAGCAACGCGGGCCATCGTGCTGGTACATCCCAACAATCCGACCGGGCATTTCACAAAGGCATGGGAGGCGAAGGAACTGGCGCGGTTGTGCCGGGAGTTTAACTTGTCGCTGATCGTGGACGAGGTCTTTCTGGACTATCCCTTAGCAGATACGGAACGGGCGCTGAGTTTTGCGGTGGGACTCGAAGGCGTTTCGGTGTATGTGGTCAGTGGGTTGAGCAAGATCGCGGGGCTTCCGCAGATGAAGGCGGCGTGGATCGTGGCTGCCGGCCCGGAGACGGGGGCTGCGATGGACCGGCTGGAGGTTATTGCCGACACATTTCTTTCCATGAACGCTCCGGTGCAATGGGCCATGCCGAGGTGGCTCGAAGAACGAGAGGTAATCCAGAGACAGATCCGGGAGCGGGTGTCAGCCAACCTCGCCGAATTGGACCGACAACTTGAACGGCAGGAGACGGTGCAGCGGCTGAAAGTGGAGGGCGGATGGTATGCGGTGCTGCGCATCGCGGCGCTGCGGCCGGATGAATTTACTGTCCGCAAACTGCTGGATCGGGGAGTCTGGGTTCACCCGGGGCATTTTTTCGGGATGCCGGAGTCGGGATGGCTGGTGCTGAGCCTCCTGGGAGGGGAAGCGGAATTCGCCCAGGGTGTAGCCGAAATCCTTGAATGTTTGCGATCAAGCGCGCAAGTAACAGTACAAGAGAGTTCATAATGTAAAACTTTAAATATCGCTGCTAAGTAGCTATCGCTAAAACAGTTAGCAATTCAATGCATGATCAGGAATGGATTGTGCTGCCGTTCGGCGCCGATAGTGGTTGCGGGACCGTGGCCGGGCAAGACCCTGGTGTCGCCGGACAAGGGCATGAGCCGGGTTTCGATGGAGTCGATGATCTGGCGCGGGTTGCCGCCGGGGAGATCGGTACGGCCGATGCCGCCGGCAAAGAGGGTATCGCCGGCGATGACCATCTTGAGCGGCTCGAAATGAAGACAAACCGAACCCTGGGTGTGACCGGGTGTGTGCAACACTTCAGCGGGGTAGCGATCGAGACCGACCCTCAGGCCATCGGTGAGGGTGACGTCTGGAGCGGATACATCAGGCGTGGGAACTCCGACCCAGGCCGCCTGTTCCTCCATCATCTTGAGAAGCGGGAGGTCATTTTCGTTGAGAAAGATGGGAGCTCCGGTGAGGTGCTTCAGCTTGAGCGCGCCGCCGACGTGGTCGATGTGGCCGTGCGTGACCAGGATCTGTTTGAGCTTGAGGCCAAGGTCGGCGAGGCGGCGGTAAATTCGGCTGACTTCATCGCCGGGATCGATGATGATGGCTTCGGCGGCGTCCTCGTCGCCAAGCAGGGTGCAGTTGCATTGCAGGGGGCCGACGACGAACGTCTCGAGAATCATGAGGATATTTTAGCTATACCGGGGAGACGGGTCGATACGGGGTGGCTGCGGATAGAATCCGGTAGGTATGGAAAAGCTGTTACGTATTGATGAGCTGAATGAGCGGTTCGGGATCAAGGGAACTGCGCAAGTGGCTGGCGGGAATGGCGGGCTGCCAAAGCTGAACATCTCCGGACTCCTGGCGGAGGCCGAAATCTACCTTCATGGCGCGCAGGTCACGGCGTGGCGGCCGGCCGGGGAGGAGGAAGTGATTTTCCTGAGCCGACACTCGAAGTGGGTGGACGGGCGAGCGATCCGCGGTGGGATCCCGGTGTGCTTTCCGTGGTTTCGCGCCAAGGCGGATGACCCCAACGCGCCCGCGCATGGATTTGTGCGAACGAAGGAATGGAATCTTGAGTCGGTACACGCAGGGGGCGATGGCACGGTTACGGTGGTGTGTGCTACGCGGAGTGACGAGGGCTCGCGGCGATGGTGGCCGCACGAGTTCCGGCTGGCGCATCGGATTACGGTTGGGAAGACGCTGGGGATGGAACTGACGGTGAGCAATTCAGGAAGTACGGCGTTCCGGTTTGAAGAGGCTCTCCATACCTACTTCAGAGTTGGCGATGTGGAACAGGTGGAGGTGCGGGGTTTGGAGGGAGTCGAGTTCCTGGACAACGTGGACGGGAACCGGCAGAAGGTGCAATCGGGCGGCCTGAGACTGACTGGTCCGGCAGACAATGCCTTTATCAACAGCGGGAGCGCGGTCGAGTTTTCTGATCCGGGTCTGGGACGCACGGTGCGAACCGCAAAAGGGAATTCTTCGACAACGATCGTGTGGAATCCGTGGCGGCAGGGAGCGGCGAAACTGGCGGACCTTGGGGACGAAGAGTGGAAGCAGATGATCTGCGTGGAAGCCGGCAACATTCTGGGTGGCGCGATTTCGCTGGATCCTGGGGAAGAGCACACCATGCATGCTGAAATCGGACTGGCGGGACGACATTGAAGATTGCAAGCTGGAATGTGAATTCGATTCGGGCGCGGGTGGGGCACGTGACGGAATGGCTGCGTACCCGCGGGCCCGACGTTCTGCTGCTGCAGGAGTTGAAGGGAGAAGTTTTTCCGGCGGAAGTGTTCAAGGAAATGGGCTACGAGAGCGTGGCGGTGACACAGAAGACCTACAACGGGGTTGCGGTGCTGTCGCGCGTTCCGATCGAAACCGTCAATACGACACTTGCCGGCGACGACAAGGACAGCCATGCGCGGTTTCTCGAGACCATGATCGGGGGCATCCGCATCGTGAACGTGTACATGCCCAATGGCAATCCGATCGGGACCGACAAGTTCGTTTACAAGCTGGCATGGATGGACCGGATGATGGACCAGATGATCCGGTGGCTGCGGGATGATGCGGCGACCGTGATCGGAGGCGACTTCAACGTGATTCCCGAAGACATCGATTGCCACAAGCCGGCATCCTGGATCAAGGACGCGCTGTTTCAGCCCGAGCCCCGGGCACGGTATCGGGCCATGCTGGAGCGGGGTTACGTCGACGCGTTCCGATCGCTGCACCCGGACCTGGGAGGCGCGTTCACGTTCTGGGATTACTTCCGCAATGCGTTTGAGCACAATCGGGGCATTCGCATCGACCACTTTCTGTTGTCTTCCCCAGCTGCTGCGCGACTCGAATCGTGCGAGATCGACAAGGGTCCGCGCGCGCAAGACAGACCCTCAGATCACACGCCGATCGTGGTGGAGATACGGTAATTCTGCAGGGCGCCTTCTGGACTTGCGCATGATCACCATAGCTACGACACCTGTCGCCGGGACTCCGGTGAAAACGCAAGGACGGGGTGCTGAATGCACTACTTCCGCTGCTCAGTGCAATCACATGCCGCCACCGTGCAACTTATGCCGCCGGCAGAGCTCCGCTTCCAGTGCTCGAACAGTGGATCGGCAATCATGCGCTCATTGGGCATCGCTTTGAATTTTTTCATCGCCTCTTAAATTAGTGAAACCCACCTGAGTGTGTCTGCTGGGCACAAGGAGACAGACATTCAAATGACAGCAGCTTTACCTTTTTCTGACACACATAAGGATCGCGAGGCGCAGTGTGTTTGAGCATGGAGGTTCTCCCTATGCATCAAATGTGGAACAGCATGAAAGCCGAAATCGACCGGCGGTCGTTTGTCAGGAAGGGACTTTCGATTGCGGGCGCTGCTACGGCCGGCGCAGTGCTTCTCGCGGACAGTTTGCCTCTCGGGGCGGAAGACGACCACGATCGCAGTGGACGTTTGAATCGAGGTGATGCCGCCTTGCTTCGCTTCGCGGCAGCAGCCGAAATTCTGGAAACTGACTTCTGGGTTCAATACAACGAGCTCTGCGGGATTCCCGACAGTGAGGTGCCGGGGGGGACCGGTAATCCTGCCTTTACTGCCGCCCTTTCTGTGCTGGATTCAGATATGGCTCAGTACGTTCACGACAACACCGATGACGAATTCACCCATCAAAATTTCCTCAATGCGTATTTGGTTTCCAAGGGTGCCGACCCGGTGAACCTCGAGCCGTTCCGTACGCTGGACGGCAGCACCGCGACCGGATCGAGTGGAAGAATGCGCCTTACAAATCTGATGAAGCTCACGCTGGATACAAGTTGGTGGACCCGTTACCGGAGCAGCAGTCACAACCCGGATCTCGATCCGAATTTCAAGTTCCCCCAGGCTATTCCCACTCTGGCAGTGGGGCAACATACGGCGATTCCGCGAACCGACGACGACACTATGGACTCCAACTTTCTTCAGGCGATTGCGAATACTGCCGGGTTCCACATGCCAACCATCGAACAGGGCGGCAACACCCTGTATCCCGCGATGGCGCAGAGAGCAAGCAGTGTCGAGGTCTTGCGCATTCTCATTAGCATTGGCCCGACGGAAACGATGCACTTCCAAACCTGGTCGGATAAGGCAGGAAATGCGCCGCCGTTAACCGCCAAGGATCCGGTGACCGGAGTATCCGTAACTTTCCCCGACCTGAATTCATCGCCATTCGGTGGTGAGAACTTCCAGACCAATCTCATCATGCCCGAGCCGTGCCCCTTTCTGAGCCGCAAGCTTCCTCCCTGTTCGGTCATCCGTCCGACCGAAACACGGGGAATAGCCATGGGGGTCGTGAATTTCCTCACGGCCATGGGGCTCTTTATCGGGCAATCGACAGCGTTCTTTGCAATGATGCGCGATCTTGCGGCCGATGCGGACCGCGCGAGGCGGGACGGGGATTGAGTTGGTATTGAGAAAGCAGGGTTTTGCCTCGTTTAAAAAATGGAGGCAGAACCGGAAACGCCGGGCACAAAAAGAAGAGCTTGCGGGGATTGTTGTCCCGGCAAGCTCTTTTGCAGTTGTTTAATCTATAGAGCAGATTACGCTCCGGCGAATCAGAAATTCTGGATCTAGATATGTATAAAAATCCTTTCAGCATTATTGCGGATCGCCGTTAGCGAAACGCTGTTTTGAGTATGTCCTGCGCGGGGTTGATCGAGAGAGCCGGCGTTGAGCACAACACCGACTTCATGCTGGTTGAGAAGGTTTACTTTCAGACCGCAAAGGGGACTTGCGGGGCCTGGGGTTGAGCGCGGTTAGTTGACTGCCAAGTCTCTTCCCGGATCATGCTGCGGGCAGAGGCCGGAACGACGCTGGAGAGAGCAGAGCCATTCGAGACGTCAAGGAACTTATGTGCTTTGATTGCTTGCAAAAGAGAATCGCATACTTCTGATTCAAAGTGTGATTTAAATCACTTCTTCGCTAGTTACTTTTGGAACCATCGGCGTGATTTGGACCAATGCATTGCCAGGACGCGTAAGGATCTGGCCCGCGCGTGGAATTTGCAGGGGGGCTGGCCCTCCAAGCGGGGCCACCGCTGCGGGTCGTCAGCAGCGCACGATTTTGGGTGAGGTGATTCCCTTGGTGGCGTTGCGGGTATCGATGACCAATTGTGACTGATCGACGATGGCCTGATAATCGTACGAAGTATGGTCGGTCACGATGAGGACCGCGTCGAATTGTCCTAGATTCTCGAGCGGAGTGTTGGTCATGTTGAGGTCGTAGTGGCGGCCGCGGCCCACTTTTGCGAAATAGGGATCGTTGTAGAAGACGAAGGCGCCCTTCTCGCGGAGCAACTCGATGATGGTGAGGGAAGGGGATTCGCGCAGATCGTCGATATCGCGCTTGTAGGCCAAGCCGAGAACAAGGATCTTCGAACCCTTGATGGATTTGCAGTGTTCGTTGAGTGCGGCGGCGGTGTGCTCTATGACAAAGTAGGGCATCTTGATGTTGACTTCGCCGGCAAGTTCGATGAAGCGGGTGCGGAAATCGTATTCCTTCGCCTTCCAGGAGAGGTAGAAGGGATCGATGGGGATGCAGTGGCCACCCAGTCCGGGGCCTGGATAGAAAGCATGAAAGCCAAATGGCTTGGTACGGGCGGCGTCGATGACTTCGTGGATATCGATGCCCATGCGCATGCAGAGCTGCTTGAGCTCATTGACGAGCGCAATGTTGACGCAGCGATAGATGTTCTCGAGCAGCTTGGTCATTTCGGCTACGGCGGGACTGCTGACTGGAATGGTGCGACGAAAGATGGAGCCGTAGATGGCCGCGGCCATTTCAACGGCGGCGGGGCCGCATGCGCCGATGACCTTGGGAATATCGTGGCGGGCAACGGTGTCGTTGCCGGGGTCTTCGCGCTCGGGAGAAAAGGCCACGTGAAAGCCACCTGCGGTGGGGCCAGCGGCGCCTTCGGCGCGGGCAACTTTGAGTCCCAGCAGATTGCCCTGTTCGAGCAGAGGCACGACGATGTCTTCGGTGGTGCCCGGATAGGTGGTGCTCTCAAGGACAATGAGTTGGCCGTCGTGGACATGGGGGGCGATGGACTTGACGGTGCCGGTGACGTAGCTCAGATCGGGCTCGTGATACTCGTCGAGCGGGGTGGGAACGCAGATGATGACGGCGTCCATGGCGACGATCTGCGAGTAATCGGCGGTGGCGGAGAAGCCGGATTTCTGCGCCTTTTGGATGTTCTCGGGAAGAATGCGGACGATGTAGGAGTCGCCGGCATTGAGCTTGCTGACCTTATCGGGTGCGATATCGAACCCGGTGACGCAGAATTTTTCCTCGCTGAACAGCAGTGCCAGGGGCAAGCCGACGTATCCCATGCCCACGATGCCGATGCGGGCCTGCCGGGATGCGACCCGCTCTTTGAATTCTGCGAGTGTGCTGTTGAGTGCGATAGTCATTCCATGATTTTAAAGCTTGGCGCCGTTTGCGGCGGGGATGAGCGGGATAGAACGTCGGGGTGGGCTAGTGTGGTGACTCCGAAGTTCGTTGCATAAATCGAAGCGGCCCAACTGCAGATCCTTCGACTGCGTCCGCCATGGCGGACTTCGCTCAGGATGACAGCTTTATTCTGTATGCGAGCTTCAGATTCAGGACACTAGGGTTCAGGCCGGGTAGATCGAGGCGCTGATCTCACCGACCGACGCTGGGCGCAATAGTATGCTGGGCGAGGCGGTCTGGGCGTTCAGCGGACCGCGGAGGGGGAGAACGTTGGCTCGATTTCTGGTAACCGGGGTGGCCGGATTTATCGGACGTTCGATTACGGCAGCACTTCTGGAGCGCGGCGAGAGTGTGCGCGGCATCGACAGCTTTATTACTGGCAAGAGAGAAAACCTGATCGGACTGAAGGGGCTGGAGTTCGTTGAGGGCGACCTGGCCGATCCGAAGGTGTGCGCCCAAGCCTGCGAGAGAATCGAAGTCGTGTTTCATGAGGCTGCGCTGGCGTCGGTTCCTCGATCGGTGGCCGATCCCGTGGGAACAAACGTGAACTGCGTGGACGCGACGCTGAACGTTCTGGTTGCGGCGAAGGCCGCGGGAGTACGACGGGTGGTGTACGCCGGCTCGTCTTCCGCCTATGGAGATACCCCCACCATGCCCAAGCGGGAAGACATGTTGCCCAATCCCATCTCTCCCTACGCCGTGGCCAAGCTAGCGGGGGAACACTACATGAGCGCCTTTACCCGGGTGTATGGCCTGGAGACGGTGACGCTCCGCTACTTCAACGTGTTTGGCCCTTACCAGGATCCGACTTCGCACTATTCGGGGGTACTGGCGATTTTCTGCCGGCGCATGCTGGCCGGGGAACAGCCGACGATTTATGGCGATGGCGAGCAGAGCCGCGACTTCACTTACATCGACAATGTGGTTCACGCCAATCTGCTGGCTGCCGAAGCTCCGGCGGAGAAGGTATCAGGGCGGATGATGAACACGGCGACAGCCACGCGAGTCACGTTAAACGAGACGTTCGGGATGCTGAAGGAACTGACCGGGTATGAGGGTTCGCCTGCCTACGCGCCGCCGCGAACGGGAGATATTCGCGATTCACTGGCGGACATTGGTCTCGCGCGCGCGTTGCTGGGGTATGAGCCGATCGTGGATTTTCGGGAGGGACTGAGGCGAACGGTGGGTTGGTACCGGGGAAGTCAGGTCTGACGGAACCGGAACCGGCGAAACAGGGATTGAACCCGGTCGCCGATGGTCGGTTGAACAACGCAAGCGAAGTAGATCTGGCGGTTGAGCGAGGCCAACAGCTGAATGGCCTGCAACCTTCCATAGTCTTTACCGACCTCGCATCCCTCGTGGATGAATTCGTCGATGAGGTACTCGAGCGCATGAGCCAGCTTCTCAAGACCTAGGCCCGCCTCGGGTGTGATCCTGCGTCTGACCGTGGGTTGCCGCTCAATAGCGGGGGCTTCGGTCAGGAACGAAAAGTGACTGTCCTGCACTGCGAGCCGTTTATTTTTCACGATAGGAAAATTTTGACGGGTGAACCGTGCGTCTGTCTTTGACCTTACGCAATAGGTTGCGACCTGGATTGGTTGTCGGCCGATTTGCCTTCGAGGGCAGCTTGGCTACTTATGGGTTTCGAAGAATCATGTGACACAGCTCACTAACATTCCACAGAGCCATGATTGACACTGCTGGGGACTTCGTCACAGCGGTTTTCGAGTTGACTCGCGCTGGAATCGCGGTGCCGGAGAGCCTTTGGAATGAGGGTCCCGGGCCTTGCAGGAAGCTCTCTCAGCTGAACTCGCGGCGCGGCGCACAATCGATGGACGCGATTCCCCCGGCGTCAGACGGGGCGGCTCTTCTATGTCCCTGCGGGCGTTGTTCCTGCAAATGGCGCTGCGACGTCGAACCGTCGGGTCGATTTTGGGCGGTCTGTTGCTGGCGTGTCTTCTTTATTGCCTTGCGGCACCCAGGGAATATGAGGCAAGAGCAAGAGTGGCTCTCCGGATCGCGTCCTCGACGGCGCTTAGCCTGGATGAGCCGCCACCCGTGGTTTCGGGTTCGGCATTGCCGGTCCCGATGCAGCTCGAGACAGTGGCCGGAATCCTGCGCAGCGATCGATTGGCGTGGAGGGTGATTCGCGAGGAAAAGCTCTATGCCGCCCCTGCGTTCCGAGGCCGGTTCGCCGCGCGTTATCCCGGTTTTCAACCGGAGGCGCCGCAAGCCGACGCCCAGAACTATCTGCTGGAACGGTTTCAGAACCGACTGCACGTCGGGACGCTTCCGCGCACGCTGCTGGTCGAGGTTCGTTTTCGGACGAGAGACGCGCGATTGTCGGCCGAGGTGGTGAATGCGCTGATTGACGCTTACGGCAGGCAACAGAACGAACTGCGCCAGCAGGCGACCGATGAGGCGACCACGCGGTTGCGGAGCCAACTAGCGGCCTTGAAGGCGCGGGCAGAGGACGACGACCGGAGACTTGCGGCCTACCAGACGAAGCACGGCATTCTCATCACCCCCCAAACGCTGACCAACGGAAAACCGGGAGGGGAGGAGCATTTGCCGGCGCTGGTGGAAGTGGACGAATTGGGACGGGCACTGGCGGCCGCCAATTCGGAACGGATTCTGCGCGAGGCGGAATATCGGGCCGCGGCGCAGGGCGACCCGGAAGTCGTGCTGGCCTTCGATCCCCGGGTGCAAACAGACGGAACCAATCTCGCCAACGTTTTTCGATCGATCCATGCGCGGCGCAGCGACCTGGAGCAAGAGCTGGCGCAAATCAGTATTGAGCGGGGGCCTAACTTTCCCCGCGTGCTGGAGATCCGACAGCAACTCAAGGATCTCGACCGTCAATTGGAAGTCGAAAACGCGCAGTTGCGGGAACGGTTCCGGAGCGCCTGGACCGCGGCTGAGGATCACGAACGACTGGTTCAGAAGAATCTCTCGGAGCGGACGCGCGAGGGCCTGAAAGTGGACGAGGCAGCGACCGCGTATGAAGGGATGCGGCGCGAAGCCGATTCCACGCGCGACCTGTATTTGCATATGCAGGACAAGGTCGAAGAGGCGGGGCTGGCCGTGGGTGTGCACGATGCGGATATCTGGGTTGTGGATGAGGCCAGGCCTCCCGCAAAACCGGTTGCTCCGGATATGCCTTTGTACCTGGCGATCACGCTGTTCGTGGGTCTGTGGATTGCGATGGGCACGGCGTTGCTGCTGGAATCGCTCTGGCCATCGGCGGCTCGCGTGATGGTGGGGCTGCTCGCCGTGTTTGCGACCGGCGCCATGATGTATGCGCAGGCGCCCACGCCAAGCACGCAGGGAATTCCAACTGGGGTGGCGAAGATCCCGGTCACCAAGGATAACAAGAGCACTCCGAACCCAAAGGAGGCTCCGGAGGTCTGGAGCGGGGTGGGGACGAGTGTCGCCGGGCTGCCCGCCGGCTCTGCCAACCTGACGAGTGAACCGATGCCGGCCGCGATCGGGCCGGGAGATCTGCTGGACATCGGCGAGTATCACACCCCTGAGTTTCACTCGACGGTGCGGGTCACGGCGGGGGGCACGGTGAAGTTGCCGATGGTGGACGAGGTGCGGGTGGAGGGGATGGATGAACTCGAGGCCGCACGGGCGATTGGGGCGGCGCTGGTGGAACGCGGCCTGCTGAACCGTCCGCAGGTCTCAGTGCTGGTGATGGCGTATGTGGGCCAGGATGTAAGCGTGCTTGGAGAGGTAACGCGGCCCGGCGTTTACCCGTATACAGTGCATCACCGATTGTTCGACATGATCTCCGCTGCCTCCGGATTGAGTCCTACTGCGGGCGGGGTGGTGAACATCTACCACCGCAATGACCCGGCCACGCCGCATCCGGTTGCTCTTGATCGGAACGGAGCTGAGGGCAGGGTTGATGGGAATCCCGAACTGGCGCCCGGCGACGTTGTTCAAGTGAGTCGCGCGGGACTGGTGTATGTCGTTGGGGATGTGATTCGACCGGGAGGATTCACGGTCGATCCAAGCGAGGACGTCACCGTGTTGAGGGCGCTCTCGCTGGCGTGGGGTCCGTCGCAGAACGCGGCACTCAGCAAGGCGATCCTGATTCGTGAACAGAAGAGCGGCCGGACGGTGTCTACGCTTGACCTGTCGCGCATGCTGCACGGCCAGGATCCGGATCAGCCGATACAGGATCACGACATTTTGTTTGTGCCCAACTCGGCAGTGAAGAACCTGTACAACCGGACCATTGAAGCGGCAGTGCAGTCGGCGGTGGGCGTGAGCATCTACGCGGGTCTGGTTTACTCGCAGAGGTTCTAGCGATGCGGCAACTAGTACGAATTCTGCTGCTTCTGTTTGCGTTCGCGGTCCCGTGGGAGTACTCGCTCGACCTGGGCGAGCCGGTGGGGAATATCGCGCGGGTGCTCGGCCTGCTGGTGCTGGCGGCGGCTGTTCCAGCCATGCTGCTGGCGGGCCGGATGCGCAGACCGGGCGCGCTGCAGTGGCTGGTGCTGGCATTGTTTGTGTGGTTCTGCTGTTCGTATTTCTGGACCATTGAACAGGCGGCAACGCTGGCACGGCTGCGGGGCTACTTCCAGGTGATGATGGTGGTCTGGCTGGTGTGGGAGTTTGCCGAGACTGTAGAGGATTTGCGCGACCTGCTGCGCGCGTATGTAGCCGGGTCATGGGTTTTGGCGATTCTGACGGTTGCGAGCCTGGCCTCGCCGGAGGCGGCGGGGCAGATTCGATTTATGGCCGAGGGACAGGATCCGAACGATGTGGCGCGCTTTCTGGATCTCGGATTTCCCATGGCGGCGCTCCTGCTGGACAGTGAATCGACGGCGATTGGGAAGCTCTTTGCCTTCGGATATCTGCCGGTGGGACTGGCGGGAGTCTTGTTGACGGCTTCGCGGAGTGGATTTCTCGCGGCTCTCATAGCACTGGCGGGTTGCGGATTGCTCCTGGCTCGCAGTCGTGTGCGGGGATGGCTGGCAGGAGCGTTCGCGTTGCCGGCCATTGCCGCCGGCTTCTGGTTCCTTGTGCCGCGCGAGACGCTGGAGCGGATTATCACAATTCCAGAGCAGCTTCAGGGCGGAGATCTCAACTATCGCTTGAATATCTGGCAGGCCGGGTGGCAGGCGTTTGTGCGGGCTCCGTTGTTTGGGTGCGGGGCGGGAACCTTTGTTCATGCGGCGCGGTTAGCGCCGGAGGACACGGCTCATAATACTCTGCTCTCGATCGGGGTGGAGGGCGGAATCGTCGCCGCGATGCTGGCGGGGGCAATCGTGGCGGTGTGCGTCTGGTCGTTGGCGGAGGTACGAGGGCCGGTGCGGATGGCCTTGGCGGCGGCGCTTCTGGCATGGCTGGTGATTTCGCTTGTGGCCACCGTCGAAGTGAGCCGCAGCACGTGGTTGCTGCTGGCGTTGATTTCGATCGCGGGGCGAATGGAGGCGGAAAGCCCTGGCGCCCTCGAGCATTACTTCCCGCAAACGATCCGGAGTGCGGCGATTGAAGTGGGTGAGGTGGCATGACGGCGGGCGTGGCTCTTCAAGAACGCAGGAGCATCGATGGCCGCATCCTTCGAGCCGTGGCATCGGTTTTGGCCGCGGGCGCCGTGGTGAAAATCGCGGCGATGGGCAAGGAGTTCGTGGTCGCGGGAGTGTTTGGGCGCTCTGACGCGATGGATGCGTTTCTGGCGGCGTTCCTGATTCCCAATCTTCTGATCAACCTGATCGCAGAATCAATGAACCAGGCGCTGGTACCGACATTGATCAAGGTGCGCATGCGCGACGGCTGGGAGCGCGCTCAGGAACTGCTTTCGAGTTCGATGCTGTGGCTGTGCGGATTGTTGACGGGGGCGGCAGTGTTGATGGCACTGCTGGCGCGTGCGTTTTTTCCGTTGATCGGATGGGGATTTTCGCCGCTCAAACTCGACCTCTCGGTGCGGTTGTTCTACGCACTGTTGCCGGTGGTGTTGCTGAGCGGCATCGCGGCCACGTGCACCGCGGTGCTGAACGCGTTTGAGCGGTTTGCGATGCCGGCGCTGGCGGCGCTGGTGATGCCGGTGTCGATTGTCGCTGCGGGAGTGCTGCTTCATGGAGCATTGGGGATCTGGGCGCTGGTGTGGGGAACCCTGTTCGGCGCACTTGCGCATGCGGGTCTCACGGGCTGGATGATGGAGGCTCGCGGCTATCGGTTCCGCCTCGGCTGGCATGGGAAGAACGAAGCGACCCGCGAGGTCGCGCACCAGTATGGGCCGGTGCTGTTGAGCTCGGTTGTCGCTTCGGGCGGCCTGCTGGTGGACCAGGCAATGGCGGCGATGTTGCCTGCGGGAAGCGTCTCTGCGCTGGTATTCGCCAACCGATTTGTGAGCGTGGCTGTGACGCTGATGGCGGGGGCGGTGTCGTCGGCGGTGGTGCCATTCTTCTCAAACATGATCGCCGATCGCGATTGGCAAGGGTGCCGGCGTACGCTGCGTACCTGGTCACGGATCATGACTGCAGTTTCGCTTCCAGTTGCTGGACTGCTGATCGCGGGGGCGCGGCCGCTGGTCCGGGTCATCCTCCAACACGGCGCGTTCGGGGCCAAAGACACGGCGGTGGTGGCATCGGTACTGGTGATGTACGCCATTCAGATTCCGTTTTTTGTCGTGAGCCGCGTGTTCTATCGATTTGTGGTCGCCATGCGGCGCACCGATCTGGTTCTCTGGTGCGGCAGCGTGAACCTTGTGCTCGATGTGTTGCTGAATGTCTTGCTGATGCGGTGGCTCGGGGTGGCGGGGATCGCGCTCGCGACTTCTCTTTGGACGGTAAGCACGCTGGGATTCTTGTGGTATTGGGCCTATCGGCTGTTGGGACAAGCCGCAGATTGGGAGGGGCGCGACGCATGGGCGTGATTCCAAAGCCCGCGCAATACCTGCTGCGGCTGGATGATCTTTGTCCGACGCATCCGCCGGGGCGGTGGGAACGCTTTCGCAAAGTGGTCGAGGAGTTCGGCATTCAGCCGATTCTTGCGGTCATTCCCGACAACCGCGATCCGCAATTGAATAGCTCGCCCTACGATTTCCGATTCTGGGAACAGATGCAGGAGATGGAAGCGGCGGGTGCAGCGATCGCGGTCCATGGCTACCAGCACCAGTGCGAC
>Ga0207098_10029_pt1 | contig 40137 bp, 40 predicted proteins | sample Alteio_BWMinHeat_84_FD_153548 | JGI IMG/M metagenome (GOLD analysis project Ga0207098, IMG submission 153548) | Enriched cells from forest soil in Barre Woods Harvard Forest LTER site, Petersham, Massachusetts, United States -... | ecosystem: Environmental > Terrestrial > Soil > Temperate forest >...
TATTTAACAAATATAGTCCGCTCGAGCAGGGCCCTCTACGAGACGCGATCGAAGCGTTTGCAATGTCACGAAATTTCAAACTCAGCGGGATCTACACAATGGATAGCTCGAAACGTTCTACTAAGGGGAACGCATTCTTTACTGGTTTTGGAAAATTCAGACGTTTAGTCCTTTTCGATACGCTCATAACCAAACACACCACAGAAGAACTGGTTGCCGTCCTTGCTCATGAAATTGGCCATTTTGAGAAGAAGCATATTCTTAAATCGATGATCCTTTCGATCCTGGGCACCGCTGTTCTCTTCTATACATTTTCTTTTTTTATAAACAGTCCAACCCTCTTCGCAGCTTTTCGAATGCAGAATCTTTCGATCTACGCAAGTCTTGTTTTTATCGGACTCCTATTCTCACCTGTCTTGAGAATTCTCTCGATCGTCCCTCAAGCCATCTCACGAAAACACGAATTTGAGGCAGACGCATTTGCAGTAGATACCTACGGACGTTCAGAAATCCTGGTTTCTGCGCTAAAAAAGCTCAGCGTCGATAGTCTTTCGCACCTAACCCCCCACCCGATCAAAGTAGCCCTCGATTATACCCATCCGCCAATTTTGGAAAGGATTCGGGCGCTACGTCACCGCGGAACGAAACAAGTTACGACAAAATCCGGTTAATTTTTGTAATTATCGATTAAATTTTTAAATAATTTAATTAAATAAAATCAATTTACTTAAGTCTTCCTGACTCCTATATAAACACTGGACTTTGTCTAATGTGCATTATAAGTGTATACAAGTTTGACAATAATCAAGGTTTAGCTCCAAAGAGGGGCTCAAAAAAGCCTAACAATATTAGGATGATACTAATTTTGCATATGGCCTAAGTCTTGCTTATTCCTATGTCTATATGAGAAAAAGAAAGTTCAGTTTTTTAAAGGCTAGTATCATTCTATCGTTAGGGGTTAATCCAACTACATTTCACACATCACATTTTAACGAAGGCAAGGTAGCTACCACCGTTGATCACCAAAATAGGCAGGTTTCGTCCGAGCCAACGGTCGCTAACACTGTATCTTTAACAGGTATGACCTATACAATGGAAACGCTCAATGAGTATTACAATAAGAATTTATCACGCTTAAGCGCAGAACCTGTCAAGATAGATGACTTTATTCAAGGTGTGTTCAAACAAGGTCTAAACAAGGATTGGAAATCAAAGTCCAGGGGAATCACAAAAGTTATTCTTCAGCAGAGCAAAAAATACCAATTCGACCCTATTTTCTTAGTAGCAATCATCGAGAATGAAAGTAACTTCAACCCTGAAGCTATTGGTACCAGTGGTGAAATCGGTTTAATGCAAATCAGACCAGAAACAGCAGAGTGGATTGCTGAAAAGCTCCATATCTCGTGGAAAGGTGCTGAGAGCCTTTTCGAGCCAGAGACAAACATTAGACTGGGATCTGCCTATCTTGCGTTTTTACGGGATACGTTTAATTCTAAGAGCCAGCTGTATTTGGCTGCCTATAACATGGGAACTGCAAACGTTCATAAGCTAATGAGTAGACAAACCATTCCTCATACTTATAGCCAAAGAGTATTTCAAAAATATCGTAAGCTTTATGCACGCCTCACAGGTCAACTCGCCATCTAGTTCATAGCTTCCCTACAGAGGCCATCCCAAATTGGCCAAATCATCTTTCCCAATCATCCCAAGATCTTCAAACCAGCCTTCAAACTGCCTTTAGGCGGCTCTGCGAATGGTAGGTACTGCTGAGTCCTGCTCTCTTTCGCTTTTGCTTGGCTCTTCAAGAGTTACTTTCGTGCTCGACCATTTACGGTATCTTAAAGATTCTAAAGCAAAATAGATCGCAAACCAGAAGACTGGGAAGAATAGAACAAAGGCTACGATTAGATATCCGATTGCATCAAAAATTCCGAAGCGCATATTTGTTCCAAATATGCAAATCTTACTCCCGAACCTTGGAGCATGTATGGTGCTATTAAATCGGCCGGCTATGCTGAGGCTGGGACCCGGGCCCGCGCCATTTTTCTATGCTATCTAGGTTGCTCAGCTGGCAACGGAATCGAGATTACTACGGGCTGGGCCGCTTGTTTGTATTCTTTAACACCAGTATAAACAGTCATTCCCAAACATACGAGAATTCCGGCAACAGCAGCTCCAAAAATGGGAGTAAGTACTTTTATCATAGTAGCCGAATCTAATAGCACTAAACCGCTAAAATAGCGAGAGGAGGCGTTGTTAAACAGCCCTGCTTAGTTCTTTCCTCGGGCTCTCGTCTTGTTCCTTCATAACCTTATTTTCGGACTTCACTATCTTATTATAAATACCAATCAAGAGAAATGACGGTGCCCACAGACCTACGAAATTGGCAATTTCCTTTTTCGGATAAAAAATCGCCAGCGCACCCGACACAATCATACTCCCAACAGCCAGTCCCAACCAACCCAAAGACGGGACTTTCGCAGTTTGGTTCTCAATTCGTTTTGTTGTTTCACCTTCTTCAGGGCGACTGTCAGCTACCCGTTTTACCTGTTCTCTTAGCGTTGCTCTTGTCTGTTCCATAGATTTCTCCTTCTTGTGCACCTAAATTGAGCAAAGTCCATTCCTTCGAGACCTACCGAGTTTGTCTCATGCGCGATAAAACACTGAGGTCCCGATATTTGATGCATCAAAGAAATTTTTGCAGTATGGTTGGCTGAACTTACGAACGGCTTATTAGCCGTCGAGCAGCTACAACGAGATACCGATTGAAGTGTGGAATAAAAAATGTACAGGAAACTAGCTCTCCCAACGATCGTCGCACTTTTGTTTAATCTGAGTACCACTTTTTGCTTTGGCAATATTGACGAAACCCCAGTGAAGGAATTCTCGGGTATTAATTTTTTAAATCAAGAAAAGATAGACATTAAAATCAGTCAGGCCGGGAAGGCAACTGTTATTGTTTTTGTTTCCGCACGATGCCCTTGTTCTCTTAGTCATGAACCAGTTCTCATAAGATTGGCGCGAGAGTTTGGTCCACACGGTTTTCAATTCATTGGCGTTCATTCCAATGCGGATGAGAGCGAAGACTTCGCAAGACGAGAATTCTTACGACGGGGTAACCTTCGCGGGAAGCACTTCCCTTTTCCGCTGCTCAATGATCCAGATTCAAAAATTGCAAATCAATTCGAGGCGTTTAAAACTCCTCATGTTTATGTTGTAGACCCAAGGGGCAAAGTTCTGTTTCAAGGGGGTGTTGACGACGTTAGCGAATTAGTGCTGGACGAGAAATTAAATATTGACGAAACAAACTATCAACAGTCCGTAAAAAGACAGTTTCTTCGGGATGCTTTGTTAGACGTTCAGGCAACCCGGGAACCCGCTGAAAAAAAAGTACGAGTACTAGGCTGTGTGATCAATCGGCCCTAGTACTACTTGCTATGTGAGGCATCCTATGTATCGGAAATTTCCTAGACTTCTAATCTGCTTCAGCTTAATGAACTTAATCTTCGGTGCCAGCTGTTTTTCTCCGCTTGCAAAGTCAGATTCTCCCTCGAAAAAGGCTTCCTCGGAAAACACGACGGCAGAAGCAAAACCGGACGAAAATCTCAGGCAAGAATCGCCTCCTGAAAATTGCCCAATTTTTTTTCCTCGGGCAAATCTCTGCGCTGAAGTAAAACCGGCTAACCCTGCGGAGACTTTCATCCCAAGAGGGCAGAAGACGAAAATTCGCATCAATTTTTTTGTTCCTAATGGAACTATTTACACAACCAATGGTCTAGAACCAGAAGTTCAAATCACTTCATGCTGCCCAGGCCGGCCGAAAGGAACTCTTAGGCTTGTTAAGAATGAAGCTGGAGCTGTTCTGTACGGAAACTATGAATATGGACCAATCATCTTAAAAGATAAAGAAACGTTGACAGTTCATATAAATCTTATGGAAGGGGATCACCCGAAGTGTGGTGCAACCTATGAATTACCGAAACCTTAAGATTAAAGAACTCCCGCCTAAAGGCGGGAGATTCTTTGCAGGTAGGGACAGCGACCACGTGTCGCTGTACGCCTTTTATAAAGGCTCGCTCGACCTCCCCGTAAACGGGGAGGATTGCGCGAGCCATCCTGTTCCAACTGGGATTTTTAACATCTTTCTTACGTTACTTCTTTTCCTCCCGCTGCTGAGGTGCTCAGAAAGCAGAGCTGCCTCTTGTTGTGGTCGAAACGCGGCCACTCCGACGCTGATTGTCGGAGACGACCGCGCTCAAATGAATTTCACGCTATCTGGCAGTGGTTTCGTGGCGAACGCTTCAAGTGACGGTGTTGCAAAATTTGAAGGTGGAGATTCGAAATTTGCGTATACTTATCGATGGGACGGAGCAATTCTGTTAGAGGATCGCCTCCAGGCTGGACTTTCATTTTCCGTTGTCAATCAGTCATTCAACCAAGGAAGCGTTCAAGAAACCTACACGGGAGTTGGAGATATAAAGCTCAGCTTAGGCTACGAAGTTTTGCCGCTTTGGTCTTATTCTTCTTGGAAACCGCAAGGGTTTGCTTTTGCGATGTTTAACATCCCCACAGGCCGTTCTACTCTTGATTCAGAGACTCTGCTTGCTACAGACGTAATTGGAAGTGGCTATTACTCTCTTTCAACTGGCTTCTTGCTATTAAAAAAGTGGAAGATCTGGGATGTTTTTCTCCTTCCGGAATTTCACTATTCTTTGCCCCGCGAAGTTAGCGCCGGGAGCTTCAACTTTGTACAAAGGCCGGGGGTTGGCGGTAGTCTGGGCTTAGGCGTAGGACTTAGCCCCGGCGGCGGAGTATTTAGGTTAGGCATGAGACTTCAGCAACGCTACGACCAAGGCATTTTGAGTGTTGAAACAAGTCAATCGACTGAACAGTCGGGTCCAAGCAGATCCAGCTGTGATTTCGGGCTTGATCTCGCTTATCTTTTTCAGCCGAACGCAACGATGATGGTATCGTACATAGATCAAACGTTGATTGGGTCTGCTAAAAATGCTCCACTGAATCGAACGGTCGCATTGAATTTCCAATATCGTTGGCCCAGGTAAGTCGTCGCTCTATAAAGAGAGGCTGAACATCATTCCGTATGATATCGCATTACTTGTGTTATTGGCATTCAACGGAATATGGACATACGGATTAAAAGAAAGCTGCGAACTCACATCCCAATTGATTCCGGGTTCAATATCAGCACCATCGAGATTGAATTTAAATGGTCTTGCACCAAAAGTATGACTTCCCTGAAACTCAAGTAAGAAAGTGAATGCCATATTCGGAATAAAGTAATAGTAGAAATTCGGCGCAACGTAAAGATCTAAGTCATTACCCCAGCCTCGGCCGCCAAACGCGTTAAATCTCTCTGATGCAACTATCCCAACAAAAGATGTGATTTGCGGAATGTAATATGTCAGGGATTGCACAGATTGAAGTCCATACTTTGCATCATTGATTTTAGAAAGTTTCGAAAAAGGAAGATGCACTCTGACATCTCCGTAGAGATTAAAATTTCCATAACTCCAAATAGACCGATGTGACAATTTGACAAATGGGTCCATCATCTCGGTCTCTTGTCCTAAAATCGGTTGCATATTCCAATATGCGTTGCCAGACAAAATCACGTCATCCGTCAACGCGTAGCCTAATCCTAAAAAACTCCGCATCACAATAGGTCGCGTAGGATCAGGTTTACCATTTAAATCGGGCTGATAGCTCGATGGTCGTTTAATAGACGGTCCGTTAAAAATTCCAAAATAGTTAAGACGTATTCTGCTTCCTGAACTACTCTCTTCAATCGCAGACGTGTAAATACTATCTTGTTCCGCCGCGTATAGAGAAGAGCATATTGCCAATGAAACAGCGAATATAGAACCATATATGGAAAATAATATTCCAGATCGCAACACATTGAAGCCCTCTGAGGGCCTGTTAAGCAAGCACTATTCCACCAATTCATAGTCCGCTAAGTCATTTATAGCCGCTAGCTATCTGTGGAATAGCAGGCGGCATTTACGCAGCTTCTGCGGACTTCCTAGCTTCATCGAGCGTCGTCGCAATATGCTGGAGTTCTTGTTCTGAAAATGCGTTTTTCAAGGCAGGGAAAATCTCATCTTCTTCCAACTCGACATGACTCTGGACGCATTCGACCAACTCGGCTATGCGATCGTCAAAATCTTCCGCGTCTTCTTCCATCGCGTCAATTTCTTCGAGTAGAACACCCATTTCTTGAAAATCGTCGAGCGCATCTTCAATGACTTCTTCGAACTCTGGCTTATTTTGAAGGAGTGGATAAAAGAAACTCTCCTCGATGTAGGCATGAATCTCGATAAGTTCTTTAATTTTTTGAAATGTCTCTCGCTTATCGTAGTAATCTTCGACCATTTCTAGTTCGGTGAGAAGTTTATCGATCGCTCTATGGTCTTTTCTCAAAATATCTGCCACGTCCATGTCTGTCTGGCCACCTTTCTGTGCTGGAGTTGTCGTTGGGTTCCTAGAAGTCCTCTAAAACTCATTGCATAGAGTGCTCCACAAGAATTTTAAACTTGAAAGGCATGATGACGTCAGCTAACGAGTGGATAAGGAATGACAAAAAAGAACCAACGTGGTGTATTAATTACTCTCGAAGGAACAGAAGGATCAGGAAAGACCACTCTTATCCGAAATCTAGCGCTTCGCCTGGAACAAGCAGGTGCACCTGTAATACAGACGCGCGAACCTGGTGGCAGTCCATTGGCCGAACGCATTCGAGAGCTGGTATTGAAAATTCCAATGAGTTCACGGACAGAGCTGTTTCTCTATGAAGCTGCTCGCTCAGAACACTTAGCTTACCTCATTCGCCCTGCCTTAACTGAGGGCAAAATCGTGCTGTGTGACCGGTTTACCGATTCGACCCTTGCTTACCAGGCCGGTGCGCGTGGTCTTCCGTGGAAGGAAGTACAAACTCTAAACAAAATCGCTACAGCCGGAATTGAGCCAGACTTAACTATTTTAGTAGACATAGACCCGGCTGTGGGCCTAGAAAGAGCCCGAGATCCCAACCGTTTTGAGGCCGAAGGAATCGGATTTCAAAAAAAGGTGCGTTCGGGTTATCTTAGGGCTAAGCGTGAGAATCCAAAACGATGGTTTATTCTCAAAGCTCAAAACAGAACTCCAGAAGAACTCACAGCTATGGCCTACCGAGAAATTGAGAAACGTTTCGGGAAACGGTTTGGCAAAATGAAGAGCCACCGCAATAGCTGATAGATGTGAGTTAATAATAGGTAAATGAGAGAGAATGTAAAAATAAGTGAGTATGACTAAGGAACAGAGTTCACAAACTATCATAAGCAGTTTGGTGAATTGCCATCTTCAGGGGCGTTCTAATGGCACAACCCTGACGACGCTAATCGCGCGTTGGCAAATGACCCAGAAGTTTCCGCCGGTGCTTCTTTTGGTTGGTCAGCAAGGAATCGGAAAAACGGAAGTCGTTCGACACCTCACCCAATGGCTCCTATGTCCAAAGAGCGGTTACACGTCCAAGGCCGCCGTAACTTCCGAAACCTGCGCAGCAGCCTGCGGACAATGTGCTGTATGCGCGCGTTTTATTTCGGGCAACGAAGTTAATATCACCGAAATCAGTTCTGCCACGGAACCATTGAAAATAGATTCATTTCGTAGACTCAAAGCCACAGTAGGTTTTGGGGCACATGAAGGACTTTTTAGAATAGTTTGGATTTTTGGCGCAGATCGAATGACACCTCAAGCAGCAAATTCGATTCTTAAATTATTGGAAGAGCCTCCTCCTGGGTGGATCTTTTTTCTGACCGCCAATGACGCTTCCCTACTCCTTCCAACAATTCGTTCTCGATGCCACGTAGTGCGCCTTGCGCCTTTGTCTCAAAAACAAATAAAGGAACTCCTCACCCTTGCGGAAGTCGACCCTGAAAAGCGAGAAATTTGCGCGCGACTTGCTCAGGGAAGCTGGCATCGCGGTTACCTGTTTGCGAGCGATGATGTTTGGAAACTCAGAAAGGCTCTGACCGCGTTTCTCGAAAATCCGTTATCGGAAATTCAAGAGTTGATCGATCTCATCTCTCAGGAGACTTCTCATTTTGAAAATATGATCAACCTATTAGAACTCTGGGTTGCGGATTTGATTCGCTGGAGTCTCACTCCCTCGCACACTTTTCCGCACACCTGCCCCCCCAGTGCTGAAGACTATCCTTGGCCAGATGAAATGGATCAGGACTGTCGCAAGAGCCTGATTCGACACGCAACGCAGATCATGAAGTGTTTTCATCAGAATGTCGCGCTAGCCAGAGGCTTTTGGATGAAGCGCGCCGAACATCTGTGCAAAGTCCGTTCAGAACTACCTATTCCGTTGAACCGGAAACTCTTATTACAAGGCCTTCTCTTACCGTGGGTTGATCCGGCCATAAGACAGCCTCTTTGTGTTGGCGGCAGCCCGGGAAGTACCTCGCCGTGATTACCGTTAAGAATGTCGGCATGCAATTTCACCAGAAGTGGGTCTTCAGAAATCTTCAGCTGGAAACAAAAAAGGGCCAATCCGTTGTTTTATTAGGACCTTCGGGAAGTGGAAAAAGTGTTTTACTGAAAATCATTGCTGGCCTGCTGGCTCCAACTGAGGGCGAAGTAGAAGTTGGGAGTAAAAACATTGGGATGCTCTTTCAAAAGAATGCGTTATTTGATTCGTTCACTGTTGCTCAGAACCTCCTCTTCCCTCTTCGAGAAAATTGCGGAATCACTGGCGCTCTTGCCAAAGAGAAGACATCTCACCTTCTAGAGGCCGTAGGACTCACAGGTTCAGAAAAACTTTATCCCGACAAAATTTCTGGTGGGATGCAAAAAAGACTGGGTATTGCTCGGGCGCTTGTAGTCGAACCAGAGATTTTACTCTACGATGAACCTACGGCCGGGCTAGATCCGATTACTTCAAAAAGAATTGCCAAATTGATTCAGACACTCCGATTACAATTTAAGACAACTCTGATAACAGTCACAAATGACGTTCATCGTGCCTATCAAATCGGCGATCAGATTTTTCTGCTCGCCAAAGGAACGCTGGTTTCTGGCGGAACGCCCGAGGAAGTGCAAAAGACAGAAATTCCAGAACTCCGTCAATTTATTCACGGACTGAAAAATGGGCCTTTAACTTCGGATTTTGCCTGAGGAACGAAGAGAGAATAAAGAGGGAAGCGAGTGAGTATTCGGTTTGAAAACGTAAAAAAATCTTTTGGACCCAAGCTGATATTGGATCAGATTTCCTTTGACGTTCTTCCGGGCGAAATTCTCTTCATCCTGGGCCGCAGCGGCGTCGGAAAATCCGTCACACTGAAACAAATTGTTGGACTGATCAAGCCTGATTCCGGAAAAATTTTTGTCGACGGTCAAGAAATCACTACCCTCACACCGGACAAACTCACTCTGACTCGAAAGAAATGTGGGATGGTTTTTCAGCATCCTGCTTTGCTCGATTCTCTCACCATCTATGAAAACGTCGCCTTTGCTCTGAAGGACTACGCTGAAGACAAAGCCCGTAAAAAAGTAATTGAAAAACTAGCCCTTGTGCATTTGACACCCGAAATTTTGGGTGACCGCCCGCCAGAAATTTCTTACGGCATGCAAAAACGGGTTTCCCTGGCCCGCGCTCTTGCCCCGGAACCTAGCTATTTGCTTTTTGACGAACCCACCACAGGGCTGGATCCGATCACCACAAACGCTGTGACTGATTTGATTCGTGACTTATCTAAGAAACTTAATGTAACTAGTATTGTTGTCTCTCACGATATGGGAAGTGCGCTGAGAATTGCCGATCGTATCTTGGTGTTAGATCGCGCGCAAATTCTAGAACATGGGACGGTGGAACAGATTAAGAATTCACCTCACAGCTTGGTCCAGGAATTCTTAGAGGAAGCTTTGGCGGTAGTATGATCGCTTTTTTAGGAAGAAAAGTTTTGAATTTCTTGGCCGACCTCGGCGATGTTTTTATTTTCTTGTTTTACATCTTCAGAACCCTCTTTACTACCCGCGGAAATCTCAAAACCATTTCGGGACAAGTATCGGCCATAACTATTCGATCCCTCAGTACTATCATTTTCGCCGGTATTTTTGTGGGCGCGATTCTGGTTATTCAATTCAATCTCATCCTAGAAAAATACGATGCTCAGATTTATCTCGGTGGATTGAACACTTCGGCGGTGGTTCGTTCGATTGGACCCCTGATTATTTCTTTTCTCCTGGCTGGGAAAGTCGGTGCATACACGGCAGCAGAACTGGGCACGATGCGGGTAACGGAACAGATCGACGCCATTGAATGTTTAGGCACGAACCCGATTCAATACCTGATCGTTCCCCGATTCTTTGGAATCATTATCTCAAGCCTTATTTTGCTCGCCATCGGACTCGTTGTCAGCATCTTAGGCGGCATGGTAGTAGCCAGCACTGTGTGTGGAATCAACTATCTTCAATTTGCTTCCAGCATTCCACGTTTCACTTCTGCTTCGACCGTTGTTGCCGGGATGTTCAAGTGCCTCATTTACGGAAGTATTGTCGCCTCCGTCTCCTGTCACCGGGGCTTTACTGCTTCTGGCGGTGCTCGCGGTGTTGGTAAGGCTGTTACCTGGGCTGCAGTCTACACGCACTTTTATATTGTATTCGCAAACTATCTGTCGGGCGATTTATTGGATTTGTTTATGACTTTTGTGGAAGGAGTACCGCAAAATTGAAGTCAGGCATGCCGGGTATAATATGAAACTGAGAAATTGTCTAAAGCGCTATTCGAATGCCGCAAACGGAACCGGTAATGGTGTATCTGGCGGGATTTTTACTCTTTATCATTTTGCCTTTATTTTCTTTAAGACCATCCGTCTCATTCCTTTTGCGAAATCATGGCGCTGGCACGAAATCAATCGTTCTATCGTTCAGATCGGTTTTGGAAGTCTTCCACTCATCTCAGTTTCGACTGCATTTGCGGGGATGGTGGTCACCCAAGAAATGGCTTGGCACATGGACAAAGCCCTTCACAACACTTCTATGATTCCAGGGCTTTCCGGCCAGTTTATCTTTCGAGAACTGGGCATTGCGATTCCTGCGCTCTTGCTGGTCAGTAAAGTCGGCGCAGCGATGACCGCCGAAATCGGCAGTATGAAACTAACCGAACAGATCGATGCTCTAAAATTATTGGGTATAAACCCCATCGGTTACCTTGTTTTTCCGCGCTATATTGCCGGTATTATCTGCGGAGCGAGCCTGACTCTGGCTGCTATTTTTGTGACTCTGCTGTTTTCAATGCTCCTCACAACAGTGAGATACAACTTTACTAGTTTAGAGTATCTCACTCTACTAAAACACTTTATTACACTCAAAGATCTGATATGTGCTTTAGTGAAAGGAACCGTCTATATATCTGTAATTCCTATCATAGCATCGTCCTACGGGCTCCGCTGCGAAGGAGGCGCCGAGGGAGTCGGCACCGCCACAACAAACGCCGTTGTGAGTGCTACGATTGCAATTATATTATTAGATTTTATTTTAACTTACTTATTTAGTATGGTTCTGTGAAATAGTTTTGCAAAATGATTCTGCGAAGAAGACGACAGGAGTAATGAATGCGAATATCAAATGAAGCAAAAGTAGGTGTGCTCGTTCTGATGACTGGGGTTTTGGTCTTTCTCTTCGCCTGGGTCATCGGTATTCAAAATCCTTTTCAATCAAGCACCAGTTTTTACGTCACCTATAATTTCGCCGGAGGAATTGAAGTGGGATCCCCGGTTCGTGTTTCTGGGATCAAGGTTGGAAAGGTTGAAAGTATCGACTTCTTTGCAGCTGTCGATCCTAAGGAAGTCTCCCCGCGTGGCCAAAATGTAAAGGCTGCCAGTCTTACTGAAGATGGAAAAGCCATCGCTCCTCTTAAGATAAAGCTATCCATCCGAAAAAATGCAATGCCTGGTGTACGCAAAGACAGTCAGTTTTTTATTAACTTAGCTGGAATTATCGGCGAACGCTATATCGAGGTCACACCGGGACGAATCAGTGCGCCTCAACTGAGCGCTGGCGATGTAGTCGCCGGAATAGACCCACCCCGCATTGACCAACTGATCTCACAAAGCTTCGACTTAGCAGGAAAAATAAAAGAAATTATCGATGAAAACAAAGGCGATATTACACGTTCCATTGAGCTCCTCTATAAACTGAGCGGCAACCTGAACAAGACTCTGGACTGGGTGGATAAGAGCAAGCTCTTTAAAACCGATTTATCAAGACTTACCGATAATCTCATCGCCATTACAGGTGAGGTGAGAAAAATCACCGACAAAATTGGCTCAGACGAAGGTGCAAAAACTTTGAAGTTACTGCATAGTTTGCTCTGGCGCCTCGAACCGTTGGATTCAGATAAGATTCGATCTTTCTTGCAGAAGGAAGGCGTGAAGGTTCAGCTGTTTTAAGTTTATCTGGGCCAGCCTGCCCTAGGTGAGCACCCCCATTCAAGAGGTGACCAGTATCCAGTAGGTTAGATATTCCTAACATACAACATTATGACGATTTGGCACTTTTTATACGGACTATGCCACGTCCATGCATTAACTTACTCCGGTTCTATATTTTTTCTTCTTTTTTTTCTTTTTCTTCTCGAGGCTAGGGCCGACCTCGGGGCCAGTTTTTGTCTCGGAGAATAAGTTGCCAAGCTGCGCTAGATTTGAAGTAACGGATACCAAGGAAGGTTGAATTGCTGCCGTATTAGTTTCGGTGGTGCACTCGTCGGAAGATCTTCGATCAACGAGCTGGGTTTTACGCTTTTGCTCGGCATTCTGAGAGGAGCTGTCCTTTCTATCTTGAGAAAGCGGAGCCTTCATAAAAAACCTCCCTTGCCGCCCTAAATAGGCATTCATGGCATCAAGAACGCTTCGAGGCATCCCGTAACCATACAATTGCCGAAAGTACGATTGGAGACGTTCAAAGAAAATAAACTCCGGACCGGGCTTTTCTTTACGAAATGAATCCAAGAGTTTCACTAGCGTGATGTCATTAATCACTCTTGGTCTAATTTCTCCAGAGGGCAAAGCTGGTTCATATAAAATTAAATCTGAAAACTCACCAATAACACGCAAGTGTTTGCCATCCGTAGGGGTGCTCTCCTCAATTTCATCATAGGCAAATGGGATGCCATCCAAGAAAACGGTGACTGCTTTCACGACATCAATTTTATTGATGTCTATTTTTACATTATTTAAATAGTGCTTAAGATTCTTAATATTAGGATAGATATAACTTTTTTCAGCCCAACCAGCATCAATCTCAACTAATTTATCAGCATCCTTACATTTTAATCTGTGACGAGACCAATCCAGGCGCTGATGTTGAGTGCCACAATAACTAACTTTTCCACATTTTCCACATTGACCCGCAGGTTTTCCACAAACAATGCATCCCTTTTCATAGGTCTTACATTCTATCTTGTGTCGAGCCCAATCAGATTTCTGGCACGTGCGACCACAATATTTGATTTTTCTGCAGGCCCCGCATTTCTCTGTGGAAACTTCATCGCAGGCTGCGCATCTTTTCGGAGGCTTTGCGGCGGATTTTTCTTCCGAAGCAAAAGACTGGGCGCCAGTACCCAGGAGGATCACGACAACTAACAAAAGCAATTTCAATATTTTCATAAACTTTGACACACCTTAGCATGGCTGCTTAGATATTCAAATATAGATATTCTATTAGCCTAAAGCCTATATTCTATTCTCAGAAGTAAATTCAATTTCTTCCGAAGTCAAAAATTCATATTTGTCCGTCTGGTTGGATCACTGTTTTTCTGCTCTCATTTTCATTCTAATTCATCATTTTCTAAAAAAATAAACAGGGTGGGACTACCAAGAAGTCCTATTTTTTAGCTCTTAAGCGTCTTTTTCCACGCAGACCGATTTTCAAGCTCTGCCTTCAGCCTCTCCAATTCGGATGCAGCTTCCTTTTCGTCCAGACCTCTTTCTGCTGCCCACACGCGGGCCAAGGCTTCAGCCCAAGGAAGGCCCCCATCTGATCGCGAGAGAAATAATGGCACTCTTCTTAGATAAAAATCCTCCAAGTGAATGACCATTTCTTTTTGTATCGCGTAGCGCAGCTGCGACTGAAGCATCGGAAAGGCCGCAGGATCAGGTCGAGTCTGATCTTTCGACTGCATCTGGCAAATTCTCAAAGCGTCGGCTCCATACCGTTCTAACAATTCTTGTGGAAGCTGGATCTTGTTTTCTTGCGCAGATTGTACTGCTTTTTCTGTTTCTTCCTGAGTGAGATTTGCGCTTAACGGAAGCTTGGTATGTGAAGTCCCAATATTTTGCGGTAGCGGATATTTCCCAGTTTTTTTAAATTCTTTTTTCCACGTCTTTAGTGCAAAATCGACGACTTCTTCCGCCATCTTTCTATGTGTTGTGTATTTCCCGCCCGCAACTATCACCGTTCCGCCGGGGCCTTCTTCAATTTGATGTTCCCTGCTGACTTTTTGAAGAGAGACTCCTACCTTTTCTCCCGATTGATCGTCAACAAGCGGTCTGACGCCCACATAGGCGCTGACAATATCCTGAGCCGTCAACCGCAGTTTTGGAAAACTCAAATTTAATAAATTCATTAAATAATGAACGTCATCCGCCACCACTTCTGCACGATCCGGATCATCCGGCGTCGGAGAGTCTGTCGTACCAACAATCACCACACCAGTCCCAAAATCCGTCCTTGGTACTACAAACGAAATACGACCATCTTTAGGATGGCTCATTACCACCGTACCTGGCACAGGAATTCGCTTATGATCAAAAACGAGGTGAACTCCCTTACTGGGATTGAGCCATTGTTTCCAATTATTACTCAGCTTGACCCCTACTTTATCCGTCCAAGGACCAGCACAAACAACTGTTTGCGAAGCGCGAATTTCATAATTTTTGCCGGCTACCTGATCCTTCGCCTTAAATCCAACAATCCGATCACCGTTCCAAAGTGGTTCTACCGCTTCTATATAATTTGCTGTCGCAGCGCCTTTTTCGTGTGCAGCTCTAATCGTCTCAACTGCCAGAACGTCATCCATCATCGTAGCATCATAGAATTTAAATCCGGTCAGCAGTCCTTCTTCTTTCAGGAACGGAATTTCGGCCAATAATTTCTTTGACGAATATCTGCTGTGAAACTCAGGTGAACGAAAAAGTGCCAGAATATCATAGAGCCAAAGCCCGAAAGATAAAAGGGTTGGCCGGACTAGGCCTTCCCTATAAATAGGATAATAAAATGACAACGACTTAACCCTGTGGGGCATGACTTTGAGAAAGAAAGATCTTTCGGCCAGAGCCTCGAAGACCAGTTTCAATTCAAATTTCTGAAGATACCGGAGCCCACCGTGAATCAATTTCGAGCTTCGAGATGAGGTCCCGAAAGCGTAGTCTTTCCGTTCTATCAAAGCTACGCGCAACCCTCGTGACACGGCATCACGTGCGGTAGCGGCGCCAGTAATTCCACCACCGACAATCAAAAGATCAAATTCTTCTTTTTGAAATCGCTCCAGCGCTCGCTCTCGCGTCCGAAATGAAAACTCACCGGCACCATCACCTAAAGAAGGTGAACCAGATGTTGTCGAGATCATTTGAGATTCACCCGAATTCCAAGTTCGTCAAGCTGTTCATCCGGAATATGAGAAGGCGACTCCGACATAAGGCATTGTCCTTTTTGCGTCTTTGGAAATGCCATTACATCTCGAATAGGCCCGACTCCACAGAGCAGCGCCGCTAGGCGATCTACTCCGAAAGCAATTCCACCATGCGGCGGTGTCCCATATTGTAGCGCCTCGAGAAAAAAACCGAATCGATCTTTCGCTTCTTCGGGCGATAACCCTAAATGGCCAAACATGGCCGTTTGTATATCGGAACGATAGATTCTTAAACTGCCACCGCCTACCTCTACGCCATTTAAAACTAGGTCGTAGGCAGACGCTTCCATTTGTTCCAGGTTTCTTCCCGCTACAAAATCTTCAAAGAATTCTGGTCGCGGTGAAGTAAAGGGGTGGTGCATAGCAAAATAGCGATTATCCTTAGGGTCAAATTCCAGCAAAGGAAACCGAGTCACCCAAAGGAATGCTGGCTTTCCTTCGCCTGCTTTCGGAATCAATCCCAGTTTATTTCCAATAGCGAGACGAAGAGCGCCTAAGGAATCAAATACGATTTTATTTCTTTGATCGGCGACGATTAAAACTAAATGCCCCGCTTGTAAGTGGAGTTTCTGTGTCAGCGCGTCTTTCTCTTCTTGCGAGAAAAATTTTGCTGCGGGCGATTGCATTTCTCCATTTTGTTGAATTTTTATCCACAACAGTCCCTTAGCGCCATAAGCTCCAATCATCTTCTGAAGATCATCCAGGTCTTTTCTTGAAAACGCATCCGCCTGCGCTGGAACGGCGATACAGCGAACGGATCCTTTCTTATTTCGTGCATCCGGTTTCAAAGCCGATTGAAATACCTGAAATTGACTACTCTTAAAAACTTCAGAAAGATCTTGAAGCTCCAGGTCGAACCTCACATCCGGTTTATCACTCCCGTACCGATCCATCGCTTCTGCGTAGGACATGCGCGGAAAAGGTGCCGTGATGGTGAGTCCCAAAATCTCTTTCCAGAGATTCACAAATAAAGGTTCTAGAATACCAAAGAGAATTTCCTCGTCGATAAATGATGCTTCAATATCAATCTGCGAAAATTCTGGCTGCCGATCAGCTCTTAAATCTTCGTCCCTAAAACACCGGGCAATTTGATAATAGCGGTCCATCCCACTCACCATCAGCAACTGCTTCAGGGTCTGTGGCGACTGGGGAAGGGCATAGAAAGTCCCCGGATTGAGCCGACTTGGCACAAGGAAATCCCGTGCCCCTTCGGGCGTAGATTTATAAAGAATCGGCGTTTCTACATCAACGAAACCGTGTTGATCTAAATGGTTTCGAACAATCGAAATCATTCGGTGGCGAATCAATAAATTCCGCTGCAAATTGGGACGCCGTAAGTCGAGATAACGGTATTTCAAACGCACCGTTTCGGCGACATCCAGTTCATCTTCGATAGGAAATGGAGGCGTTCGCGCTTCGGACAAAATCACCAAATCATTGCAAATGACTTCAATTTCTCCGGTTGCCATCTTAGGATTTGTCATACCGGCTGGGCGATGTCGAACTTTTCCACGACACCAAATCACATATTCGGAACGGAGTTTTTCGGCCGTTTGATGGGCCGTTTGGCCGCCGTCAGGATATTTCGGATCGAAAACTACTTGAGTAAGTCCGTACCGGTCCCGCAGATCAATGAAAATCAATCCGCCATGATCCCTCCGCTTGGCGACCCATCCGCAGAGTTCACTTGTCTGATCTAAATTGCCCGTTCGTAGTTCGCCACAGGTGTGGGATCGAACCAAACGATGGGACGACTTATCAGACTTTAACTTACTACCTCCGGACTTTTCAGAATCTCGTCCAGACTTTCCTAATGACACTTTTGGCTCCATTTTTTGTTTCTAGCATTTCAGAGCTCATTTAACCACAAGTTCTGCTATCAAAGCAGCATGGTCCGATAGTTCCCGCCAAGGCTTGCCCCGCAAACAATGCGCGCCCTGGGCTTTCATCCCTCGATAATAAATTCGATCCAGTTTTAGGGTCGGAAACCAGCTAGGAAAACTCTTGGCGTGTCTCCCATGGAGATGGCGAAAGGCCTCCCGAACTTCTAGGTTCTTTTCCAGGGTATCTGAGGCCCTTTCACGCCAATCATTAAAGTCTCCTCCGATAATCAGAGGCTCTCCATGGGGCACGTGCGATTCGATTCTTTCACATAGTTTAATGATCTGTGCGAGTCGTTCCGCTTCCAGCAAACCTAGATGCACACAGAGCAAGTGGAGCGGTTTTCTCTTTTCCGGAAGCTTAATTACACCGTGCAAAAGACCTCTGCGCTCAAATAAATTCGTTGAAATATCAATATTCTCAAAATATTTGAATGGGTATTTACTTAGGATTGCATTTCCGTGGTGACCATAAGAATAGACGGCATTCCTCCCATATGCGTAATGGGGCCAGAGTTGATCCGCCAAATACTCAAACTGAGGTTCAGTAGGCCAGTTTTCGAATTTCTTCCTGTGTAAATCATGTTGACCCAGTACTTCCTGAAGAAAGACTATGTCCGGATGGACGATTCTGAGGGCATCCCTGATTTTAGTTAGAATAAATTTGCCACGGCCTGAACTAAAGCCTTTGTGAATATTATAGGATACGATCTTGAGTCTGTTTTCTTTCATCCTTTGCCGATCATTACCATATTTCCAAGATCTCTCGCGATGCTTAAAATACTCTCAAACAGGCAACTAACTATTAAAGGAATAATCAATGTAAACACCATATACATAAACGCTGGCAATAGAACCAATGATCCTAAGGCAAACCACGGGAACGGAACCACAAAAATTCCCTGGCTGATGAGCTTCGAGCGAACGCTGATTCTTGGATCGAATAACAGCATTATATAATCAGGAAAAGTTCTTCGACCCGCCTTCTGAAATAGAGCGTCTTGCCGGTCAATGGATAATACTCCTGAAGCAGTATTAGGGAAAGCTCGCCAAAAGAAGTATCCCATCATGGAGGCTGACCAAAACGACGTTAGAATCACCGAGCTTCCAATGCTTGGACCAAGTTGAATTACAGCAAGAATACCGACGACCGAAAACGGAATGGGGAGTAGCCAAACGGATGAGAGAACGAAATTATAGGAAAACACATAAATAGTCGGCGGGATTCCATAGAAGTGAAGGAGTATGGAAGTAGACACCGCCCCCAACAACAAACAGCTACCCATGGCAAGAACAGGAAATGCAGCCTGCTGCCTTACTTTAATATAAATTTTTCGCTTCAAAACATGGAACCAGGGCAACGCAGGGTCAAAATACTTATCCCATCGGAAACCGGCAACTCTCTTCAGTTCCTTTCTTAGGTGCTTGAGATCCACCACTGGTTGGAATTTTCTAAAATAGATGGAAGACTTTTTTCGAACTGGGCCAAGATCCCAATGATTGAGAATATTGTTCGCCATCTGTCGAACGTGATTTCGCTCAAAATCGTTTCTGGCTTCTAGCGTAAGGTGAATTTCAGTGTCAATACGGAGAGCGCGATCAGCAAAATTGGCAGTACCAATTCCTAAAAACCGATCGTCGATTATCAATACTTTGGAATGAATATAGATCGGTTTGGGAGGCTGAAAAGAATTAAATTCGGGCGGCATTGCAACCGGGGAACCCATCACTAACTCAATTCCTGCAAAATTCGCAGCCTCTTGCAATCGTCTCAGAAGAGAGAGTTCGTAGGACATCATGTAACGTGTGAGAGATTTGATGTCCTGGAGATCAGCCAAAATGAGAATGACTTTGAATTTCTGACCTCTCATTTCGACTATTTTGGAAATGAGAACATCATTAAGAACTTTAGACCAATAATACTGTCCCTCCAAAATAATTCTGGACTGAGCAAGTTGAATCAGATCTCGAAATAGAAACTCCACTTCACGTACGGGTGAAAGTTTCTCCCGAAAAGAATTCACATCTGCCAGAGTTCTGCTGAAAAAAACTCGGTGCCCTCGGTGATCACTCGTCTTTTTCACCTGTTTGAGCATCCGTTTAGGAAGAGGGATAGACGAAATGGCGCGCCATCGTGATTCGATGTGATTTTGAATTTCCTCACAAATCGGGCCACTCACTTGCACTGCCATATCATGATAAGGGCCGTGTTTTTCACCCTTCCGGTCGAGAGATCGACGAGGATCATTATAAAAATGATCGGGACAATCCCACCGGTCGTCACAAAAATCAATTCCCCCGCAAAAAGCTATCTTCCCATCAATAATACATATTTTTTCGTGATGCGAAGCACCCATGGGATGGCGATTGTCGAACACAAAATGAACTCTCTCATGGATATTTTCCCAGACCCGCCCCTGAAAAAGCTCACGCTCACGTACGTAGATGTAAGCGTGATCCCACATTAATAAGTAGAAGTGAAAATCCTTCTTCGTCTCACAAATACGGATGATTTTTTCTTTGAAGGTTTCGTTTCCTAGTTTAATCCGCGAGTCAATCTGCCAGCCCGCAAAAATGGCGTAATGCTCTGCAACTTCGAGTAAGCGCGAGATGCGATCAAAATACGGGCCTGTTTCCCAGATTTCTTCCCAGGATGTAGCCTCGGACATCACTTGATATGCGCGTGCAGACAGTTCGGATCTGTTCAATATCTATCATTCATTTGCTAAGCAATCTTATTGCTAAGCGGCGCCTTTCGACGCTGCTGCTTGTTGAATAATACCGATCAGCTGTTCAATCGTATAAGGTTTTCCCAAAAACCAGGCGCCTGCTAAGTGCCGCGCTCTCAACTCACCTTGCTGCACCGCCGAAAGAACGACGGTAGGTGGCACCCGTCCGTAACGGGCTAAAATGCTCTCATAGACTTCTTCACCACTCATCCCCTGCAGTGTTAAGTCCAAGAGCATGACGTCTGGCCAAGTTGAACTCAAATACTCAAGAACATCCTCTCCTCGATCTATGAGATCTGCCTGGTAGTGATAGGCTTCCAAGACTATTCCCAATGTCTCCCGAATCGATGGATCATCCTCAACGACTAAGATTCTCATGAATCCCCCCGCTCTGAACAATAAACCCTTCTTTTTTTGAGAATAGAGCTCGACACAAATGCTGAAGTCTTGCATATTTAAGGCCAAAATTCTACTTTTTTTGTGAGGCTAAACTATGACAAATTTCCGTGAAGAACATGATTCGTTGGGTAATGTAAAGGTTCCTAGTGATGCTCTGTATGGTGCACAAACCTTGCGAGCACTTGAAAATTATCAAATTTCGCACAGAACAGCGCATCCGTGGCTGATTAGAGCCTATCTCCGAGTCAAAGCGGCAGCAGCAACTGCAAACAACCAATGCGGTGTACTCGATAAAGAAAATACAAAACTCATTCGAAATGCAATAGATGAACTTCTCTCCATTCCCACCCAAAACTGGCCTTCAATCTTTCCGGTTGATCCCTATCAAGCCGGCGCCGGAACTAGCCAAAATATGAATATAAATGAAGTTGTTGCTAACGTAGCGAACAGACTGGCCGGTAAACCCTTAGGAACTTACGCGCCTATTCATCCGAACGATCATGTCAACCGCTCTCAGTCAACAAACGATTCATTTCCTACTGCAATGCGCTTGGCAATTCTCGAAGCTTCAGGCCCTTTGGTTGACGCTTTTCAGCATATATCTGATTCGTTTAAGAAGAAAACAAAAGAGTGGAAGAAAATTCCAAAGTCTGCACGCACGCATTTACAAGACGCCGTTCCAATGACCCTTGGCCAAGAATTTGGTGCATACGCAGTCACTACTGAAAAATGCGCCCAATGGATCCGTTCTGGAAGAGATGCGTTGCGAGAACTTGGTATCGGTGGCAGTGCTGCAGGAACTGGACTCACAGTTCCAAAAGGTTACACAAAAGCAATTGTCTCGGAACTGGAGAAACTCACGGGAGAGAAACTCACTAGTGCACACAATCTTTGTGAAGCTATGCAATCCCAGTCTCCTGTTACGTACTATTCTGCGATGTTGAGAATAGCTGCGATTGAAATGACCCGAATTTGCAATGATTTGCGATTGCTCGCGTCAGGTCCCATGACCGGTCTTGCAGAAATTTTGTTACCTGCGGTCCAACCGGGAAGTAGTATTATGCCGGGAAAAGTCAATCCGTCCATTTTGGAGATGGCGAATCAGACTTTTTATTCTGTTTTGGGATATGATCAGACTATTGCCTCATGTGGCCTAGCAGGACAGCTCGAACTCAACGTCATGATGCCGATGATGGCTTATTCCATGCTGGAGGCCACCCAAGTTGCGACAAACACCCTGACTACTCTAAAAGAGAGATGTATCGACGGTTTACAACCTAATGAGCCGCGCCTACGACGTTATTTTGAAAGCACTCCTCAAGTCGCTACAGCTCTGAGTCCAAAACTAGGGTATGAAAAAACTGCTGAACTGGTTAAAGAAGCCCTAAAGAAAGAAAAATCAGTGATCGATTTGGTTAGAGACAAAAACCTTATCGACGAGAAGGAATTATCCCTCTTGCTCGATCCGGGTACTCTGACTGGGGTTACTGACTGATTCACTTATTGACTCATCGTCATCAAATTCGACTTCTGGTTTCACAGGGAAGAGGCAACCCGGATCATCGGGACTCTTCCCTATCCGGACGTGAAAATGATTCTTATGATGGGGCATGTGACGAATTCGGTTTTTAAAGACCTTCCAGTTCTTATCGTTACGAGCGAACTTTGCAAGCTTTCGAATATGGGAACGATCCAAAAAAACCGCCTTCACGCAGGCAAAAGGATTCTGAAAAACCCGCTGAATTAGCTCCCAGTTTTCTTCGATTTTAAAGTCATTTGTAAACTTGGGTGGAGACTCTTCCCATGGCCTTGCGGTAATAAACCCCAAATCTACATCTTGCCCCGTCATATGCGAAAGATGGCGATTTCCGCCGGTCCGACCGACAATTCGTCCACCCTTAGGTGCTGAAATATCTCCAATGTTTAGGTGAACACCACCATATTGAAGTTCGGAATATTTCTTTGCAACAAACCTACCCAACCACTCCAGCATTCCCACCATCGAGTCCGTACCAAAATTCAGACAAAGCGCGGGCTCATTCAATTTGATACGATTCTCAAGTGTTGGAACGATAGGCCTTCCAAAAGCTAAGAACCCGTCATGCTCGGTGCAAAAAGCCTGGTCTTGATAATCACTACTCTCGCGTTTGATCGAATCTAAAATGTCATTGGCTCTTCCGGCTCTGACGTCCTCGATATAACGCCTTTGTTCCATCGTCATATCAGAGCAATAGTCCCTCCGACGCCTTCGGTGTGTCAGCTTTTTTGCTTTAAGGCGACGACCTCTCGCCCGAAAGACTCCACAACACTCGCGGCTCACTGCCGGAAACTCTGGATTCCATTCAGCACAAAATTTCGGAGAAAGTGTATTTTTAGGCTGTTTTTGAACTATTTCGGATTCGGGACTACAGGACGGAAAATTATAGTAGCTTTGGACTGGGCCTGCAAAACTGAGTGAGGCTGCTAATGTTAAGAAAAGAGTGACAATCACCATTCAACAATAAGTAGGTTTCTGCGAAGAGTCAACCCGAAGAAATTTGAAGCGACGGTTGGTGACTGGATAGTAAGGCTTAGCTCTTCTTTGTTAATAGTTCCTCCGCTGGAGTACGCAATTTTTTCTCACGGTTACATTCCACACAGGCTGGAACAATATTTCCCGGCTGACTTTTTCCCCCCCGCGCTAGCGGAACGACATGATCCATCGTTAATTCCGAGGGCGGAAATTTATTTTGACAGTAATAGCAGATGCCCGCGCCGATTTTTCGATGCCACCACTGTGATTTTTTCAATTTTCTAGATTTATCACGCTCGCGCTTCAACCTGGCGGGATCTGTATCGCTCGGCAATAATTCATAATAAGGGTCAGAATCACTGTTAGGTTTGGTATTACGGCTAGCGGCCATAGATCTACTTTAGCAAAATTTAGGAAAAAGTATATATTTTATACGCGTGTCGAATAACGGGCTGGGCAACGTTGCGAACGGGAACTCCTCCCGGCGTCGTTGCTTTTTCTACTCCCATATGAGCATGTCCATGAAAAACAGCGGTGACCTCAGAAGCCGAGTCGACGGCTTCAGCCAGCAAATAGCTGCCCAAAAACGGGTAAATTTCTTTTCTCTCGCCAAAAAGAGTGCCTTCGACTGGAGAAAAATGCAACAACGCAAATTTATAGTCGGCTTCTAGCTGGGACAGTCCTTTTCGCAATTTCTCGGCTTGCACTCGGCAATGGTGAGCGAAAGCTTTCATTTCAGGTTCCCCAAATTCGGTGATACATGCGCCAAAAAAACCGCCCCCAAAACCCTTCAGACCCGTTATACCGATCCGCTTTTGGTTAATCGTCAGAGTAATCGACTCGCCCTCCAACGCACTAACTCCTGAATCGCGAAGGAGTTGGATTATTTCTCTCTCATTATTCTGATGAAAATCATGATTACCCAGCACAGCAACTACAGGAATGGGAATTTTCGAGAGATCTGATGCAAGTGCTTTTGCTTCGGCCAGGGAACCAGATTGAGTCAAATCCCCTGCTATCAATAATAGATCAGCTCGCTGGCTTAAAGCTTCAAAATGCGGACGAATAGATTCTCTGGGATGATGATCATAGTGCACATCACCTACTGCAGCTACACGAATCACTTGACCTCCTCCGCCTCGGAAGGCTCTTTAAACTCCACAACGCGAATTTGGTTTTCTATTTGGAATTCCGGACAACATTCCTTGGCAAGGTTTTCGACGGCTTTCTTTCGCTCTTCAAAAATAACTTCCCCGCGGAGCAGAATTTTGTCATCTTGTTGTTCAATTAAAATATCCAGCTCATTTGTCCGGGAGTCTTCGGCAAGTCTCTCTCTTATATGGGCCGCCGCGTAGGTATGAGCGACCCTTTCTGACCCCCGTACTGAAATCGGCACACCGTGCCCAGGAACCACAGTCAATGGAGCACTTTTTCTTATCGATTCGACATGGCTCGACACAGTTATGTTTTCGAATATTCCAGAATACATTTCGTGAATCACGTAATTGGGCACCCATATGTCATTTGATTGAGCATACAATAGAAGACTTAGAACTCTTCGTGGGGCTCGTCGTGCCCGACGGATGAGATACTTCCAATCAATTGTTGCATATGAAAGTAAGGCAATTGCATCATGCCAATGACTCGGTGTTACTTCACTGTGCGCAGTCGCTTTAATGATAATTAAATCCTCTGGGGCTACCAGTCTTAACTTCTTGCCATGAAATTCGGCAGTAATCATCCGCTGATACATTTCGGAATCGAGATAGATCTCCCCTTTTGATTTAAAAATGACGTCCACCAATATATCCTCTTTGAACGCCTTGTATAACCAGGTGGGATCGGTTTTTTCCGTTTGGAATCCGCAATTTGCTAAGGCGCGCAGGACCAATTCAGCGTCCTCGGGTCGCACAAATAAATCTATATCATGAGTAGAACGCGGCCTACCTAATCCTCCAGACGCTATTCCACCTATAAACATGTACTTTATTCCCGCGGTTTCCAGACCTACTACCGTATCCTCCAGAACCCGATTAAAACGGGCCGCCAGTTCCGGATCTTCAGTCGTACGCTTTTCGGTACGTCTTTTTTCCGCCTCTTTCTTCTCAGAAGACGATTTTCTCACTGTGTCCATATTATTTTAATAATCTTATCAATTCTCGCGCCAGGCAGCCCTGCGCTAGGGAATGCGGCTTGCACCGACAATTGATAAATCATCTTACAGGAATATGGGACCGATTGTTCGGAGGAAACAATGCCAAATCTTAATGAATACGATCAACCAATAAACCAAGCTAACAGCCCTGAACGGAATGGAGGCGGAAGAGAGGAAAGTAAACAAAATGTAGAGAGTAGCTCTCAGTCTGAAAAACAGCCGGAAGCCCAATCTGCTGCATCTGTTATCTCGGAGTCAGCCTCTCAGCCTGGAGAAGGAAACCAAACGCTAGAAAGCGGCAGGCCCATGGAACGTACTAAGGGCACACGACGTCCTGGCGCACGTGGTACAGCAGCCATGGATCCTCAAACCCGAAAAGAAGTTGCCAGAAAAGGCGGACTAGCCGTTTCCCGAAATCGCCAGCATATGGCCGAAATCGGCAGAAAAGGCGGCCAAACGGTCTCGAAAAATCGAGAGCATATGGCTCAAATTGGGCGAAAAGGCGGAGCCGCTTCTCGCGGTCACCGGTAAACAAGACGCACAGACTCTCCGGCACTGAGCTACCAAGCCCAAGTGCTGGCGGGTTTAGTAAGACAGTGCGAATAACGTAGATGTAAGGGGAATTGCTCTAGCAGTTCCCCTTCTTTTTTTTAAAAAATTCCAACGAAGCTGAAAGCACTGCACTCTGCTTTTCCATTCACCCTCGTTGCATTTTGCAGCGTGACGAAAAAATCTAAATGGAGAATTTGATTCGTTTGAGTGACGATGATCGAAAGTTTTCGAGCTCGAAAATAAAATGCTGAATCATGTTTGGATAAATATTAGATCTATAAAAATATTAGAGCAGCTTTCATTTTCTCTTGTGAAATTTTTAAACTCGCGTTACTAGAGAAACACTATGAAACGTGGACGCCCAAAAGGTCGCTCTCGCGACAATCGTTCGTTTGGTCCGCTCGGGGACCTGATTCGCCAACATCGTTTAAAAAAGGGACTCGGTCTCTTAGACGTTGCAAAGGCATGTCAGTGCTCCGTGCAATTTGTATCTAATATTGAGCACGGACGTGCTCCTTTGCCTTGGGATAAGGTAGAGCAATTGGCAGAAGCCCTAGAAATTCCTTTGGAAGAATTGCAAGTCGCTAATCTTGCGATTCGTTCGGATTTCAAGAGCTTTGTCAATACATCAAAGGGCAAGAAAACTGCAAAACAGGGTCTCCCAATCAATAAGATTGGAGGCACAGCTTCTGCCGTTGCTCTTGCTGCCAGAGATGGACAGCTCCAAGAAGTGATTCAGAAGTATCAATCTGCATCACCTGCCTCACGAAAAAAGTTCGTGCGCGCGGCTTTACAACTTCTCGAGCAATAGAAACCTATTAGGCTAAAAGGGCAGGTTGAGATGCCTTTTAGCCTCGCTTTTTTAAGCGAATATTACAGGCCAGGGGAGGAATTTTTTCTTCTCTGGCTTTTTTTACGCCCAGACTTTTATCCTTTGAATTTGTATTCGCGAATTTTTTGAAGAGCTTTTTCTGTGCAATTGCTTGTTCTACTGGATGCACCTCCAGGTTATTTCGGCTCTCTTCAGCAACCTTATCGTAAGACCAAGTTGGATTCTCGGCTTTTAATTTAATCGCTAAGTCTGAGAGTACAATCCCTTCTACAGTGTCTTTCCAAATCCGCTTCGGAGCAATGGTCTTGAGAATTCCCCAGTGCGCATCATAAAAATCGTATTCCGTATAATAAGTATTTCTGGGACCTTTGTCTTCTAGGATAATAATTCCATCGACGGCTTTGATCTTGCTCTCTTCTTTGAGATGGTAACGATACATTCTTACGGAAGGTTTTGATTTATCTAAGAAGTAAACCAATTCATATTTGATATTCGGGATGAAAAAAACCGGAATTTTTTGTTCCCAATAAGTCGTAATCCTGTTTGCGTCTCGATCTACGACATGGACATCTTTAAATCCAGGGAAGAGTTCTTTATAGTGATCGAAGTCGTCTAGAACTGCTTCCACTGCTTTGAGAGGTGCGTGGATTACCATTTCTTGCTTGAGTCCAATATAGTCAGGATTATCCAGCGTTTCTAAACACTGAATCGTAACAGAATCTCCACTGAGGGTTTCGCTCTGATCCGTCTTAGAAGGTCCTCGCCGCGCAAGATCCAGTATAAAAGATGTGTAGCGACTTTCAGGAACTCCAGCGATGGCCTGATCAAAACGATATTTTTGTTGGTACTGTTTTTTTTCAGGGGCCGTCTCTGTTTTTTCGGCTGATAACACTGGTGATGCCGATGACACTGTCAATAGCGCAACCACAGCCAGCATATTCCATTTTTCCGTCATAATTTTTGATACCATAAGAATCGAAACTAGAATAGTTGTGTTCATTTCGTCTTGTTTCGCTAGTTCTATTTGTCGGTCGCTTACTAACCTAGCTCCAGGTATTTGACAAAAAAGTCGAACAAGCATACACCCAAAAAGACGAGAAAAACGATGAAGCAATACCACGGCCTACTTGAGGATGTCCTGCAAAATGGAATTGAAAAGACAGACCGAACGGGTACCGGCACCCTTTCTGTCTTTGGAAGACAAGTCCGATATGACTTATCCGAAGGATTTCCACTTCTAACCACCAAAAAGCTCCATATCAGGTCTATTCTCCATGAGCTCCTCTGGTTCTTGAAGGGCGAAACCAATATTAAATATCTAAAGGAAAATAAAGTCACCATCTGGGATGAATGGGCCACACCCGAGGGTGAGTTAGGTCCAGTATACGGCTACCAGTGGCGATTCTGGCCTGATGGAAAAGGCGGGCATGTTGATCAAATTGCTACACTGATGGATGGTCTAAAGAAAAGGCCCGACAGTCGTAGACATCTTTTTCACGCTTGGAACGTCGCCTACCTCCCGGATGAAACTAAGAAACCGCAGGAAAATGCCAAAGCAGGTAGAATGGCACTCCCGCCCTGCCACCTGCTTTATCAATTTTATGTGGCAAAGAATAAGCTTTCCTGTTTACTCTATATTCGCTCTAACGATCTTTTTTTAGGCAACCCTTACAATACCGCTAGTGTTGCTTTTCTTACCCATATGGTTGCTCAGCAATGTGGATTCGAACCCGGAGAAGTAGTTATTTCGATGGGTGATTTGCATCTCTACAAGAATCATATCGAGCAAACCAAACTTCAACTTTCCCGAGAACCGCGACCTTTACCGAGATTGTTGATCAAGCGAAAACCCGATTCCATCTTCGATTACAAGTTCGAAGATTTTGAGATCGTCGGGTACAATCCCTATCCGCATATTCCTGCGCCAATTGCGGTGTAAGTAATTAAGATTTCGTAAGTGACCATTGTCAGAAAACTCGCTTGAGCTGATGCACAGCTTTACCCTTTCACAATTTGGAAAGGTATTATAATGTGCGCGCCAGCCAAATAAGCAAATGGAGTTTTAATGACTTTCGAATATCGTTCCTTGTTAGATTTTGAAAATACAGCCAAGGCTAAGCTTCATCCTGGCCTAGTCAGATACATGGAAAAAGCTGCAGGGTGCGGAAAATCGCTCGCAGCCAATCTAGAGTCCTTCGATCACTATTCGATTATTCCCAGGGTTCTGGCAAATATTGATAAAGTATCCACTCGCACAAAGATTCTTGGCAGCGAACTACAGACTCCAATCTTAATTGCTCCGACAGCTTTTCAGAAGCTGTATTGCGAGAATGGCGAAAAAGATGCGAGTGATGCGGCAAGAGAATTTGGTACAAACTATGTAATTTCTTCTTTTTCCAATTGCGACTACTCCGAATTGGGAAGGGACCTTTTCCACACTTGGTATCAGTTACTGATTTATAAAGACAAGTCTCTCATGAAGGAATCTATCGAGAAGGCAGAAAGAGCGGGATGCCAAGCCATTGTTTTAACTGTGGATGCTCCAATTGGATGTACCATGTGTAAAAAGGCGTCCAATTCTGAAAATACTATTGATTTTCCACTTCATAATCTACCTCTTTTTCCAACCGACCCAGAGATCCCGTTTGGCACTCTTGATGATTATTATTTAAAATACATAGATTCTTCCGCAGGCTGGAAGGATATTCAGCACATCATGTCCTTTACTTCTCTTCCAATCATTCTAAAAGGCATTTTGCATCCTTTAGATGCGATGAGAGCGCTAGAACTAGGTGTGCGAGGAATAATTATCTCTAATCACGGAGGGCGACAGCTCGATGGAACTATTTCATCGCTAGAAGCCCTGAGAATAATTGGCCCAAAATTCAGAGATAAAATGGAAATCTACATGGATGGAGGTATCCGGTCCGGCTCAGATATTTTCAAAGCAATTGCCCTAGGTGCACGAGCCGTTTTCATAGGCAGACCGGCTTTGTATGGGCTAGCTGTATCAGGCAAGAGTGGATTACTCGATGTATTACACCTCCTTAATGAGGAGCTCCGCCAGCTCATGCACCTAACGGGGTGTTCAAAGTTGGGTGAGATCGATCCTGCGCATCTTCATGGCCTCCGAAACTACAATTGATGTGAACCAAGATTTTACCAACAGGTAAAAAAGCACCAGAAAACTATTTTTTTAACTGGCGGTCGACGAACTCATCTGCCAGGCCTCCCTGGGAACCTCGTCCGTGAGCTCGTAAATCGAAAGAGCGGATATTAGACACACTACTGCCGGAATACTGATAGCAAGTCCAACGATAGACTCTAGCCCAAACGGAACCTTTTGCTTTTCTAGAAGGTCCGGCCGAATATAGGGGTAAACAGCTATTGCACAAAACAGATAGAGACAGCATAATGCTCTGAATTTATGCATATAAATCATTTAACCATTCCTGAAATAATTAGACTTGGCGCTCTTGCCAAAGGAAAAATCGGAGCGGACTGGCTCGATGGTCTCGACGCAGCAATCAATCACCTTGCACACGATTGGAATCTCTCGATTGGCCAAGTGCTCTCTGGCGGAACGGAAGCTCTTATCCTAGAGGCAAAGACATCGGATGACGAGCACGCCGTTTTAAAAATCGCCCCCCCGTGGTCCAGTTCGTCAGAGAGAGAACTGAAAACTCTTCTGGCAGTAAAAGGAAATGGCTATGTGCAGGTAAAAAACTACAATATGAATCGACGGGCACTACTGCTCGAGCGACTAGGTCCACGACTCAATCAGACTCCGCTGTCAATGGATGCTCAAATCGAAGCAATATGTTCCACGCTCAAAAGAGCTTGGATGCCGTTACCCCAGGGTCTTGAAAACATCCAGAATGGGGCCGAAAAAGCGGAGGAGTTGGTTCAGATCACTGAGAGACTATGGAAAGACCTAGGGAAGAACTTAAATAGACTCTGTTCAGAGAAAACTATTGAAATCGCTATTCATTTTGGAAAAATGAGAAGCCAGAGTTTTGACCCCAGAAATGCGGTCCTCAATCACGGTGATGCCCATGCCTGGAACACCTTGGCAATCTCTAACGACGATCTAAGCCAGTTTAAATTTGTCGATCCCGATCCAGTTTTTGCCGAACCAGCCTACGACCTGGGAATTCCAATGCGCGAATGGAGTGCTGAATTACTCGCCGGGAATCCCCTAAAACTCGGCCGAGAGAGATGTGCACGGCTTGCGAGTTTAACGGGAGTCGACACCGAATCGATCTGGCAGTGGGGATTTCTTCAACGCGTATCCAATGGCCTTCTTTCCTTCGAAAACCCTTCACTCGAAGAAGAAGGCCGGAAAGCGCTTGCGGTAGCCGACGCTTGGACGGACTCATTGGATTTGTGACAATAGGATTAAAAAGGAAGTAAAAATGAAAAGGCTTCATTCTATCCGATTAGAAAATAACCTCATCCTCCGTGAAACTCGTTCCACCAATTTAACCAAACTTATAGAAGCAATAGAAGCTAACAAGGATTTTTTTCGAACTGTCGAATTTTGGATGGCCGAAGGCTCTATCGAAGATCATGCAAAACTTTTGGTAGAGAAAGCAGAAAAAACCAGACGAGAAAAGACTGGCGCCAGGTTTGGACTGTGGCTGGGAAACCCAGGCGGAACGAAGAGTGGCTCCAAATCGGACCTTATAGGTCAATTTAATATTTTTGATATGGACAAACAGAATAAAAAAGCTGAAGTCGGCTATTGGCTTGCGGAAAATCATAATGGAAAAGGATACGCGTCCAAAGCGCTTCGCGCCCTCATTAAATTCGGCTTTGAAGAGTTGAAATTACATCGCCTGGAGGCAAAAACAGCAACGACAAATCGATCTAGCATTCGGCTATTGGAGCGAACTGGCTTTCAACGAGAGGCTTTGTTGCGAGGTGCTTTTAAGATCGGCAATAGATTTGTCGACGACTACCTCTATTCTTTGTTAGAAACAGACAAACGTAAGGATAAGTTATGATTCTCTCAGCCATTCTAGCCATGTCAGAAAACCGAGTCATCGGCAGAAATAACCAACTCCCGTGGCATCTTCCGGAGGATCTCAAGCATTTCAAAAAAATAACGTTTGGACATCCAATCATCATGGGGCGAAAAACCTACGATTCGATGGGTCGGCTTTTGCCGGGACGCGAGAATATTATTATTACGAAACAACCGGACCTTCGAATACCTGGCGCCCGAATCGTTGGATCATTAGAAGAGGCCTTGGTGCCCTATGAAAACCAGAATTATGAAATATTTGTAATAGGTGGTGCGCAGATCTTTGAAACAGCACTTCCACTTGTTCAACAAATATATCTAACGCTCATTCATCAAACTGTCGAGGGCGATACATTCTTTCCCGAAACTCCGGCCGACTTCAAATTGAAAAGCCGTGAGGACCATTATGAAGGTCCAACTCCATATAGTTTCTTGCTATTAAAGAAAGAAATTTAATTCTTCCACGAATTTGTTTTAACTAATACCGCAAAAACTTCCCGTAAAATCTCGACTGACTCATCGATTGTTTCTTGATCAATTGTCATGGCAGGTTGAATTCGAAATTTTGCGTCGTAAGACATTGTGAGCAGTCCACGTTTTACACACTCATTAAAAATTTGGTACGTAACCGTCTTCGAAAGCGGCTCTTTTGTTTTTTTGTCTTTAACTAGTTCTATTGCTAAAAAGAGTCCTGCTCCGCGGACTTCGCCAATAAACGGAAAATCATCGACCATCGGAGCTAATTTCTCCAGAAAATACTCACCCATCCGTCTCGAGCGTTCGACCAGATTTTCTTCATCGATAATTCGGAGAGACGCGGCTCCGGCTGCGGAAGCAAGTGGTCCGCCGCCATAGCTAGATGAAGAGCCTGACGGATTTGACCACGGTTTAGCCTGAACGACGTCTTCATGTGCCATCACACCGCTAATCGGCATGCCACCGCCAAATTGCTTTCCAATGGTTACGATGTCGCCCTGAACGCCCGAGTGCTCCGCACCCCAATATCGGCCGGTACGACCAAAGCCAGTGATCATTTCATCGATTATCAAAAGTGCGCCTATTTCATCGGCGATTGATCTCAGACCTGCCACAAATTCCTTGGGCGGAATCACATTGCCAGCCGTCCCTTGCATCGGTTCGACTAAAATCCCAGCCACACGTCCGGTCGCATTCGTTTTGATCTGTTTTCGGGTCATTTCTAAACAGGCCATCCCGCACGACGGATACTTTAAACTCATTGGGCATCGATAACAATTGGCATATGGAGCAATGTGTGACCCCGGCACCATGGGACCCAGCCCTTCTTTAAAGTCCGATCCCATCAGCGAAAGCACGCCCATCGTTTTACCGTGAAAGCCGCCCCAGAAACTGACAAACTCATATTTTCCGGTATGGCACTTCGCCAGTCTCAACGCCGACTCAACTGCCTCCGCTCCGCTTGAATAAAGCTGAGTTTGATAAACTTTTGGTGCGGGCCGATGCTCGGCAAGGCGTTCTAACAATTCAACTCGAGGCTCCGAGGTAAAACTTCCAACCGAAGCCTTTTCCACTTGCTTTTGAACAGCCTCGACAAATTTGGGATGGCTGTGGCCTAATCCGTTGACGCCTATTCCCCCAATAATATCAATAAACGTATTTCCATCGACGTCAGTAATCGTACTCCCTTTAGCATGATCCACGACAAATCCTGCCATCACCGCAAATCGCTGCAATCCCGGCGCAATCGCCTTCTCTTCACGAGCTCTCAGTTCGCGGCTTTTGAGTCCAGGAATCTCAGTCTTAATATTCACTTTTTTCATTAAATAAAACCTCGGCTACAACCAATAGTCTCGGTTACATACGATAGACATAACCGTGCTGCATCGGATAATTAAAAAAAACAGCGACAATTATCGAAATTACTATCACAGAAAGCGCGTAGTGAATGTGAATAAATTCGGTAACCGCCCAGACACCCATTGTATTCAATAGAAGACTGCCCCCAGAAACCAACGTATATCGCCTAGCTTGGCGTTTCACACTTCCTTCTGATGCCTTGAAGCTCCAGTGTCGGTTAATCAGAAAATTGGCAACCGCACCCAAGAGAGCGCCTAGAGCCGTTGAAGCCACATACCAGACATGAAGAATCTCGGTACACAAAAATAATACGCCGTAATCTAGAAGAGTTGCGCCGATCGCGGCCAATTGCGCCCGGCTAAATGTGGCCAATAGTGCCTTCATATCTGTACCGTTTTTATCCGGTCTTGAGTTCGTTATGGCTTCGTCGATCATAATACCAGTTAATAAAATATCCTGTCATGAGCGCATAGGCTGAGCCCCAAAGCGCGTCCAGCAAGTAATGGTGGTTCAGATATACAGCTGAAAAGGTCATTAAAATATAAAAAAAGATACAAAAACCTCTAGCCGCCCCGACTTGAAAAGCAAAGATGATACTTAACAGCGGATAAGCCACATGAAGCGAAGGAATCGCTCCAAACACGTCTGCGGCACGCCCATACATTCCGGAAAAGAAATGCGTTCCCAGCATTTGGTCGAATCGCGCACAACCCGCTGCATTGGCGGCGACATCCATTTTTGCCGGCCCTAGACCGTACATTGCGACATACCAAGGTGGCGCCGCTGCGTACCAATAATAAGTAGAATATCCCAGCATATTGAGCCAAAAGAAAGCCCACGGAATTCGTCTACCCACTTCCGATATACGTTCGGGCGTAGCTCTAAATGTACCGGTCTTACCCAAATAGAAATAGAAATACCCGGCTACCAATATAAAAATCGAAACAAAATTCAAATAAGCAAACCCAGTTATAAAATCCAAAACGGGATTTGTATGCAATTGCCACCATTCATTCGGAGTCAGAATTCCAGCCGCTGTAGAAATTCCAAAAAACCTCTTATCGAAAAGATAGGGCTCATTAACATGTACAGGCCCCCGAATCAGATCAGCATAATAACGCATGCTATCGTAAATAATCACGGTCAGTAGAAAGGGTAGCCCAAATTTCAATACCGTTCGACCAAACGGCCCGATATAGCTGAGGGTCAGGATAATAGCACCGATCCAGAAATGGTCGTTTCGAAATCCGTTCAACGCATAAAGAACGGTCCAATAAACTAAAATACTAAAGATGGGAAAAACCTTTTGAAAGTACGATAAACCTCTCCACCAGTCCGGCCAGGTTTGAATCGCCTCACGAGCTACTTCAACTGCTCTAAAGAGCTGACGCTGGTAGTTTTCTAATACGGAAATCGAAGGATCTTTTGACATAATTATTTGAGGTGAAACTATAGCACGTGTCCGGCGGGTGGCTACGATATTTCTATCTTTTCGGATGTTATAAGCCGGGCCCCTCTTTGAAAGGTAATATAGGCCCAAGCCCACTGAATCATCACCAAAACCCGATTTCGGAAGTCTATGAGATAGTAGATGTGTACGACAATCCACATTATCCAAGCAAAGAAACCACTGATTCGAAAATTCCCAAACTCCGCTATTGCGAAAGACCGACCCACTGTGGCCAGATTTCCTTTATTTACGTAGCGAAAGGGTTTCGATGGCCCTCTTCCTTCAATTTTTCTCCGAATCAGCCCTGCAACGTAGCGCCCCTCTTGCATCGCAACCGGCGCCAAGCCCGGAAGAGGCTTTCCGTCTTGCATATAGGACGCTGTATCTCCAATTACAAAAATCTCCGGGTGTCCTGTCACCGAAAAATCTTCTTTCACCAAAACACGTCCTGCCCGATCGACTTCTGCTCCTAACCACTTTCCGGCGAGCGATGCCTGCACTCCGGCACACCAGATAATCGTACTGGCTTTGACTTCTTTCCCAGAAAAATAGACATAGTCCACGTCTAAGCGTTGGACTCGCGCCCCGGTCTGAATTTCCACACCCAATGAAACTAGTTTTTTGGTGGCTTTTTTTGCAAGATCTTCGTGAAAGCCAGCCAAAATACGAGGGCTTGCCTCGATCAGAACAATCCGAACGAATCGCGGATCAATATGCCGGAAATCATTTTTAAGCGCGAAATAGGCTAGCTCAGCAATGGAACCCGCCATTTCCACACCCGTAGGACCAGCTCCCACTAACACAAAGGTCAGTAACTGTTTTTTCTTTTCCAGATTTGTTTCGATTTCAGCGGCTTCGAACGCGTTAAGGATACGTTCCCGAAGCAACGTAGCATCTCGAATGGACTTGAGCCCAGGTGCGTGCTTCATCCAATCGTCATGACCAAAGTACGATTGCGAAGAGCCCGTTGCCAGAATGAGATAATCGTAACTGAGTTGGCGATGAGCAAACGAAACCAATTTATTTTGTGGATCAACTCCAATGACCTCATCCATCACAACGTCTACATTTTTTTGGTTTCGTAACACCGCCCGAATCGGTGCTGCAATATCGGCTGGAGAGAGTCCTGCCGTGGCTACTTGATACAATAACGGTTGAAACAAGTGATGATTTCTTCGGTCTACCAAGGTCACGTCAGCCAAAGCTTTTTTAAGAGACTGCGCAGCGACAAGCCCGCCAAAACCACCGCCAACGATGACAATCCGTGGATTCTTGCTGGTTCCATTGCCCATGATTATTTAACCGCCTTCAGTTTTTGCCTGCCTTCGGGTATATTGCAAACGTGACACCTCTAAAGAGAGAAGATCTCCTTCTCGAACTTCTCACATTACCCACAGCTCCCTTTCGAGAAAAGCAAATTTTCAACAAGATTTCGCTAACACTTAATCAAGAATCTGTTCCGCATTTTTTTGATCCAATTGGAAATCTGGTAATTGGCGTAGAATCAAAAAGGGCTTATTTAGAAAAAGTTCGCAAACACCACCGAGGCGGAAGCCAAGAACCACTCCGGGTTTTTATCGCACATACGGATCATCCCGGTTTTCATGGTGAGCGTTGGATCTCAGACCAGGAACTTCAAATTAAGTGGCATGGCGGGTCGCCGACACAGTATCTCGAGGGTGCAAAAGTTTGGTGGTCTGATACTACTGCTTCACCAGCGGTTCAAATGGGCCAAGGAACGCTCAAAAAACCACAACTTGATCCCGCAGGAAGACACCTCGACTCAGCCATTATCAAGCTGGCCGACTCGACAGTGAAGAACACGAAAGCCACGAATATTTTTGGAGGTTTTGCTTTTCGTGCCCCGGTCTGGAGGGAACAGGAGTTGATTTACACAAAAGCGGCTGACGATCTAGTAGGCTGTTTTTCAGTTTTATCGATTGCTCTCGATCTCTGGGGAAAGCAGCGACGAAATCAGAAGGCCCCTCCCTTTATAGGATTGCTAACACGAGCCGAAGAAGTAGGCTTTATTGGCGCTATTGGCCATTTTCAGCTGGGCTGGTTAGAAGGTAAGAGCCAATCACCACGACCCATAATTTGTATCAGTCTTGAAACTTCGCGCACCCTTCCTGGTGCAGAAATCGGCAAGGGTCCTGTCGTCAGACTAGGCGACCGTTTCACGGTTTTTGATCCCTCAGGTTTGAGGATTCTCAGTGAGTTAGCATCAAAGGCGCTTCCAGGACGACATCAACGGCGCATAATGGACGGCGGCACTTGCGAAGCTTCTGCCGCGACGGTCTACGGATTTCCATCGATTGGAATTTCTATTCCGTTAGGAAACTACCACAACCAAAGCTTTGAAGGGGGGCCCGATGCTAGTCCGACGAATGGTCCGGCACCAGAGTTCGTTCACAGCCAAGACGTCGCCGGAATGATAGAACTGTGCCACGGATTAGTTAAAGCTGATTTGGCCTGGAAGGACCCCTGGAAAAGCAAATATGAGGAGTTTAAAAAGAACTTTCGGAAATATAAGAGGCTATTTGACAACTCTCAGGTAGACAAACCTCGGGGAAGGTCAAAAAGTGCGCGGAAATAATTATGCTAAAATTTCGCCCAATATCTAAATCGATATCTAGCATCAAACCGTGGGGGCACACCCTCAAAGTCGTCATTACCGATACCTATCGCCAAATGAACCAGGCCCAGCTCTTCCTAGTAGCGTCCTCCCTCGCCTACAATACCATTCTTTCAATTATTCCTGCGTTGGCGTTGAGTTTTGCTGTCTTCCAAGCATTTGGCGGTTTGCAAAAACTCTATAACCTGCTCAGACCCATTGTCTTATCCAATTTGGCAGAAGGAACCAGTGACGAAGTCATTGCGACCATTCAAAAATTCGTAGAAAACGCGCATTCTGGGGCTCTCGGTGTCGGTGGTATGATCGGATTAATCATTACAACGCTGATGCTTCTTTCTAGTGTCGAAAATGCGATTAATCTTGTGTGGCAGGTGAAACTAACTCGAACTGTATTCCAGAGAATCGCATACTATTGGATCTTTATTACGCTGGGTCCCCTCGCGCTCTCTGTCGCGATAGGAGTGGCTACGACTTACAACTGGCCACTAGCAAGTCTATTGCCGAGTGGAACTGGATTATTCGTGGTCAGCATTGGAATTTTCTTCGCCGTGTATAAATGGGTGCCGCAAACAAAAGTAAAATGGCAATTTGCACTCTTGTCGGGATTCGTAACAGCTGTGCTTTGGAATTTGGCACGATTGGCTTACGGTCTATATACAAAGAACGTTGTCACATACAACGTTGTCTACGGGAGCTTAGGAGCCATCCCTATCTTACTTGTCTGGATCTACATCGTTTGGCTTATAATTCTAGGTGGTGCCGCTCTGACAGCAGCTTTACAAAAGAGAATTAAAACATAACCTTAAATGGGCCCATTCATTGCACGTTTGGCTACCTAGTGGAAAATTGGTTCCACATTCTTGTGGCCCAGAGCCAAAAAATAGTTCGTCCTCTGGGTCACAGTTTTGAGCAAATAACTCGTTGCTGAGGCCAATAGAATACTAATGGCCCGCGAATATTACTTTACGCAACATTTAAGAAGTGTTTTTACATTTTTAAACTTAATAACAGGAATACCCTGTACGGAACACGAAACCTAGAACTACACCGACTTGATCAGCTTAGTTTTTTCGGCTTTAATTCAAATACTGCATTCCATCTAAGAATGACCATAGCGCTTTGGAAGCAGTCTTGGCAGACTCGCCCGCTTTTTCTTGTTGGACTCTTGAGAGTTTATCCAACAATTTTTCCATTGCCTGTGTGTGGTAAACATCTGCTGTCATATGGACTCTAAAAAATTCAACTGCCTTGTAACTGTTGATACCGTAAAATTTTTCAAGACCGTTAATTTTCGCAGCAGCTACTTCGGGAACTTGATGTTCATAGGCGAATAAAGCCCCGAGGCCCTCTTCGTAGGAGCTTCGGCATAGCCCATCAAAAGTGGAAACTAGATTAGCAGTCTCCGGAGAAAGTTTTTCATTCATCACATTTTCTCGGGTTTCACCGAGGCCTTCAGCAAAGCGAAGCCAGAGTTCCGGGTGATTCGACTCACCTCTCTCTTCGTCAATCAGATTTTCAAGAAGCGCTTGACGATCCTCAATATTGAGACAGTGTGAGTGCGTCGCACTCACATATCTCGGGAAAGCTCCAACGTGGTGATAGTATTGTCTCGCATAAATTCGAAGCGCATCCAACGAAAGCTGGCCACAACTCCATGCCTGATACCAGCGGTGCTTCAACAAGTGTTTATCAGAAAGTTCCTGCGTCAACATTACGGAGAAATTCATGGCACCTACATACCGTGATAACCTCACAGAGTCAATCCGCAACTTTTGCTGAGTGCTGTGAGTTGACCGTATAGCTAAAGATCTCTGCGGAGGATCCTGCTTCTACTCCCAAACCACCCACAATAAAAATACTGCCAGAACCTAACGGAACTGCAGCATGATGCGCACGCGGATAACTCATCGAGCTATGGAGCGGACTAAAATCATTAGTAACTGGGTCAAAAATCTCAGCACTTACCAAACAAGACTTGCATGTCTCACCGGTAAAATCACCCTCAATTTGCTGCTGTCCACCTGTCAACAAGACCAATCCATTGTCCAGCAGATTCGATTGATGACAGGCGCGCCGCTGGCTCATGGGCGAACTCAGGTTTTGAAAACTATTTTTATTTTGATCATAAATCTCGGCTGTATCAAGGGCCTGATCTTCGTCCATTCCTCCCGTAATTAAAACACGTCCGTCTTTCAAGAGGCTCGCTTGATGCCCACCTCGGCCTCTACTCATTCGCGATTGCAAAATCGGACTTACTATTTCACTCACCGGGTCAAACAGATCAGCCGTACTAATGCTGTGCTTATCTCCATACCCGCCTGCGATCAAAACCGTCCCGTTACTAAGAAGAGTCGCCGTATGAAAAGCACGCGCGACACTGAGTCCAGAGCTAAGAAGCTTAAATTCATGTGTGTTTGGATCAAAAATTTCAACAGAC
>Ga0207098_10030_pt1 | contig 39854 bp, 36 predicted proteins | sample Alteio_BWMinHeat_84_FD_153548 | JGI IMG/M metagenome (GOLD analysis project Ga0207098, IMG submission 153548) | Enriched cells from forest soil in Barre Woods Harvard Forest LTER site, Petersham, Massachusetts, United States -... | ecosystem: Environmental > Terrestrial > Soil > Temperate forest >...
GCTCTTGAGATCGACAAGTGGGTTTTGGGTTACGAAAATGCAGTAACCCTCGACACGATGTTGACTTTGGGCGAGTACTACGTAACGGATGGGCGTTGCGCACTGGCAGAACCGCTCCAACGAAAGGTTCTCGAGGTCCAAACCCGACTTCAGGGGCCAAACGACCCGAATGCGCTTCAAGCCGCAGCTGACCTGGCAACTGCCATATTGATCGGTCCGAACCGGAGCAAGAGTCGGGTGAATGAGGCACTGGAACTCGCGCGGAGAGATACCAACGCTGATCCATATAGAATTGGTTTTCTCGAGATACTTGGCCTCGCACTTTACCGCGTCGGCAACTGGAACGAAGCGATCAACGCTGTTAGCAACGCCATGGAGAGCGACAAAGGCCAATGGCCTGATCTCTACTTTCTGTTAGCTATGGCGCAATTGCGACAAGGGGACAGAGCGCACGCCCTTCAGAACTATTCGAAGGGAGTCCACGGCATAAAAGACAGTCCCACTCCCGACTTCCCACAAAAAGTGCTCTGGGGCGAGGCAGCCTTTCTGTTGGGCAAAACCCCTCCACCCTGTCCAATATGTCCTGTAGATCTGCCCAAATCCACTTCGCCACAGTCAACTCCTGATTCTTCAAAAGCCTTTGGCCTCCACCAGTAGGCAGATGGACGTCGAATTCCATACGGCAGCTTCTCCGAGAAGGTCTTGCCACCCTGCGAATCAAGTTGCCGCAAAACGGGCTTTGCACCAAGGTGCCGGTTGACTTGAAACTGAATGCAATGGCTACCGAGCACCCCGACTACTACGGCACGGAAAACCATCAGCCCCAGCTGGGTATCGTAGTCAATCGCGAGCACTGTGCCAACCGCCCATAACCCGCGATAACGTCCTATTATCATTCGCTATTCGGATTGGCAGCTAGCAAGAAGGTTTGAGGTCACGGCCCGGGATTCCGGGCCGCTCTGTTCTGACACACAAGTTAGTTGAAAAGCCGGCCAGGGACCATTACCGCTCCCGCTTCTTGTCCTTCACAAAGACGAACTCCAGGAACTCAACCGTCCGCGCTGCACGGCCTTTGATCCTCGGATATGTGGCCAAAACATTCACCAAGAGAACATCGCCGGCCTTCGCACTCGCCGGAACCTCACCCGAAATCTCCAGCGATGTTTCCGCTTGTTCCTTGGGCCTCAGCAGCCAAACGCCGGGCTCTCGCTCTTTCATTTCGAGCCCGTGCTTAGCTTTTACCTTGGGCTTCACTGCCACGGTCTTGAGTCCCTGCCTTAGCCCCGGCAGCAAATATAGCGGCACATTGCTTTTTGCCCCCACAGCACGCAGCGTGTCAGCAATGCCTTGCACGACCGGTGTCTTGATCCACGTGGCCGGAACATGCTTGGCGTTGATCTCCAGCAGTACCGGCTCCTCCAGATGGAAGGGAATGACACCCAGGCCGAAATGGAAGCCGAAATGGCCTCCCGGCCCCACAAGCATCGAATCGGTGTTGCGCCACGCGGAGCACTGGTGGGTGTCCGAGTAGCCGGGATCGGGAATCTGCAGCGCCGTGGTCGCATTGGTGTCGCATCCCGTCGTTGGGCTGTAGAGGCTCACCACCGCGCAGAGATGACCGCCCGGAGGCGCGCTGACAAATGGCGCTGAAGCTTGCACGTTCTGTGTCGAATGCGGCAGAATCGAGACCGTCTGCGGGGCGCCAACCATGGTTCCGTTGGTTCCCACGCCTCCCGGAATCGCCCAGAAGCTTACCACCACCCCTGTGGCAGTCGTCGATGAATCGTTGTGCACATTCGCCGAGAATCCATAGTTGGTCGAAGGCTCCAGGAGGGTATCCCAACGCCCGCCCGGCTGCCCGCCAATCGGAACCGGCTGGTTAGTCGTCAGGTCAGTGATGATGATGTCGGGACTCTGATATCCGCCCAGGATGTACACGCTCTCCAACTCCGTGAATGCCGTCAGCAGCGCCATACCGTTCGGACTTCCCAGGCCCGTGCATGCATCCCAGCCCGGTCCTGTCGGATAGCCGGCAATTCCGTTGTTGCTGTTGTCCAGCGGGCAATTGGCAAGCTGCGGAAACGCCGGATCGCGCCACAGCGGGTTGAGCGGATTGAAAGCTGCCGAACCCGCTCCGAGCGCATAGAGCGTGGGGTTGATAAAGCCGATGTTGAAGCCGGAATTCGAATTCAGCACCGCAATAAGCCCCGCCCAGAACGGCGTGGAGGCGCTGGTGCCGTTTGCGGGCCAGCCAGTCTGCACCCCGGCCGTATAAAACCCGGAGAAGCCGCTGTAGATGCTGGCATTGGCTGCGACGTCGGGAGTTCCGCGCCCGGTAGCGTTGAACGGCGCACTCGGTGTGACGCTCACCAGGTTTGGGTTGGTGGGCAGGGTGGGGTTGATCGAATTGGGCACGCCCGCCCCCTGCTGGTACGAGGGCAAAGGAAAGTAAGCGCTCACCCCACCGCCGCCGGTCCCCCACTCACCGGGAGAATGGATTCCGCTGGGATAGTCCGAAGCGTCGTTCCATGCATATTCCACCCACGCAAGCGTCGACGAGCCGGAGGGATAATACTGCCCCAGGGTCGTGCCTCCAACAGAAAGAACCCACGGATCGCTCCCCGGATACCACACATGGGCGTAACCATCCCCTGAAAATTGGAGCCCGAAGTAGACGGTTGTCCCCGCGGGAATCGCGCCGTAAAAGCCGCTGGCAACCCAGGCCTGTGTGGCGTTATCTAGAACCTGTACCGTGACCGTAGTCGCAGTCACGGCCGTGACCTTCAAGAAATACCAGACGCCGGTGACGGAGTCCGCGTAGGCTCCGAAGGAACCCACTGAAACTCCTGCTGTCGAAGCGAAGGTCAAAACATCCGCTCCCTGCGATGCAGCCCCAGTCGTGGAAATACTCGTCGAATAGTTCGCGTATCTGCCCACTCCTTGGTTCGAACCGTAGTCGCCGGTGCAGATGCAGATCGTCGGCCCCGACTGCAGAATGGCTGCATCCTGAAACGCCGCGGTCATTACCTGAAGGGAATTGACGGTAACGCCCGTCCCCCAATAATTATCCGCGTAGGTCAGCCCATCCGGATCGTCCCCGGGGGCAATCGCCCAGCTTGCCGTCAGTACAGTAGGCGGATTCACTCCCGCGGGAAAATCTCCAGGCTGGGGGTGAAGGACGCGATTGATCAGGTCAACCCATCCGGCCTGCGAATCGTCGGTGAAGTAACAGGCCACATTCGCGCCCGCCGCTGCCATTCCCGCAATGCAAATGTCCTGGTTAGTTTCCCCGGTTGCGTCCGGGCTCCCATCAAAGTAGAGCACTGTGCCGCTTGGCACCCCACCCGCGGCAAACGAAATCGCACCTCCGGATGTCGTTTCCAACTTCACCGTGGCGTTTGCGCCGGCCGGCGTAACCGTCTGAACGACTGCCCCACCGGGGATGCCTGCAGCCGGATAAACGTAGAATCCCACCGAACTTTGCAGTTCAGTCGTCAGCGGAAGGGTCACAGAACTGCCCCCTGACGGTGCGGCGCCGATAGTAGAGGCCTTTAATGTGCCATTGTTCACCCCGGGCTCCACGGGAATATTGATCACTTGCGGGGCCGTCAATCCCGCATAGCTGAAGCTTGAATCAATGTCGCTCTGGAAATAGCCGCCATACCCCCCCGTGGGGGCAATCACCCCAATCGTCTGCTCGGAAATCGCCGCTCCGGACGGCGGAAAATTGTAAAGCTGGGTCGCCTGCTGCACTGTGATCGGGTTGATCACAGGCGGCTCGCCGGCATTGCTCGCGTGAAGGCTCACCGGACGGTTGTCCAGTCCGAAAACACCTACGATGGTCTCGGCAAGCTCCTTTGGAACATACACAAAGCCGTCGCGTCCACGATATGTTTTTGGCCGCGCGGGCAGCTTCTGGTTTCTCGTCGGCCGAGCTGGCGCCTCATAACGCTCAAAGGCCACTCCAAATGCCTTGCTGAACTGGCCCGCCGTGCCATCAACCTCCACTGTCCGCCTTCCGGCGTGGATATTCTTCACCCTCAATCCGTGCTTCTCCGTGAATCCAACCACGGCCTTGATATCGTCTGGATGCGCGCCGTACTTCTCCGTAAACTCTTCCGCATCCAGGCGTCTCCGCAGCTTCGGCGGCGTCTTGGTAAAGTAATCGAGATCCGGCAATGGCGGCCCGTCTTTGCGCCTCCGCAACGAGATAGTTACCTTGAATCTTTCGTTGTCATCCACGTGCCCGATGAGCTTGGCCTTGCTTGAAGCACGCCGTTCACTGCCTTCCAGACGGACGTAACCATCCGGAATGATCGCGTTTTTCTTCTCTGCTGACATGTTGAGGAATCCTTTCAGGGGTTAAAGGTTATTCAGGGGGAATGGAGTGCTGTTTGCGTCTACCGCGAGCGATAGATCTCGAAAAGCCAACAACAATCAACTCGTAGGTGCACTCAGCGCATCCCAATCCGATTTCATTGCAATTCGCACGTTTTTTCCAATTCGGGTGATATCCCAATGTCAACGGGTTCGTCCTGATCAATCAGCGCATCTAAGAGCCCAATTGGCGTGTTATGCTCTTGGCTGCCGGAGCACAGCAGCGGATCAAGTATTCCAGCCTGTGGGCGCACTTCTGCGAGCGCTGGATGATTCGATCGCCAGCGCCAAGGATTAATAACTGCCAAGCGTCCGGTCGCGACTCCGCGCAAGACTCGCGCCGGCAATCGGGTACCCGCTATTTGTTGTTCGTTGCCCCGTGGAACGAGAGCGTCATAGATGTTGTTGGAGGAGGAGGAGGCGGCGTTGGACTTGTGCTTGTGCCCGCAATCAAGATCCTTGGAGACTCTGGTAAGGAAATGTCCTTCGGAGGCTTTGGGAAGGGAACGCGAAATGTTACTTGCTCTATTGACGGGTCAAACGTCGCGTGTGTGGTACTTTCATAGGTCGTTTCTCCATCGGGACTTTTCCTGATGAGAGTGACCTTCACTGTCCACTGGATTTCCCTGGCCTCCGAAACATCACCTGTGAGAGTACTGTCGAGCGGATCAGAATTAGACATGGGTGCTACCTTCCTTTCGATTCTCTTGCTTCTATCTTCTTAAAGCGCAGATCCTGGGAAAACTCCGCCAGGTCGCGATTAATTTTCATTTCGGCGAGAAGCTGACCTGAGGCACCTGCCAGAGCCGCAAGTGCCCGTTCGCGCATCCCCAGAGCCTCGTATGCACTTACCGCCAGAAGGATCACTTGATTGTCCCCCGGCGAAAGCTGGATGGCTTGGCGAATCTCGTCCTGTGCGCGGTCGCGCTGACCGAGCTGTGCCGCGAAATAGCCCACCATGGCACGGACACTACCTTGACGCGGATTCTCCGCAAGGTCGGCCAACGCAAGCTTCATGCCTTTGTGGTAAGCCGCACGTGCGGGTTCGCGGCGGCCGAGATGCCGATTCGCGTCGCCGAGATTGAGTTGCCAAAGGTACCCATGTGGGTCCAAGGCTGCAGCACGCTCCAGATACGGAATCGCCTCCGCGTCTCTCCTCTCGGTTATGAGCAGGTCCCCCATGTTGTTGAGTCCCATAGGCGTTTCGCGCAGCTTAAGCGAGGTGCGTAAGGCTTGCTCCGCCTCCGCATAGTGACCGAGGCAAATTAACGCCGCAGCAAGATTCGCAAAGTCGTACATAAGCCCCGGCGCGAGTTGGGTCGCTTGCCGAAATTGTTCGGCGGCTTCGGCAAACCTTCCGTGATTGAAGTAAAACGATCCTAAAAATTGATGGGGTTGATAGTTGTTTGGATCTAGGGCAATAGCCTCTCTGTACGTTTCGATCGCCTTCTCTGGCATGATCAGCTTGTCGTATATCTCTGCCAAACGAACCCGCGCGTTGACAGCGCGCGGCTCCAACTGGGTTGCGCGGAGGAACTCCTCGCGCGCCGCCTCGTAATGGCCATAGGCTTCGCTCACCTGGCCCCCTTCCAGATGCAGCCAGGCTGAATCTGGATTGAGAATCTGTCCCGCGTCCAAGTCCTTTCTTGCCTGCACCAGGAAGCTCGGCTCTTTTGTCTGGTTGAATCGTTCAATCTCCGCTGTCGCGAGGCCAGCCAGCGGCCGCGGCGAGCGAGGATCAAGCTTCACCGCATTCTGAAACTGTACGACTGCCTGCGCCACGTCGCGGTCATCCTGGAGCGAATAAAGGCCATTGTCGTAAGCGACGGTCGCAGCGGGGTTGAGCGGGTCGGCTGCGCTGCCGCTAAGTTCAAGCGCCCCTGTAACCAGTCCGGTCAGAGCGTCCGGTAGCGCCCCCAGTGTCGCAGTGTTGTAACGTGCGGAAAAGTCGCGCACATGAGCCAGGGTCTGGAGATCGATAACTGCGCCTTGTACCAATAAGTCTTGGCCATCCTTATGAAAGAGAGTTTCAAGCGCGTGAGTGGCGTGCATGGATCGCGCCTGCTCTATGGTCTGGACTGATGCTCGCTGAGCTTCCGAAGGTGAGACGACTGCAACTAGGCGGTCGCCACTGCGCCAGTGCGAAAGCCGCTCCGAAAGGTCAAGCAATATGCCGCCAGCGGCCGATGCGGCATCAGTCTGCTGTGGCGGAAGGACAATCAGCCGCACATTTGGCGAAAGGCCGAGCAAGTCTCTCACTTTAAAACGCACCTGAGGTATAAAGAGACTGAGCGAGATGAGCAGCAAGGCAACTACCGGAACAGCAAGGGCAAACATCCAGCGCCGCGGCTTCGGCTCCAGCAGATTCAGAACTTCAGTCGCGCTTGCAAGACGCAAAAGTGGGTCCGCGGTCAGGCTGCGGCTGACAGCGTTCCTCCACCTTGATGGGAGCGTGCGCAAGGACTGTGGGCTGGGAATCGGTCCTGCTCCACCAAGATCCGGGCAGACCGTCATCTGATAAAGGATGACGCCAAGTGCGTAAATGTCAGAAGCTGTCGAAGTGGATTGTCCTAGCCATAACTCGGGAGCCATATAATTTGGCGTTCCGGCTATTTCGTCGTTAGGCGCGGTAGCGCCGGCCAGCCCGAAATCGGTGATTACCGCACGAGGCGCGCCTCCCGCCTGCAAACACAAGTAGATGTTGGCAGGCTTAAGGTCGCGATGAATGACACCGCAACGATGTGCTTCGTACAGCCCAGCACATAATTGTCGGGCTATCGCCAATGCTTCTGAGGTAGAGAACTTACCGCGAGCCCTCAGCGCCTCACCCAGAGTCTCTCCTTCGAGAAGCTCCATCGTGAGGAAGTCGATTTCGCCATAGTCAGTGCGGACTGTGTAAATCTCATTTACACGACAGACGTTAGGATGACGAACTGCCAGAGCACCTTCCAATTCCGGAGAAAGCAGTCGGTGAAAGCCAGGTTTTGCTGCTTTGATAGCAATGCGCAGGCCCCGCTTGCGGTCTAAAGCCTCGAATACGACTCCCATTCCGCCTTCACCGATTTCCCGCAGAATTTCGAAGCGCTCCGCTACTACGTCTCCTGCCTTGAAAGGGCGCGGAAACTCAGTGAGCGAGATCATTGGATGGCGAAGAAACGATGCCATTCGCTCTTCGCCTTCAACCATTTCCTGCACTTCGCGGTGAAGCTCGCTGTCATCTGCGCAGGCGGAATCAAGCAATGGCTGCCGTTCGGCCTGTGGCCGTCCGAGCACAAGAATGACCAGTTCCATTACGCGTTGATCGTGCTTTGCGACGCTTTCCATGGATCCGTAGTCAGTCGTTCAAACAGCCATCGTCGCGCGCGGTACCACTCGCGCTGAAAGGTATGAAGGCTAAGGTTAAGTGCCTCCGCTGCCTCTTGGTCCGTGAGCCCAAGGAAGAATTTCAGCTCAACAACAGCCCGGCGCTGCTGCGATTCGAGGGCAAGCTCATCCAGCAATACATCGATCGCAACTGCCAACTCCAGTTTCGTGCGATTGGCCATCACGCCCTCAGGAAGACCTTCCATGGGCAGAAACTCTAAGCCTGGTCGTTGACGACTATAGTCGATCAAGTAGCGGCGCATGATTCGCGCCGCCACCGCAAGAAAATGCCCACGGTCTTGCCAATCAATACCCTTAGCTGCTGCAAGCCGAAGAAATGCCTCGTTAACCAGCGCAGTGGGCTGAATCGTGTGGCCTGAACGTTCTCCGCGGAAACAACGGCCCGCAATTCGCCGCAACTCGGGAAGGAGCGATTCGAAAAGCGCTGAGACGGCGTCAGTATCACCCTCTCTCCAGAGGCGTAGGAGTCGGGTGATGTCGTCCTGTTGGGCATTCAAGCGAGACCTCCGGGGAGGAGGAAGATGGCGCAAGTGTAGCACGACTTCGAACGGTGAGCCTTCGATTTCTTGGCTTTCTTGACCTTCGCTGCGGGTTTCCTAAGATCTCCACCTGATTTGTTAGGAAGGCACCCGACGCGAAAGCTGCACGGTCGAAGTCACTGGCAAGCACAGTCGCTGGTAACTTTTCGGAATCAAGACGCTTGATCACAAGCCTCGAGCGTCGTTCTCGGTAGGCTTCCGAATCTATTCTGCAGGTTCATTTGTAGACTGACTGACCCAATGGCGCTTGAAGCTGTGGGTTCCGGAAATTCTGGCACGCTAATTCCGGAAATTCTGGCACGGTCTGCATGAGCAGACAAGTTGTCTTGCAAGTTTAAGTGACGGGTCCGTCCTGATGGTCCATCGAGGTGGATGAGGCGGCCGCGTTCCAGGATCCTGTCCAGTATGGCGGCGGCGAGATCCTCGTCGTGCAGGACCTTTCCCCACTCGCTGAGCGGCTTGTTGGTAGTGAAGATCATGGGCCGCTTTCGCAGGTGACGATCATTGACTACATGGAACAGCACGTTGGCGGCATCCTGACCATAGGTCAGATACCCTACCTCGTCGACCAACAAAACGTGGGGATGGGTGTAGGTCAGCAAGGACTCCTGCAGTTGCCCTTTTCTGCCGGCATTGGAGAGATCTTCGATCAGTTTTGCGGCCGTGGTGCAGTATGTTTCGAAGCCATTCTGGATGGCGCGATAACCGATGGCTACGGCCAAATGGGTTTTCCCTCGGCCGGTTTTACCGTACAGGATCAGGGAACGTCCCTCGGTGACGAAGTCTGGTCCCAGGTAGGACCCGAGCAAAGCCTGGCGCAGTGTCGATTGCAGGCTGAAGTCGAACTCGTCGATGGTCCTGAAGAAGGGGAAATGGGCCTTTCGGGTCAGGCGCTGCAGGCGGGTTTGCATACGATGCGCTACCTCTTCGGCCAGCAGGAGGGCGAGAAAATCCCGATAGGACCAGCTTTCCTTCTCGGCCCGATCCACCACGTCCTGGTAGATGCGGCGGGTATGGGCCAGGTTCAATCGCCGGAACAGAGGTTCCAGCTGCCCATCGGAGAGTTTGGGAATCTCCGTCGATGACTGGGAGTTGAGATTTCTATTCGTCATGGCTTCCTCCGCAAGGATAGGAATTCCACTCCATGAAGCGGGCGTCCTTTTCCTCCCCAGACGATGCATTCACCGCAGCCCACAGCGGTCAAGGGTTCGCTCACGCCGCGCCTGAAAAACGGCGCGCCCTTGACCGACGTATGGCAACGATTCGCCGGAAAATGGGCCACATCCGTGAGCGGCGTTCGGCTCCGTCTCCGTAGTCAAGGCCGTTTCGGGTTTGGTGGTCGGAAATGCACGCTTTTGGGCTAATTCTGATATGCTTTGGGGCTGGCCAGAACAAACCAATAGTCATTCTCCCCCGCAGTTTCGAATCGGAGGAGTGCGTGCCAACTGTCCACGAGACGGCGTATCCGCGACTGCGGGCCAATGTAGGCCCGCGAGAACTCGTTGATGTATACAGCCCCACAAAAGATGAGATGGGTTTGGCGGATCGCGTTGCCCGGAGTTTCCCATCCCGTTTGGGCTTCTTAATCTTGCTGAAGACCTTTCAGCGACTCGGATATTTCGTGTTGATCCGGGATGTGCCCGTTAGTATTGTCGAGCACATTGCTCGCGATCAGGGTTTCCTTCAAGCACCGGCCGGGCTCGTCGAATACGACGACTCCGGAACACGACGCCGGCATGTTCCAATCATCCGCGAGTATTTGAAAGCTAAAACCTTCGGCGACGATGGTCTGGCGCTACTCGGCCGCGTGGTGCAAGAAGCGGCGCGCACGAAGGAGGATCTGGCCGATCTGATCAACATTGGCATTGAAGAGTTGCTTCGTCAGAGCTTCGAGTTGCCGGGGTTCACTACCCTACTCGAAGAAGCTCAGCGCGGGCGGGCGGAAGTGAACCGTGTGCTCTGCAGCAGCGTGTATGAAGGGCTTGGCGCGGTGGGCCGTGCGAGGATAGACCGGCTCTGGCAAGATCCCGGTGAGGACGCCAGAAAGAAGACCTGGAATACGCTCAAACAAGATCCTGGAAGTCCGACCCTGACACATCTGAAGGAACTGGTCGATCATCATCAGTTGCTTGTTTCTCAACAACCGCCAGCCGGAGCATTGGCCCAGCTGCCGGTTAGCAAGATCCGCCACTTTGCTGCAGAAGCGCGGAGCCTGGACGCCGCCCGCATGCAAAAAATGGAACCGTACAAACAGTACACGGTGGCCGCGGCGCTTCTTCACGTGCAACTATCCCGAGTACTCGACGATTTGGGGCAGATGTTCATAAAAAGGATGACACGCATCCACCGTCACGCGAAAGAGGCTCTGGCTCTGCACCGACTTATGCACCAGGATCGTACGGATAATCTGGTCCGAACCCTGCGGGAAGTCGTGACCGCGTTCCAAAGCGAAGGAGACGCCAGTCAGCGCCTGTCGGCTATTGACTCCGTGCTTGCTGGAAAGAGCATCGACGTTCTACAGCAGTGCGAAGCACATGAGGCACAAGCCGGCAACAACTACTGGCCGTTTCTCTGGCGATTCTATGCCAGTCACCGCCCCACCCTGTTCCGAATCTGGCGGGCGGTGCGGCTACGATCCACCTGCCTCGACGCCTCGATTGAAAAAGCGCTTCAATTTGTTCTCAATCACGAGCAACATCGCGCCGAATGGCTGACCCTCGATGAAAGTGATCGCGATGCCCTGGGAGACCTGTCCTGGGTGACAGACGGCTGGTGGAGGCTTATCGCGGGTGAAGGCAAGCGCGATTTGAAGCCGGAGAAGCTACATCGGCGCCATTTTGAACTCTGCATGTTCACGCAACTCATGTGGGACCTGAAATCCGGTGACGCTTGCATCGAAGGCAGCGCCGAGTACGCTGATTATCGCGAGGAACTGATCTCCTGGGAGGAATTCGAACAGAGCGCCGCCGTCTATGGGGAACAGGCCGGGTTGCCAACGAATGGAATCGCATTCGTAGCGCAGACGCGCAACTGGCTGGATTCGATTGCTCGGAAAACCGACGAATCGTTCCCGACAAACCAGAGCGTGCGAATCGACCACGGCGAGCCTGTCCTCAGCAAAATCTCGCGCAAAGCCGAGCCGGCACTGCGGGGGCTTGAGAAGGAAATGGCAGACAGGCTTGAGCCCGTGTCCATTCTCGACGCACTGGCCGATACCGAGAATCTGCTCCATTGGACCCGCTTCTTCGGCCCACTATCGGGCCACGACGCCAAGCTGGATCGACCCCGGGAACGATACCTGATAACCAGCTTTTGTTACGGCTGCAACTTGGGGCCGAGCCAAACCGCCCGGTCCCTTAAATCCGCTGATCGACGGCAGATTGCCTGGGTAAATCAGCGCCACATCACGGAAGACAAAGTGGACGAGGCGATCACCACTGTTATTAACGCCTATAACCAGTTCGCGATCCCACGATTGTGGGGTACCGGCAAGAGCGCTTCGGCCGACGGTACGAAATGGGATCTGTATGAACAGAATCTGCTGTCCGAGTACCACGTCCGCTACGGAGGGTACGGCGGCATCGGCTACTATCACGTCGCCGATAGCTACATCGCGTTGTTCAGCCACTTCATCCCATGTGGCGTCTGGGAAGCCGTCTACATTCTTGATGGCTTGCTCAAAAACCAAAGTGAAATTCAACCTGACACGCTCCATGCCGACACACAAGGACAGAACGCGCCCGTATTCGCGTTGGCCCACCTGCTCGGTATCCAGCTGATGCCGCGCATCCGGAATTGGAAAGATCTGACGCTGTACCGGCCGGACAAGAGCAGTCGCTTCGAACATATCGATACGTTGTTCACAGATACAGTCGATTGGGATCTCATCCGGACACATTTGCCTGACATGCTTCGTGTCGCGCTTTCGATCAAAGCCGGCCGTATTACTGCCGCCACCATCTTGCGCCGACTTGGCACCTACAGCCGTCAGAACAGGCTTTACCTGGCCTTCCGCGAACTTGGCCGTGTAGTCCGGACGGCCTTTTCTGCTCCGCTACCTTGCGGATCAGGAACTGCGGGCAACTATCCAGGCCGCAACAAACAAGAGCGAGCAGTTCAACTGCTTCCTAAAATGGATCTTCTTTGGCGGCGAGCGAGTGATAACCGAAAACAATCGCGAAGAGCAGCGGAAAGTGATCAAGTATAACCATCTTGTCGCGAACTGCCTAATCTTTCACAATGTTTGCTCGTTGACCCGCATCGTTCGGGAGCTTCACGCAGAAGGAAAAGAAGCCCCAGAGGACGCTCTGGCCTGTATCAGCCCGTACCTGACGGAGCACGTCAACCGCTTCGGTGACTACACGCTCAATATGGACCGGAAACCACCACAACCGGACTACGGTTTTGCTATCCCGCACGTTCGCGTTCAAGCAGCCGGTTGAGATGTGGCCCATTTTCCGGCGAATCGTTGCCATACCTCAACTTTCCTTTCGGAATCGTGAGCGCCGGCAAGAGGTATCCGAGTGCTTGCTTGAATGCCTTCAGTTCTGTCGTGGCGAATCTGCTTCCTTGATGGCTCCTATTTACGGTGAGGGGTTTGATGGGGATGGCGTTGGGCTGTAGTGGTCAGGTTTCGCGTCGGAGCAGGGCACGGCCCGAGCAAATCCATAACGGGCACATAGTGCCGCACCGACAATCGCGAATCGAATGAGTTTCGAGAATGCGTTCACCGCCAGCATTTTACGATCAAATGTCAGTTGTTGCGAGGCTGAGGTGCTCATCCACGGGCCGGTGCAGTTCAGAATCGAACTTCTCAGTCGGATCGTGGCCATTACCGGCCAATGGGGACATTACCCCGAGGTAATGTCTGGAGTGGCGGTATTGGACCCGAACTGAGAGAATCCAGCAACAGCTCAGTTCAATACTCGGCGATAATGCATCATTTGACCATCTGGCACCCCGGTGAGGGCGCGCGTTTGCGTGCCAGTCGCTATTTACCGTGTTCGGCGCAAACTGTTGCAAGCAGAGATTTCAACTGTGCGGCAAATGGATATGGCTGGCTATTCTGCTCGATTTCAGATCCCTTTCTCAAAGCGTCCGAAGCCTCGTCAAATCTCCCTTGGCGGAGATGCTCCCTCGACACTTCAAGAAATTTCTTTTGCCTTATCGCCAAGGCGAGATCTCTATTTCCCGCACGCGCAGCCAGACCCTCTGCAAAGTTGTAATCGCTCTCGCCCTCAGCAATTTGGCCCTCGGCTATTTTGAGAAAACCTTGCGTCGCCACACTGTACGGCTCCGGCCCGAAGCCTTTCGGAAGAAGCTCGAGCACCAGCCGCGCCGCACCGCTCTCACCTCGCATCAAGTGGGCGTAAGCCAAGTTATTGAGAATTTTTGGATTATCGCTCCACCGATCCAGTGCCGCGCGGAGAACTGCAATCGCTGAATCGTAATCTTCATCCCATTCGGTCAGCAGCCATCCCAAATCGGCATAAGCAGACGCAGGAGCGTTCTCTCTCTGCACAAGCTTCCTCAATTCTTCAATAGCGTCGTTATAGCGCTTAAGCAAAGTAAGGCTAAACGCTCTCAGTTCGCGAAGGCCAATGGAATCTCGGAATATATCCAGCCCTCGATCGATCGTCTTAAGCGCTTCGCGAGTACGTCCCACAGCCAAGTAGACTCTCACGAGGTTCTCATAGGGCTGCGGGGCGAAGCCGGGATATATCTTGAGAGACAACAAAAGGTGTTCTTCGGCTTCGCCGTACTTCGCTTCCATTGCGTAGCAATACGCGATATTGTTGTTGATTCGAGCAGCGTCCTGACCGCTAAGAACAGCTCCTGCGCTCTCATCGACTAGGTGCTTTAAGTGGGCTCTTGCTTTCTTGAAATCCTTGGAAACCAGAAATGCATGAGCCAGCAACTCTCTGCTTGAAATATCGTTTGGAACGAGAACAAGCCTCTTAGACAGTAACGATATGACGTCTTCGATACGCTTCTGACTCAGCAAAAGGAGTGCCAAACCATGGACAGCCGCTGACAGTCCGGGATTTAGATAGAGCGCAGTCCGGAATGATTTTTCCGCACGGCGAAGGTCTCCTGCAACAAGATAGACAATAGCGAGAGCATGGTTGAGTTCCGCAGAACGTGCGTTCTCCCTTAGTCCCTCTCTCAAGATCGAAACGGCTTGGCGAGGCTTATTAAGTTTCAGCTGCACCATTGCTAATAGCACATGACCATTCACCAGTCGGGGATCAATGGATATCGCTGTCTCAAGATGCTGAGCCGCCCCGATGAAGTTACCCCCGCGGAGCGCGAGAGAAGCAAGGCCCATATAAGCCGTCGAGTTCTTCGGGAAAATGGCCGCAATGCGGCGATAGAACTTGGCCGCCTCGTCGAGATTTCCCGCATTGAGGTGAGCGGAGGCCAATGCGTTTAGCGCAACGAAATCATCTGGCGTCAGTTCTAGGACGTGTTTCAGTTCTTCAATTGCTTCACTTCTCCTACCGCGGTTCGCTAGGGCCAGCGCAAGGTTTAGGCGAGAGCGGATATCCTCAGGGTGTTCGCGCACGTTTCGTTCGCATCTGGCGATCATTTCATCTAGTAGGCGCTCCACCGGGGGAGGACCATCTGCAGATATGTCAACGGTCGGTACGACGTTCATACCCCCTTGTGAACGAGTGACTTCGACCGTGTCACCTACTACGAGGGTGTTACCTGGCGGTGGCTCAACTCTAAAGCGTTCGCCAAGCTGAACCTCGTCAAACGCTTGGGTGTCAATCGATGCTCCATTCACTTTGAACCTCCTGAGAGCTTCAATAAGCGAGCGGCCCGCCGCTTTCGCTTTTCTTCAAGCCACGCTGCATATTTGGCTTCGTTTCTGAGAATCAACAGACAAGTGTCAATTCCCCGAAATACTGCGCCAAAACTACCAAGCCGCTGCCGATAATCGAGGTTACACAGGTCCATGTACAAAGCGTTCAGTCTTTGCCTTATGCATGGCGACACCGACGGGTTCAGGCTCTCTATCGTTGGAAGTTGCTAACGAGATACGACAGTCCCGATTACGCGATTGAATATCGCAACCCGCTGATCGCGGGGTACGGTGATCATGGGAAGAGTCAACGAGGTCAACAGCTGCGGTCCAAAGAGAACTACACCCAATCGCACGCGAGTAAACATCTCAAATAGGGTTGCCCCCAGACTGAAGAAATCGCCTACGAATGAAAAACGCGGATCGACGTCATGGAGACACGCCATCATCTCTGGCGCAACATATGTCAGATCTCCAGGGGGCTTGGAGAAGTGTCTGAGAGTGCTTCGCTTGCCGCGGTTAACAGCCCTTAGCACGTTTTACCGGTTCGGATGGCGCGACGTCCGGTGCTGATCGCGAGCAATGAGTTGTTCATCGCCCTCGGAAGCAACAGCTTTGCCAACGGTGGCAGTTATAACTGCACCGTGCAGCAGCGGTCCGAGGATCGCTCCAGCACACTCGCCTTAAACAGTGATTAAATCGATTTCATCAGGAGTCGTGGATCGCCAAACGCAAAGTCTCCTTTCAGGTCACGATTCCGGCTTGCCCGATTCCACCAGACCTTGAATCTCCTAAGACTGCCGAAGTTATCTGAGCATGAACGGCGGCCATCTCTTTCTTGAGCTTTGCCCACCGCTGATCCCCGAAAACACTTCCGAAATAACCGAAAGGCGCGCTCGTCTTTCTGTACGAATGCAGTAGACACTTCGAAGTCCGAAGCTCCTCGACACGTTCCCTAAACTGAAGCATTTTCTGCGAGAGATCATTCAATGGTTGGAGCTCTGGCTCAAATGCCTCGCGAATCCGCTTTTGAGGAAATTCGCCGATCAGCTTCGAAAGGCAGTGTTCCCAAATCAAAGCATTCAGCTCTCGGTAATTCAGGAAGTATGTGTCGCAAAGTTCTCTGAAGGTTGACCACTCTTCGGTCGTAACTTGCTCTCTTGCCTCCAGGCCCGACAGGGCTCGCTCTATTTGCGATTCCAGCACTCCGCCAATCGCAAGCGAAGTGTGAAGAAAATTCGGGACGCCATCCAATCTTCGGTCAGCAGCATGCCGCCGAAGCTTTCGGAAATGCCGTTCACAGAACTTCAAGGCGAGTTCGTGAAGCGTGAGCGCGATAGTGAAGTTCTGTTGGCCGAGACTTCGCATCCCCTCCCGAATCTCACCAGCCCCTTTCGCCAGAGGCCTCCAGCTCGGACGCGGACCTAGCGTCAGGGGAATATCGCAAAATGTTATAAACGTACGCAACGCGTCTTCGTCTGTTCCACTGCGCAGGTCATGAAGCACCGCGAGAAGACCTGCGGAATTCTGTTCCGCCTCCTTCACATACCGCGCTTTCCTGACGCTCAAGCCTGTCTGAACATCCATTAGATTGGTAACAAAGATGCGATTGCTGACAGGCATGCCAACTCGATCTTCAAAGCCGATGATTCCACGTGAGTTGGGATTGCGTGTTCAAAGGGCCCCCTGCCGGAATACCCGCATCCATTCCAGCGGCGCACGGCCAGTCGCTCTACAACGGGCGACGATTTCCCGACGAAGCGGAGCACTGTGCGGTACAACTATGTAGCCAGTCAGTGAATCACCGACCATCAAGTTCAATTTTCTCTCGGCCAAGCTCACGGCCACCAATAGACAAATGCAGGCATCGAGTTTGTCTTGATCGGGCTTGAGTACCGGTGACTTCTGGGCAACGTCCTCAATCCAACTAACTATCTGCATCAGTCCGTACTTCCGAAACGACTCAGAAGCCCGGCCGCAGACGTGCTGCCAGTCCGAGATCGAAAAGGTCTTCCTCCGGTCGGGGTTGTACTTGGGCAGACGGCCAGTTGGACGTGGCCTTGGAGATGGGTCCGGCAGCGTCCAGCCGAGTGCAATCATCGCCAACACTGGGTAGGTTTCAAAAACCAGAGTATTGGCGACGGCATCCGCGGAACTCGCTGCTCCTCCGAACCACTCCAGGAACGGCCACACCGGGGCCGATGCGCCGAACATCTTACTCCTGGATTTACTGGCGGGCTGCATACCACCGTAACGGAGACTCACAACCGAGCCTACGATGTTCTCGACAGGACGCTGCCCTGTAGGGTTCGGTACGATGGTGGGCTGGTCGAGCAGCACGATTGTCACGCTTGGCGCATGTTCGTCCTGCCACTTAACAATGGCGCTTCCTGCTTTCAGGAAATCAACGGTCTGAGGTGGGCCAAGTTCACGCATCGTCCCGTCACCAGACCGCACTACCCCTACGAACGCACCTAAATTGTCGGCCGTCCACGCGGAATCGAATCCGACGAGCAAGGTAGTCATCTTTGCACTTGGTGAAGGGGAAGTGGCTTCAAATCCAAGTACCCCTTAGGAGTTCCTGAAACTTCTCCTTCATAAAGGAACTGTGTGGGTCTGGAACCGTTCCGAGATACACAGTGGCCAACGTTTGTGAGGGGTCAAAGAGAGTATTGTTAGCCACGAAGGCGATTGCACGTCCACTCCCGTCCTCAACGTACCAACGGGCAGGGGCTTCCCCTCTCTCTGCCGGACGGAGCATAAGAGGAGCAAATGCTTCGAGGGTCTGTCCTCGACTGATGCTTTCGTACCATGTGGTCTGACGGTCAGGCTTCCAACGAACAATTTCATCCCCACGTTCAAGGAGCCACAGTGATCGCGGCTTGCCCCGAGCAAAGATTGCGACATCTACCGCACAGTCGCGAAGATCAGACATCGTCACCTCGACCTTGTCCCATTGCAGGTAACCTGCCGGGATACCGCTCTTGAAACGGGCACTCACCATCTCTGCATCAACTGAGTCTGCTGCCGACCAATCCCATTGCGCAAAGTCTGGCACCGGAAGGCCCTTCTTTCCACAGTCGTATCGGACGTATGCCTCGATGGCTGTTCGGCGAGCGACGTTGCGCTCTATGGTTTTCATGTCGGGATCCAACTACTCTCATGTTAGCGCCATTTGAGAACACCAACTCCACGACGAAGGTTCAGCCTACGTCAATCGGCGGCGGGGAAGAACTGGCCGTGGGCACTCGTGTGGGAGAGCCGGCGACCGGCCAGGTAGGGTATACGCCAGAGTTACACGCCAGCTTGACACAATTTGCGTCCGACTGAGGTCCGTTATTCCCTTTCTTGACGTACCCTGCGAAAGGTCACGAGTCTAAATGGACACTCTGAGGGGATTGATATGACGGCAGCATGATGCAGGCCGGGTACAAATGTAGCGGCGCACAAAGGACTCGTCTGCTACTCGTCAGCGGACTCGTAGCAGGCGCGTGAGGGCGTGCAGCGGGACAGGTGGACGTAGTGCTCGTCCGGGCCCGCCGTGCCCATGGTGCGCAGGCACCAGTAGGTCGAGGTGGTATCGACCCCGGGGAGCCATGACTCGGCATTCTGCGGTGTAGTGCCATAGGGGTTCTTGGTGCGGAGGCATTGACAGGGTTGCGGACGTTCTGTGGCGCTCATGCGAGTTTCCTTTCTGCGGCTGTCGCTTGTGCAGCGCACGGAAATTCGGTTAACCGGCGGCGCTCGGGTCGCGGTCCATTTGTCCCGCGGCAAGCAATATAGTGCGATAAATGGCGACCGGGAAAAGCTGCACCTTGTAGGCATTCATTGACAGCGGCATGGCACCCGTCATGGAGGCTTGTCCGGCGGCACGTGCGGTTTCCGGGGTAACGGGTTTGCCGGCGAGCGCGGCTTCAGCTTCGCGTGAGCGGCGAACTACGGGTGATGCCGCGCCCATGGCGACGACGGCGCGGCGGCACAAGCTTCCATCCATTTCAAGCAAAATGCCAGCATCGGCATTGGCCCAGTCGTGGCTCTCCTTTTCACCGTACTTCTGGTAGGCAGAACGAGTGCCAGGCGCGGGTTTGGGGATGTGAATGGCGGTGAGCAACTCGTCCGCTTCCATGACATGGAAGCGGTTGGGGTTGGCATCGGGGTGGAGATAGAAGTCGCGAATCGCAACGGTTCGCTTGCCTTTCGCGGCCGAGGTTAGCTCAACGCTGGCGTCGAGGGCCAGGAGAGCGACAGCGCCCGAGGAGGGCGCGACGGAGGGACAACCGCTGTAATCCATGATGGCGTGGTACTGGTTGAGGCCGGAGAAGGCGAAGCAAATCTCCTTGCCCTTGCGCAGGCACTGGAAGTCGGGGGAGCGGTAGTACCAGCACTGTAGCTGCTGAAGCAGATTGCCGCCCAGAGTCGCCATGTTGCGGATGTGAGGTGTGGCAGCTTGTCCGCAGGCGTCAGAGAGCACGGTGTACTGCGAGCGGATGGCGGGATCGTCTGCGACTTCGGCAAGGGTGGTGAGAGCGCCGATGGTCAGGCCCTGCGGTGTGGATTGAATGCCGCGCAATTCCGCAATGTTGCGGATGTTGACAAGACGCGTGGGAGTATCGGTGCCGTTCTTCATCCGGTCAAGGAGATCGACACCACCCGCCTTGACAACGGCGCCGTCCTTGAGCTGGGAAAGCGCGGCCTCGACGGTGGAGCAATCTGCCAGAGCGAAGGAATTCATAGGGACTCCATCGAGGGTTGGGGCTGGTTGAGGGTTGCGAGGACGATTGCGGGGGTCATGGGTAATTGGCGGATGCGGACCCCGGTGGCGTTGTAGACCGCGTTGCCAATGGCAGCTCCAGCAGAGATGATGCCCGCGGCTTCGCCGATACCAGAGGCATCCGTGGAGCTTTGACCGATGTAGGACTCGGTAAGCTGGACCTCGATCTGGGGTATTTCATACGAGCCGGCGATCTTGTACTTGTCGAGATTTGCGTTGACCATGAGTCCGTAGTTGGGGTCGAGGAGGCGGTGCTCAAAAAGGGTGTAGGAGATGCCCTGAATGACGCCGCCATTGATCTGGCTGATGACTTGAGCCGGGTTGATGGGGCGCCCGCAATCGTGGACCGCTAAAACGCGCTTCACGTGAATGCGGCCGGTCTCTGTATCGACGGCAACTTCGGCGATATCGACACCACCATAGGTGTCGTATTTGCCCGGATTGTAGTCGGGGATGCGTTTGGCCTGGGCAGAAACCTCATCGGTATTCATCTTTCCAGCCGCGATGCGGAAGGGGATGGGCTGGAATTTGTCGGAGGCGCTTCGCATCATGCCGCCGGCAAGGATGAGATCAGCGGGCGTTGCATGCAGGGCCGGAGCCACACTGGCGAGGAATTTCTGTGCGGCCTGCCAGGCCGCGTCGCGCACAGCGGGCGTGAGAGAAGCGGTAGTGACGCTGCCGCCGGAGTTGGGACCGACGGGATAATTCGTGTCGCCGATTTTAACTGAGACTTTGGCGGGGGACACGCCGAATTGTTCGGCGAGAATCTGTGCGAGAACGGTCTTGATACCGCTGCCGATGTCCTGTACGGCGGAGAGGACTTCAACGGATCCGTCCTTATGAACGCGCACCTCCGCGGCTGCGTCCATGGTCAGGTGGCGGTACCAAACCGATTGAGAGAGACCGATGCCGCGCTTGATGGGGCCGGGATCGGCGTTGGGCCGGGGGTTGCGGGACTTCCAGAGAGCACTTTTGCGGACGATCTGACGCTGCACTCGTCTGACAGGATTTTCGTCAATGCGGTCGCGGAGGTCCAGAAGGTCCATGTTGAGGCGAGCAGCGAGTTCGTCGATCGACTGCTCAAGAGCGAAAGCCCCCTGAGGATGGCCGGGGGCGCGGAATGCGGCAGCAGGTCCGGCGTTGATGAAGACGTCGTTTTCCTCGGTATGCAGTGATGCCCATTTGTAAAGGTTCGCGGCGGGACCGGAACAGCCGGCCCCGGTGCCGCAGCCGGCAGTTCCGAAGCTGATCAGCTGAATGGCGGTGATGGTGCCATCCTTCTTTGCGCCGATGCGGAGCCTCTGATCGGAGCTGGGGCGATTGCCGACGGAGAGATGCTCTTCCTGGCGGTCGAGCATCAGGCGAACCGGGGCTCCGGTTTTGCGGGAAAGCGTGGCCGCGACGACTCCTGGATTGCCGGCGCCGAACTTTGCGCCGAAACCGCCCCCCATGAATTCTGTGATGACTCTCACTTGCGATTTGGGGAGGTGGAAGTAGCCTGCAAACTCGTCGCGGACGCTGGCTGTTCCCTGGGTTGAGGAATAGACGGTGAGCTGCTCGGGCTTCCAGTCAGCCACCACTCCGTGGGTTTCAAGGGCGGAGTGGGTCTGTACCTGGGTGATGTACCGCGCATCCACAATCACGTCAGCATCTTTGAACCCCTGCTCGGCATCGCCCTTCTTGTGCACCGCGGGGCCGTGGATGTTGCCGGTCTGGGGAATGCCGCCTTCGCTTCCGCCGCCGCCCGCAGTTCCGGCCTCATCGGCCGCACCGGGAAATACCAATGGCGCATTAGGTTCGCGAGCCAAATTCGCGTCTACCACAAAGGGCAGCGCCTCGTACTTCACCTTGACCTTGGCGGCGGCTTCCTCGGCCGCCTGAGGCGTGGTAGCGGCCACCGCGGCGACAGGCTGTCCTGCGAAGCGGACGATCGGATATTTCGTGCTTTCGAGGGCAGGATCGCGCAGCACGGCAGCGCCGAGCAGCGACTCGATCACGTGCACCCCCTTCACTCCGGGATGACTCTCTGCGGCCGAAGTGTCGATGGAAAGAACTCTTGCATGCGGAATCGAGGCATTGACGAAGCGGGCGTAGAGCATGCCGGGCAACTGCACGTCGGCGGTATATCGGGCGCGGCCAGTCACTTTGGCAGGGCCATCCCATCGTTCGGGCGATTTGCCGATGAAATCGAGGTCCTTATTGACGGGCAGGACGGGTGGCTCGGTGGCGGGAACTGTGCGCTGCTCATCGTGGAGAGTGTAGCCTGGAACGCCGATCGGCATGCTGACGGTCTTGGTCGCGGCGCCGGAGGAATCAGACGCTGCGATGAGGATGGCATCAGCAACGGAATGCGTGGTGACGGTCGCCATGAGGTTCTCTCCTAAGCCTTGCTTGTGGGCTGGGTGGCCGCGTCGAGCGTCGCCGCAAAAACTTTAGGGTAAGTGCCGCATCGGCAGAGATTGCCGGAAACGGCATAGCGCACATCGGCTTCGGTGGGATGAGGATTCTTCTCCAGCAGTGACACACAACTCATGACCATGCCTGGAGTGCAGAAACCGCACTGCATCGCGTCGTGTCGGACGAAGGCAGCTTGCACCGGGTGCATCTGCTCATTGGCGGAAATACCTTCGATGGTGGTGATCTGATGGCCGACCGCATCGAGGGCAAGCGTCATGCAGCTATTCACGGGCATTCTGTCGAGCAAGACTGTGCAACTAGAACAAACGCCACGATCACAGCTTATTTTGGTGCCTGTCATGTTGAGCTGCATTCGCAAGGCGTCGGCCAGAGTGGTGCGTGGCTCGACTTGTAGAGCGTGCTCCTTGCCGTTGATGTGAAGAGTGACAGGAAAAGGCTCAGGGCCGAATTCCTTCACGCCTTTGGGGGTGGAGGCCACGGCTTCGCGGGAAAGTCCTTGAACGCCTTCGAGCAGCGCAGTTCCTGCGGCGGTGATTCCCGCGCCTCTGAGAAAGCCGCGACGGCTGATGCCGGCAGGTGTTGTAGCGGTTGACGTAGCCTCTGGCGGCTCTTTCGGCGATGGCTGGGGATCTGACATGCTTTCCTCCTTTGCCTTGCGGAGCAGGGGAAACAGAGTTTCCGTTGCTGCCGCACGAACAGGCGGTATGCACTGGAAGATGAAGACGTACCTTCGCCTGGCTTGGGAAGGGCTTGCAAAACGTGCAAACAAGAGCTACTGGGAATTCGATATCCCGTCGGTTACAACGCGACACTTAGGGAGCCGCAAAATAGGCCACTAGTATAGGCGAGTTCGTGGGAGCATGTGGAGGAGATTCTCATCCGTCGATGATCAATTCCACATAGGTCAAGCGATACCCACCCCAAGAGGGCCATTCTGAGCATCAGACTGGGACTGGCCGGTCAACCCGAAAGAGCAGCCCAACACACTCGAGATGACCAGGACGATCCTGAAGACCGCCGACGGGGAAGAAAAGTCGGTGGACGAGCTGCGGCAGCTGATCCGCACCACCTGCGGGATCGAGCCGGCCAAGTCGCTGGACCAGATACTCTACAAGCGCGCGTCCGCAGGCCGTGGCTTCTATAAGACGACGGAAGGGATGTTCGGCCTGACCGAGCTACGCAAGGGCGTGGCGATCGACGGGCGTGCAGTTGTCTTCAGCGGCCGTGGTCTAAGTTGAAGCAGGTCAGCAGCGTGGCTATGCTTTCTTAAAGCGGCACTCCAACCGTGGTTTGGGATATAGAATTGGAATGCACCATGAGGCGAGCTGCCATGACCGCCGTTCGAGTTTCAATGACATGGGAGGCTGGGATGTCGAACGATCTCACTCGATTTCATCGCCGGTTGCCCGTACAGATACAGCCGAACGTGCCGCCACCTAACGCCGCCGGCGGCGCTCCGATCTCAGGCTGTCGAGCAAGAGCATGAGATGGTGGGAAGGGGATCCTGGCTCAACTCGCGGCCCTGCACTTGAAGGCAACATTAAGCGCAGTTAATTGCTTTTGAGAGCTTTGCGCGTCATGTTTACCTTCTAGTTAACATAAGACTTGTTATCATACATTGAATAAACGACTTACAAAGATAACATGAAGTGAAGAGTTGAGAAATAGAGAAGACCCCCCGGACGAGATCCGCGAGCTGATCCAGAAGACCCATGGTGTACCTGGCAGCGCAGTCTCTCGACCAGATGCTGTACCGGCGTGTCTCTCTCAAGGCAAGACTTTCTACAAGACCACCGCTGGACGCTTCGGCCCGTTATCTCTGCGAGCGCCGACCGAAGAGGTCAAGATGCCGGCCACAGGCATCGCGTTATTCCAATTTGAGCAACCCACGAGGCGGCTCTTTTCAGGGTCCGCCTTTCGTTTGCCCTTGACGGGGAAACTAACTCTCATGTAATTCTTGCAGTGTTAAGAGTAATATACAGATTCTAAATGACTTGTGTACATAATCCTTCTTATCAGACATTGGAAGCCGTTGAGAATTTGTATCCCACTATTTATCAATCAGATGGCGACGCAAATCTACAGAAGTGCTTTGAGAAAAAGACGCCATAAGGCGCACCGGGGCTTGAGGTACCAAAGCGACCGCCGCTGCCGCAGACGGACCGTACGGACCCCCTTGGGCGTCTAAGAGAATCGAGGTATAATCGACGCCTATGAAGTTCACCGGGCATAAGAAACGGCTCTCAGATTTCCGGATCGCCGTGTTCGACACTCATCCAGCGGTAGAGACCTCCTTGGCCGACGACCCCTTTGGTCGTTCGATGAGGCGGACAGAACCGTCCCGGGCTGCGATCTTTTGGACTGCCTTCCTCGATGGCCCCATGGGTGGTTTGTTCGGCCCCACTGAGTTTCCCTACGCGCCGCAACGCCTGTTCGATGCGCCCGAGACCGAAGCCGTCCATGATCTCACCACTGCAGGCGCGCTCTGACCGCAGCGGAGACCGCGCACGCCGGAGATCACGAGGCTCAGACACACTAAATGTTCGGCCTCGGGAAGAAAGTGCCCCCGCCGTCGCTGCTTGGGATGACGCTTCTTATCAGACATTGCATGTGGCGGGAAGCGCGGTATAAGGCCGATTGTGCGGGCGATTCTCAAGGTATCCAAGACGGATCTGCGCCACCCTCGTTTCCCTTTCCTTATAGCCGCGCGCTAAGGATCCTGGTGATCAAGGTGAGAACGGCGCCGCCGAGCACCACGTACGCCTCCGTAGAATGGTGCTCCATGACCAGGTAGACATAGGCCCCAACGCAGCTCAGAAGACAAAGGATCGAGCCGATCATGCCTGTCAGCGCGTAGCGAGCTTGGAGCACCGTCTTGGTCTTAGCGAGTTCCGCCAGGGCGAGCGCCTTGTCGACCAGGAGCGCACCGAACTGCTCTGGCGTCAAGTCGAAGAAAGTCTGTTTGAGTTCGGTCGGAGGAGGCATCTATCGGGCGGACTGGGGCGATCGTGTGGGAATGGACCTGCTGGTAGACCGAGCAACAACGCCGGTCTGCCTTTCCTTGAACCTCAGGTCGAGGGCCTCGCGGATCTCGTCCGTACTGGGCTCATCTCGTCTGTTGATTCGGATCAGCACCTCGTAGATCACGTCTTCGTGCTCGGCCGGCACTGACTCCCGAAAGAAGCGCAAGGGTACGCCGGGAATGCTGTCCCACTTGAATGCGAGCCCATCGAGAAATCCCTTCCAGACCGTTCCCAGCGCCGACATCGCCCACTCCCGTGGAGCAAGTATACCTCAGTTAGATGCAGACCTTCCCTGCCCTAGCACAGCAGCCTGCGGAGTTCGCGACGGTGACGTTGGAGCCAGAGAGCACTGCAAAGCCGCGCCCCAGTTGTTGGCCGCGGCGACGACCGACCATAAACTGAGACTAAAACTAGGAGATCAACCCGATGCGTACTTTGCTGATCCGGTGTCTGATCCTTAACCTGGGCTGTCGCCGCTGACGCCGGAACAGTGCCTGGACCGGATCGCGGCCCGCGTGCGTAATCGGATCTCGGCGCTCGAAGGAGTCAAGCTGACTGACTTCCAGACCGCGATCGACGAACTCAGAACGGTCCTCGATCTGATCGTGCGAGCCCGGCGCTACATCGAGACGGTAACAAGCAAACGGCCTGGTTGATCCCCATAGTTCCGTAGTTCGGCGCTTGGATCACTTGCTCCCGTGATTCCCTTCCCGACCACTTCATTGACGATCCCCTCCCCTCTCCACGTACCGTTCCCTTCTCCGCATCTCCTTTAGGCGGATGGCGGCCTTGGTGCGCTTGTCCAGGGTGTACCCTCGCACCTCGACCGGCTTGGCCCTCTGGAGCATCGGGGTAACCTGGTCAATGAGGAAGGTCAACACGTCCGTGATGGTCATGCCGTGCTTGTCCACTGCGGCCATGAGTTCTCCGTGCCGATCGCGCGAGACCTTGAAGGTCGCCACCAGCTTGTCGCCCCTGGGATCGGGGTGCGCGGCCAGAACCTCCTTCATCCGGCGCACGAACTTCGTTTCCTCGCTATCGTCGCTCGAAAAGGAAAGCTGCCTGATGAACTCCGACATACTTCTGGGATACCACGGATCGGCCTGTTAATCAAGAACAATATGTACATACGGCACCGCACAACCCCTAGTAAACCGACACCTTCAACAAGCGGCGGGCGTTCCGTATGTACATATAATTGTGAAAGGGTACCTCTTTCAATAGGGGAACGGATGGTAAGAATTGGTGCATAAATATACATTTTCTATGCACCGGTCTCTTGACGACATCAAAGAGCAGGCAGTTCCCTTCCCTGTTGATAACCTGTGTGTCGCGGTGTGGAAAGCCGGGGCGAAATCCACAGAGATTGAGGTTCTCTTGCTATGTAGCTGTAAATATGATAGTTAAGTGGCAGCACTTCCCAGTACAATGACCGCACTTCCCGGTACACCCCACCCCTTTATACCGCAGTTCCCGGTACACCACTAAACCGCACTTCCTTGAACGGTTGCCGCACCTCCTGGTACAGGAGCCGCACCTCCCGGGACGGGTGGCCGCACTTCCCCGTACGCTATCTATAACAAGATGTATTCACGAGGTTTAATCATTAAGAAGAGGTCTCTAACTGCCACGATGTAGGCACTGGCGTGCCGGGTTCCCTGCGGGGCAATTCCCTTCTCTATTTTGGTCTGAAAACGATCGTGACCCCGACCTGGCCCTTGTATTCGAGCTTGCCATTCACGATCACGTTGTTCTCGCCGACAAGGTAGGAGTCCTCGTAAACGTGGCCGGTGTATGGGTCGATCAGGCGTTTTGCGCCCGGATACTCGCGGATGACGGCATCCGGGATCGGCTCGTCAAGCAAGGGGGAGGTTCCCTTCTGGCGTTTGAAGCCCAGCTTGGGTCTGTCTTCGAAGAAAGTGGTCCCGACCGGAAGCGGGTGCACCTTGACTCCCGCGTCCAGGATCTCGACCTTGATTTTCGAGATGGGATCGGGGAGCCGTTGCAGAAGGTTGACGGCCTTGCGGAACTTCTGCCGCCAGCGCCGGATGTTCGAGTCGGAGTTGTCGAACTGCTGCTGAATGTACTTCCAGGGAATCAGGCTCTCGGTCCTCGCCGCGAACGTCCGCCAGTAGAGGAAGATCAGGAAATCCATAAGGCGGTATTCCTTCCCAGCCGCCTTGATGATCTCGATCGGGATCGGCACAGGGTGGGCCAGCAACTCCTTGAAGAACTCCGGGCTGAGCCCCACGGCCTGGTCGGTATCGAGCATCTTCGCCAGACTCTCGGTCGCCTTCCAGTTCCCTTCTCCATCGGTGTCCGCCGCGATTCGTGCCTTCTGGACCAAAGGGCACTTCCAGCTATCGACGAACTTGCCCTCGGGATCGAGGTATTCGACCAGGATATTCATGTAGGCGACCCGTATGAAGCGGGCCTGCACGTCGCGGTAGTTCTTGCCTGAATCCGGGTTCATGCCGAACAGGTGCATGTACTCATTGGCGCAATCCCACTGGAGGACCGGGCTGTTTTGGAGCACGGCCTTGTTGGTCAAGAAGTAAACCATTGTCCGGTCAGCGCCGGATGGCAGGGGGACGTGCTCGTGGCTCCGGGAGAATGTGACCCGCACCCAGGACCGGTCGGGAAGTTGCGTCTTCCGGACCACCGGGCCGCCGTCTTCGGGCTCCTCGACGGGCAGGCCGCAGAAGATCATCATTACGGCGGTGTACAGCTTCTCACCGCTGAGCCCGGTCTTCCACATCTCCATGACGCGGTCGATCTGGCGCTCGATTGCGAGTTCCTGCTCGCGCTGATAGTCCCGGATTCCAGGCAGAAGGTCCTGCTCCCTCTGCGGCGGCTTGCGGGCGGTCGAGCGATTCCTGTTAGGCATCAGTTGTTAGGGTCGCGAAGGACGACCAGAGCTATCCCCAACTGTAGCGGGTTCGCCGCCGGGGGCGGTACCTGAAAAGGCACCCCTCGAACCAAACTTGGTACTTTTCAAGTCCCAGATTTCCACACGCTTCAAGTGAAGCTTTACCACCACTTGAATTGACCTCAAGTGAAACTTCACTTCCCTTCCCGCTCGCCAGAGTGCGATATGGAGATCAGATCAAGCAAGTACAGCTTCGCTGCCCTTCGCCAGGAACTCAATATCCAGCGGAAGGCGATCCACGCCGAGGTGACCAAGCGTTCCAAGGCTGAATTCGGGCAGTTGCAAGAGAAGCAGGAAGAGATCTGGATCGCGAACGGGGAGTTGGCACGGTCGCCGGGTCATCCTTTCTATCAGCGGCTAAACGACCTTATCGACAGCGTCAAGTTCGACCTATTCGTGGAAGGGCTTTGCCGGAAGTTCTATGCGCTGCGGATGGGCCGGCCCAGTCTGGCGCCCGGGATTTACTTTCGATCGCTGCTGATCGGATATTTCGAGGGGATCGACAGTGAGCGCGGCATCACTTGGCGGCCGGCCGACTCCCTGGCGCTGCGGCAGTTTGTGCGCATCTCGCTCACGGAGTCCACGCCGGATCATTCGACGATTTCGCGGACACGGCGGCCGATCGATGTGGAGACGCACCGGGAGGTGTTCGGCTGGGTGGCTGGGCTTGCTGGCGGATGGTGGTTTGCTGAAGGGCAAGCGGGTGGGGTGGATGCGACGACGCTGGAGGCCTCGGCGGCAATGCGCTCGATAAGAGGAAGAAGCGTACTTCGAATAAGGAGTGGATGAGTCCCACAGACCATGTTGCGCGGATCACGAAGATGAAGGATGGGCGCACGCATCTGGCCCATAAGGCGGAACAGGCGGTTGATCTGGACACGGGCGCAGTGGTGGCAGTGACCTTACGGGAAGCCGACAAGGGCGACACTACGACGTTGGACCGGACGCTGTGTGAAGCCGGTGAAACGGTGGCGGAGTTGGGGCCGGACGAGAGGCCGAATCGCATCCGCACGCGAAGCCGAAGGTTGGCGGAGACATTTATAGCATGAAATTTCTCGGATCATCCCGATAGCAAAGAGTCTCAAGAGGCCGAAGACGAGAGAATCGCAGAAGGAAAGAGTACAGCCAATCTGGACCCATACGAGGCCGGATTCTTGACGGCAGTTGTACTCGGGGGCGCTTGGTTTGGAATCTATAGGCTGAGCAATCCTAAACAATGACCGTTAAGAATAAACAGAGACGTGGCCTGAAGGACCGCGCTGATGCCGATCACACCTGCTGGTCTCCGAGTGTCTTAGCCCTTCCCTTCCCTAGCCTGGTCCTCAGAATCCGAAGGTGCTTCCCTGGCGGGCCCTTTCTTCGTAGGCAGCTGCTTCCGCCGATCCAGTTCTTCGAGCCACTTCGGAAAGCTTTCGCGCAGTCGGTCATCGCCGGCGGCCAGCTCCTCAAGAATCTCGCGGATGCTCTTGATCTCGGACATATCAGCGCGGATGAGCGCGGCGACCCGTATTGGGCATGACCTGGACGACCTGGCCGCAGTGAGGACAAGGCACATCGGTCAGCGTGTCCATCTCGAGGAACACTTCCGGAAAGTCGATCTCGACACGGATCCACCGTTCGCAGCGCGGGCACGGAACCTTAACCAGGTCGAACTCATTCTGCATGGGCGCAAGTCTACAAGTTGATACCGGGGTGTGCAATCTCCGTGCAGTCACTTCCCTTCCCTGCTACGCTGAAATCGTGCCCACTCCTCGGACCTGGTTGCCGCGCGCTGAAGAGATCCTCGCGATCCTGAAGAAGTCCAGCGCCGACGAGCTCGACCGCACGGCGATCGAGATGTTGTTCAAGATCCAGCGGCGGACTGCCCTGCTGCTGATGGACCAAGTGGGCGTCATCAAGCACGGCCTGCGTCACTCCGTCTCGCGCACTTCCCTGCTCTCCTGGGTCGAGCAGATCGTGGCCAGCGAAGGTCAGGAACTCGAGCGCCGGCAGCGCGTCTCAGCACAAATCTCTGAAGATCTGGCCGAGCGGCGTGCCACGCGGCAGGCCTTGGACGAGGCCGGGAAACCTCCCAGGAGCTTTGCCATCACCAGGGAGATCCTCTCCGCCTCAGTGGATTCCCTTCCCCCGGAGATTGAGATCACACCAGGCCGGATCGTCGTTTCGTTCAACCCTACGGACCCCGATACAGCCTGTCGGCTGCTCTATCAACTGGGCTTAGCGTTGTCCAACGATTTCGACAGCTTCCTGGCCGTCCAGCAGGTCGGTATTACCGCCGGTAATACGGTCGGTCCGACGGTGGGTCATACGACTGTCTAACCGTCCAACTGACCAGCCGGTTTGTGGAACCATAATTGGTACTTACGCGCTTCCAGCCGAGCGGTTAAGCTTCCGTATATGCCGACGATTGTTGCTATAGCCAACCAGAAGGGCGGCTGTGGGAAGACCACTACGACCATGCATCTGGCTGGAGGTTTGTCCAGCATTGGGTACAAAGTGAAGGTCGTAGATACGGACCCACAGGCGACTGCTTATATGTGGGACTCGAAGGACAGTCTGACGTTCGAAGTGCAGGCTGTACCTGAGGGCGCACTGAAGAAGGAACTGACGAAGATAGCGACGGAAAACCACACAGACATCGTGCTGGTGGACTGCCCGCCGGGATTGTCAGGCGCGACGCGGATCGCGCTGATGGCCTCCAACGCGGCCATCGTTCCGATCAGGGTAGGGAAGGGCGATTACGAAGCCACGTTGCCGTTCCTGGATTTGATGAAACAGGCGCTCGATGCCAACCCGCAGCTGAAGGTGATGGCGTTCATCAACGCCCGCGCCAACTCCGCGATCGACAAGCAGGCCCGCGACTTTGCCGTGAAGACCTTCGCGGAGTTCGCCAATGTAACCGTGCTCAAGACCGAAGTGCCCAACCTCGCCCTGGTGCAGAAGACCCACTTCCTCGGAACCACGATGTTCGATTTCAAGGGTGCGCGCAATACCAAGGCGCTGCACACCTACAACCACCTCATCAAGGAGATCCTCGAATGTCTCAGCAACCAGTGAAGCTCGACGAGCTGCCGCCGCTGCAGAGAAGGGAATTACCCCAGAGCCCTCTGAATGCTGCGGTTCAACCCATCCGGTCGGAGGAACCGGAGCCGGCGCCCGTTGCTGAGGTCAAAGAGGGAACTGTCGTCGCCTACGTTCCTCACGCGGTTTCCCGTGAGCACCTGGTCAGCTGGAGCTGCAAGATGCCGCTCCGCCTGCGCGAGAAACTCGAGCAGATCGCCAAGGATTACGACACCAACATGACCAGCATCGTCGTTGATCTGCTGGAGATCAACCTGCCGAAGATCCCGCGCAAGAAACGGTAGTGTGCAACCTCCGTGCAGTCTCAAGCAGGCCCGTAGGGAAGTGCTAAGTTATTCTCCAGCAACAAGAAGGCCTGGGTCTCTGCCCAGGCCATTCTCACGCTCTCAACCTCATTGCGCACTGTAGCACTGTGCAAAGTGCTGGCGCTGGCGATGGCCTACTGCAGCCTGCGCTACGGCACGGCGATCGGTGCTCCGGCGGGAACGGCTCCGTGCGCATAGACTACCAATTGGCCATTCCGAGGAGAGAGGCGCCGAACGCGTCTTCTGCGACTATCGCGAACTCCTTCGATCCATTCAAAATTCCTACAATCCACAAGTTTCCGCGACCGAGATGGAGATCCTGACGCCGATCGTGAACGCCGAGGTGCTGATCCTGGATGACCTCGGGGCGATCCGTCCGAGCGAGTGGGTTTGGGACACGGTTTCTCTCGTCCTGAACGCACGCTATAACGCCGTCCGGACGACGACCATCACAACCAACTACGCCGTCCTGCCACTGGGTGCCGGAGGCATGAAGCAGGATACGCTCGGCGATCGCATCGGCGAGCGCATGCGTTCACGCCTCCTCGAGTTGTGCCGCGTGGTCGAGATCAAAGGCGTAGATTATCGCGCCGGACTCGACAAGAAAAATCCTACCCCGACTCGGGTGAAGTAATTTACCACGCTTCAGCGGGAAGGGAAGGGAAGTCACTGCCCACAGATTTAGCGCACGGCGTTGAAGCTTTGGCTACAGGGGCGGCCGCGGATGCGGACACGCAGATGGCTGCCATAGGATGAAAAGAGAATGGCTCCAAATAATTCCGGATTAGGACGCATTCTCCTACTCGCAGTGTGCGTTGCTCTCGTTATTTTCATCAATCGACGCGTCCACGGGCCCGGGCGCAAAAATGTTCGCCGGGTGTGTGCGGTGGGGGAAGTGAGACTTTGCAATTGCAGCAGATCTTGCCTGCCAGTCGCATCCTGGTCGTCGAGGATCGTTCTCCGCCCATGCCGGGATTATAGACCGATATTCGCCGTCTGTTCCCCGTGTGGATTTTCCTTGGAGATTTGGAAGCTGGCCGTACGGGCGCGAGCAAAATGAGGTACTATCTGGCCTCCGTTGCTATTGACACTCGATATCGACAGTCGATATTGTAAATCTGCCATGGCAAAGTCCGCTGAGCTTTTGCAAGGAACACTCGACCTGCTGATTCTCCGAACGCTCGAACTCCAGCCACTCCACGGTGTGGGAGTTGCCGACCGGATCGAACAAGTCACAGGTGGCGTATTCGTGGTGGGCCCCGGCTCTCTATTTCCCGCGCTCCATCGGCTGGCGGAACGCGGCTGGATCGAAGGACAGTGGGGAGAGCTGGACAGCGGCCGCCGGGCCAAGTTTTACACCTTGACGCGGGCTGGAGCGGCGCAACTGGCTCAAGAGAAACAAAACTGGCGTCGAGTCCTCACTGCTGTCACCCAGGTTCTGGGGGAGGAGGGTTGACCTATGTCGTGGGCAAGTCACATCAAGCATTTGTATTGGCGACTCCGCCATCCCGCCAGATCGGAGGCCGAACTTGCGGAAGAGGTCCAATCCTACTTCGACGTTGTGGTCGAGCGCCAGATGTTGCTTGGGTTGTCGCGAGAGGAAGCAGAGCGTGCGGCCAGGCTGAAGTTCGGCGGCCCAGATCGGGTGAAGGAAAGGGCGAGGGAGGGACGCACCGGCGCCGAGATCGAGACGACCCGGCGGGATTTTCGCTACGCCATGCGGGCGCTGAGGAAGAACCCGGGATTCGCAGTGGCGGCCGTACTGTCGCTGGGGCTCGGTCTTGGAGCCAACACCGCCATCTTCACGCTGGTGAACACAGTCATGCTCAAATCGCTGCCTGTGAAGAATTCCGACCGGCTGTTCTTCATGGACAGCGCCGGCGGACGCGACCACGGTAACGCTCCGCCGTATCCGTGTTATGAACGGATGCGCGACAGCAACCACTACTTCTCCGGGATGGCGGCGTTCAGCAGCGACCGATTCAAGGTAACGATCGATGGCGCGCCGGAGCAAATCAACGGCCAGTATGCGTCCGGCTCATTCTTCAACGTTTTGGGCGTAGGCGCCATCGTGGGGCGGGTGATGACACCGGAAGACGATTCGAAATTCGGAGCCGGCGAACCACAAGGCGCTGTCGCGGTAATCAGCTACGGGCTTTGGAAGAGGCGATTTGGCGGCGACCTGTCCGTCATCGGAAAGTCCGTTCAGGTTGGTGAAACATGGACAACAATTGTTGGCGTTACCCCGCCTGGCTTTAGCGGCCTGGAGCCCGGATTTCCCTCCGACATAACGATTCCCATCGCACTGAATCCGGGGGTTCGATCAAAGGCGATGTGGTGGTTCGGCGTGGTGGGCCGCCTGAAGGATGGCGCGACGCCGGAACAGGCTCGCGCCGAGCTGGACGCGACCTTTCAAACCTATCTGAGTGAGATTGGAATGAAAGGCGACCAGCATTTCAATGGAATCGCCCTCATTCCGGCTGCGAAAGGGTTCGATGGGCTGCGGCAGCGCTTTGGGAAACCACTGCTGATCGTGATGACGATTGTTGGATTGGTGCTGTTGATTGGCTGCGCCAACGTGGCGAACCTGCTGCTGGCGCGGGCGGGCGCGCGCCGCGGAGAGATCGCCCTGCGACTCGCCATGGGCGCGAGCCGGTCGAGGCTCATCCGCCAGCTCTTGACCGAGGGTATGATGCTTTCCACTATCGCGGCCGGCGTTGGTGTTCTCTTCGCGAGATGGGGCGTGTCTGCATTGGTGGCTCTCTTCTCCGGCATCCGAGGGCGGATCGTTATCGAGCCGCATTTCGATGGAGCGGTGGTTGTCTTCATCTCCGCCGCGGCGCTGGCCACAACCTTACTTTTCAGCATCGCGCCGGCCCTCTACACCTCGCGTGCGGATGCGGCAAGGCCCGGGGGAAACGTTCCGGCCGGGCTGGCTGGATTTCGCTTCGGCGCGGGCCAGGTCCTGGTGGTGATTCAGATCATGTTGTCGGCAGTCCTGCTGTGCGGGGCGGCATTGTTCCTCAGGAGTCTGCATAACCTGACCCATCTGGATGCCGGATTCCAGCGCAAAAGCATTCTCACCATGCAGGTGGACGCAACTTTGCCATGGGGCGGGCACAAACCGAGTTTGGAGGCCGAAGAGGAATATGGCCGCGTGGGGCGCATGTGGGAAGAATTGCTCGATTCGGTTCGCGCCCTTCCGCAAGTAGAGGCGGTAAGCGCGTCCTCGATGGCTCCCCTCAATGGACGCTACCGCGGCCTCGTAATGAAGATCTCCGGCGAACCTGCCGGCACGGAATTCCGACACAGCACCAGCCTGAATGAGGTCAGCAGCGGCTTCTTCGATGCCTTCGGCGTTGCGCTGTTGGCTGGCCGCTCGTTCACTCCTGGCGATCGCGCGAGTTCTCCAAGGGTGGCCATCTTGAGTGAGACCGCAGCGCACGCGGCGTTTCACGATTCGAGCCCGCTGGGACGCCGCGTGACGTTCCCCGGGCAAGACGTCACGGCGGAGTACGAAATCGTCGGGATTGTGCGCGACGTGCGATACGCCAGCCTGCGGAAGGAGGCGGAGCCGATGGTTTACCTTCCCATCGAACAGGCTATCGCTCCGTTGCCGGGGGTGGCCGTGGCGGTCCGCTCAAGGGATGCCGACGGTGTGTTGTCCGTCCTTCGCAGCAGGGCACGGGAAATCGTGCCGGGAGGATTCATCACCAACGTCGCAACGGTGCGCCAACTGATGGATGACTCGCTGCTGGTGGAACGGCTGCTCTCAATTCTCGCGAACCTCTTTGGCGGTCTTGCGTTGTTGCTGGCCGCGGTCGGCTTATACGGCATCATATCGTTCACCGTGATTCGGAGAACGCGTGAGATCGGCGTGCGAATCGCGTTGGGAGCGCAGCGAAGCGCGGTGCTCTGGATGGTTCTGAGCAAAACGATCGGCCTCGCAGCAATTGGGCTCGCATTGGGAATTCCGTTCGTGTTCCTGGCGAAGCGATACATCGACAGCGAGTTGTTTGGTCTTCACACGCAGGATCCGCTTGCCATTGCAGGCTCCGCGCTCGCTTTGACGTCCGTCGTGTTGGCGGCTGGAATATGGCCGGCATGGCGCGGGAGCCGGTTGGACCCGATGACTTCGTTGCGACAGGAATAGTCGACGCAACACGACGGCATCACTCACGGTTGCACGAGACAAATCCGTGGGCACTTTCTAGAGCGCACGTAGGCGGGTTTCCGAAGCCTTCATGTCACATCGCATCCTTGATTCTTGTTAGTGCCGGATTACCCGCTGTCCGAACCGCATTCTGAATGGGATGACCCGCCGAGCTCCGCAATGCTGGCAGGGGCCAAGCACGCCTGTCGGATTATTTCGCAGTCTTCCTCGCCCTTGCCCAGCGAGCCTTTTGCGCTGCCGCAATCCTGGCGCGGGCTTCTGGAGAGAGCAGGCGCTTCTTCGGCGCAGACTTGGCAGCGATTTTGTTTTTACGACCATTCTTGCCGGTTCCGGTTAGAATTGCCCGGACCTGTTGGAGTCTGCCGATTTCGGCATCAATCTGTGCGAGTATGCCTTGCGTTTCCATCGTCAAAGTCTATCAATGAAAAGCGGGTTCAAGTGGCAGGTAAGGTCGCAAAGAGTCTGGCACGATTCATTGAGCCGATGGAGTGTCTGCCCGTGCCTAAACTGCCGGCAGGCCGGGGCTGGCTATACGAGATAAAACTCGATGGCTGGAGGCTTGAGTCCGTGAAGACGGGCGGAAAGGTCATTCTCTACTCGAGACGCGGCAAGTCCTTTAACTCCCAATTCAGAGACATCGCCAGTGCTCTGAGCTATCTTCCCGATGAGACGGTCATAGATGGCGAAGTTGTCGCAATCGATGAAAACGGCAGGCCAAACTTCAATCTCCTTCAAAACTTTCGTTCAGCCGGCACGAACATTCAGTATTTCGCTTTCGACATCCTGATGCTTAAAGGCAAAGAACTCACTCGCCTGCCGCTTTCAGAGCGGCGGCAGGTTCTCGCCTCAGTCATCAAGCCGGATACGTATGTTGAAATCTCAGAGGCATCCGACAGACCGCTCTTGGAAATGGTGACGTTCGTCCGTGAGCATTCGCTTGAGGGCATCGTTGCGAAACATGGTGACAGCGTTTATCAGCCCGGATTGAGAACCGGCCTTTGGTGCAAGCAACGCCTCAACCGCGGGCAGGAATTCGTCGTCGGAGGGTTTGTGCCAAGTCACCTGGGCATTGATTCGCTCGTTGTAGGGTTCTACCGAAGCAAGGATCTCTACTATGCAGCCCGTGTGCGTGCCGGATTTATCCCTGCAACGCGCCTGAAGGTCTTCGAGGCGATTAAGCAGCTGAAGACGCAGAAATGCCCATTCGTAAACCTGCCAGAGAAAGAGGCAGGAAGATGGGGCCAGGGATTGACGGCAGAGAAGATGAAGCTATGCGTCTGGGTAAGGCCAGAAGCCGTAGCGCAGATAGACTTTTTGGAATGGACGGGAGCGAATCATCTGCGGCATACGAAGTTCGTCGGCCTGCGTGATGACAAGGATCCGCACAAAGTAGTGCGGGAGACGTGACGCATCCGCAGTTTGTCACACATGCCCAAATCGTAACGACTGACATCATCGCCGAAGCGCGTTTCGACACCACACGGAGCGCCTGGAAACGCGCTTTGCCCTGTTAACCGGCCAATCGGTGCCCATTTTCATTCAGTTGGTAGGAAGTTTTCTTATTTCGGCGAGGATCTTGATGAGGCGTTTTGAGAGCCTGAGAAGCCGATTGCGAGCACAACCGTTTGGGAGAGAGCGGCGGAACATCTCCATGACATGTTGAGCTACGAGTAAGGAGTCGATGAGGCCATCGATTCCTGTGCGCATGGGCGCGAGTGAGGTTTTGGGCTGGGGAGCCAGATGCCTGGGTTTGGATCGAGCCAGTTCAAACTCCCTCTGCAGATCGGTCAAGGTGACATCCACATAGCGCATGGTCATGCGAGGACTGGTGTGGCCGAGCAGTTTCATCACGGCTGCAAATCCCACGCCTGCACGGACCATTTCCGTACCGTAGGTATGCCTCATCTGGTGAGGGACGATATCTGTGGGAAGGGCGACAGAGTAGCAGACCATGTGCAGGTACTCGCGAAGCCGGGCGAGGAAAGATTCTTTCGTTCCCGTCCAGGCTAGGAGCCGTTCATCTGCTGGCAGCGGATCCAGAGAGCGGAAGAATCGCAGTCGGTGTACGAGGTCACGGACGAAGGCATCGACGGGGACCATGCGTTCGGTTTTGAGCTTGCCGAGGGGAACATGAATGGCCCATTGGTTAGGGCCGGTGCCGCGCAGGCAGTCATAAGACAGATCGACGCATTCGCCGATACGCATGCCGGTGTGGCGGAGCAGCAGGAAGACATTTCCGACCAGATCGTTGCGGCGGAGGAACTCCTGCTGTAAAACCTGATCTTGCTCTGCGGTGAGCGGCCGAGGCAGACTCTGCGGTGTGCGCGGAATATCTTCGCGGCGCAACAGACGAGCGAGTTCGGCAACCTGGCTGGTCCACGCCAGTTCGCTGAAGATGGCGCGCAGAGCGATGAATCGGCCGATGCAGGTCGTGGTGGCCAGAGGCGGAGTCTGTGCACGCAGGCTGGCCATCCATCCGAGGATGTGCGGATCGCGGCGTAGTTGCTCGAGGCGAGTAAGCTCTGGGTATGTGGCGCCGACATAGACGAGGAAGCTGCGCACCGCGATGTTGTAGTTGCGTGTGGTGGCAGGACTGAGCGCGGTGGAAAGAGACTCGACGGCGCGCGCCATGGCCGAAGCCAGCGGATGCTGGAGCGGGGGGCGACGCCAGCGCTTCACGAAGAGATCCTCGGCTGTGGATGGATGCACTGCGCTGAGGCGCGGGCGTACTGAAGGTAGACGTCCTGCGGAGAGACCTGCACATAGTGCAGAGTGGTTTGGATGTCGGCGTGACCCATCAACTGCATAAGCGCAGGCAAGCTAATGCCGGCGCGCACCATGTCGGAGCCGAACGTGTGTCGGAAGCGGTGAGGGTTCGCAAGCTGGATGCCCGTAGCGCGGCGATGGTGACGAAACAGGGAACGTAATCCCGCGGGTGTCATGCGTTGGCCACGCGCAGGCCCTTTCAGCACCACGAACAGTGCAGCCGAGCAGGGATCAGGCCGTTCCAGACGCAGATAGTGATCGATCAGTTGAGTGGTCTCAGGTGCGAGAGGAAGGAAGCGCAGCTTGTTGCCCTTGCCGCGTACGCGGAGCTGTCCCTCCGAGAGCAGTACATCGTCGCGGTTCAGGGCCATGACTTCGGCAGAGCGGAGTCCGTGCATGAGCATCAAGCCCACGATGGCCAAATCGCGCGCGTTGCGGAAGCTGGACCAGAAGCGAGCCACTTCGTCGACCGAAAGAGGGACGATGGTAAGCTTGGGTTCCCTGACGCGCAGTCTGCTGAGCTCGAACCGCGGCCGGCCCAGGCCCAGTGGCCTGCGGTGCAGGTAAACCTGCTGGAAGCCATGCGCGGCCTGACAGGGAGCATCGGGGAACTCATTGCGGATGGCGCGATCGGCACAAGCCACACGGTCGTTGATGGTAGGTGCAGAAGGCGGAGGTTGGAGGCTGGACTGGAAGCGCACGTAATCAAGCAGGGTCGATTCGGTGAGGTCGTCCTTGGAAATATCGCCGGTGTGATGAACGCTCTCCCACCAGCGCACGAAGTGCAACAGGCTGTTTGCGTAGCTATAGAGGGAAGTGTTTGCGAGGCGGCGGACATAGTCGCGATCCAGGTAGCGATTAATCCATCCGACACCTTTACCGGTGGATTGCTCGACCACTTGAAACGGGCTGTGTGCGCCTGATGGGGTCTTCTGATGGATGACGCGAAACTTCATGGCTGCGCGGCCTCCACGAGAGACTGGAACTGCCGCGCGTCTCCGCCCTGGACGAAGAAGGAGTTAGGATCTTGTCCTTCTGGCAGGAGGACGCGGCGAGCAGTGATGCCGTGCGCACCGAGACGATGAGCTAACTGGTCGGCGGCCAGTTGGCCGCTCTGGTTGGCATCGACGTCGAAGGCGAGATGGACAGTTCGCGAGCCGTCGTACAACTGGCGGAACTGATCTGTGTTGAGATGTGTGCCCAGCGAGCAGGTGACGTTTTGAAAGCCCGCCTGTCGCAATACGGCATAGTCGAACAGGCCCTCGACAACAATGACCTC
>Ga0207098_10025_pt2 | contig 38947 bp, 33 predicted proteins | sample Alteio_BWMinHeat_84_FD_153548 | JGI IMG/M metagenome (GOLD analysis project Ga0207098, IMG submission 153548) | Enriched cells from forest soil in Barre Woods Harvard Forest LTER site, Petersham, Massachusetts, United States -... | ecosystem: Environmental > Terrestrial > Soil > Temperate forest >...
ATTGGTTATACCCCATAATGGAGTTGCCCTTAAAAATAGCTGTTCAGCTCGACCAGGTTGCAAGTGGGGTTTCGGGGCCCTGGGCCACATCTTTTTAAATGGAAAACAAGCCCGTACAAGACTGAGTTCGACGAGAGATTGCTATAGCGCCGCGCTATTAGAGTGACCATGCGGTACCGCTCTAGCATCGTCAACGTGAAAGGTGTACTGGCTTACTTTTGAAGTTCTTATAACTTTGGTTCGATAACTTGGATTGGCGATGGCGGCTGTTCTCCTCGAACGGTCCCTGGATAAATACGCCGTAACTTAACCCCAAAGCGCCGGTGCACCCACTGGGCTTCCTTTAACACCGAGAGGGACAATTCAATGCGGAAACTTATTCTCTGCCTGGCATTAACCAGCTTTGCGGGGCAAGCTTTTGCCCGTCATCATCACCCGGGTGGCACCCACACGGTAACGCCAAGTGCGGGGACGGGCGGCACTATCAGTCCGGCCACGGCGCAGACCGTCAGCTCCGGCAACAAGACCAGTTTCACCGTCACTCCGAAGTCTGGCTATAAGATTGCCTCGGTCACCGGATGTGCGGGCACACTCTCCGGCAGCACCTACACGACCGGATCGATCACGGCAAACTGCACGGTATCGGCCAGCTTCGCTGCGAGTTCGGTGAGCTACACGGTGACACCGGCTGCAGGCACGGGCGGCACTATCAGTCCGGCCACGGCGCAGACCGTCACCTCCGGCAGCAAGACCAGCTTCACCGTCACTCCGAAGTCTGGCTATAAGATTGCCTCGGTCACCGGCTGTGCGGGCACACTCTCCGGCAGCACCTACACGACCGGATCGATCACGGCAAACTGCACGGTGTCAGCCACCTTCGCTGCGAGTTCGGTGACCTACACAGTAACGCCAAGTGCAGGTACGGGCGGCACTATCAGTCCGGCCACGGCGCAGACCGTCAGCTCCGGCAACAAGGCCAGCTTCACCGTCACTCCGAAGTCCGGCTATGAGATTGCCTCGGTCACCGGCTGTGCGGGCACACTCTCCGGCAGCACCTACACGACCGGATCGATCACGGCAAACTGTGCAGTGTCGGCCACCTTCTCGACCACTACAGCGAGTAACGGCAGCAATCACTACGTACTCAAGGGGGCAACAGGCAGCAATAACGGTAGTAGCTGGACGAATGCCTGGTCGGAGATGAGCCAGATCGGCTGGTCGAGCGTGGCCTGTGGCGACACGATTTGGATTGGCGGCGGAACTTACACCACTGGGTTGACGATCAACAAGACCTGCACAGCGTCTACTCCTCTTACCATTCAGAGCGTTCTTTCAACCGACTCTGTTCCCACCGCGGCTGCCGGATATACCAGCGCCGTTCTCAACAAAGTGATCATTCTCAACAGCGGCGTGAATTTGAGTGGCGGAGCCTTCGTTACCCTGAACGGACGCGTCGGATCCCCCTCGGAGAACAATTTCGGAATCTCCGTCCAGTGCAATGACACTGCCGGCGTGAAGGGCTGCAATGCCTTCAGCGGGGCCGGGAGTGGAAGCCTGACCAACTTTACCGTCACCTACGTGGAGATGTACGGACCGCCCTGCGTGCTGAATGAGGACTGCGGCGGCGGCGGAGCCAGCGGCTTCAATGTGGCTCCGGCCAGTAACAAGGTGGTCAACCTTCTCCTCGATCACGACTGGATCCACCAGTGGGGCGAAGCCATTCGTACCTGCAACTGGTCCAACGCCACCATTCAGTACACAGACATCGATACCACGCACAATGACGGCATGCAACATGAAGATGTCATGTACAACTACGCGCAGACCAACCTGACAATGCGCTACAACCGGATCTGGGGGTCGCCGAACGACGGTATCTTCTTCGATTTCGGGGGAACCAACGGTTTCTACTTCTACGGGAATGTCTTCTATGGCTCCGGCGGCGAATACATCGTGTTCAAGCCCGGCTACACCAACGCCCTGAACGTCTACGTCTACAACAATGTATTCGAAGCCAACGGCAACGGCGATTACAGCTGGGGATGGCTGGATTTCACTGGAGCCAGCTCCAGCAGCGGCGCAGTCGAGAACAACGTCTTCGAAAATGTTGCTTTTTCGGGCACGATGCCGTCCCCCAACTACAACGCCTATAGCGTAAGCTCCTACAAGGACAACGGCGCGCAGTCATTCGTGTACACGCCCGGCACCCAATTCGTGAATGAGCCCGACCCGAATGAATACACGGCCGCCAACTTCCAACTGACAGCAGCTGGACAGACGACGTTCGGTCGGGGTGTAGCCCTGGCGACACCCTACAACCAGAACCCCGCCGGTGCTACTCGCGGTGCCAGCGGCATTTGGTACATCGGCGCCTACTAGGAGCAACGCAGCCAACTCTAGCCGTACTTCAACTGAGTGCGCCAGGCCGGATCCGATCCTGGCGCGCTTTCCACATAATGTCATCCTCAACAGCATTGGCTCCGAACGTAAGCGCCTCGTTGTCTGGTGTCTCCCAAAACCCAAGGCGCGCTGTCATTTTTTGGCCTGCATTGATCCGCTATCCCTGAGACTGCAGATCCCTGGCCAGGCGTATTACTCTGCCCCTGAAAGGACCACGCTCTTGATAGGGACAACCGCAAAACGGCTTACTCCGTTCAAATTTCCCGATTTTCCAGGAAGCTTCTAGCACGGGGCGCCGGCCTATCACGGCTCTCTCTACGTCGATTCGACGAGCGAGGCCATCCCGCGCATCAGTCTCGAAGCGGAGTTTCGTCCCTCCGACCCGATCATGAGTTCCGCAGTGCCGATCGAATACGGAAGCGTCGACATCGCCGGAAGAAGTTATATCTGCCCTGTCGAAAGCATGGCCATCTCCTCAGCCCGAAGCTATCTGCCAAAAGAGGACCGGGATACCACGGTTCTTCGCCTCAACGAGGTTGTCTATACCAACTACCACCTCTTCGGTTCTACGGCTCGCGTACTGACCAACCCGCCAACCTACTGAGCGCTCAAGAGGACCATGTGGGGCGGGCGGCGCACCCTAACCCTCAGACGGTACGGTAGCCGCCATCTACTCCGTCGTTGCACGGTCTCGTCCGCTCATCTTGCTTTGATACATCAGCCTGTCTGCCCGGTGTATTAGCTGCTCCGCGGTTTTGCCCTGATGGGCGAGTGTGGCCCCAAGGGAGATCGAGAGTGATATCGCTTCGCCATCACTGGTGGAGAGCGAGATTCGCGCAGGCATCAGAACGCACCGCTTCGCCAGATTTGTCAGAATCTCGTGGTTTACGTTGCGGAGGATAGCGAGGAACTCGTCTCCGCCCCACCTGCCGAGATATCCGTGGGGCGCAGCCACCCGGCCACAGTCTTCCCTATTTCCTGCAAGGCGCGATCCCCGCACCCGTGCCCGTAGGAGTCGTTGATGGTTTTGAGCTCGTCCAGATCGAACGCCAGCACTCCAAAGGGATCCTCATGCACCTGGTATTCGGCCAGTGCGGTTCGAAGAGACATTTCGACGAAACGGCGATTGGGGAGTTGGGTGAGATGGTCGAGAAACGCCAGCCGCTTCATCACGTCAATCTTGCGACTCGTCTCCATCTGCGCTGAATCATCACTGAAAATTTCGATTGCCCCGACGATCGACCCATCGGCTTCCCGCAATGGCTCCGCTCGCACATTTACTGGAACCCGCCGTCCTTGCTTGTGCCTCAGGAAAACATTCGCCTCGTGCGACCTGCCGTCGTCGATGCATGCCGATAAAGGGCAACCGTCCTGGCACAACCTTGTCCCCTCATAATCGACGTGATACAAGATATCGTCCTGGCAGGACCGCCCCACCAGTCCCTGGGCTGTGTAGCCGCTCAACCGGAAGGCCCCTTCGTTCCAGTACAGGATGCGCCGGTCACGATCTACAAAGTTGACCCCATCGCTCATATGGTCGAGCAGTTCTTTATAGAATCGGGGGTCGGATAGAATCGTTGGGGATACTTCTTTCTATCTGGCGCAGCAAATTTGGTCTGTCGCTATTTGACCTTAGCCACAACTTCCCGCGATTGACTGTGAGCTGGCTCACACTGGCATCGGCGCGTGACGCATGCCATCAGCATCGGTGCGCTCGCGCCGTCAAACATGCCCGGGAGGGCCGGAATTGCGGATCCTACGATTGCGTTTGGAGCGCGGAGTTCGGTCAGAATGAAAGGGCGGTGCCGAGGGGGCGGGTACGCGGTGGTTGTGGGCTGCGGGCAGAAAAATCGCCTCCGAAGGAACTCGTCGCTTCTGAGGCGCTTGTACCAAAAACAAGAGAGCAAAGTGGGGGCCAGTAGCCAGCACTGGAGGTCGGTAGTGCGCGGCTACTGGCGATCCCTACACAAACGAGATCAGCTGCGGCTTCCCCTTTCCACGGCTGCCTCGTGTCTCCCGGCTCTAAGAGAGGCCTTTACTTACTGCCTCCCGAACCATGTTGACAACTGGAGTGTCTCGTACCTGAACGACGCGTACCGTGACGGCTGTCACAGGGGGTTCGGGTCACTTTTCCACTGTTTCAGAATGGGACTTTTCCTGCCCTTGAATCGGTTCATCGCACATTGACAAAGGGCGACTGCGGCCCGGAGAATCGGGTTCAGTTCATGCCATCGGAAGGCGTCTCAGTGACCGCACTCATCACCTCCAATCTTGGCAATATTCCGCTGCTCAGCCGCGGCAAGGTGCGCGATTTATATGCCATCGGCGACGAGCTCCTGCTGGTGGCAACCGACCGCATTTCGGCATTCGATCATGTGCTCGCCACCGGAATTCCCGGCAAAGGCAAGATTCTCACCCAGATTTCCCTTTTCTGGTTCGACCTTTTGTCAGACATTGTTCCCAACCACGTGATTACCGCGAAGGTACGGGAGTTCCCCGCCGCGTTGCAACCGTTTCATGAACAACTGGAAGGCCGGTCCATGCTGGTGAAGCGGGCAAACATGTTTCCCGTGGAATGCGTGGCGCGCGGCTACCTCGCCGGTTCGGGCTGGAAAGATTACCAACGTACCGGTGCGGTGTGTGGCATCGCGCTGCCAACAGGGCTCGAGGATGGATCGCGCCTGCCGGAGCCTCTTTTCACGCCGGCGACCAAGAGCCAGGATGGGGCGCATGACGAGAACATCTCGTATGCGGAAATTGAAGCGCGCATCGGGGCCGCAGAGGCCGCGGAACTGCGGCGGCTGACCCTGGCGATCTACGCCAAAGCGGCCGCCCATGCCGAGTCGCGCGGGCTCATTCTTGCAGATACGAAATTTGAATTTGGAACGGTGGGCGGGAAGATCATTCTCGCCGACGAGGTATTGACGCCGGACTCCTCCCGCTTCTGGGATGCTGGCGCGTGGAAGCCCGGCGGCGCACAGCCCTCCTTCGATAAACAATTCGTACGCGATTATCTCGAATCCATCCGCTGGAACAAGCAGGCGCCGGCACCCGGCCTGCCACAGGATGTCGCCGAGCGCACGCGGGACAAGTATCTTGAAGCCTTCCACAGGTTGACGGGGCGGCATCTGACGTAGGGACTAGGGACGTAGGTATATAGGATCTGGCGGTTTTTCTGGCTCGACTGAGAGTCGAGCTCATTCGCAAACCGATTCGAGACAACCGGTTCTACGTTCTTTGGAGCGGAGTTATGACGCTGGTCGATTGGGCGGTGGTCATCATCATGGTCGGAGCCGTGATCGCGGGCATGACCCAGGGATTTTTCCGCTCGGTGTGTTCGCTCGCCGGGCTGATTTTGGGTCTGTCGGTGGCGGGATGGAATTATGGCCGGCTGGCAGGAATTTTTTTGCCCCTGGTTCGCTACGCCGCGATCGCCGACGCAATTGCGTTTCTTCTGATCGCGCTGCTGGTTATGGTGTTGTTTGGGCTGATCGGAAACCTGCTCGCCAGGGCGTTCAAGATGATTGGCCTGGGGTGGCTGGACGGAATCGCGGGAGGCATTTTCGGTTTCTTTCAAGGGGTTGTGCTGGTGGTTGTGTTCATCCTCGTAATAGTGGCGTTCTTTCCGCAGCAGGAATGGCTCGCCGAGTCGAATCTGCCGCGCATGTTTTTTGGTGCACTGCACGTGAGCACTCACATGACCCCATCGGAGTTGTCGGGGCGCGTTCACACAGGGCTGCAATCGATCGAAGAAGAATCGCAACACCTGCTGCATTCCGAACACAATTGATTTCCGACTTTTTCCACCGCGCCACAAACGAGTAATATGACAGTTTAGTAAAAACATAAAGAGGTGCACGTGAGACGGGAACTGGATAGCCTGGTTACGCAAATGCATTCCAGCGGGATCCGCTATGAAGATGCAGTACGCGAATTCAAGCGGCAATATCTTCGGGAGGTGCTGGTAGCGAACCGGGGGAACCAGTGTAAAGCTGCAGAAGAATTGGGGATGCACCGCAACACACTGAGCAGGACGATGGCCGAATTGGGGCTGAGCCTGGCCGAGGTTCGCGCCGGCCTCAAGCGTCCGCCGCGCAGCGAACGTCCTGTATTAAGCACGGCGCGCTCCGGCTACCGCCAGGGCTGAACGCCGCTTCTCAAAAAAGATGCAGGTCAAAGCGAGAGAATCTGTGCGCGGTTCGATGGATGAGAGTGGGCCGCGGGTCGCCATCGCACCGGGATTCGGGTGGGATGAGCAGGACGCGTACCTGTTCGACGTCGATGGCACGCTGCTGCGCAGCCGCGACCGGATCCACGTGAACTCATTCGCGTCGAGCGTGCAGCGAGTTACGGGATTCGAGGTAACGTTGGCCGGCATTGTCCTGCAAGGGAGCACGGATACGGGCATCCTGCGCGAGGCATTCAGCCAGGCCGGTATCCCCGCGGAAGTGCTCGAGACGCACACGGAAGCCATCCTCGAGGCTATGGGCAAGACAGTGGCGGAACAGCGACACGCCCTGGACCTGGTACGCATGCCGGGAGTGGAAGAGGTTCTGCGCCATCTTGCGGCGCGCGGCGCGCTGCTCGGGGTGGCTACGGGCAACCTGGAGATGATTGGCTGGATCAAGGTGGAGCACGCGGGGCTGCGCGAATGGTTTCGGTTTGGCGGCTTCAGCGATCATTTTCCGATCCGGTCTGAACTGATTGGACACGCCGCGAGCAAGGCGCGCGAGATGGCCGGAGCTGAGGCAAAGGTTTGTGTCGTGGGCGATACGCCGCGCGATATCGAAGCGGCGCGCGCCAATTCCCTGCCCGTGATCGCGGTGGCGACAGGCCGATACAGCTTTGATGAATTGAATCCACTGGGGCCCGAGGTCTGCACCACGTCGCTGGCCGATCTCCTGGCATTCAAAGGGACCACGGCATGAGAATGGGGCCATGGAATGCGCGAGGATTAATCGCCTGGGTGCTGGCGGCGGCCGTGTGCGCGGCGCAGGAATCGCCGCCGGCCAACCCCCAGCCAACGACCAGGCCGGCAGCGGAATCCCCCGCGACTCCAGGTTCAGCGACGGCACCTCCGGCCACGCCCGCGACGGCACCCGGCGGCAACGCGGCCCCTGGGCCTGGGCAGCCTCCCAGCGAAATCCGAGAGGCGCGGCAGCCTACCGAGAGTGAGCGGCGGCGGGCGGCGAAGCTTTATCTTTCGGCCGCAAAAGACTACCAGAAGGGCGAGTTTGAAGCGGCGTTGCGGCAGAATGAGCAGGCAGCTTCGCTCGATCCGGCCAACGGAGATTATCGCCTCGCGGCGGATATCGCGCGCAGCCACGCGGTAACCGCGCTGGTTCAGACCGCGGCCCGCGCTCGCATCGCCGGCGATGCAGCGGCGGCTCATGCCGCACTCGCCCATGCGCTCGAGATCGACCCGCACAACAGCCAGGTCGCAGAGCATCTTGCCGGCACGGCAGCCGCTGCGCCGGCAGCTGAAATGAATCCAGCCAACCGGAGTGCGGTCGAAAACCTGGGAGAACTCGAACGCGTGGAGCCCAGCCCAGGGGTGCACAGCTTTCACCTCCACGAGAGCCAGCGCCAGATCATTCAGGCGGTCTTCAAGGCGTACGGCGTCGAGGCCACGATAGATGAGAGCATTCGTGGAACGGCGGTGCGTTTCGACGCAGACGACGCGAATTTCGCCGAGGCAACACGGGCGCTTTCGCTGGTGACCCGATCGTTTTTCGTGCCCATCGACCCGCACCGAGTGCTGGTGGCCTTCGACACTCGCCAGAACCGCATCGAATTTACGCGCAATGGCGAGGAGACGGTTTACCTGGCGGGACTGAACGCTACCGAAATGACGGATATGGGCAACCTGGCGAAGAATGTCTTCGAAGTGAGCCAGTCGGCGGTTAACCCAACCGCCGGCACGTTGACCCTGCGCGCTCCGGCGAGCCAGCTCAATGCATTCAATGCCACGTTCGACAGCCTCATGGACGGGCGCAACCAGGTGCTGCTCGACGTGAAGCTGATTCAACTCGCGCATAACAACCAGCGCACTACCGGAGTGCAGCTTCCGCAGCAGGTGACGGCGTTCAACATCTATGCGGAAGAGCAATCGATCCTGAATGCCAACGCGGCATTGGTGCAACAGATCATCTCGTCGGGGCTGGCCGCTCCCGGAGACATACTGACGATCCTGGGGATCCTGCTGGCGTCGGGGGTGGTCTCGAGCCCCATTTTTCAGAATGGGATTGTAGTGTTTGGAGGCGGACTGACGGCGACCGGCCTGACAGTTTCCCCTCTGACGATCAATCTCAATGTCAATTCGTCCGACTCGCGGGAACTCGATCAGTTCCAGATGCACCTTGGAGACGGGGAAGAAGGAACGCTGAAAAGCGGAACACGGTACCCCATCATGACGTCTTCGTTTTCGAACCTGGGAGGCGTCGGGCAGAACATTCCCGGCCTTAACACGCCGGGAACCTCGACCGGCCTCGCCGGAATTCTGTCTTCGCTGACCGGCTCCTCGGGGACGATTCCGATGATTGAGTATCAGGATCTGGGCCTGACGCTGAAGGCCACGCCCTCGGTGATGCGGTCGGGAGAAGTGGCGCTGAAAATCGATATGAAGATCTCTGCGCTGGCGGGCTCGCAGATCAACGGCGTGCCGGTGCTGGCCAATCGCGCCTGGTCGGGCGTAGTCACGGTGGCGCAGAACCAGGCCGTGGTGGTTGCCAGCGAAATGGACAAGCAGGAGAGCACCGCGGTGAGCGGAACGCCGGGCCTGAGCGAAGTCCCGGGGTTGAATAACATCACATCCAAAGATGTGCAAAAGAATTATGCGACGCTGGTGATCATCCTGACTCCACACGTGGTGCGCAGCCCGCGCCATAGCGACCACACCCCAATGATTCACGTGGATCCGAATTACCAGACGCGGTAGGGTGGCTCGATCAGGCTCACCCGGATGAGCCAAGGCGGGCTACCTGGTTTCGCGCGGCATCATCTTGACTGTCGCAGCGCGAGCGCGGGCGCCGATCATCGGGCTGAGGTACGGGCTGCCGCGGTATTTCGCCCGGTAGGCATCGTCGATGCGGTCGTTGATCGGGCCGTCCACCGGCTCGAAGGCAACTTCCTTTGTCATGCCGGCGGCGATGATCCGGCCCGCCTTCTGCCGCACCGCGGCCTGGTACCAACGAGAATTCTGCCCGTTGTAGCCGCGCGCGTAAACCGAGTCGTCTACCACGACGGACCAGATCCACGTCGGCGTACCGTAAGTCATCCCGTCCTCACGGAACGGCGCGATGTGGAGGTCATCGCCCTCACCAATCTTGCGCAGTTCATCTTTCGACCATGAAGTCATTTAATGCTTTCTCCATCTTCTCGGTGTGTCGGTGCTTCACTCTCCTCAAGAATGCGCGTCGCCCGGAGCGCCAGGTTCGATTCCGCCCCTGGTCTCTCTCGTCTCCTTCGTCTAGCGCATGACGTAGCCGCCGTCGACGGAAATCGACTGCCCGGTAATGTAACTGGCAGCTGAGCTGCAGAGCCATAGCACAGCATCGGCGATTTCTTCGGGCCGTCCCATCCGTCCCATCGGTACCAACGACTTCAACATCGCGTTCAACTCTTCTCCCTGACCTTCTGCAATCATCTTGTCGAACATGGGCGTCTGCATCATGCCCGGGCATACGTCGTTCACGCGAATGCCACGAGTTGCATATTCGAGAGCAGCGCTCTTGGTGAATCCAATCACTCCATGCTTTGCAGCATGGTAGGTCCCGCGTTGGTTGCCGCCGATAAGCCCTCCCAGCGAAGAGCAATTAACGATTGCGCCATTTCCTTGCTTGCGCATCTGTTGCAGCTCGAACTTCATGCAGCTCCAGACGCCGCGAAGATTGACTGCCATCACCCGGTCGTAATCATCGCGGGGAGAATCGGCAGTTTCCGCCAGAACACCCTGAATGCCGGCATTGTTATACGCAGCATCGAGCTTTCCAAATTTGCCGACAGTCTGCTTCACCATCGTTTCTACCTGGGCGTCATCTGAAACGTCACAGCGGACGGCCAGGGTTTCGTGACCTTTATCGGCGAGTCCATTCGCTGCGGCTTGCACTTCCTTCTCATTCCAATCAGCTAACACCACGGAAGCCCCTGCCTCCGCAAACGCCTTCGCGGTTGCAAAACCCAGTCCGGATGCTGCCCCTGTAACGAGTGCGACTTTGTTTTCAAAAGATATGTTCATAACGAATTCCATTCTTTTCCCACGCGTGGTATCTCGATTTCTTCAGAGTTCTCCGAGTTCCGAATGCCAAACCCTGATCGTACAGGCCGCTCAGTGGTGCTCCCAGGTGACGGACCAGTGTTCGTCGGGCCGAGCGGACCTGACGATCGAGCTTCGTTTCTGCATTGTTATTTCTCCTGTGCGGCATCACCCGTTTCACTTCGGATGTTATGGAGAGATGGATTCAGAACGCTTTCCCGATCCTGCCGATTCTTTGCCTGATTCTCTCTCGCAATTGAATTTTGTGCACACAGAGGAAGATTCCGCAGTAGGCTGGAAAATGGAGGAACCCGACGCACCATGGCGAGCCTGACAGAGAAACCGAGTGACCTGAACCGGGAGGCGATCGAAATGCGAAAGCAACTGGCCTCCAAGATTGCGTCGCTTGCGAAGGCGTCGGGAGAAAACCCGACGGCCATCCCGGATCTGGCGCTTTACCGGCGAGAGAAGCCGACGCCATGCTTTCATGCCACCTACGAGCCCAGCCTTTCAGTCTTCGTACAAGGCAAAAAGCGCGTCAACCTCGGAGGCAACGAATACCTCTGCGAAGGATCGTCATTTCTCCTCTCGTCGATCGAGGTTCCAGCTGTAGGTCAAATCGTCGAAGCCTCCGAACAGGTCCCGTTGCTCTCCATGTTTCTCCGGCTCGATATGCCCACCGTGCGCGAGGTCATCAGCCACGAGGATCTTCCCGAACCCAGAGTCTCGATTCAATCGCGTGGAATTGCCGTCGGTGAGACCACGGTCGGCCTGCTGAGCGCCTGCTCCCGGTTGATCGAGCTTCTGGAGACTCCCGAGGATATTCCGTTTCTCAGCCACCTGATCCAGCGTGAAATCGCGTACCGCATCCTGCGAACGCCGCAGGGAGAGCGGCTCCGCGCCATCGCGACGACAGGCAACCTCAGTCACAGGACGGCAAGAGCCATCGCGTGGCTCAAGGCCAACTACACAAAGCCGTTGCACATGGAAGAACTCGCGGAAGTTGCGCGCATGGGAGTGTCAACGCTGCACCATCAGTTTCGCGGATTGACGGCCATGAGCCCGCTCCAATACCAGAAGCAGCTAAGGCTGCAGACAGCTAGGCAGCGCATGCTCATGGACGGAATGGACGCGACGAGTGCGGCGTTTGAAGTGGGATATGAGAGCGTAAGCCAGTTCAACCGCGAGTATAGCCGTCTTTTCGGCCAGCCACCCATGCGCGATATCAAAAACCTGCGGGTGGGCGGACCTGCCGCCATGAACGTCGCTTGATACCAAATCGCCAACAGGCTCACACAAAAACGCGCTCAGCGCCACCACTCTGATCGCAGTTCCTCGCCTGTAACGACTTCTGAAGGCAGGCCTGGGGTAGGCGACCAGAGCTTCAGTCCCTCGATCGGCCAGATCTTCTCGATAGGCTGCCTCCAGTGGTGCAGAGCCAAATCGAAGAGTCCCCAGTGAATCGGCATGAGAAGTCCGTGGCTGCCCATGGCCTGAAAGCTGCGCAGGGCGCCTTCCGGTCCCATGTGAATGTCCGCCCACAACGGATCGAAGGCGCCAATCTCAAGCATGGCCAGGTCGAACGGCCCAAACTGCTCCGCGATTGGCTTGAAGCCCGGCCACTCCCCGGAATCGGCTCCATAGTACACACGGTGTTGCGGCCCAGCCAGCGCGAACGAAGCCCACAGCGTTTCAAGGCGATTGAACAGGCTGCGGCCCGAGAAATGCCGCGCCGGCAGAACCGTCACGCGCACCGAGCCCAATTGTGTGCTGTCCATCCAGTTCAGCTCAAGGCAGTGCGCCGCCGGCACACCGAGCTGCTGCAGCAGCCCGCCGACTCCGAGCGGCGTGATCCATTGCGCTCTCTTCACAGCGTCCAGCTGCGTCATCGCGCGTATCGTGTCAGCGCCCAGGTGATCGTAGTGATCATGGGAAACAATCACCGCGTCGATGGGTGGAAGTGCGCTCAAGGCCAAAGGAGCTTCGAAAAATCGCTTGGGCCCGCTCCACTTCGTCGGCGACGCACGCTCGTCCCACACCGGGTCAATCAGAATGCGAACGCCATCGATCTCGACGATCGAGGTAGCATGTCCCATCCAGGTGATGCGCAGTCCTGAATGCGGCCGAGTGGCGTAAGCTGTCGCGTCCGTGTGAAACGGACCCAGCGAACCACGTGGTGAGCGTGCCCTGGCTCCCAGAAAGAACCGCGGCCCCACCTTGAACATGATCGAAAGGCCGCCGACCTTGGTCGGCACGGGATTAACATAATGGCGGCCATTCCTCCGCGCAGGCTGAAGCAGCATGGCTATTCGATGCCCCGCGCGGGCAGCGGATTCCGATGCGCCGATACAGCCTTACATCCGCGGCTATCTAGCCCAACTTCCGCAGTTGCGGCGATAAGTCCTTTCTTAACAGCGCGGAGGTAGTGAAGTCTTCACTACAAATCTGCGCATTCGATGCTTGTCGGAAGGTCCATGCCGAGTCGCTGGAGCAAGATGGCTTGGTGTTCGGTGGGCCGGCTCACGCAGCGCTTGCGAATCGAGATGCCAGTGCGCGTGGGCAAGACCACGTCGACTAAGGCGATCTGTCCGAGTTCAGCAAAGATCTTTCGCGGTTCATCGCCGAGTCCTGCATCATGGCACCAGCGGCCAAACGTTTTCCAGAGCACATAGGTGAGAAAGCAAACCAGAATATGAGCCTGCACGCGGCGCTCGAGATGGTGCCAGACGGGGCGCAGAGACAGATCGCTCTTGTGGATTCGAAAGGCAGCCTCGGCCTCTGTCAGTTGCATGTAGGCACGCCAAAGCTCTTCTCCGCTCCAATCGGTGACGTTGCTGCGCAGCAGATAACAGCCCTCGCTCAGTCTGGCCCAATCGCGCCACTCTTCTCGCTTGCTCCACTCGAGGTGAGCTCCGCCGCGCGCATCGGTTTGGATGTGCACACGAAATAAGCCTGCAGCGCGGCTGTTCCGGCCCAGGAGCTTGCCCAGGCGTTGGGCCAGCAGCAGTGGGTCCTGCCTGCGCTGGCGGCAACTGGCGGCCATCTGTTCCAGCTTCTGTTCAATGCGCTGTTCGAAGCGATCGTGCATCGCGCGTTCCTTCAGGCGCCGCTCGGCACTGCGGCAAAGGATGAAGACCTCCTGCCCTTCTGGCCCAGGGCAGAGCATCACTTCCAACCCGGCGTGGACTTCACTCCATGTCTCGTCAAGTAACTGCTGCTCGAATTTACGCAGCATGCTCCTGGGTGTGCCCAGAATGTAACGCCGCCCACCCTTCTGCAGAAACTCAACGTTCTCTGTCGATACCATGCCACGATCCATCACCCAAATGCGGTTGGCCTGACCGTACTTGTTCTCCATGGCCGCGACCATCTCTTCCACCGTGGTGACGTCGCTGCGGTTGCCGGCGAACACTTCATATCCCAAGGGCAGCCCGCTGCGACTCACCACCATGGCAATGTTGACCTGTTTGCAGTCGGGGCGATGATCCCGCGAGTAGCCGCGCTGCGCCTGTGGGTTGGCTGCCGCTTCGCCCTCAAAGTACGTGCTGGTGACGTCGTAGAGCAGCAAGTCGTAGTCGAGCTGAAACAGCTCGCCCAGGCGCTGCTGAAGATGCTTCTCCAAGGCCGTCTTGTGCGGCAATAAGCGATCCAGGCTGCGATAGAGACGATCCTCGTTTACCTTTTCCGCCGGCACCCCCAATAACTCCGCCAGGGCGCTGGCTTCATAGGTGTGCTCCGCCAACCGCAGCTCACTGGAAGCTTCCACCATGCGCCCCAGCACCAGAATCTGCGCCATCACACTCCACGAAATCCCTTCCCGCCCTTGCGGCAACAACTCCTCGAGAAGCGCAGATAGACCCAGTTGACGAACAAGCGCCAATCCAAGCCAACAGCCGCCAAACTGACGACTGCGTTCCACCCGCACGCCGTGGATGTCGACTTCGACCCACTCCGGGCTGCTGCTCAGCGGCCGGAACAAATGCTCTTGTGCGGTGGAAGCCGGCTGTACCGCTTGTTGCACTCCAATGCGGCCATGCTCATCCAGTTCCCCAAGGTACGCGACCACCACCTGCCGCGGACCGCGCGCTGTGCGATAGGACTGCACCAGGGCCCAATAGGCGTGCCGCTTCCCGTTCTTCTCTCGGTAGCAGCGGCGCACATACATGGCGCTCATCCTACCGATCTTCTCCGCACTTGCAAGGGGGTAGGTCTTCACTACACGCCACTTCTGCGACGCTCAAGAAACACTCCCCTCAAACCTGCCTTGCAAACAAAGCCTTTTCCACTTGCCGTTCTTGAAAAGAGCGACTCAAAGTAGTCACAATTTCCTTGGCCTCGGTTAATGCTGCGGAAGTTCGGCTAGCGACCGGCTAGCCGCCCAGTTGAGGATCACGCAACTGATGCCGCATTCGGTCAGCGACCCGTAAGTGGCAGCCTTCTCCGCGCTCCCACAAAAACGCCTTCAACTTTGGCCGAGTGCAATTGTGCACGGCGGAGTTGAAGGCGTTTGTTTCAGTGTGGCGAAGGGCTTACTGGACGGCTACGCCGTCAAGCTTGGCCTGGTAAAGAACGATTTGCTTGAGCGTGTCGTAGGGGACAGCGCTGACCGGGATCTGGCGCCCATTGACCATCAGGACCGGGGTCTGGGCGACGTTGACGTCTTCGGCGAGCTTGACTGATGCCTCCACTTCCTGGTCGGTGGCGGGGGCTGAGGCGCAGACCGAGATCTTGGCGATATCGAGACCGGCCTTGGTGACCGCACTGTTCAGGGTGAGGGTTGCGCCGTCGGCGGTATTCAAACCGTCCTGGCCTTCGAAAACAGCGCTGGCGTATTGGAAGAATGCCGTGCTGCCTCCCTGATGGGCCACGCAAACGCCATAACTGGCGGCGCGCTTCGCTTCGGGATGAATCTTCTCGAGAGGATAGTTCTGGAAGACGATGCGGGCCTTGGGGAAATCGGTCGCCAGTTTCTCCATGTTGGCCTGGGCTTCTTTGCAGTGGGGGCACTGGAAGTCGGCGAACTCCACCAGTTCGAGATCCTTCGAGGCCGCGCCCTTATAGGGCCCGTTGGCCCTCTCCTGCAGTTCGGCGCGCATCCCGGCGTAGGGGTGCTCGCCAAAGGGCAGAATCTCGTCGGCGGCGATGATGTGCTTGCCGTCAGGAAGAACGATAAACTGCAGCGCCGAAGGCTTCTGCTTGCCGGTCTTGTCGCCGATGTAGACGACGACCTTGCTGTAGCCATCCAACGATGTCTTCATGATGGCCTGGACCTGCCAAACACGGGAGTCATCGTAGCCCCAGCTTTCCTGCAGAAAGGAGTTGACGACGTCCTTGGTTGGGGCCGTAGCGTTGAAATTGGCCGGGTCAGGCTTGGGAAAAACAGGTGGGGCAGCCGGCGCGGGCGTAGCCGGTTCCTGGGACGGCGCTCCCTGGGTTTGGGCAGGCGCGGTTTGAGCGGGCGCGGGCGGTACCTGCTGCTGGGCTGCGGCACGGACAATGGGGAACGCAAGGACAGCCAGCGAGGCAAGGCCGGCAACGAGGCGTAATTTACAGGTCAAACGAGTTCTCCTTCTGGGTCGTGTTTCGGAATCCGGATATCGCGGCCCGCGGGGTTCTCGGAACCGGGCCTGGGGCGGGGTAACCAGATGGCACGAGGTGAAGCTTCAGGTTTTGACGCACGCTGCCGCGATTCTATTCATTATCTCTCGCCCGATTGGAGAACGCCAATGGGGGGTTGCCCTGGCGCAAACTCCGAAACGCGAGGCGCCCTAAACCTGGACCTTGACGGCGATGGGAAAACGGCGGCCCGTGCCGAAGGACTTGGAAGTAACCTTCAGGACCGGCGCGGCCTGCTGGCGCTTGTATTCCGACTGCTCCACCAGGCGCACCACCTGCTTGATCAGATCGAGGGGGTATCCGTGGACGTCTGCGATCTGTTCGGGGGTTTCATAGCGCTCTACGTAGGCCTCGAGGATGGGATCGAGAACCTCATAGGGCGGGAGGGAGTCGGTATCCATCTGGCCCGGACGCAATTCCGCGGAGGGTGGTTTTTCGAGGATAGGCGGCGGAATGATTTCGCGTTCGCGATTGAGCCAGCGGCACACAGCGTACACGCGGGTCTTGACCAGGTCGCCGATAACGGCCAGCGCGCCGACCATGTCGCCGTAAAGCGTGCAGTAGCCCACGGCCATCTCCGACTTGTTGCCGGTGGTGAGCACCAGCGCACCGAACTTGTTGGAGAGAGCCATCAGCAGGGTACCGCGGATGCGGGGCTGGATGTTTTCTTCGGTGAGGTCCTCGGCCCTGCCCGCGAAGAGGGGCTGGAGCGAATGCGTGAAGGCCTGAAAGAGTTCGCTGATGGAAATCAATTCGAAGCTGATGCCGAGGTTGGCCGCGAGCTGGCGGCTGTCGTCGATTGAGCCCTGCGAGGAGTAGGGGCTGGGCATGCCGATGCCCATGACGTTTTCCGGGCCGAGGGCATCGGTGGCGATGGCGGCCACCAGAGCAGAATCGATGCCGCCGCTGAGAGCGACAATGGCCTTTTTGAAGCCACACTTGCGCACGTAATCGCGGGTCCCGACAACCAGAGCACGATAGGCCGCTTCAGTGTCATCGGAAGCGGGCTCGGCCACAGGATCGGCGTGGCATGGATCGACGATGACCAGATCCTCTTCAAACGAGGCGGCCTGGGCGATCAGTTCGCCGCGAGAATTCAATGCCAATGAGGAGCCGTCGAAGATGAGACTGTCGTTGCCGCCCACCTGGTTGGAGAGAAGCACGGGGATTCCGTCGCGGCGGGCGATGGCGGCCAGCATCTGGCGGCGGGTTTCGCGCTTGGAGTGCCAGAATGGCGAAGACGACAGGTTGATGTGAATGGCCGGATGCTGGGCCATAATCTCTTCCATGGGATCGATAGAGTAGAGCCGTCGGGGCCAGAAGGCCTTGTCGTTCCAGGCGTCTTCGCAGATGGTGATGCCCAGGCGCACGCCCTCGAGTTCGATCACCTGCTGGGAGCGCGCAGGGGAGAAATAGCGTTGCTCGTCAAATACGTCGTAGAACGGCAAGAGGCGCTTGTGTTGTTCGAGGAGAAGCTGCCCGCGATCGAGCAGCACGGCAGCATTGACGGCCGGTTTTCCTGAACCTGCGCCGGAAGGCAGGGCCACGCCGGCCAGAACCGCCGTTGGCAGGTCGCGGGTGGCGACGGCAAGCTCATCGACAGCAGAGCGGCAACGGGCGAGGAAACTGGGCTTCTCGAGGAAATCGGCAGGAGGATAGCCGCAGACGGCGAGTTCGGAAAAAACCGTAAGCCGCGCTCCCTGATAGGCGGCGCGACGGCTTACCGCGACGATTTTTTCCAGGTTCCCGGTAAAGTCGCCGACAGTGGGGTTGATCTGGGCAAGCGCGATCTTCACAAGTTCAGTTTAATCTGCCGCCGAAACAGGAATCCCCCCGAGCAGTTGAAGGCTTCCGGCCGGTGCGTCTTGACGGCGTTTTATGTACCGGTCCCTGCGAAGACCACGGCGATGGTGCGAAGGATGATCTTGATGTCCAGCCATATACTCCAGTTTTCGATGTAGGTGACGTCGAGGGAGATATAGCTGTCGAAGGAGGGATCCTGGCGCCCCTGGACCTGCCACAAGCCGGTGATTCCTGGCATCACGTCAAGGCGGCGAAGGTGGCTGAGCTTGTATTCCTTCACCTCGCTGGCGATCGGCGGACGCGGGCCTACAACGCTCATTTCGCCGCGCAGCACATTGAAGAACTGGGGCAGTTCATCGAGGGAGTACTTGCGCAGGAAGCGCCCGAGGCGGGTAATGCGGGGATCGTTGCTGATCTTGAACAGCACGCCGTCGCGCTCGTTCATATGCATGATGTCGGCACGCTTGTTCTCCGCGTCGCGAACCATGGTGCGGAACTTGGTGCAAAGGAAAACGTGGCCTTTCTTGCCGATACGCTCGGAAGAATAGAACACCGGCCCCGGGGAGTCGAGTTTGATGAGGATCGCAATGAGCACCAGCAGGGGCGCGAGGGCGAGGAGCACGAAGCTGGAAAAGACAAAGTCCAACACGCGCTTGAGGACCAGGGCCATCTCGGGCACATGGCCGCAATGCAGAGGAATGGTGGGAAACTGGCCGATATACTCGATGGGGCTATTCCAGGCCAGGCCGTCATACATGTCGGGTACCACACGCAGATCGACGCCATGCGCCCGCGCTTTCTCGAGCACATCCTGCACGATGCCGCGCTCGCAGGGCGCGGTAAAGAAGATCTCGTCGACAAACTGCTTCCGGGCATCCGTAAAGAGGGTGTCGAGGTTGCCGACCACATCTCCAGAAGTGGCCGCAAATCGAGAGGATGTACCGAGTAAATCGATGAAGCCTTTAAAGCTATAGCCGAGGTGGCGAATGCTCTCTACATGGTGGCGCAGAGCGTGAGCCTCGGGACCCGTGCCCACAATCAGGACATTGCGGGTACCCATGCCTCGTTCAAAGCGACGGTAGAGCAGAACCCGATAAACCAGACGACGCAGGCTGAGGGAAACAATCACCAGGCCCAGCGTAATGACGACGATTCTGCGCGGGATGTCATCGAGGCGAACGAGGTAGAGAGTTCCCGTGAGCAAAAGAAACGAAGTGAAGCAGGCCTGAACGGTAAGCCTCTGCTCATGGAGAAAACCGCCGAGCCGTGTCGGCCGATAGAGGTGCAGGCGCTTGCTGACGACGATCAGAGAGATGATGAACCCGCCAAGCAAGCCCAGAAGGATTCCCATGGAGCGGCCGTGAATCAGGGTTCCGTGCCAGACGCCCCTCGCTCCGGCGATCGGAGTCTGGCGGAATTCATAGAGCGTGGCGAGACACGCGGCACCCAAGACAGTGACTGCATCCAAGGCCATCCAGAGTTTGGAAGTGCCACGTGCATCACGCGGCGAGCTCCGACCCCCCGCCGTGACCCATTCGGGTGCGGCAACCGATGCGGAGAGTCTTTGCCAGAAATCAGACGTTGCCATATATGCTTATCCGCCAATCTCGACTGTTCGTTACGTCGGCTAGAAACTGAGTCAGACACCCATAGCTACGCGTGAGCAAATAGCGTGCGCGAAGGCGACGCCGAACTGCTGTTGTCAGGCCCAGTGCACAGATTCGAACGGATACTTTGAGCAACGGGCCGCGAGGCAGAGCTACAGCCCGGTTAAGAAGATTTTTCTTAACTTCAGATCACCGACCACGATCGAGGTGGCGCGGCTTTTTTTGGACTAATTCATCGCTATCAGGGGAAAACTAAATCGGACACGCTCGCTATCAAGAATGTTCGAATTGACTTGCTTCCAGATCAAAAGGGAATAGATGGATCGACTTTCGGCTGCGCCAGGTTGTTTGGACACCCAGTAAACGATCGATTGACGCGAGTATAACAAACATCTTGTAAAGCTTGTAGATACCCGGTAACCCGTTAGATGCAACTTTCGCGATTGGTGGTGACATACGAGAACATTTTTTTTGCCAATCGAATCTTACGCTTGTCCCATTACCAAATCATGAACACAATGAAGAATCACAATCAATCCGTCGGCAATTTATAAGCGTCCAATGTCAGAAACTGACGGATGTCTTCATCGTTCGAAACCAGAAAGTCTTTTAGCGGGCCGAAAAAGCGCGCACCCCCCTGATGCAGAAACAATACAAGATCGGCCAGCCGTTCGGCGAATCGCATGTCATGGGTAACCACGATGCTGGTGAACCCAAGTTGATGTTTGAGGCGCTGGATGATCCCTCCCAGGCGACGGGCGATGATGGGATCCACCATCGTAGTGGGTTCATCGTACAACACAATGTCGGGCTGAGCGGCCAGCGCTCGTGCGATGGCCACAGCGCGACGGCGGCCGGTGGAAAGGCTGGCCGGGAAGGCTTCAACCACGTCATCGGCCCCGACCAGGACTAGCAACCGGTCCACAATCTGCAGGGTCTGGGACTCGTCCAGGCCGCCGCGTTCGCGCAGAGGAAAGGCAACGTTCTCGCGGACGCTCAGCGAGTCGAAAAGCGCTCCGTTTTGAAACACCATCGTGACGCGCTTGCGGACCGCTTGCATGCCCTCTTCATCCAATTCGGTGATCTCCCGGCCATTGACCCGGATGGAGCCGCTGTCGGGCTTGAGAAAGCCCATCAGCATGCGCAGCGATACCGACTTGCCCACTCCGCTGCGGCCCAGGATGCAGAGCGTCTGTCCGCGATCGACCGAGAAGCTGACGTCTTCCAGGATCACGCGGCCGTCGAAGGAAATGGAGACGCTGTGAAAGACGATGGCAGGCTCGGGAGGAGCGTCGCGTGCGGGGGAAGATGCGTCGTCGGGACGGGGCTCCCCGAAAGTTTCCAACTCTAACGAGTGCGAGTCGGAAGCCTCCGAATCTGGATTGAGCGGGTCATCGAGCATGCCTGCAATCAGCTTACGCGACCCGCACAATGGTCGACGCGCGAAGCAGATCGGCGGGGGCGTTGACATTGAGGAACCACCGGGCCACGGGGAGACCGGCCGGATGCGTGACTTTCCGGGATTGGACCAGCAGCTCGGCCGGAAGTATCGAGAGAGGCTCCCCGAGCGCGGCCGCCGTGGCCTGGAAGGCCGCATAGCAGCCGCGGTGGCCGCTGCTGAGTTCGCGTTCGAGCACCGGCAAAGAGCCAGTGGACAAAACCACAGGAAAGGTCTGCGGAAAGCCATTGACCGAAGGCAAAGTGACCGCCAGGCCCGTGATGCGCGCGTGGTAAAGCAAATACAGAAGCAGCGAGGAGGGCAGAAGAGGGAGGTCGACGGGCAGAAAGACAGCGCGGGGTGCCTCGGGGGCTGCCTCGTGGGTTGAGCCGCCTTTCAGGCTTTCAAGCGCGGCGCAGATACCTTCCAGGGGACCCGAGTCTGTCCTGGAATCGGGGACTACCGGTGCAAAGGACTCGACGGGGGAGCGGGCTCCGGCGATAAAGACCGGCAGCCCGGCAGCGCGAACAAGGTCAACAGCATGGACGATCAGCGGGCGGCCCCTGAACTCGACCAGGGCTTTGTCTGTTCCCATCCGGCGGGACTGCCCGCCGGCGAGGATGAATCCGACCGCGCCGGCTTCTCTGGACTCCCAGGTCTCAGAATCGAGACCTCCATCGCGGAACGGGCCCGGGATGGTCAACGCCCGGTCTCCTCCAGGAAGCGGATGATCGATCGGATGCCGAGCTCGAAATTCTTCAAGTGGAACTTCTCGTTGGGCGCGTGCAGATTGTCGTCGGGGAGACCGAATCCCATCATGACGCTGGGTAGTCCGAGGTGCCGGGCAAAGTCCCCGACGATGGGGATCGATCCGCCGGAGCGGATAAAGACCGTGTCCTTGCCCCAGACTTCGTGAAGAGCGCGGGTGGCTGCCTGGACATAGGGATTGTCGACCGGGATCAGGCAGGGGTCGCCGGAGTGAATCAAGCGCACCGCGACTTCCACGCCCGGGGGCGCAATCTTCTCTACGTAGCTTTTGTATTGTTGGAAGGCTTTGGCCGGGGTCATGCCAGGCACCAGGCGCATGGAGACCTTGGCGGTGGCCTTGGCCGGGATCACGGTCTTGGCGCCGACTCCCGTGAATCCGCCGGGGATGCCATGCACATCGAGGGTGGGCCGCGCCCAGGTGCGCTCCAGCACGCTGAATCCTTCTTCGCCGACCAGTTGGTTCGAACCTACCTCGTGGAGGCGGTATTCCTCCTCGTCAAAGGGCAGGCTGTGCCATGCGGCCAGTTCCTCGGGGCTGGGGGGAATGATGTCGTCGTAAAAACCGGGGATGAGGATATGGCCGTTTTCGTCTTTGAGGTGAGCCAGGATCTGCGCGAGGGACACAAATGGATTGGGGGCCGCTCCTCCATACATGCCGGAATGCAGGTCGGTGCGGGCGCCGCGCACTTCGAGCTCGGTGTAGATCATGCCGCGCAGCCCGACGCAGAGGGTTGGCAGACCGGGGGCGAAAAGCTCGGTGTCAGAGACCAGGGCGAAATCGGCCTTGAGTTGGGGTGGCTTGGACGCCACGTAAGCGGCAATTCCCTCCCCTCCCACTTCTTCTTCGCCCTCGAGCAGCACGCGCACGTTGATAGGAAGCGCCCCGGTTGTGGCCAGCAAGGATTCCAGCGCCTTGACATGCATGTACATCTGGCCCTTGTCGTCGACGGCGCCGCGCGCGTAGAGATTGCCGTCGCGCTCGGTAGGCTCGAAAGGCGGGGAGTGCCATTCGTCGAGGGGGTCGGGCGGCTGCACATCGTAGTGCCCGTAGGCAAGAACGGTAGGCTTGCCCGCCGCGTGCAGCCAGTCCGCATAGACGAGCGGATGGCCCCCGGTTTCGATGATGCGGGCATTCTCCATGCCAATGCGTTTGAGCTCGGCTACCAGGGCTTCGGCGGCACGGCGGCAGTCGGCGGCATGTTCAGGCGCGGTCGAAACCGATGGAATGCGCAGCAGGTCTTTCAGCTCGCTAAGGAAGCGAGGGTGGTTCTCCTGAGCGTAGGCAACTGCGGAAGAAGACAAGGAGTGCTCCTTCGAAGTGAGTCTTGATCACACAAGAGTATAGGCGAAGGGGCGTTGGGCTGGTGGCGTGGGGACCAGTGCGGGCCGATCAGTAGCGGCCCACGGCGGGGTCGACTTCGGCCGACCATGCATCGATGCCTCCGCGCAGCGATTGCGCCTGCTCGAAGCCCTGATTGCGCAGCCAGGCGGCGACGTTCAGCGAGCGCTGACCATGATGGCACAGGATCACGAGCCGCTCATCCGGGTCGAGCTCCTGGTGAGCGCGCGCGGGGACGTCGCCCATGGGCATCAGCACGCTGCCGGCGATGCGGGCCGCCTCGAATTCCCACGGCTCGCGCACATCGATGAACCTGGCCCTATTTTCGCGAAGAAGAGCCGCCGCTTCCGCAGGAGAGATTTCGTAATCCAGCATAAGACCAGTTTACGGCGAGACAGGGTGCTCGGCATCGAGCGCCGGTGAAGGCAGGCCTATGGGCGATTGAGAGATGTTCTTCTCCGGACTTCGTCGTCAATTCAACGAATGAACGGAGGATGACGAATGAGGTGGAATCGATGGGGACCTGCCCCGGCTTCTTACTGTAAGGCTTCCTTAAATCCAACTCTATGCATCGAAGACATTCGATGAAAAGGGTTTGCGGTTTCCAGCTCGTTGTTCTGATTTTCCTGGCGGTTAACTTCGGTATGGCGCCCTGCGGCTGGGCGCAAGACAAAGATGGCAGCCTGCCTGACGCACCCTCGCCGGCGGCCCGGTCAGGGGAGTCAGGCACGGAGTCGTCCGCCGGCCGGGAAGCCACCTGGCGCAGTCTTCCGCGAGATTTTCTCCACGACCAGAAGGACATCTGGCTGTTTCCCACACAATTGGCGCGAGGCCGTCACTGGATTCCTACTCTTGCTGTGGTCGGCGGAACCGCAGGGCTGATCGTCGCGGATCCGCACATCATGCCCTATTTCCGCGAACACGCGGACAATCTGGACGATCTGAACGACACTTTCGATGCCTACATCGCGACAGGAGAAGTGGTCGCCGTGCCAGCCGCGCTGCTGGCGGCTGGATACATCCGGCATGACGCGTACCAGGTGAGCACTGCGATCCTGGCCGGCGAGGCTTATGCGGACAGCGCGGTGGTCAATCTCGCCGTGAAAGCCATCACGCGCCGCGAACGGCCCTCAGATGTTCCTTCCGGCGGTGATTTTCATAATACGTTTTTCAACGGAGGCGAGTCGCCGTTGCACGGCAGCAGTTTCCCGTCCGGGCACGCCACGGGCGCCTTTTCAGTGGCAACAGTCGTCGCGGCTCGCTACCGGAAGCATCGCTGGGTGCCGTGGGCGGTTTATGGCATGGCTACGGCCATCAGCCTTTCGCGCATCACATCGAGTGCCCACTTCCCGTCAGACGTCTTTCTCGGTTCCGCCCTTGGTTATGCAATTGCGCGCTATCAAGTTCTGCGGACGCGCTGAGGCGACCGCATGATTTGGGATAGATTGGCGGCACGATACAAGAGAGCGCCGTTCAGTCATGAATGGGGCGGAATTCGCTTTAAATCCAGAGGGATGTTGGTTCATATCGCGACGGGGCGCAATCGAGGTGACGATCTGCCCACTCCGTCAGCGTCAATCTAGTTGACTTTATAATTCGACGCACTCGCCGCCTTGAACCAATCATCGAAACTGTCTTGAAGCTGCTCGTTCCATTCCTCACCAAGGGGGTCGCCGAAGGCAGTTTCAATGGCCATCACATCTTCGCCCATCAGGTTCAACGCCACATGGATATGGTCAGAGAACGCCATGATTCTGGTTAGAGAATTGAACAAGGTACGCGAGGACGCATCCCTGAGGTCCAGAGTGCCGTGAAACTGAGTTGCGTCGTTCGTCAGATCGGTGAACGCCTCATGGAGGAGCTGGAACTTCTCGCTGAGGGTGTTGGCGATTTCTGAGGGGTGGGTGGGCATGGAAACCGTCTCCTGTGATGTTCTGCACATTGTAGGAATGGTTTGGCTCTGTTGATGTGATTAAAGACACGTTACCTTGGGAAGGAAATCCCACTTTGGCAGTAGCCTTTTGCTGAAGGTGGGACCCTGCCGGGTTCCCGAATTCCGGTCAGCGTGGTTGGCCAGATTGGGTCTATCCGCGACGCGCCAATCCGGAAGGTTGGATCTCCAGCAGGTTCAATGGAGGTAGTCTGGAAGAGATGCCTCCAATTCTCAACCTGCAATCGGTCACCAAGCAGTTCGGGGCTGTGCCGCTGTTTCGCGCCATCTCGCTGACCGTGGAGGATGGAGACCGGATCGGGCTGATCGGGCCCAACGGGGCGGGCAAGTCGACGCTGCTCGCAATGCTGGCCGGGCAAGTGGAACTGGACGCCGGCGAAATGGCGGTTCGCAAGCGAGCGCGAGCCGCCTATGTGCCTCAGGATTCGCGGTTTGCGGCGGGGCAGACGGTAAGACAGGTGCTGGAATCGGCCATGACCGCCGCCCCCGCGGGAGAAGCGGAGCGCGAGGGGCGGCTGCGCGAGCTCGCCGGACGAACAGGGTTCGAGCGGCTGGATGCCGAGGCCGTGGCGCTCTCCGGCGGCTGACGCAAACGGCTGGCGATTGCCGAAGCGCTGGTCACCGAACCCGATGTTCTTCTATTGGATGAGCCGACTAATCACCTCGACCTGGCCGGAATCGAATGGCTGGAAGAGCTATTGAGGTCGTCCCAATTCGCGGCAGTCACCGTGAGCCACGACCGCTATTTCCTCGAAGCGACTTCGAATCAGATCGTGGAACTCAATCGCGTGTACGCGGACGGTCTGCTGCGCGTGAAGGGCAACTTCAGCCGTTTTCTGGAAGAGAAACAGGCCTACCTCGAAGCCCAGAACCGGCAGATGGAGAGCCTCCGCAACCGGGTCAGGACGGAAATCGAATGGCTGCGGCGCGGACCCAAAGCGCGTACGACGAAGTCCAAAGCCCGGATCGACACAGCCACTGCGATGATCCAGCAGCTCTCGGAGATGGAGGGGCGAACGACGGCTTCCTCCGCGGGCATCGATTTTGCCGCCAGCCAGCGAAAAACCAAGCAGCTGGTGGTATTTGAGGGGGTGGCGTGCGAATTGCCTTCCAGCCCCGACAATGAGGCCGGTCCAAACAGTGAACCCCACCGGAGGTTGTTTGCGGGGCTGGACTTTGCGCTAACGGCGGGCATGAAGGTAGGGCTGGTGGGCCCGAACGGCAGCGGCAAGACGACCCTGCTGCGGATGCTGCGCGGAGAACTCGAGCCGTCCGAGGGTACGATTCGACGCGCCGAGGGGCTGCGGCTGGTCTATTTCAGCCAGATGCGGGAATTGGATGAAACCGTAACCCTGCGCCGCGCCCTGGCACCCGAAGGCGATTCGGTGATCCACCAGGGAAGGCCCGTGCATGTGGCCAGTTGGGCGGCCCGGTTTCTATTTTCCGGAGAGCAGCTCAACCAGCCGGTACTGAACCTGAGTGGCGGGGAGCGGGCCCGCGTGTTGATTGCGCGCCTTATGCTGGAGCCGGCTGACGTACTGCTTCTCGATGAGCCGACCAACGATCTCGATATTCCAACCCTGGAGATCCTGGAGGACAATCTGCTCGAGTTTCCCGGCGCGCTGGTGCTGGTGACGCACGATCGCTATCTGCTGAACCGCGTGGCGACAACCGTGGTCGGACTTGACGGGCGGGGCGGGATCGGTCGGTTCGCGGACTTTGCACAGTGGGAAGCATGGGTGGAAGAAACCAGGGATCAGGGATCAGGGATCAGGGAACAGGTGTCTTCGACGAGCCGGGACACACAGGAATCGGGGAACAATCCCGGGACAAAAAAGAAACTCTCCTACTTGGAAGCACGGGAGTTCGCCTCGATCGAACAGAGGGTGGAGGAGTCGGACGCGCGCCTCATGGCGGCGCGCATGCGGGTGGAGGACCCGGCAATCGCCAGCGATGCGGGAGCGCTTCAGGAAGCTCTGGCGGAACTGGAGCGGGCACAGCAGGAGAACGATACCTTGTATGCGCGCTGGGCAGAGCTGACGGAAAGGACGGGGTAAACGTCGGCCCCTCTGGGCTTTGTTGGTTCCCCTGTCTGCCGCCCCGGGGAACGAAAAATTTCTCTGAATACCCTGCGGCAAGAGAGAATAACGGGAGCGGCATCTGCCGCGTGAAAGAGCCTATGAATTCCGGAGTTAAAGTGTTGATTGTGGAGGACGAGCCCCATGCACTTATGGGGCTTGCCGAGTTGATCTCCGGATGGGGATATCGAACCGAAACGGCGCACGACGGCATCGAGGGCTGGGAAAAGGCCATGGCCTGGAATCCTGGCATCGTGGTGACCGATCTGAAAATGCCGCGCCTGGACGGACTGGGTTTGCTGGCCAAATTCGCTGCGGAGGGGTCATCGCTTACCGCGAAGACGGCCGTGGTCCTGCTAACCGCGCAAGGGTCGATTCAGACCGCGGTCGATGCGATGAAGCTGGGCGCATACGACTATGTGCTCAAGCCGGTGGATGCGCCCCGGCTGCGCAACATTCTTGCCAATGCGGCCCGGCAGCGGGAAACGGACGTCGAGCTCGAGGTGGCCAAGCGGCGGCTGCGCGAATCGGGCGTGCTGGGGTCGATGGTGGGCACTTCCAAGGCCATGCGCGAGATTTTCGCGCTCATCGAACAGATTGCACCTTCGAATGTTTCGGTGTTGATCACCGGCGAGAGCGGGACCGGCAAAGAGCTGGTGGCGCGCACCCTGCACGCTCTGAGCCCCCGCAAGCCTCGTCCCTTTGTCGCGGTGAATTGCGCAGCGATTCCTGAGACCCTGATCGAAAGCGAAATCTTTGGCCACGAGAAGGGCTCGTTCACCGGCGCAGTGGAGCGGCGGATCGGATGTTTCGAGCTGGCCGCGGGCGGCACCCTGCTGCTGGACGAATTGGCCGAGATGCCCGTGGGAACGCAGGCCAAGCTTCTGCGCGTCCTGGAAGAGCGCAAGCTCCGGCGGCTGGGCGCGCGCAACGAAATCGACGTGGATGTGCGCGTGCTCGCCGCCACGAATCGCGAACCGGACGACGCCGTCGAGAGCGGCCACCTGCGGTCGGATCTTTTCTACCGGCTGAATGTCTTTCATATCCACATGCCACCCCTGCGCACCCATCTCGAGGACCTGCCGGCGATGGCCGAGGCCATGCTCGATGAAATGAACGAGAAGCACGGGCGCAAGGTTTCCGGGGTGGCGCCGTCGATTCTGGATCGAATGATCGCGTATCATTGGCCTGGCAATGCGCGCGAGCTGCGGAACACCATCGAGCGGGCAGTCATTCTGTGCCCGGACAGTGCCCCTTTGGACGCCGGGCATCTGCCGCCGGGATTCGGCAAGGCGCAGCCGCTGGCACCTGCGGTCGATGACGCCAGCGCGGTGCCGGTGCGCGTCGGCAACACGGTCGACGAAGCCGAACAACTCTTGATCATGCGCACCCTCGAGGCCACGGGACAGAATAAGACCCGGGCGGCCGAGATTCTGGGCGTAAGTCTGAAAACGCTGCATAACAAGCTGAAGGAGTACAGCCAGACCCGGGAACAACAATCCGCCTGAGCTCTGTTCGAGTCGATGCGACTGAAGACTAAACTCGTCCTGGCCATCACCGCCCTTGTCTTATTGATATCGGGGCTACTTTCGCTGGTCTATGTGACCCAGTTTTTGTACGCCTCGGTGAAGGCGTCCTACAACACCAACAAGATGGTGGCCAACCAGGTCAAGCTGGCGGTTCAGAATGCTCTCGAAACCGGCCTGAGAGACCGTACATTCGATCCTAACAAGCCTTATGAGCTCCGCGAGATGGCGGCCGACGCGATTCGGAAGAGCGAGGCCCTTCAGGTGGTGATCGATTCGGTCAATCGCTACTCGGACACCGTTTACGACATCAATATTGACGACACAAGCGGGCGGGTCCTACTAAGCACCCTGCCGGAGAATCAGGATAAGACGCTCCCCACCCGGCCGGACTATAGCGAGCTCAGCAATGCGAATCCCATCCGGTTAATTTCGGCAGTCCTCCTGGAAAAGTTCAAAGTCTTTGATGTCGGCGTGACGCTAGAGCGGAACAACCAGCCGTTCGTCTACATTCACGTGGGCGTCAGCACCGCGTTCCTGCGCGAGGCCTATAAACCATGGCTGGGAGACGCGTTCGAGCTGATGTGCATTGCGCTGGGAATCGCTCTAGTGGTCGCCCTCCTGCTGAGCAACCTGGCGCTACGGCCTCTGGAAGAAATCAGCATGCAGCTCGATTACTGGACCGCCGCCGGCGAAAGCGCAGAGGAAGACAAAGCGAGAACGAGGCAGGATACGGCGGCTCGGGTTTCGACCAAGATCGAGCAGATTGGCCAGCGCATGCGCAATGTGGAAGAAGTGTTTTCCGCGTTGAAGGACAACCTGGACCAGATCCTGGGCAATCTCCAGGACGGCATCCTGCTCTTTACAGGGGACGGACGGGCCGTGCTGGTTTCGGAGGCGGCGCGGCGGTTTCTCCAGGTGGAACGGGGCAAGGTTCTGGGACTGCATGCTTCGCAGATTTTTGACCGGTCCACGCTCCTGGGGCAGGCGCTGGGTGAGGCTTTCGATACCCAGGTTCCGATAGTCAAGGAAGAAATCCGCACCGAGACGGGGCGAAGAATTCAGGCATCAGTGGACTTTATCCATGACGACTTTTCACGCCAAGGACTGGGCGCGCTGGTGACGCTCCGGGATCTGGAGTCGATGGAGGAGATCGAGTCGGAACTGGAATTGTCGCGGCGCATGGCAGCCATCGGCAGGCTCACTTCCGGAGTGGCCCACGAAGTGAAGAATCCGATCAACGCCATCGTGGTTCATCTGGAACTACTCAAAAACAAGCTGGATGACCCCAGCGCTCCAGCGGTCCGCCACCTCGAAGTGATCGACATGGAGATTCGCCGGCTTGACCGGGTCGTGCAGACTTTGGTGGACTTTTCGCGGCCGGTGGAGTTGCAGCTTCGCGAACAGGATCTGCGGCTGGTCATCGGGGATGTGCTGGCCCTGGCCACCGAAGAACTTTCCACCCGCAACATCGTCCTGGTGAACTATCTGCCCGCGAAAGCGGTGATTGCCAACGTGGACGCGGACCTGCTCAAGCAGGCGACGCTGAACGTAATCGAGAACGGAGCCCAGGCCATGCCCGACGGGGGACGGCTGGAGGTGTCGCTGGAGACCGACCGGAAGTTCGCGGTGCTTCGCATTGCCGATGAAGGGGTCGGCATTCCAGACGAGATTCGGGAGAAGATCTTCGATCTGTATTTCACGACCAAGAGCGGCGGGAGCGGAATCGGGCTGGCCATGACCTATCGAATTCTTCAGTTGCATCACGGTGCGGTCGAAGTACAATCGAGGGAGACCCGTGGAACCGAATTCAGGCTGCGCATACCGCTTGCCGCCACGGAATGGGGTCGCCGGCATCTTCAGCCGGCGGGCGTAGAAGAAGCGAAGGGGTTTGGGGAATGAAGCTGGACGCCAGGAAGGTTGCATGGCTGCTGCCCTTGCTGCTGTCCGCGTGCGCCCATAATACAAACGTGTCGCAGATGCAGTACCTGGCGCCGCCCATCGACGATACGCCGCCTCCGCCGAGTCTGGCTCCCGCAAATCTTCCCTCCCCAGTGATCACGATTCCCAAGACCGACAAGCCGGTGATTGTGGTCCAGGAGCAGCCCACGAAGCAACCCCCGAAACACAAAAAGCCCGCTTCGAAAACTTCAGGGAATACGCCCGCAAATCCAGCCGCGGGCGCGCCAGGTACGCAGGTAGCTGAAAACGCACCGCCTTCTGAAGTGAACGCGGCGGGAAATTTTTCCACCCCGCCGGAAGCTCCCGACTCAAAAAAGCAGGCGGAAGATTCGATCGCCGAAATTGAGAAGGGGTTGAACGGGATTGCCCACAAGCTGAGCGATACGGAAGAGAAGACCTCCATGCAGATCAAGGAGTTCCTGAAGGAGGCGAGAACGGCGCTGAATTCAGGTGATGTGGACGCGGCCAACAACCTGACCAAGAAGGCGAAGGCGCTGCTGGGCGAGCTGAGCCCGTAACCGGCTCCTATTTATAGTCCGCAGCTTTCATTGCTCTCCCCAACTCAGCTTATTGCGCAGAGCGTCAAAGAAGCCGCCTTCGGCGAGCCGAACCAGGTTCACCGTATATTTGGAACGCTGGCAGCGAATCTCATCGCCCAATTGCAACTCCACAGCCCGCTGACCATCCACAGTGAGAAGGGCGAGGTTGGGAATGCCTTCCACGCGCACTGTAAGCGAAGCGTCTCCGCGCACGACGATGGGGCGCAGAGTGAGCAGGTGGGGGCAGATGGGAGTAACCACCATCGCGTCCACGTTGGGCGTCAGAATCGGCCCGTTGGCGGCGAGCGAATAAGCAGTCGAACCTGTAGGGGTGGAAACGATGACCCCGTCGGCACGGAAGCTGGCGACTTTCCTTCCGTCCATTTCCACGGTGAACTCGCCCATGCGCGCGATCTCGCCCTTTGTGACCACGATATCGTTCACGGCCTCATAGGCGGAGTGCAGTTCCGCCTGCCGCCACAGCCCTGCATGGAGCATGGCGCGCGCATCGAGCGTGTGGCAGTCGCGGCACCAGCTATCGAGGGTCGCATACAGGTCACCGAGGCGAACCTCGGTAAGAAATCCGAGGAACCCGAGGTTGACGCTCAGGATGGGGGTACCGGTGGCGGCAAAGATGCGGCCCACGGACAGCAGAGTGCCGTCGCCCCCCAGAACAATGATCAGTTCCGGCTTGTGGAGCGGCATGTCGCTGCGATCCACGGCTTCGGCGGCGGTAGTGTATTGGCCTGCCTCGCGATCGAGCAGGGGCTCGTAGCCATGCTCACGCAGCCAGGCGATCAACTCCGGCAGAATCCGGGCTAATTCTTCCTTCTGCGGTTTGCAGACTATCGCGACTCGACCCATGCGGTCCCAGTGTAACGGATGGGACAGTGGTCAGTGGACAGTGAACCGTCGTCAGGACGGACGCCGCGCGTAGAGCAGAAACTCCTGATTGCCCTCGGCGCCGGTGATCGGCGACGGGATCGTCTCGACGACGTCCCAGTGAAGTGAGCGCAGATGGGCAGTGACTTTATCAATGGCCAGTTGATGCGCAGCGGGATCGCGGACGATTCCGCCCTTGCCGACGTGTTCGCGTCCGGCTTCAAATTGCGGCTTGATGAGGATGACGGCTTCGCGCAGCGACGGCGCGGCCTCGAGTACGGGCTCGATCAGGAGTGTGGCGGAGATGAAAGAAACATCCATCACCAGCAACGTGATTTCGGGATCCGCCGGAGGGGCGAGCGCTCCGGGCAGAAGGAAGCGGGCGTTGGTGCGTTCCAGGAGGCGTACGCGCGGATCGGTGCGCAGTTTCATTGCGATCTGGCCGAAGCCGGTATCGACGGCGGTGACATGCGCGGCTCCGCGCTGCAGCAGGCAGTCGGTAAACCCGCCCGTGGAAGCGCCGATGTCGAGGCATGCACGATCCCTGACATCGAGGTTCCAGTGATCGAGGGCCGCGGCAAGCTTGATGCCGCCGCGGCTAACGTACGGTAAGTCGTCACCGAGCAGCCGGACTGAGGCATCGCCGGGAACGGAGTTCCCCGGCTTGTCGAGTTTCTGTTCATTGACCAGAACTCGCCCTGCGAGGATGAGGGCACGGGCCCGCTCTCGGCTGGGCACAAGATTACGCTCGACCAGAAGAAGATCGAGACGCGTTTTGGAGGGAGCGGCCATGGTTCCTTCATGATTATGAGGGCAGGCAGCGCGTGACGTTTCCAATCTGGGAATGACCCGGCGAAGTTTTGCTCCTTGCGTCGTTTTCTTGTGGAGCACAACGCGCGAAGAATGCGATCATCAGCTCCGCGAGATAAATCCGTTCCTCTATGGCGGTTCATCTCGTATTCTCATGCGCACGTTCAGCGACATTATCGAGCGGCTCAGGCGTTACTACGGCCCGCCTGCAGCCCCTCCGGCCCACGGACCATTCGAGCTTGTTCTGTGGGAAAACGCCTGCTACCTGCTTCCCGATGAGAGGCGGCTGGAGGTCTTCCAGGCACTGCGGGACAAGGTGGGGCTGAATGCGGCGGCCATCGATGCCGCACCCGACCGGGTTCTGCTACCCATCGCCCTGCGCGGCGGCATGCGTCCCGAAATGCGCGTGTTCCGGTGGCGGGAGATTGCGCGCATCACCCTCGATCAGTACAACGGGGACCTGGATTCGATCCTTGAACAACCCTACGCCGAAGCCAAAAAAGCTCTCAAGCAGTTTCCCACCATCGGCGATTCCGGCGCCGAAAAGATCCTGCTCCTGTGCGGCATTTCCGGCGGACTGCCCCTGGAATCGAATGGCCTTCGCGTTTTGTGCCGGCTGGGTTGGGGCCACGAGCAGAAAAGCTACCAGGCGACGTATCGCTCCGTCCAGGAAGCGCTCAAACCCGAACTTCCCACTGAGGCCGAAAGCCTGAAGCAGGCCCACCTTTTGCTTCGCCTGCATGGAAAGACCCTGTGCAACGACAAAGCGCCGTTATGCCATGCATGTCCGGTGTCTTCGCAATGTAATTACGGGAAGAAGGCCATGGCGTCGCCGGTACCGCCGGCACCGTGATCGGCAGCTCACGGGCGCGATCATGGGCGATCGCATTGCGACAACAGCGCCACGGGTTCGTTCGTGGTCTCCCACCCTAACGACCAAAACGTCGTTAGGATGGGGAACCCAGGTGGTTCGGTCAATCCGCCGCAACCAGCTTGCGCTGCAGTGCCTCGAGAGTCTGTCCCTTGGTCTCGGGGTAGGTGAACATCACCACCACGAACTGAACCAGCGTCATTGCAGAGAAGAACACGAACGGTGTGGCCTGGCTCATGGAGTGAACCACCACCGGGAAAACAAACTGAATAACCGTGTTCATGAACCAATGGCTGGCGCTGCCGACTCCCTGCCCCTTGGACCGCACCGATGTAGGGAACACCTCGCCAATGTAGACCCAGATCACCGCCCCCTGCGAGACGGAGAAGAACGCAATGTAGGTGACGAGCAGTCCGAGCAGCGCCGACGAGTGAGGATTGGTGCTGAAGAGCCAGGCCACCCCGGCCAAGCAGGCGGCAGTGCCGGCCGCTCCGATCAGCAGCAGCGTCTTGCGGCCTATTTTGTCGATCAGCGACATGCCGATCACACAGAAGACCAGGTTGGTTGCTCCAATGGCAATGGCCTGCTGGTCGGCGGAGATCTGGCTGAACCCGGCGGCTCCGAAGATGTCGTTGATGTAGTAGAGAATGGCGTTGATGCCGGCCAACTGATTGAACGCGCCGATCGAGATGGCCAGGAACAGCGGATAACGATACTTCCACTGGAATACTCGCTCGTGCGCTGTGGCGTGCTCCTGCTGCAGTGCGGCGCGAATATCGGCCAGCTCGGCCTCGGGATCAGGATCGCCCATCATCTTCAGCACGGCAAGAGCTTCGTCAATGCGGTTCTTCGAGGCCGACCACCGCGGACTGCGTGGGATGCCGAACAACATGATCAGAAAGAGGATCGCGGGAGCCGCGGCGATGCCCACCTGCCAGCGCCACTCGACCGCTCCCAGGTGCAGAGTGCGGATGATGTAGTTGGAGATATAGGCCAGCATGATGCCGAACACCACGTTGAACTGAAACGTGGCGACGAGACGTCCGCGCCACTTGGCGGGGGCGAGCTCGGCGATGTAGACCGGACCAAGCACGGAAGAAGCGCCGATGCCCAGGCCGCCGATCAAGCGAAAGACCAGGAAGATCGGCCAGTTCCATGCCAGCCCGCAGCCGAGGGCCGAAACGACGTACAAGATGGCCGTAATGCGCAGGGTTTCCCGGCTTCCCAGCCTCTGCCCGATCTGGCCCGCGGCGAGCGCGCCGATCACCGTGCCAACCAGACCGATGGCGACTGTGAATCCCTTCTCCTGGGGACTCAAATGATAGAGCTTCTCCAGGGCATCGATGGCGCCTGCAATCACTACGGTATCGAAACCGAAAAGGAGTCCGCCGAGCGCACCCGTCAGGGTGGCTTTCATCAGGTTCAGGTTCGGTCGCATCGTGTAGGGTTTCCTTGATCTGCAACGTACTTCAAAGCTGGATGACGCGTCTCTTCCCTTCGATCATTCCTCCCCGAATCCGGGGACTACAAAGGCGGGAAGCACCATTGGGTTTTGAGACAGCGATAACCCAACCCATCGTACAGACTGAGGCCCCAACCGGCAATCTACCGGCGCCTTATTTGATTCGGCAATTTGGGAGCCGCACCTTTCTACCTGCCGTTCCTCACGGTGCGAACCGCCAGAACCCGGCATCGCTGCCTGGCGCCCGCGCTCCACACCAGGGGAATCGTGCTTTCGACGAATATGCAATCGCCGGGTTCCAGCACCTCGTGCAGGCCGCCGGAATCCAGGTGCAGGCTTCCCTCGATCACGTAGACCAGGCCGGTGGTCTCACGGTGATAGGCATCGGAAAGCGCATCGGTGCCGCCCGCGGGTACCTCCACCATCTCAGCCATCAACCCTGAAGAGCTTTTGGGCGCGTGCAGGGGAATGGAAGCCACCCACTCCCCGCCTCGTCCGGTAACCTGCAGATCGGCCTTGCGGGTGATCGAGAGCGTATGCTTCTCGGGCTCGCAAAAGAAGTGGCTCATGCCCACCCCATAGACGCGGCAGATCGTGGCCAGTGTGGGGAGCGTGGGAATCATACGATCCGTCTCGAGTTTCGAAAGCAGCGCGGTCGACAGACCGGTTTCCGCAGCGAGACGGGAAAGCGTCAGCTTTTTCTGGGTGCCGAGAGCGCGCAGCTTCATGCCAATGCAGTATGGTTCAAGAGACCATTGGGCATATGTGAGTGTCTTTGCCATGATTAGACTCCTGCTATGAGGCTGGCATCGCTGTTCTCCCGCAATCTGGAAGAATCCTGGAAATCGAACGCAGGTTCTGTCCTGACACCGCTCGCTATTTCGTTCCGCTACAATTAGGTCAATCGGTATTAGCAGTCAGGCAAAGACACTCTCCCTGACGCATCACCGCACGGCAACCAATCCTGTCGCCGTATGCATCGAACGCAAGGATCACAGCAGTTCAAACAAATTGATTCGGGTTACTTCGGCCTATATTCCGTGACGAAAGGCAGTTTCCCCCATGTTCAAATTTGCAGAACAAGCTCCCTTCCGTTTTCTGTTTCCACGTCTTGAAGTTCTTTTTGCGGTTGTACTGTGTTTCACCCTGACATGCGTCGCACAAACCAAGCCGGCACCCGACCCGGATGTGCTGATCCTCAAGAACGGCGACACACTGCACGGAAAATTTGTCAGCTCAGTGGGAGGCAAGGTCAACTTCCACAGCGATCCGCTGGGCGACATTTCCGTTACGTGGGAAAACATCAAGGAACTGCACACCGCGGGAAGTTTCGCCGTGCTCGACAACACGGTCAAGCTGCGCGGCAAAAAGCATGTCCCTCAGATCCCGATCGGCAAAATCGATGTCGCCGACCAGGCAGTGACGGTGCATCCGGAGTCAGGGCCGTCCCCATCGCCGATCGCAGCCAAGAACGCAGCATACATTGTGGACCAGCCGACACTTGATAAGGAGGTCTATCATCATCCGAGCCTGGCCGCGGGGTGGAATGGGGCGGCCACTGCCGGAGCCACGCTGGTCGCGGCCACCCAAAACCAGTACACCTTCTCAGGCGCGATAGGACTGGTGCGGGTCGTGCCCACGGTGGATTGGCTCGATCGCCGCAACAAAACCTCGGCGGATTTCACCGGCTCGTACGGAAAGATTACTCAGCCTGCATATCATCTGGGCGACGTCCTGGTACCGGCAACCTTCACCAAGTCCGCGATCTTCCATGGCGACGCTGAACGGGATGAGTACTTCGCTCCGCGGTTCTTCGGGCTGGTGCAGATTGCGTATGATCACAACTTTGCGCAAAATCTGCAACTGCAGCAAATCTATGGCGGCGGGATCGGATGGACGTTTCTTAAAACCGAGAAGCAGAACGCGGATCTGAAGGCAACCGTCCAGTACGAAAGACAAGCATTTATTGGTGGGACTTCAGCGACCAATGAGAATTTGATCGGATCGACATTCTCTCTCGATTACCTGCTTCACATGAAACTAATGACCTATACGCAGGGCCTTGCCTATATTCCCGCCTATAACAATCCACGCGCCTATTCAGTGAACGAGACCAACACTCTCGCCTTCCCAACATACAAGAATCTGAGCTTCAGTGTGGGGACGCTTGATAGCTACTTGAATAATCCGCCAGCTTCCGAGCCTCCGACCAAGCGCAATTCCTTCCAGTTCACGATGGGTTTGACATACGCGATCAAATCAAAGTATTGATGTCGCGAAGTGATGTATCTCACATTCGAATCCTTCAGTAACTTGCACTTAATTCTCTGGTAACTAATCGCGCATGCTGTTGTGTTGATTAACGCAGCAGGTAGATAATCTACAGTCGATAATCAACTGGACTCCCTCTACGCACAATGAGGGTTGGGATCGCAACCTCTTCCTCCGAGGTCATCATGGTTGGCCGCAGTTCGGACTGAAGCGTCGTTCGTCACCGAATATCGGGAACTTTGCTTTAGCGCCAGGACGAGGCCTTCGAGAGTGTGACCGGGATGAAGCTCTCCTCAGAAGCGCGATCCGATGCGCCCGAAACGGAATTCTCCTTCGGCAATTTCAGGCTGGACCACGACGGCACATTCTTTCGCGGAGACGCAAAGATTCATCTGCCTCCCAAGGAGCTCGCGGCGCTTCGACTGCTTCTCGTGCATGCGGGGCAGATTGTCAGTTCAGCGCAACTTAAGCATGAGCTGTGGGGCGACGTGCACGTGACGTCTGACAGCGTTCCACGATGCATGTCGTCACTGCGCGCCCGGCTCGAACCTGACCAGTGCATTCAGACCATCTACAAGCGCGGTTACCGTCTGGCGGGGCCGGTGCAGCGCGGTGGATCGCAAGCCCACCGCCTGCTCCGTCTGGCGATCATGCCCTTCGGGTCGGGGCGCGAGGTTCCCGATCATCTGGGTCCGGCGATCGCTGAGGAGGCAACAAGCCGTCTCACCGCCTTTGCTCCTTCCTGGGTAAGCGTGCTGGCGCGCGATTCCGTCTTCACCCTGGCAGGCTGCGGCATGACCGCCGCGCAGGTGGGAGTGACCTTGAAAGCGGACCTGGTGCTGGCCGGAATCCTGTTCGCCATGCCAACCCATTACCGCTTGCGGGCGGAGATGATCCGCGTCGAGGATGGAACCCAGATCTGGGTGGAGGACATCCTTGTCGCGCGTCGCCATCTCCTCGGGCTCGAATCGGAACTCGTACAGCGGCTGGTCTTTCGGCTTGGTGGCGAATTCACGATTGCATCGAACGGGTTGAATGGTACTGATCGCCGTGATGCCTATGACATCTTTCTTCGTGGACATTACGAGTCGCAAACCCATGAACGGCACCGCATGCAGGATGCCTTACAGCACCTCGTCCGGGCCACTGAACTCGATCCGTCGCTGATCGCCGCCAAGGTCGATCTTGGCCATGCTTGTATCACCCAGGAGTTTTACGGATTCATGTCTCCCGATACGGCTGCCTCCGAGATCCGGCACATCGCGGAGTCGATTTCCGATATCGCGGGCAAAGCACCGGCGTTGCTGCCCGCGCTGGGCTGGATCTGCTTCCACGTGGACCGCGATCTTCGCCGGACTCTCGAAATGTTC